>Ga0307507_10005876_pt1 | contig 19550 bp, 25 predicted proteins | sample 7_EM_MG_FD_207223 | JGI IMG/M metagenome (GOLD analysis project Ga0307507, IMG submission 207223) | Populus trichocarpa ectomycorrhiza microbial communities from riparian zone in the Pacific Northwest, United States - 7_EM | ecosystem: Host-associated > Plants > Roots > Unclassified | place...
TAGGGCTACCACTTGCGATTTTATACACAAAAATTCGTAAACAAGTCAATAAAGTTAATTCTGCTAAATAAAACATTTGGGTATTTCTTAATACCTTGAGAACCCCGAACTCGAAGCACCGCACACATATAGTGGGTGAAAGTGTGTTAAGGTTTTTAAAGTGTGTGTGTGTGTTGTTTAGGTGTGGTTCACGCACCTGTTCAGTCCACGCGTTGCACGCTCCCCCCCTTTTCCGCGTGCACCGGTCTTCTCAACGACGAGCTTGGTGGGCCTGAGGATAGCGTTGAGAAAGGTGGCGAAGAGGACGGCGGAGAAACAGGAAACGCACCGAAATCTGCAAAGCAGTGCAAGTACCTTGAAACAAAGGAGAAAAATATTGCCTACCTCAAAAAATGACTGGCGGAGCTCGAGGAACGGTTTCTGATGCCTGAGATTCCAAAGCGAGGAGTCAAGAAAGCAGTGCCGAAGAAGAAAGAGCGTTCAGATGACCCCATTGTCAGATGGGAGTCCCCAAGAAACAAAGATAAGAAGTGAGATATCAGTGTGACATGTGTGACAACTGACTGACAACGTCCTCCCTTCAGTGCTGCTGTTACCCCCGCTGCTCCTATCACAGGGACGTCGAACATGACACCTTCTGCTGCACCAGCGGATGCAGCAGAGGGTTTGCGTGTTGTCCCACAATCACCAGAGGCCATGATCAATATTGGACCCCAACCTGCTTCGTCCACTTTACTTGTTCCACCAGCAGAACCAGTCACCACTAAGATTCCCCTCCTGAGCTCCTCTTCTGGCTCTTCACTGGCACTGCTGCATGATCTGCAATCCGAGCATCCTCCAACCTCAGAATCCATGCTCAACTCCGAAACTCATGCCATTAGCTCAACTGGCGAGATCGTGAACAATCCTTCACCCACTGAAGTTAGCAACGTGCCACGTCCTCGGGTGGCACCTTGTGACACCACCACAAGCTCTGTTACTCCTCTCCCAGCTTCGTCCGGCCTGAGCGTAGATCTTCATGGAACCAAGTTGGATGCCGCCCTCCCTGTCGCGAATACTGACGGCGATGTTGTGATGCAAGAAATGACCTCGACCCTTCGCAACAACAAGGAATCCAGTGTCAGAGGCAGCGTGACCGACTCAGCTGCTACAATTCCTGTAGAGAGTGTTGATGGTGATGTTGTCATGCAACAGACAACTTCAACCTCTTCGCAACTTCGCAACGACAACGACTTGCCAGTCTGGCTTTCTTTGATGATAACATATCTACGCAGGGTTTCTGAGGATGTTGCTTGGCAGGGGTTGGTGACGGAGTTCGTCGATTTTGAGAGACGTGGACCTTCAAGTGGTGTAAGTTTCTTGGCCCTCATCATATCAGCGCTATCTAACGTGATACACAGAACTTACCTTCAAAGCTTCGACCGATAGAGATCTCAAATTGGATCAAGAGCAAAAAGAAGGATGCTGTTCCCTCCCTTGACATCGCGTTGTATCACAAGATCTTTAAGGAGTGGTGGGCAAGCATACAGCCTTCTTGGCGAAATGAAGGTGGGACTTTCATGTGTATTGTCCCCCAAGACGAGAGCTGGCAGATGTTGAAAAAGGGTGGCACAGCTGGCATTTATATCATTGTCGTCAGCCTCTCTTGGTGGGTTAAGGTGCAGCATACTGAACGTGATGCAGATGTTTGGGTTCTTGTTGATGATCTGTCATGGGTGATACAGCAGATGAAGAAGGATATGGGTTTGATCATACCTCTCTCGCAAAACCGTGCTCGCGACGCTGATGATGATCCTGAAGCCAAAGGTTTACCAAGGAAAATGTGAGTATATTACTTCTGCTTGATCACTTTCATTGACATTTGCCCTACCTAGCCGTCGTCGACCTTCTTGATCCCTGAACCTCTTCTTCCACTGGAACCATGTCAGTGTTTGACTGCTCCACCCCTACAACCATATGTCTAACCCTTCTATGTGTTCTATTATCAGTAACTCACTTCTGTTCTCATACTAATCCTCTATTTGATTCATGGCTGATATCGAAGTATACTTATTTGTGTATAGAGAGTTTTAAGCCATTCATTTTTGTTATGATATTTTTTTCTTGTGCAATATTATTGACTTGTTACTAGTGTTTGGAACTCCAGTCCGGTCCGGTCTTTTGGTGCCCAATGCCTTAGACCGTAACCGTAACCGGTCCTCCCAATTCGAGAAACTCCAAAAAACCGGACCGAACCGCAACAGACCGGTCTTCTGCGGTCTTTTATGGTTACAAGACCGGTTTTAACCGGTTCTGGTCTTAACCAGTTTGTGACTGGTCTAGACCGGTCTTTGTAGGGGTTAGGTGTCATATTACAACAATATTCTAAGTATGTATGTATGAGGGGGTCAGCGTACACGAATCCGATTTGGGCATCTGGACGACGTGGTATGCCCGTTGACGTGCCAGGTCGTCCGTCAACATATGCCATCCGTCGTGGTTCGTCTGCATATCATCATTGTCATTATTGGTCTGTGTAGTCATCGTTATTGGTCTGTGTAGTCATCGGTATTCGTTTGTGTAGTCCTCGTTATTCATCTGTGTGTAGTCATCGTTGTTCGTCGGTTATTGGTTGCAATGTCACCGGCGGCGATGTGGCCACTGCCTCTCCTGTTAAAAAAGAAGAGAGGGAGAAGAATCAGGTTGCTCACCTGAATAAATACGACAACATGGATTGTCTGTCCGTGTGTCGTTGTCATTCGTCTGCATATCGCCCACCATCGTTCGCCTGTGTATCGTCAACATTCGTCCATGTGTCACCGTCGTCCGTAAGTTGTTGGTCACCAATGGCGACGTGGCCCCTGCTTCTCGTGTGAGAAAAGAAGAGGGGGAGCAGAGGGGACGTTACTCACCTTGATTAATATGAAAAACGACGACATGCATCATCAGTGTCTGGACGATGTGGCACGTCTGTTGACGTGCCAGGTCGTCATTCATCCATTGGGCTGGCTGCCACTACACCGTCGTGTGGGTTAGCTGAGCTATAGGGGGTCAAAAGTAGGGGGAGAGGCATAAGCTGCATTGCACCGAGGGAGATGACGAGGTTTTGGACTCCTGAGTTCATGGCAGTGGAAGACAGCAGGGGATGGATGGGACATGGCATTGCCACCTTGTCATCATTGTTGGGGTGGTTGGCGGTGGTTGAACGATGGATGTGGTTGTGGTTGGTGGTGGCAGAGGTGACGAAGCGGAGGTGGTCATGGTGATGGTGGGTGAGAAAGAAATAGTTTGATGCACATGTGATGTACGGTATTTGGTTCTCATCAAAAATATACAACAATTCTGCGAAAATGAAATAAATATATTGTAAGTTCAACCCCCTCGAAAGACCGGTCTTAGACCGGTTAAACCGGTTTTTGCTCGGTTTTGAAATTTTCGAATCCGTAGAGGACCGTAGACCGGACCGCGGTTACAGTCTTTGTCAGTCCTAATAATTTGCAGTCTTGATCGGTCACAGTCCGGTCTGGTCACGGTCTTTTTCCAGTCCTGTGACCAGACTTCCAAACACTACTTGTTACTGTTATTGGTAGTAGTAGCTGAATATAGGTAGCTGAACATAGGTAGATGAATATATTGATTTTGTTAAACATCTTCGAAGGAGGTGCCAAGTCATGTGATATGCACTGAGTCTTGGTAAGCAAATACATATTCTAGGCAGGCAAAGAAATAGGTGGATGGGAGGAAAGAAATAGGATAAACATGGTAAGTAGAGAATGAAATATATGGCTGGGAGAGAAAGAAATAGGTAAAGCATCGGCCTAGGCAACCAAAGAAATATGTGGAGGGAGGAGAGAAATAGATTAAATATACAGCAGGTAGGCAAAGAAATATATCGCTGGGAGGGAAAGAAATGGGGAAAACATTGGCCTAGGGAAGCAAAGAAATAGATTAAATATACAGCAGGCAGGCAAAGAAATATATGGCTGGGAGGGAAAGAAATGGCTAAAACATCGGTCTAGGCAAGCAAAAAAATATGTAGCTGGCAGGAAAGAAATAGCTAAAACATCAGCCTAGGCAGGCAAAGAAATATATTGCTGGGAGGGAAAGAAATGGGGAAAACATTGGCCTAGGGAAGCAAAGAAATAGATTAAATATACAGCAGGCAGGCAAAGAAATATATAGCTGGGAGGGAAAGAAATGGCTAAAACATAGGTCTAGGCAAGCAAAGAAATATGTGGCTGGCAGGAAAGACATAGCTAAAACATCAGCCTAGGCAGGCAAAGAAATATATTGCTGGGAGGGAAAGAAATGGGGAAAACATCAGCCTAGGGAAGCAAAGGAATAGATCAAACATACAGCAGGCAGGCAAAGAAATATATGGCTGGGAGGGAAAGAAATAGCCAAAACATCGGCCTAGGCAAGCAAAGAAATAGGTGGATGAGATGAGGGCAAAGAAATAGCTAAAACATCAGCCTAGGCAAGCAAAGAAATATGGGCTAAAATATAGGTCTAGGCAAGCAAAGAAATATATGGCTGGGAGGGAAAGAAATAGCCAAAACATCGGCCTAGGCAAGCAAAGAAATAGCTAAAACATCAGCCTAGGCAAGGAAAGAAATATGTGGCTGGCAGGGAAAGAAATAGCCAAAAACATCGGACCAGGCAAGCAAAGAAATAGGTGGATGAGGGCAAAGAAATAGCCAAAACATCACCCTAGGCAAGCAAAGAAATATGTGGCTGGCATGGAAAGACATAGCCAAAACACATAGCCATTCAAATGACATGCATTTTATATCATTTGCCACACCATTTCATATCTTAAATTTTATTGGCTTCAATGAAATCTCCGTGCTGGCAGCCTGGTGTATTTGATATACAATGGTAGCTACTAGTGATGATATCATCTATGTAGACCAGACAAAATATCCAAAGGTAAGGTGCTAAAATGCCTTGCATTACTCTTTGAAAAATTGAAGGACCGTTCCGTAGCCCGAAAGGTAGACATTTGAATTGAAAGAGGCCTCGGTGAGTCCTGAAGGCGGTTTTTTCAATGTCTTCTTCTGCTAGCTCTAGTTGCGTAAAACCCGACAATGTGTCCAGCGAAGATAACACCTGAGCACTTGATAAGGAAGCCAGAATCTCTGACTGTCGCGGGATCGGAAATTCATCTGGAATAGTGGCTGCGTTTAGTTTTCTGTAGTCGATGCAGAATCGAGGCTTGCCGTTGCGGTAAGCTATAATGACAGGTGCGCTCCAAGGACTTTTAGAAGGTTTGATCACTCCTTGTTTGAACCAGGTATCTATCTGCTCATTGATGATAGCCCTCTTTTCAGGCGACGCACTATACATGGGCACAGATATAGGGACTTGACCGTTGACTGTCCGAATGTGCACTTTGGCAGGTAAATTTCCTAATCTTCCATCAAAACCAAACACTTTAACTCACTTTTGAAGCATAGCCCATGCCCTCTCTTTCAGGTATTCGGGAAGGCTTCCAATGTCAATCAAATCTTTCAATCGTGAAGAAGGGTAAATCATAGGGTCCAGCATGGCCACTGTCTTAGGTCCGTATTCCTCTGGCTCTGACTCCTCTTCTTTGTTATCGTCCATGCTCATCTGCACAGCGATTACAGTCCATATTTTCTCAGCTCCCTCTCTAAATTGTTTGAACTCCTCAGGGGACTTAGGACTATCGAAAAATTCTCCTGGATCGCTGATTGAACCGATGATCTCGCCCTTGCGAATATACCGCAGTTGGTCAGTAGGATTCGCGATGGGCACCCAAGGATGTGCAGCAGAAATCAGAACGTTAGGGACCACAAAAAATGAATCGTTCGCATTTGCTAGTAAGTTCTTTTTTATCAGCCAATCACGATCTTCTCCTAATTGTCCTTCAACTCTTATGGTTTTACTCTCATGAGGCTTCAAACAGTAGTCTTCTGCAGTTCTCACTGTTTTCTCCTCTAACCCAAACTTTACTTTGCGACAATGTCTTTTTCCTTTATTCCGTCTATGCAATTGTCGATGAACATACTGTCCGACCATGTAAGCGCTTTGGCGAAGGCGTTCGATGTCCTTTGTACGCTCCACAGGCATAGCTCGAACCCGATAATCGTGATGGTGGAAAGATAAGTGAGTGCCTGTTTCCACGTTCCTAGTTACACAAGCCTCGTATGATTGCTGAAAGTCTTCACCTAGCAGGATGGGTACTGTCATATTCAGGACGACATATGCCTCTGCCTCCATCTCGATCACGTCTCCCTCATTAGAGATCATAAAGATAGGTATGCGCACAAATCCTCTCAATTTTGAGTCCTTATCTGTTAGCTGCCAAAGTTGCATTCGCATCCCTTGTTTAATCTTCGGTTTATCCAGCAAAGAATCGTAGAACTCACTTGAAATCAAAGTTATGTCAGCGCAAGAATCTAATCGTAAGTCGACCTCACTATTTTTCAAAGACACATATGTTAGTCACATTGTCCCTTACCTAATGGAGTAGCCAGATGTGACAAAACACCGTACCACATGGGCCCAGCTGGGCGGCCTGAATGGTATGATGTGCCTTAAGCAACGGTCAGGCCGTGATTGTTAAAGGGACTCACTCACACGAGGCAGCCGTTCTTCTCACCAACGGCGTCATGTAATACTGCCGGGGACATTACAATGAATGGCCTTGCCCGGCATGGCCATTTGCCATGCCCCCATAAACACAGTGTAATGGATACGCATGATGATAGGTCTGCATTTGTATGCAAAATGCCATGAATATGAGCCATTACCACTGACAAACAAACTCATTGATGAATCACAATAAGGGTCTCACCTGCAGGTTGCCATGAGGTCAGGCCATGTTGGGCAGCCTAGTGGACGCTATCACTAATTCACCCCCATTCAACCATGAGCAATATGACGTCCAGACCAGACAATGGGCTCCTCAATACAACAAGACAATTCGAAGGTTATCTACAAAAAAAGTTTTGCGCACTACTGCAGGGCGATGAGATACATGTGCCATTTCCGACACCTTGGACACTTGAACTTCTCAGCGAGGTTGACTGGATTGCCTTGATTCTTGTCGAAGCATTTTGTAATCCCAGTGAGACTCGCAGGGGTTTATATTCAATCTTATGTTCTAAGGCCACCAAGTTCAGACATCATGGGATGCCGTTCAGTATTGTGATATTATAGGGGCCACAATGAATGGGTTGCAGCCGGCTGCTGAAACGAAAGTTGCAGAAAGATACCCACCTATCTACAATCCTCCACATCATGCAACGAAGCCATTTGTTGTGACCGATATGCACCGCAACACCCTCGTTTGGTATCTGCCGAATATACTCACCACCGGGCGACAAGTAAGCTCTATGTGTTGGCACGTCTGATTATCACAACTGATATTAATTGCAGGACGCCATTTGGAAATTACTCAAGATCCTGGAACCAGCCCTTAAAACGGATAATCGTACCAAAAACTGGAGGCAAAACTCAAAGAATTTTCGTGATCCCAATCTCTGCAAACTCAAGCTGGGGACAGTCAGCATATCCCCCGCCTGGTTTCAACAAGGGCATGAGGTGTGTTCCCTGCCACTAATTAGTAGTTTTATTTCATTAAGAGTGTAGTCAATGATGTTCAAGTTGGAAGTTGGGGTGCAAATGAAAGATGACGCCGCCGGAGGACACTGGGCGAGTGAGATGCAAGAATCCTCTGCTCTTATTGGATCAATACTCGGAATTACTCATCCCCAACTGTATCAACAAGGCCTTGAGGCGCTGACACTTCTTTCTTCCAAGGGTGGCAAATTTGTCGACAATGAGGAACAACTTGTCCGGGCTTTGAAAGTTTGGACTTCCCCATTCACTGCGCTGTCAGTCATAACCAACTGAAATACCCCCGTGCATCGCGATACCAAAGGTAGAAATGAATGGCTTGACTTCGTCGTCGCATTGGGAGAAGATGACTCTGTTGGGGTCATGACCTTCCCAGGCTTGGGGTTAACAGTAGGGCACAATCCCGGAACCATAATCTCTATAGCAGGGAAAGTCGTCCGACATGCTGCTGAATTTGAAGGTGGGGAGAGAGCTTGCATTGCATATTACATGCGGAACAAAGTACAAGAACGATTAGGCATCCTGGCAGGGACATGGATGAATTGTAGTATGTATGATGCCTAACCAAGCCGTCATTTCAAAGTTGTTAGGCTCTACATAGAACAGTAAACGATTGATACAGAAGTTGTTAGGCTCTACATAGGACAGTAAGCTAATGAAACCTGCCATTCAGCAGATACCGTAATCAGTCGGTGGCTCGCCGCCAGTGGCAAGATTTACTCTGATCCACTATTGGAATGAGTAGCATCTTTGCAGTATTCACTCATCCCAAAGTTGATGGAAGACTTGTGATCAGAGCCCCCTTCAGAGAATTCCCAGTCAAGGCCTGTAGATGATACAGGTGATGGAAAGTAATCATCTCTGGTATTGTCCAACAGAGATAGGTCACTTGGGTGCCCCAGCGGCCAGCCAATGTAGGTGATGTCTGACGTCGGACATGTGGGTTCAGTGACCATATCTGCGGGAGGTACCACAGAAATGTCACTGCCCACTGAAGACGTATTGTCCCTCCCAAAGGTTCTATACCAGAATATGTAGTGACTTCTCATCGGTGGGATGCTGATCCAGGGGCCCTTCGGGATTGGTAAGTTGGGTGGGAGTGTAAGATCCAATTGTCCCAGCTGAACCTCATCCATCAAATGCTCCAACACTGTATGTCTGATCAGGCACCATCACATATATTCCTCCAAGTGCCTAGGCCTTGCTCAATCCTTAACAAGGCACTCTGGAAAGCATCTAAAATTCACGCCACTGGGGTGTTCAAAGCAGCCAAGTTGATATCTTGAGGTGGGGGTGGCAGGTCTTCGGTGAGAGGCTAAACTACATATGAAAAACACCACTACTATGATGATAATAAACACGAACCTGATCAACCAATTTCAACCAGTCATGGAATGCAGCTGTCTCTTCCTCTGAATATGCCGCCAGGAGCGTCAGGGGCCCGCCAGGGTTGTTCCACCAGTCGACATGGGATGCGGTGAAAATGCTACTAGGATCATCCATGTAGGCTGGATCGACGAGAAGACCCTGCTGAGGTACAGTTGTGGACAATCAAAGTCATCAAATTTGATAACTTGAGAATGAGAATTTTTATGGAAATTCTGACTTCAGATTTGGAATCAGGGACCTTGAAAATGTTCAAAAAAGGTGTTGCCTTATTTTTCTCATGCTTTTTTGGGTTGGCCAAATTTTTGGGCATTTTCCACATATGTTATGCACCTAAAAGTGTCCCACATCAGCTGTATTTGGATTAATTCTGTGCAATTTGTGACCCTCTCGAAGTAGATCTGTGGAAAGAGGAACCAGGGTCCAATTCTGTCCTTTTCTGGGAGACCTTGACTTGAAAAGGGTTTGCCCACATGACAATTTTGGCAAAATTCCCACTGTCGTCGAGAAATTTCTGATGAATATTTTGGAAAGATTTTTGATGGGATCAAATAGAGTAAACAAAAAGGAGATGATTGGTATATTTTTCGTATTTTTAGCTATTTTTTTCAGGCAGTGGCCAAATTTTTGTGGTAAAAAATGCTTAAATCACCATTTCTGGAAATTCTGCCTGTTGGAATTGATGAAGGACATCAATAGCAACCCATTTATTCCATTATCTACCAATTCCGACACTTTTCAGAGTCCCAAAAAATCAGTCAGTAAATTTGATGACTTTGTTTGTCCGCAACTGTAGTGATGCTAGGTCTGATTGTTGGGGATGTGTTCAAAGGATGAAAAAGCTGACCCAAGAGGGCACCTTGACGATAAAGCCTGCAGCAACATGATAACCAATTGCCTTGGCGAGTCTGTCCTGGTGTTAAATATGAGATAATGTTTGCAATGTCTGCCACGGAAAGACACTCACTCCCTCTAGACGGAGCCCCATAGTCCACCACTGATGTTTCTGGGGGTCATTTCACCAGTCATCCTTATGATCTTCAAATGCCTTCCAGGCCGCTTTGCAACGTGAAGCGAAGTAGTATATGCACCACTGGCCTTTTCCATTTCCTACAGGCATGGTGGTTGAATGAAAGCAAAAGGCGATGATCGATCTTAATCAGAATCTTGATAGCCAGGCCCCAAAACATGTGATCAAAATTTAATCGTCATATGACTGACAGAATTGCAGTGGAAGGGGGCTTGGCCAGTGGAGACCAGCAAATGGTTAACATCACCGCCGGGAGCCATCCCGCAAATTAGAGAAAAAAGTATAGTTCCCGCAAATGGCATGATTATGAGGAGAGTCCTTTACAAGAGAATGAGCTGTTTATACTGACTATTTGCTTCCCCAAATCTTGTATTGGCATCTTCAGCAAAGTCGCCTCCAGATATCAATTTGGGCTTCAGCATAGCAAACATGTCCATACTTCCCCACAGTAACAGCTAGGTCCTTCCACATCATCCACTTCTCCATTTGATGCATGAAAAACCTAGTAACCCATTCCATTTCATGAGAAGTGATGTTGAATTCCTCCCGCCAACGATGATATTGTGCCCTCGCCCGAAGCCAGTTGACCCTATGGACTAAATGGAACTTGGTAACAGACTGAGGAGAGGCTTTTGTGCACTCACATTCCACCAACCTAGAAAACCAAGCTGGTCAGATGTTCCTTTGGCTGGCAGCATTTGGATCCACAATGGAGGTGTTTGCTTTCATATCCTTCAGTTCCAGTGGCTTGTACAATAACCCCACGACTTTGTCGGGGTCTCCCAACTTGCAAAGTGCACTGACGGCATGTGCATAAATCAGACAGTGATTATGAAGGACCCTTCCAATGGATAGCACCCCTGCCCAGGCTCTTGTCTTTTTTACTTTGCTTTTCTTGATCTTTGGAAGCTTCTTTCCATACTCAAATGAGAGATTGGTGATCGATACGCGGACTCCTTGTAGAGCCTCATTTGCTTGACCTTTTCTAAGTTCATACTCCTTCCACAGAAGTCCCTCCAGTTGTTGAGCCTTGAGTTCCATATCTCCCAAAGTCGATGGAAAAGCATGTTACATGCTCTACTGGTTCAGTCACTGATCTAGCAGCAGCAGCAGCCTGGGCTGCTTTTGCAAGGGCCACTTCCACTGGAGACATCCCCCCCGCCGGGGCTCCCTCTGCAAACAAAGCTTGCAGTGCACCCTGCTCGACATTGTCCATGGGAAGCAGATCATCAATTTCAATCACATCATCCATATCAAACTCTTCAGAGAATAGAGTGACATTTTCTGATATGGTTTGTAGGATGTTTCTCCCCAAGAAGTTCATGGCAGTTCGATTAAAAACATCCACTCTGGCCTGCAGTCACTCCTGGCGTTTAGCCAGATCCACCTTTTGGCTTGTAGTTAGAGAACGACCAAGCCTATGAATCAGCAACCTAAGTTCCATCCTATTGAAAAGAGTTAAAGTATTTGAGGTGATTGCTCAATTCTGAGACCTGGACTTACTGTGTTTCCTCAATTTTGAGACCTGTAGCAATCCAAGAGGTCTGACCTGCTTCTCCCCTAGACATCGTCTCTTGTTCCATTAAAGTGAGTTGCACATCAGCAGTCGTCTTCAAGGCTATAGAGAGATTGTCAGTTCCCATGGCTGCCGGGGTGCAGTCTTCGGTTGACGAAGGTGCCCGCTGGCGGTCACATTGTTACACCACAAACACTTGAAAACATATACATGCCTTCCTCATTCTTCAGCTGAACCAGTGCCATTATATCCATGGCCTCCAGGTTTTCTCTTTCCCGTTCCCACTCTGCTCTCCGAATCTCATTTGTCCAGTTGTCAATGTCATTGGCCAGAGCTGAAGTCTTTAATCGGTCGAAATAATCTTTGCTATCCACCAATCCAATCACAGACTTGTTAAATTTCATGATGACAAAAGAGACAATGTTGACCATCTTATTCCAGTTGCTGTAGTTCATGTGGTCATCCAAAACCTCTGTCCTGTGAGCCAGAGTTGAAGTTCGAGTGCTTTGTGATATGTCATTCAGCTGTGCCCACAAAGACTCCAAGATCTCTCCATCAACCATTCCCGCACTGGAATAAAAGAAGTTGCGAATCGGAAGAGGCACAAGTCTTGATGGCCATGGACATGAAAGAGCCCAATACCCATGAATAACTGGACCTTTTCTGGCAAGGAGAGAAATGGATTTTGGTTGATTCTTTCCCAGAGATGAATGTGGTATTGGCACATGACATCATAAATGACCATGACCTTAGCCCCATCTTCCATGGCCATGGTTTTAAGGGCTTCGCATAATGCATAGTCAATGTTCATCTGCCTCTCCCCCTTCTGAAAGTCAACGACACTTCCCGGGATGAAGGCACCAGAACAAGCACAAGCAAAAGCGACAATACCAGTAGCATCACATCCCGCATGATTTTGACTTGCATTATTCACCGCCTGGTGATTGCTGCATGTTGACTTTGTCTGTCAAACAATGTAGTTAGCCGCCAGCCTCGCAATGAATGCCACCGCTGGCCAGAAGCCCTGCCGGCAACCAGATATGCCACTCACTTGACGTACTGCCACCGGATGTGCCAGATATGCTTTATATCTAGCTTGATTGGTCATCATACCCTCCCCATTTGTCAATGGCACATCATCCAATGGATTCTTCTGCTTCAAGTGATCTGCTGAGAAATTTCCATCCACACAAATAAATCGTGTAAATACCTCCCTTGAGTACTGAGTATTAGTTCCGTCAATGTCTGAATAAGTTGTGCAACTAACTGATGTGGATCACTTTTCCAGTTTTCCAGTAAGTTTACTCTGGGCTGGGGGCAGGAGGCACATCCATGAGCCATCTCTCCCCTCTGAGGGGGGTTGTCATGATGGCCAAATCCAAAAGACTTTCTTAATTCCAAATTCCTCCATTGTCGGCTCACTCGTAAAAGTTCATGGTATCGATTTGGAACAGAGTTGGGGAAGGCCGGTGATGTCAGCCGCCGGAGCTTCAGATAATACTGGTAGCAGGAGCTTTTGCAAGATAGGTTGGTCATATGGAAATCGTCCAACACGTTAAATGTGAAGATGGTCTTGATGGAAGAAAAGGATGTGGGAAAAAGCTTGGCCGCAAATAGCTGTTCATCGTGGGGTCTTGCGGAGGGGCAAATGCAGTAGTGAACGGGAAGATGATGTACACCATTTGTTTCAATAAATATGACAAAGGGATTTCCTAGGGCATCCTCACCATTCGGGTGAGGGGGAGTAGCCATGCCTTGCATTCGTTTGTAGTGTTCCTGAGTAAAGCAGTCATCCCTGTCATTGTTGTCATTTCCACTATCACCATCAGGCACCTCATGATCTTCCATAACATCAATACCATTGGAATCATAGCCACTATCAGGGTCCGGTGTTGGATACTCATCCTCAAACATATCTTGAGCTGCGGCGTTCATCCACATATCAAGGTCCGGTGGTGCGTCCTGAACTGTGGCTGCATTGGACACTGCCGGCACAGGGCTGTCGGTCATACCAGCAGGTGTATGTACACCTGGCGGCATAGCTGGCCTGTCTCCCAATGCCGCATGAGGCACTGATGGTCCAGTTTGCTCACTCATCAAATGTCAGTCCCATTCAGCGTCTTGCCTGGTATTCTCCTCTTCCTCTGCAAGTGCTAATCCAGGGCATGGGAGCCCTCCATGCCCCAAGTTGCAAACCAAACCAGATTCCCAAAGAGCACTTGTTTGAAAGTATTTACCATTCCAACACTGAACACGATGTGTGTGGAGCCTTTTATGCGAACTGCAGCAGCACGACTGGCAAAACAAGGGGGAAGCAGAACAGTCAAGACAATGAATGACCCCATTTGGCTGGCCACACTCCATACAGCTCATGGTGGTGCCAGGGGCTTCCGTGTCAAGCATCACATGAAGATGGCTATCACAAAGTCCTTTCCAATCCCGAAGATAGTCATTTTGGGTCTGATTTGTTTTCAGTGTCAACCATACTAAAAACAGTCCTGACTAACCTTTCCTGTGGTCCTCCTATGCAAGGGAACAGACTCGTCAACTTTATCAGCAAATTCCGTGTAGGCCTGTCCCCCATTGATGTTAGATTCAATGTTCTCTTCCCTTGTGTCCATGGTGGATGTTCTGTCTGTGGTTGGAAAGTATTTGAACTTTTGAACCTGGCCACAAGATGTGTTCTGAAGTGTTACTTCCATTCTAACAGGTCCTTTTCGGTGGTTGGGCTTTATCTTAATTCAATGCATATTGAAATCGACGGAAGAGATAGTTCCATATTGATGCCTGAGACCTCCGTCGGTGTGTGGCTGTGCACCCAGACATGTGACCACCACCGGCGCTTGATGCCACATGCATCACATCATGGCAAAAAAAGACTACAGCACCAATGGGAGATCGCCTTGTGGGATTTGAGCCCTGGAACTGACCACAACGCTGGTGCACTCGTCAGCATTTTACCACTCAGTCACGGTGGTTAAAAACCATGTTCAATTGCAGCATGTGTCACTCCCCCCCGGCAGCCTGCAAAAAACTATGGGATGGGGGGAAGTTCACTGTGTGGGATTCAAACCCTGGAACTGACCATAACACTGGTGGCATCATCAGCATTTAACCACTCAGTCAAGGTGACGTTAAAACCCATGTTCAATTGCAGTGTTTGTGTCGCTTGGCCCCAGCAGTCTAAAAAAGATTATGGCAGTTTCGGGAGAGGAACTAACCATACTACTGGTGATATCATCAGCATTTAACCACTCAGGCATGGTGACATTACGAATCCAGTTAAGTGACACCATGTGTCACTTATTACCCCCTGGCGGCCTGCCACTCTGCAGCCAAACAAGACTTCAGGACAATGGGAAGATCGCCATGTGGTATTTCACCCCTGGAAGTGACCATACAGCTCTGGCGTCATCAGCAGAGTTTAACCACTCAGTCACCATGACATTACCGACCCATTTCGTTATGTGACAAGTTTCCACCATGTTTGCACCTTTCGTTTCACATCCTCAGGCTGGCCTAATAATCACAAAGTTATATAAAAAGCACCAATAACAAGCTTATAAAGACTGCTTTTGAACAAGGTGGGCCCAACAATAAGTTTCCCAGAGGGACAAATTGTCATGATGATTTCTCTGTCGAAATGCTCCTGGGGGTCAGGTGTTTGCATGCTGCAGAGTGGGGTAGTTGCACCCAGCCTACATAAAGGACATCGTTAGAAAGCTGGAGAAAGCACAGTTTGAACGAGCCAGGCCCGACACACAATTGTTGAGGACAAAAAAAAGTGTGAACGATTTTGGTTGTGATGGTACCATGCAGTCAAGGTTTCATAGAGATTCAGTGCATAAAAGGACCCTTTATGAGTAACTTTAGGAGAACAGGCTTTCCCTGAAATCTTTCTTCATGATTATTAACAGGGCATGTAGGTTGATCATTTGGCTGGCTTAGGGGTTACACGGATAGAAATTGGCAGAGTGCGTCGTCGTTCTTCGGGTTGCCTCGGGATTCAGGGTTCACTGGAGGGTCTGTGCACCATGCGCATCACCTCAATTGGGAAATGTCCCAGGCACAAAGTACATCTTTGATGGTGTCCTGCCCGGGGACAACTAAAGTAACCGGGCTTTCCTTGTTGCCGAACACATTTTCATAGGTTGTTTCCTGCTTTCCCCATCATACTGCTTTCCTCAATGCCATCCCGCGATGTTCCCCGCAATAGCAGTCAGTGCCTACAGGTAGAGAAAGGTCATGAAAACTTTTTGCCAGTGGAACAGAAGGTTTTGAGGGAGTATCTGGAGGACTTCAGATCCAAAAGCAAAGAAGAGCGTAAACAATTGTTGATGTTCAAGATATATCGGTTGATAAAGTCGGTTGGACCAGAGCTTGATGGAGAACAATGGAGGATTAGGAAAAGGGTAAGTGGGTTCTGTCAGCTTGCAGAAACAAATGTCTGACTCACAAAGCAGAAAGTGAAGGAATGGCATTACAACCATGGCCGGCAGCTGCAGGTCCGACGATTTGGATATGTTAAATCCATTTCACTGAAATACGTGGTTGCCCATGTCAAACAAGATGAACTCTACTCAAAGGTGACCGAGTTGGCTGGGGGTGCACTGCCGGGGTCAAGGGGGTTTCTTTCAAAATATCAACAAGGATTGAAATTCCTTCTGGATAACCTCTCAGCATCCGAGAAAGTAGAATATAAGACAATGGCCGACCAATGGACCAATGAGCCACCACCTGCTGAGATCCAATCAAAGTAAGTCATGCGGCTCAACACTTATGACTGCCAGGCTATCTGACCGCCAGCCGTTCCAACCAGACTTTTTGCTCGAGCGGGATACAAGATGGTCCGTGAGATGGAAAATGTCAAAAGCTATCAATTGGGGCTTGTTAGCTGGGGTTTGATAACACACTATAACAACAAGGGTGATTGCAATTGGATGTTCATTGATCACAATCCTGAGTTTGGCCCCGCCGGCACCCCCACTTTTGAAAGCATGTTTCCTAATGAAGTTAAAGATATTTGTGAAGCATGGGTGACATACTGTGAACATATTCAAGGTGCACAACCTACATTTCCTCAAGGAATATCATATCTTATTGAATGTCTAGTACTCAAAACAGGTGTTTGTGGGGATACAAACAAATACACCACCCGAAAGAAGAAGAAAATGAAATTTCAAATGGATGGTCAATTCCCCTTGTTACCATGTGCCCTGGCGGCCGGTCATGAAAAGACAGACACATTACAACTCATGATTCGTGAATTCATGGCTCTTCATTATCAGCTTGCTTGTGGGAAAGAGTTAACAACGACTCCCTGGAGAGCGATCACAAATCATCAATCTAGATTGTGGGACTCCAACATGTGGCCATCTGGGGTTGTTGTCCAGGACCCCAGCAAAATTGTTCTTGGGGATTGCTGGAAGATTGTGACATTGTGGAGACATCAACAAGCACAGGGTGGAGCTTCCCATACCTTTAGATCCAACTTCTACATCCAATCAGAGGGCCTTCAAGCCTCTGTTTATCCTACATTTACACCAGTGGTAATCACACCACCGGTGGCGATCCCACCAACACCGACTCAGACCCAAGAACACCAGTGGCAGACTTCACGTGGGATGCCGCCAGGCTGCAGTGACCTGACCCCAATGACAACTCCTCTCCCTCAATTACAAATTCCAGCTGATGAGGGTATGCATAGCATGGGAGAAACTCTACCAGCCAGGCTGCCGGGCAGCTGTGAAAACCTGCCATTGACAGACAGGCCGCCAGGCGGGAGTGAAGTGAACCTGTTGCGGCCAGGGACTGTTGCTGAGGGACATCTTCCTTCATTAGATGAACCTGAATCTGACCCACCATTAGAAAAAGGCAAACAGAGGAAGAAGAAAACGACTCCATCGACAGGGGAAGACTGCTCATCTGATGTGTCTACAGACGATGGACGTAAAGGCCGAGGAACAAAATCCCTTAGATTGCAGAGGTCCCTCGTGAATATGTCACCTGAGCCAGCATATGAAAATTATGAATCCCTACCCCCCAGACTTGGCAAAAAGAAAGGAAGAAAGAAAGCAAGGAGGGCATCCGCAGTAGTGAGGGACACTGATGATGAGGCTGGCGGCGATGAGTCGTTACCACCAAAAGGAAGAAAAAAAGCAAAGAGGGCACCCGCAGTAGTCAGGAGCAGTGATGACAAGGCCGGCGGCAACCAGGCCATGCCTTTGGCTAGCAGACCCAAGCCTAAGCCAAAGCCCTTGAAGAGGAACACCCAAACTGCTAAAACACAGGGAGGTCAGCGGAACAGGGATGACTTGGACTTGGAGGACTCAGATCAACCTGACACCGGCGGAGGCCACGCCGCACTGGTCATGGGGAGCACAAACGGCACCGGCGGTGGCAACGCCGCACCTGAAGGGAGCAGAGCCAGGCCTAAACCGAAACCTGTGAAAAAGAAAGTTCAATTTGCTAATCCAGCTGACAATGAAACACAGGCAGAACAGAGGGACAGGGAGGACAGTCTCTTCATTGTGAGAAAGTCTGGCCATATGCTCAAGCCCAAGTTCAACTTTGCGCTGCCGGCCCAACTTCATTTAGAAAAGGAGAGGGAGGCCAGGAAATAATTAATAAACAGTTGCTATAGTTAATTGCATTGTGTTGTAATCACAAAAATCCCAACTTGACTGCCATTTCAGATTGATATTATTGATAGTTGCAAAAATTGACAAGTATAAAGATGTATGCACAAAATAAATGGAGAGGTGGACACCGAGACCCAAGATGAAACATTTGACCCCCTGCAAAGAAAAACTAAGCCTCAACCTCTTCGCCCTCCACATCTACATCATCTTGCTCTGAGGCCACAGGTTCGGTGTCAGCCGCCTTACCATGAGCCTTCCTGCGGCCACCTTTCTTCTTCACTGGGGCTGCCTTCTTCTTTTTCTTGTCAGTCGGACCATCGTCAGCATCGTCTTCCAGCTTGCATTTGGTGGGTTGTTCATCAGCTTGTTCATCGAGGCCTCCATCAACACCGCCGGAGGGCTCCTTGTTCAGCCCAATCTTGCTGTCATCCTGTTGCATGGGGGTGTGTTCGTCTTCAGGTTCCCCAGATGCATGCTCTTCATTGCCGTCGACTGGCTCAGCCTCTGTCATTTCAATGTTGACCTTCTCATCATTTGGCATTGGACTCTCTGATGGTGCAGCGTCCGCAATTGTCTCCACCGGGGTGGCGTCCACAGTGTGTTGTGGCACGATGGCCAATGGGAGGAGGGGGGCATGTTGGGGAGGGGTGAGGGTGTGGGATGCATGTGCTACCGCATTCCCTCCTGTTGATTTGGGTATCAACATCTCAACCAGGTTGGCAAGGTCTGCCCATCTTGCTTGCATGGCCCGTATGTCATGCAAGGCAGACTCCGCATCATCCCCAGTGGCACTCCCACCCAACTCCTCCAACACATCCTGCACCTCCTCTGGTACTTCATCCAAGACCTTCACCATGTTCTCCAATGTCTGATGGACGGTGTTACCCAAATCTTCCAGTGCCTCCATGGTGGTGCACGTCTTTTGTTCAACGTAGGCCTTCATGGACTTGTGCGCCTGCTTGAGCTTGTATATGTCCAGTGTCAATTTTTCAGAGCTGTTCTTGAGGAGCCTCCGCATGGTCGTGTCCAAGTCACCAATCTTTTTGGCGAGATCCTGGCAAGTCTTCTCCATTGCCGCCATCCTCATTTCAAGTTTGCCTAATGATCATGCAGTCAGTCTAGCCATGCAAGGTGAATAGAAAACTAACCATTGGAGAGGTCTTCCTGCGCCGCCGGCCTCCGTGAACCACCTGTCTTGCCCACCGAGGTCACCGCCTCCATTTTGTCAGCTAATACACCATCAAAAGGTAGCCAGAAAAGAAAAGAAATTGCTCACCTTCAGGGAGCACATTGTCCACTGCCAGACGACGTGCAGCCCGCGTCTTCGCCACCAGGGTAACCTTCTCTGTCTTCACCTTGGCCTTCCCATTCCCTTTGACTGGCTGGTTAAACT
>Ga0307507_10005877_pt1 | contig 19546 bp, 7 predicted proteins | sample 7_EM_MG_FD_207223 | JGI IMG/M metagenome (GOLD analysis project Ga0307507, IMG submission 207223) | Populus trichocarpa ectomycorrhiza microbial communities from riparian zone in the Pacific Northwest, United States - 7_EM | ecosystem: Host-associated > Plants > Roots > Unclassified | place...
CCCCCCCCTAGTAGCCTAAGCTAAACGCATCTGCATTATAGGCAATCAGCGCAGCATCTTATAGTTAAAATACTTGTAGCCTTATTAAAGATAGTCTAAATGATCTAACCTCCTCTACCTCCTCTACCTCCTCTACCTCTACCTCCTCTACCTCTACCTCCTCCTTCCCCTATAAGTTTAGGGGTTAAAGAGATACCCAAAGTAAGAGGTTCTAAGATTAAAATTAAGGTGTTAAATAAGATGTATACTCACAAAATCCCTAAGATATACTTGGAAATACGCTAATATAGTGTCTGCTATAGCTAGGATAAATAAAGCTGCCAGTATAAGACTATAGAGACTTCGCTAGATACGTTAAGTGAGCGTAATATATATAATTAGTATATTTGTATCCTTTAGAAGAAATTTGGTCTGTTTCTTAGGTGCCTTTAAACATATTAACTTAAATACTAACTTTAAGCTAGAAAAGGACAAGAAAGACTATAGTATATACCTAAGCATAAATTTAGGAGAAGTAAGAGACGCCTTATAGGTGGTGCTAAACGGTATATAAGCCATCTCCCTCTGGGAAGATAAGTCTATAGTAAGTGGACCTTTTTATAGATATAGCTTATTCTAATTTAACTTCTAAATTCCTATAAATATTATATTTAATTTCCTACCCTAATTAAAAACATACTAGGAGAGTCTTTCTCCTAACTTAATTGGCGCTAGGCACCTTTAGGGGTTACTAAGATTTCTTAAAAACTATTTTGCGTCTATAACCAATAGTGTCCTGCCGCTTCTGGGCTATAGCGAAATTAATTTCAATCTCCTTTGGGCCTTATTTAAACCAAATACGCACGTCCTTATAATTTGCGAAGGCTTAGATTAACTAAGATGCCTTATATATAATTTAGGCAACTTTAAAACTTTACTTTTTAGCGAAAAGAGCTTTGAACTTAACTATTACTATTTCGGCTATAATAGGAAGGCATTTAACGAGGTAAAAACTACCCTCTCTATTCCGGAATTCCATTTAACTATAAAAATTATATCTCTTAAGGTATTTCCGCTAGAGCGTTATAAGAGATAAGCTAAGATAAAGTAGGATCTTATTGGCAATGGCCAGAAGTTCGTATCTTTAAGAGGCATTAACTACTATAAATATAAAGGGATCGCGTTTTTCTAGACTAAAGATGGCCTGTTAAGATTTTCTATAAGCGGCCGCATTATAGTAGACGCGATAGTATTTTATCGTTAAAATTCTAACTATGGCAAGGAGCTAATTACTATAGATATATATAGAATAAACATAATTAATTTAGGGACTAATTAGTAAAGCGGCATAAAGAATTAAGGTTTAGTTCCTAAGGAGATAGGAGTTAATAAGCACCTAATCTGTCCACTAACAGTCCTGGCCTTTAGTTTAGCAGACAAAAAATAGGGTTAAGCTTTCTACACACCCTTTTTTTAGAGCTAGCGAATTATATATACTAATGCAAGCATTAATAGGTAAATTTGCCGTCGCTAATATTAAGGATATTAAATAGAATGCCTTAGTATTTAAGTTACTCGCAATTAAGGAGGATAAGAAGATAGTGCTTTAAGGACTTATAAAGAGCTACTAGTCTGGGTCTGGGAAATCAAAGTTTAATAATATAATTAAAGGGAAGGAGAAAGGCCTAGTTTTCTTACTACAGTAAGTTTTCTAGTAAGGCATTGGCTGTTTTAAAGGCTAACCGTTTTAGTGGCCCACCTAGGGTAGGAAAGACATTAACAGCTAAAGCACTTGCCAAATCTTAGAGGAGACCCCTCTATATAGTTTATTCCCCTTTATAAGTATATTTATATACCAGTCTAACTATAAGAAGGCTTATATAGGAGACCTTAATATAAATCCAGCCTATTTAGAATAAAACCTAGCTCTAATAGTTAAAAACATTTACCACTAGAGCGCTGTCCTTCTTTTAGACAAGGCCAATGTCTTTCTTACAGAAAGAACTTTAAATAATATCCGATATAACAGCCTGGTATCTATCTTCCTATAATAAATAGAGTATTTCTAAGGCATTATGTTTCTTACAATAAATAGAATTACTGTATTTAATATAGCTATACAGAGCAGAATATATCTTGCACTTAGATATAACGAGCTAAAGGGACCGGCAAGAGAGTAAGTGTAGAAGACCTTCCTAAAGTAAGCCAATGCTGCTGCTAATATCTCTGGAAAAAATATAGAGCGGCCTTTAGACCATTAATTAAATAGAAAATAGGCAAGGCAATATTTAAGAGAGAGTTTTAAGGCTAGTACTAACATACTATATTAGATCAAGAACACTATATAAATTAGTTACGGCTTGGCTAAAAGCAAGGGGGAGAAACTTATATATAAGCATTTAGGTAAGGCTCTTATATTAAATCAAGATTTTAAAAGTGACTTTAAAGGTACTGGATTAATTAAAAGTATAAACTTATATATATAGATTTGCTTATATACATATAGCATTAAATGTCTTATAGATCTTATAACTATGGCATTATTGCTTATTACTTTCTTAAAATTACTTACTTGCTCCTATAATAACAAGGCCTATATAGTAGGCAGTGGCGTAGGCAAATTGCTTATAGATCTAGGAATAGGAGAACGGAAGCTATAGGGCATTAGTTCCTGTAGGGGAGTAGAGAATATAAGCGTTAGTTCCTATAAGGAATTAAAAGCTATAAGGTAATAAAGAAAGCGGGTATTAATCCCTATAAAGAACCGCAAGCTGTAGAAGATTGGTTTCTATAAGGGAGTAGAAGAAATCGCTATTAGTTCCTATAGGGGAGTAAAGGCCGAAAAAAGTAGGAGCTATAGGGTATAGTTCTTATAGGGTAGTAGAATATACAGTTACTGTATACTAGATAATAATTTTAGTTTAGGATATAAGAATAGAAGCTATAGGGGATTGGTTCCCGTAGGGGAGTAGCAGATATAGCTAATAGCTCCTATAGGGGAGAAAAAGCCGTATAGGAATGCAAGCTATAGGGAATTAGTTCCCATAGGGCGGCGAAATATATGGGTATTAATACCTATAGGGGATTTGTTAGAGTAAGGGATTTTTTAGAGTAGGGGATTTATTAAAGTAGGGGATTTATTGGCGTAGGGGATTTATTAGCATAGGGGATTTGTTAGAGTAGGGGACTAGATCCTATAGGGGATTTGTTAGAGTAGGGGACTAGTTCCTATAGGGCGGCAAAATATATGGGCATTGGCTCCTATAGGGGATTTATTTAAGTAGGGGACTTATTTAGGTAGGGGATTAGTTGGAGTAGGGGATTAATTCTCCTATAGCCTCCATTTAGGCGGCATAAGGCTACTTCTAATAGGCTAGGGAGTGGATTGCATGTTTTATAGAAATATAAAGCCTATATAGGATAGTAGGGTGTAGGGACCTAATAATCTAGCAGAAGATTGGGTTATCCGCTTTCCTAGGTTTATTTAGCCTAGGCAACTCGCCCTATGCTATTTTACATACGTTTTAACCAAGGCTACTACCTAGCCTTAGCCGCCCAAATCCTAGTAAAACTTTAACTTATATAGTAGAAGAGCATAGGATAATAAAATGTTATTCTATCTACTCTGCTAATACCTTTAGATCCTTCTATACTTACTAGAGAATCTCTTTTATCTGGAAATAAAGCCCCCTATCTTCCTTCTCCCACCTTCTATCTATTAGGAAAACCACCTTTTATAGCTTATTAACTTATAGGACTAGCGGCTAGTAGTAAGATATAAATGCCTTAGCTATATAGTTAAGAAAATGCCCTTCCCTGTTTACTAGCCCTAATTTTAACTTAGCCAACTCTATAGTATTCTTATAGTTCTAACACTTAAACTTAGTTGGACCGATATCTTTACCTAGCCCATTATAGTATACGTATATCCAGAAAAGTACCCAGAAGAATAACTCTAAATTATGCCTAAAGGAGTATTTCTTACCAAGAAGCACTCTAATTACCATAAACACTCTTATACTAGTCTTGCCCTGTGCTCCTAAAGGTCCTTTTTACTTCTCTTTAATCGCAAGATTAAAGTCAATTAAGAATGCCGGCCAAGAATGATTGTTGTCTTCCTCATTTATTATAAGGTTGCCTATTAAAATATTATATTAGATAATACCGGCCTGTATATATAAAGACTCATATCCTTTAATACCACCCTTTAGTATAGCAAGCATTGCAGCCCAAGAGCTTGCCTTGTAAAGAGGCTTCCTGTAGTTACTAGTAATAACGCGTTAATATACGCGATTCTATATAATAGGGCGCTTAGTTAGAGAGGTTAAACATAGGCGCTTACTGGGTGGTAATAGGGCGCTATAGCTAGAAGACCTCTTTCTGCTAAAACTTTAATCTTTTCTTATACTACCTTGCACTCTAGCTAGTCTTAGAGGCATTATTAAGCCCTCTAGCTTGTAGCTTGTCGCTTTTATAATATCTAGCTCCTTGCGGATATTAAAGATATTATTATCTTGCCCACCTACACAAACTGTCTTATAGTAATAGTACCTGGCTATATTAACCACTCCCTTCTCCAACATCTTATATAGTAGTTTGCCTTCTTCCTTGCGCTCCAGGTACTGCTATAAGTCTTTAATAACAAGGGGTTTCTTAGAGGTGTCCTCCTTATAGTGTCCTTCCTAGCAAGTTGTTACTTAACCCATAACGCAGTGTACCCGCCTAATAACTTTATTAAGGATAAGACGCTTAGTCTAGCCGTTGCGTACAATTTTAATGTACTATTTACCGTCTAATATTAAAATAGTAGGATCGAACCCAAGCTGCTCCTTATTTATCCAGAGAAATCCTAACATTACTAAGGTAAATTATAGTCTATCTTTATTAATATTAAATAGTGAAGATGCAATGCCTCCTACCTAGTCATACTCCCATAACCACATAATAGATTTATAGAGGGTAAAGCCTAAGACAAAGCAATAAGTGTCCTAAGCGGTAAAGACTTCTCTTATATACTTCCCTAAATCAAACTATACCTGCAAAGGTATATCGGTGTTTAAATTACTCTTTAGCTCTCCTAGCATAAGTATATACAACCAATAGCATTAAGAGCTTTTGCCGGCCATTAGATTATCCATAAAACCAATATCTAGCTTTTGCTTTGCTATAGACCCTTATAAGGGTTACTTAGTATATGCGACAAGCTTTCATTATATCTTTAGGGCAGACCTGTGCTCCTCAGCAAAGCCCAAAAATGATCCAATTAGGTTATTAAACCACTCTAGGACATTATCTTGCTCTGCGCTTTTAGGCCAGTCACGCCAGCCACCTTTCTCAGTATATAGTGGATTATCCCCTTCCTTGCATTTCTTAAAAATAACAGCACTTGTCTCTTTAAGACCTTCTACTTCCCTAAAGAATACTTTATATAAGCTAGGAATCCCAACGTAAAGAGGGCCCAGCTCCTCCTTTAGAATATTATCCACGTATTTCCTGTGTTTAGACGAGTTGGTAAAGCTGCTTATATTGCGTAGATATAGGGTTTGTTAAATATAGAGTGGCAGCGGTTAAGGAGGAGGTGTGGACTCTATTACGGTGGCGTATACCTTCTCCTAGATAATCTTATTAGGCTTAATACAAAGGATCGCATTTAGGAGAGGTAGGAACTGTTTAATATTAAAGCCGTTAGAATTAAATGCTAAATTAAGTCTTAACAGATTACCAAGGAGGTTTTTGTTACCGCTATTAGACGGCAATAAACAAAAAGTAGGAAGGCTCTATAGGGTAAGTATTAAATTAAGTAAAATATCTTTTAGTTTTATGAGCATTAGATAGAGCTTGCGCTAGGTAAATTAACGGTTATCTTTATTACTTATCTAACACGACACATCTAAAAATTTAAAGACATCTAGATCTTTATAAGTTAAGTTAAATAAATTACAAAAACCATTTAGTCCCTCTCTAATGGGTTTTATTTTAATTATATCTAATTTAGAAAGATTTGCTATTGCGGGAGAACGCGCCAAGAGCTATATTAGGAGGGCTAATATAGCAGGCGGGTAGGTAGGCGGGGAGGGGAGATTAAAGAGGTTAGTATATAAGAACAGTATAATAGCAAATAAATATAGGGAGGTTAAGAACATATTAGGCGCGTTTTACAATAAGGAAATAACTAGGGAGAAAAGTATAAGGAAGAAAGCAAGGTATAAGCAAACACAAGGATTAAAGATTAGACGTAGAAAAGTTAAGCCAACCCAATATAGCTCAGACTAAGGCTTTACAGGGCTTAGTTAAATGCTAAGCTATAATAACCCAAAATGCGACGTTTCCGGTCTATGACTAATTAAACTTATCTATTTTAGTCTATTCCGTAACGCGTAAGGCTCCAATACAGCGAAGCTCTTATACAGTAAGACTAAAGGGGCGCCTAAGAATGCTAATAAATAATTACTAGTCCTAAAACGAGCTAAATCTAACATGCTAAATATAGATACAGTTACCCTCTTTTTATAGCGGTTAATTAACCTAATTCCTAAAACAGGTTCTAGTTCCTAGAACTAGATCCAGTATATATAGACTCCCCCTCCTCTAGTATATATTGTAAGGGAAACGCATTATTATTACTATCTCCTTAGCAACGCCTTATTTATTCCCTTTAGAATATAACCCTCGCCAGTGTCTATTTTATATGGGTAATAAGCATTTATTTCTATTTATTTACACTAGATACAAAAATCCCCTGCAATATACCCCTTAAAATCAGATTAAATCAATAGCAATTCCCTCCTAAGTTGGTTAGGTTTTAATATATCTTATTAGCTCTAGGGTATTACAGACCTTATTACTTCTTTAAAAAAAGCTTACTATAACAAGCATTACAGCAAAGGTCGTCCTATTAATTATAGCGTATAGCTATAAGCTTCGCCGTCTTCTGCTTATTGTATTAACGGTATATAAAACTGGTAGACAAAGCAAGCTAATGCAATGTCCATTTACCTCGCAGTTTATATTACTTCACCACTTCAAACAAGGGCGGCACTATATTTTGGTTACTGGGTTCCTAAAGGATACTAGTAACATTAGTGTCTTAGAAGGGCTCTAAAGCTATTTTCTTTATAAGAGGATATATAAATAAAATATGCTAAATCTTAGAGGGCAGTAGGAGTATAAATACCGCTCCTTATGTTCTTATAACGCTAAGGCCAAAGAGCGGAAATTCTCGGGCATAACTAAATCGTAATTATATTAAAGCTTGTCCACAACCTAGGCTCTAAGGTATATGTCCTTCTCCAATATATCCTACAGCGCTTGGTATTTATTTAGTAATATACAAATACGCTTCTAAGTATTGTCCCATAATCAGCCTTAGTAGTACAGTTGTATAAGGCTGAGTAGGCGGCAAATACGGTAAAGAAGAGGTTATAGAGAAGAGGCAATAAGGACTAAGCTTAGTTAGATCTGCTAACTTATTACTAATTAAGTATATAAATGCGGCAAACACTCGCCATAAAGGGCAGGGCTAGTTCTAGCTTAAATCTAATATATAAATTTCCTTTAATAAGCAAACGATATAATAACTAAAGAGCGTACCATTTAAGCTAATAAATTTCCTCCTTAAATCTGTAGACTTCTCTATCCTTAGGTTAAGCGTGCCCTTTTCCTCTTAAATGCCGTAATCTTGTTTCTAGCCTTTGCAACCCATTTATCTCCATAATCTAAAGTTTTATCACTGCCTCTCTTAAGAGTGTGGATTTTATTTTAAAACCGCCTAATAGTATCTCTTATTTCTTCCTAGTTACTTCTTAGGCTATTAGTCCGATTGTCAACCTCCCCTAGATAACTTATAATGTAGCAGTTATTTTTTTTAAGACTATTAACTTTCCTATTAAGTTAGCTAAGCCTATAGCTAAGTTAATTAACTAAGCTACTTAATCTCTCTATTACTCCTAATAGAGTAAGCTAGGGGTTAATAAGCTTTATTAGAAGGCGTTACTAAATAAACTATATTAAGATGACTTTTTTATCTTATTAGTGCGGGGTAAGTATTTCCTCACAGTTCCTTCTATATTGGCCTTATCGTTCTCTAAATTACTCTTATATTCTGGTACTAATTAGATATCCTACTTATATTAGTAAGCTAGTAAACAGATAAAACTATAGGGAAGTAACTATTGCATACCTACCCTACTGTATTAACGGCCTTATTAGAGCCCTTGGGATTGGAAGCAAGCAGTATATCCTAGCTCTATTAGCAATATCCTGCAAAGAATTTAATGTTTAGAGCGCACCTTAATCCAATACAATATAGTATCCTCTATTATGGCGTCTAAGTCGCTCAAGTCGCTCATTATTAAAGAGATAAGGTAGCTAATAGTTTAAGTATCTTTGCAAGAAAGTAAGGAAGGATTTCCTTAAAGGATACTATACTTAGTACTAGTCTAGTTAAAGGATATAGAGGCCTTTTATATCCTGCTCCTCTCTACCGCTTAGCTAATAGGAGAGCTAATAGTAGGCTCCGCTTTAACTATGCCTTAAAAGTTAAGCCAATTTACTAACTTAGGGATACTAGCATAGTATTATAAATGCACTATAATATAGCCACAATAGGAGCATAATCCTTCCCCGCCTATACCCTACTTTACTATGCCTCTATAGGAGGGTTATATTAAACAATAAGGGCTAGCACTAACCCCTTTCTTCTAATTATTCTAAGACAGCGATATAGAGGCAGCCAGTTAAGCGTTGCTTTAAACAGTAATGCCTACCTAGTTGCGCGGCTTCACTTAAGCCCTATTATACACCTTAACGTAACTTCTTATTACCTTAACAGCTGACAAGCCTGGCCTAAGGTTAAGATAAGGTAAATAGACAACTTAGTTTTTAAATAGCCCCAACAGTACAGTGTTTGGAGGCGTTTGTATAAAGTTATAAACTAGAACCAGAAGCCAATAACAACCCTCTAATAACGCCTCACCTAGTAGAAATAGCATTATATAATCTACTCCTAATGCCCACTCTTTACGGAGTAGGACACTACTTAAGCAGTAGACTTATCTTAGCCAATTAATCTTATATATTTACTCCCCATCTATAACAAAGGAGCTATTAGTGCGTTATAGGGTAGTTTAATTAGCATTTTAGCTAAGCCCTTTATAAGCGCTCCGCCTTATATAGGCGGCATAATAACTCCTATTAATCTGCCTTGCGTTAAGGGAGGACTTATATTTAAGACGCTAAGCAGCCAGTACTTAGAGGCATATAGACTTACACCCTTATTTATACATTCTACTGCGTCCTTATTTCTATAAGTAGTCGATTTACTTTTTACTTATTATTCGTCTATTACTCTATCTTCTCCTTTTTTTACTAGCCATTCTATCTAGTTATTAACGTTAATCCTCCTCTCATCTATAACAACTATTTTAGAATTTACTTTAGATCCTTGCTTATAAAATAAAAAAATAAAAAAAGCTAAACGCACTATTGTGGATTTAAGGCGTCGGTATTGGCCTAAGTACCATCGGACTTCTTAGTCTTTGCTATATATGGGTACACTCCAGACTATAAAATCGCCCTTCTCTATCATCCCCTTTCTAGGAACAATTAAAAACCATACTTATAATAGCATATTTATATTTAGCAACATTCTTAAAAGCCTGTTAAGCAGCCTAAATAAGGCCTAATAATAAACAACCTAATAAAGAGGCTAGTATAGGCCTGTAAAACCCCTTATATCTTAAGCTAACAATTAAGGAAAGGCAGAAAGTAGCTTTAAAGCGTAAGATACCTACTAAGGATTAGGTTTATGCCGTCTTATTTAACTTATAGATAAATATACTTCTTCTTGCCGTTCCTATCGGCTTTATGGTCAATTATCTTCACGTTAACGGCATTGCTATATTTATCGTTAACTTTATTACCATTATCCCGCTTACTATAATAATTAGTTATACTACTAAAGAGATTGCGCTCCGCGCCAGTAATATATTAGGTGGTCTTTTAAACGTAACTTTTAGGTACGTTTCTCCGCTTCTTATTTGTCCTAATATTATCTAACATTTGGCGCAGAAACGCTGTTGAATTAATTATCTCCATTTTAGCCCTAACTAAGGGCCAGATTACTATTGTTAAAACTTCCTTAATTAGCAGTATACTTTTAAACTTACTCCTTATCCTTGGCAGATAGAGTAATATTTTAATATAATAGTAGCAAATACTGCGGCCGGCCTTCTAGCTCTATGCGTTAGCAGTCTAATTATTTTAACCGCCTTCCACTCTACGCTGTTAAGTAAGTTTAATAATAGCTTTAGACCTATAATAGATACTAACCCACGTAGCTACAAGCCTTAATAGCTCTATACTTAATTGGGAGCTTTCCCGCAGAATAGTTATCATCCTCTTAATTATATACATTTGCTACCTTATATTTTAATTAAAGTCATATGCTAAAATGTGTAATGCTCTAAGCCAAAGGGCTCCTAAGCGTAAATCCTCCTAAGTTAAGTAGGATTTAAACGCAGAAAAGGAAAATAACAAGATTAAGGTGCCTAAATTAATAATCTAGGGTGTAATTATAACCCTTAGATTCTCTACCGCGTTAGTTACCTTTTGTTCCAAGTTTATGGTTAACAGTATTAGTAATATTATAGCAAGCGGCACTGTCTCTACTACTTTTGTTAGTCTTATCCTACTCCTAATTATTAGGAACGCTGCTAAGTATATAATAGCGGTCACAGTAGCTTGCAAGGATAAAATAAGCCTAGTAATTAATATTGCTATTAAATTTAGTATATAAATCGCCCTTCTAGTTCTCCTCTTTATTATTATACTCAGTTAGACTATAGGCTAGGATTATATAACGCTTTTATTTAATACCTTTCTAATTGCTGTTTTATTTGTTGCCGTGCTCCTAGTAAACTATTTTATCTAAGATAGCAAATCTAGTAAGTTTTCCTTTCTATATAGGTAATCCACTCTAACTAATACTAAAATTGACTAGCTTAAAGGCGTTCTTATTATAGTAATCTATGCTATTATTATAGTTGCTAGCTGGTTTTATCTAAAACAAGTTTTAGATTCTCTCTGTCCTGCTTAGTTTAAGCCTCTAATTACTATCTTACTCCTCTATTAGTGTTAACCAGTTTCCATTACCTGGGGCTAAATAGTATTTTTATAAGCTGTATATATAGCTTTCTAGCAAACCCTAGGCTAATCTTCTCATATCTGTTAAGCCGTCCAGGTTAACTAGAATATTACTTTCTTTTATCTTCTCTCAAAAAAAAAAATTTCTTTAAGTCGTTGTAAAGTTTATAGGGGTCTTTATACGCACTAGTATCCCTTAACCCATTAGTAGAGAGAAGGCCTATATATAAACACTAATAAGCACGGCCACCAAATCCTATTAATTTGATTAGTAGACTCTTATTAATAACCTATATACTTAAGTTAACGGGCTAGGGTTGTATAGGCTGGGTAATTATATAAGCTAGTCCGCCTATAAGCCACTCTATATACCTTCTCTGTGTAATCCCTTCCTGGAGATACTAAGACTGCTACCTGGTCGCGTAGCTACAAATAGCAACTTATATAGTTCGCTTACCTATATAAAAGTCAAATGGCTATATAGAACTCGCCGCTGTATACCCACTCCTAATTTTACCCCTAAAAAGCCTGCCCCTCCTCGCCATAGCCACGCAAGAGCACTTTTCCGCTAAAATCCACCTATAATAGCAAAATGTAAGTCGGATGGTTAGTCCTTATAATAGGTAGCTCTCTAAAACTATTTAGGTGCACTTAAGTAACCACAATTATTGTTACTTAAGATTCCAATAGCTAGATATAAAGAAGGACAGAGCTTAGGAGAGTAGATTGCTTAAGCCCTACCTATACAACATCAGATATATATTAGCCACTAACAACTAGGTCTTCTTAGCTAAGGGAATGTTTTAGATAGTTAAGATTAGTAATCTATATCTAAAATACAGGAATTAATTATTAAAGTAGCATAATTCCGTAAAAGAAATAAAACTCTAAGCGGTTTTAATCTTTTAAAGTCATTTCTTCTTAAGCCACTCCTATAATTTTGTTAAAGCAGCCTTGTTATAACGTTGCTCAGAAGTTATAAAGTCCTTGCCTATTTATCCATATATACCTCTAGATATAAAGGCTTTACCAAAATGCTTATAAGAACCCAAATTGATAATAATAGGGGTATTATCTTCGCCGACTATAATGTTACTTAGATTAAGGTTATTATATGCATACCTAAGGGAGTAAAGATGCCCAACTCCTAATTTAATACCATCCATATATAGTCTTTTATTAAAGCCATACGCGCCTTCCCTTAGTCGGTCTTCTAGTGTTTTCAAACATTAATTAAGGATAATATCGGTGATATAACGCCGGTAAACAATACAGCCGTAATATTATATAATATTCCTATAATGCGGCTTCTAAATAAGGGCTTTAAACGTCTCAACTTCTCCTAAAAACAGCCTCGCTAGCAGGCCTAAGTTCACCCAGTTATCATAGATATTCAGCTTAGGACGTTTAACATAAACATCTACCTCTGCTGGGATTAACGTAACTATAATTTACAACGGCACTTTGGGGTATATATCCTCGTCTAGAACTCATTTTAAGGCCTTCTTAAGATCCTAGGAGCTTAAATATATCCCTCTAATTGGCGCTCTACTAAAGTAGATATAGTCTTGGTTACCAATAAAGGTAAAGACCAAGCACTTAAAAACACTAGTTTCCAAATCGGATATACTATAGAGGCTATGAAAATCTCTAATAGAATTAACTTGTGGCCCTTTATTAGGTTTATTTATTATCTATAATACCTAAAGTGTTTCCTTATTAGTTAATAAGGAGGGCATATTTCTGGTAGCTAAAGGTAATAAAGGCAAGTGTAAGAGAGCATTAGTTAAGGGTAGAAATACAATAGTAGGAGTAAAGGATGGAGGATAGAGGAAGGATGTATAATAGAGGCGCGTTAGGAGCTAGTAGGTAGAAAAGACGTAGCTTAGTAGACCAAGGTTTATCCAAGACCACTAACTGCTTTAAAGGAAAATTTCTATCCTGCACTAGTTAAGAAGACGCCAGCACATTTTAACTAGGTTAAAGAGGGTAGGCTAATAAAGGCTAATTCTAAGACATCTAGATTAGAAAGCGACGAGTCTTTTCGTTTAGTTTAATTTGGTTTTATTCTTACGCTATAGGGTGCCAGGAAGGCCTATAGGCTTACTAACCTAATCTAGTCTAATCGGAATAACTCTTTATTTTATAACGAGTCTTTTCTTTATAGAGGACTAAATAAGTTACAGGCTGGCTGACTTATCACTACCAAGCATAAAAAGGTGGAGAACTTATAAGCTTACTATAAGCAAGTCTCTTAACTTCAATCCAATATGCAAAAACTTGTCTATACACGCAAATGACAACGAGATATTCTTAACATAGAAGCAACTAGATAGAAATAAAACACCAAGCTAAGGAAATCCTAATTAACGCCTTAATTCTTAATGCCGAAAGACAAGAATATAATTACAAAAATCTTCCTTATAAGAAATTTATTATACCTTAAACCTCTTAGGATCTCTATCTATGGTAGGATCCACCTTTCTCTTGCGTACCCTTCTCCTTAATATCTCTTCTAATAAATCCTCTAATGCCTTTCCTAGTTAATCTCCTTACTTATACGGCTTGCTCCTCTTAGCTATCTCTATTATAACATCTTTAAGTAGTTTATATATCTTAGCATAACGGCAAAAAAGACGGGGATTCTCAGCATAGTATAATATAAGTCTCTTTAGTGGTATGTCCGCGGCTAAAACCCAGGTAGGATACTAGCATACTACTACAATAAGGCCAAATGTAGATATAAATAATTTATAACTAGGGCTTCGGAGATGTTTTAAGTCCTTTATTATGTAACAAGAAGGTAACCACAAGACGAGATACTTTAGTTATCTATATAAAATCATGGTATTGGAAATCGTTAATACTTTAGATAGGGGAGATGCAACTCTAAGAAACGTTGTAAGATTAGCTAAGCTATTCTCTGCTTACTTATTAGTATTACTAAATAAATATAGGGGTCTTATAAATATACCTTAAGTTACCAGCAAAACGTGTTTAGAAACCACAACTATATCCACTAGTTAAGGCGAGTCTATCTTAGCCTTGCAATAGTCCTTTATTAGCTTAGGTAAGCCTATCTTAGCTTCGCCGTGGCCTTCCAAGTCCCTAAAGTAATTAAGGTATTTTTTTATACGCCTCCCTAAACCGTGTCCTCTTATACATCGCCCTTTATATTATCGTTGTTTTTATAAGGATTAACTTTATTAGGTGTTTAAGTAGGTATATAAGGCATCTATTTCTACATAGGGTCAGAAAGCTGTAATTGTTTTTCCTCCCCACTACTAGATGCCATGTCTTTATTGTTAATATAATTCTGGGATTTAAGGTTTCTAGTAGGTTAATAATTAGGTATATTACCCTCAGGGCAGTAGCATATAGTAATGTTTCTATAAGCACTGGTTAAGGACCTATAGGTTATATCAGTAACGTATCTAAGCTTAGTTAAGGTAACATATATAATATTTGGTATTCTTATAAAGATAGTAAGGGATATATGGTTAAGAGGTTAGATTTAAAGTTAAGTTAATTTAATGGCATATAAGAACCAGAAGTATGATATTTATATTCCATTTCTCTCCTAGGGCGGAGTTAGGACAGAAGGTAGAATAGAAAGGCAGAGTACACTAGCCGCCCTTTTCCACTTTATATAGTATCTATGGTACAATATTTAGTGGCTATGATTACTCTTAGCTTATATATTATCTGCGCCCAAGACTATAGGCGCCTAAAGCGACCCATAAGTAAGGCATTATTAGGAGTAGCTATTGGCTGAGCTGTTGCTAAATTTAAATGGCTGACAATCCCTAATAGACGCCGCATGCCTTAGCAGGGTTTAGAAGTGTTCGCATAAAGTTATAAACTAGAACCAGAAGTTAATAATAACCCCTAATAACGCCTCTCTTAGTAGGAATAACATTATATAATCTACTTCTAACGCCCATCCTTCCCGGGGCAAGACACTACCTAAGCAGTAGACTTATCCTAGCTAGTTAATCTTATATATTAACCCCCCATCTGTGGCAAAGGAGCTATTGGTGCCTATAGGGTAGTTTAATTAGTATTTTAGCTAAGCCCTTTATAAGCGCTCCACCTTATATAGGCGGCAATTAACTCCTGTTAATCTACCTTGCGTTAAAGGAAATCTTTTACTTAAGGCGCTAAGCAGCCAGTACTTAGAGGTCCATAGGCTTATTTCATATTCTAACAACATTAACCATAATTTCTTCTTAAGTGGTATCCCGCAACCCCAAGTACCTACAAGCGCAGCGTCCCTAAATTGTCAGCTAGTAAGTAGGCATTTATAGATAGAGAAACCTACTTTAGAGATAACGACGGCAACATAGAGGCGTTAGCTGGTTGGGAAAGTGAATTTATTAATAAGGATCAAGAATGGGACGCAGAGACATTATATAACAGAGAAAATGGTGTTAATACTAAAGATTAAGAAATAGGGGCAGACAGCAATAAAGAGATATAAAGCAACAAGGCCATATAGGCGACAGTTAGATACAGTGGCCTTAGCTTTATAGTCTTAAATCTATAAATATAGGATATAAATACAAAGAAGATTTCTAATAAAAGCTAGTAAAAGGGTTAAAACTTTAGCCTCTTTTTGTTTAGCCTATTGCGAAAAAAAACAATATTTCATTATTCCTACCAAAGTCTCTACCCGCTTAACTTATAGCGAGCTACAAAGCATTTACAATAATCTATACTTCCACTTGGATGAATTTATTCACTACCTTAAAAGCAATAATGAAAGGCAAATCTATGCTAACGAACCAGGATTTTTTAAATTTCTTATAGACCTAGGACGCATGCTACCTCAGCAACTATTAGTCGTGTTTAAGACTACGGTACTTATAGATTTATATCTTAAGGATATAAACATGTTTTTTTATAGTGTTTTCTTTTTATTTAAATTATTTCTCTGCTTATAGTATACAGCGGTTATTTATCTATTCCGGTGTGGTAGGGAGGGGTAGTTAGGTTACGCGAGGGGGCTTAGACTTATGGCTACGCTTATAGGGTTATTTATATAGAAACTTCTCTAAGTATGTATAAAAGGGCTTAGACTTATAGCTATAGGGCTGTTTATATAGGAACTTCTCCAAGTATATATAAGGGGGCTTTAAGTCGTTGTAAAGTTTATAGGGGTCATTATATAGGAACTTCTTTAATGTTTCTAGATCTAATCTTATATATTTCTTTTACTTCTAGGTTTAGGATTTTTATAACATTTACTTCTTATTAATTTAGGTTTGTATATAATATATAAGGCTTAAATACAGCAAGGCTAAAGAGGATGCCAGTATAAGGTACAGCTAGCTTCTAAGGGCGTTTTTACTGCATAGCGCCCCAAAGATTTTGGTATTAGGGGCCGGAATAGGCTGCTATAATACCTAGAATAAGCATTGCCAGTATAAGGAATGTCAGCATAAAGACAAGGCTAGCGTTAAAAAGGGAGCTAAAATAGGCTTTCCAGTACTTCTACCGTGACTATATATCTGCTTAATACATACACCCATCCAGAAGCGGAATGGAATAAATATTTAAGTGCATTTCCCTTAAAGCAATGCCGTATGCAGCCGTTTTTATCTAATTTATACAGTCTAGTATATCTAATGTCTTATCTATCGCAGCCTTGTTAAGCTAGTAGAAACAATATAAAGTGCATACACTTACCACAACCTAAGCTATCGAAATTTGCACTTTTACTAAGTACTCCCTACTCCTTACAATTCTAAGAGTATAACCCTTTAACTTAAAAAGATATCCTAGAGGCGTTCTAAACTTTATCTGTTCTTATTAGCTATATCTAGCAACTTCTCCTATATATATTAGTAGGTTAAACCCTCTGGAAACATTACTTAAGTTAAAGACCTAATTCTAATTGCTGTCTAGCAGTATATTATTATATACGAAATATTAATAGATTAGTGGACTTAATATAGATGCGTTAATTATAAAGTTCCTAAGAAGTGTTAGACCAACGTTAAGGATCTATACCGTTGCCTAGATAGGGTGTGGGTATTAGGAACCCCATTACTTAGGCATTGCGGTTACTTAGCTACTACCCCATTAAGCTCTTCCGCAAGCAATAATTAGGGGATTACATATACTACACCTAAACCTATATATATAGTGTTTTAGTAGACGAAGTATAATTGGCTTAGGTCTTTATAAAAGAAAAAGCTATATACAAAAATGCCATAAACTATTTGCATTTAGAAACTATATATATATTTTAGATTTATATTATAGATGCGCCAGAGTATATTGTTTCCTTTAAACGTCTAATTAACTTAGAAAACTAAGGCCATACTTAAGATTATCCTTTCTCCACCAATCCATAGTTTCGTTTACTTTTAGCTATATTAGCGGATAGGAAAGTTAACTAGCTAAAATTAAATCGCTAACTTTAACGTTAAACGCCACAACCCAAGGATGACGCTTGTTCGTAGGTACACCGTAATTAAAGATAATATCTACTTATTCTGATATCTTCCAGTCTAATATCCTTATAATTAGGTGGCATAGCTCCATAGTATTGGCGCTATTAGACTACTAAACCTAAAACCTTTTAATTAACTCGGTGTTGGCCTACTTAATAAAAGTATGGACCTTTTTAAGTTGGGCTGGGCGCGCCTAGATAAGGGCCTGTACTAAACATACTAGAAGCTTAATTAAAAGCGAAGCTATAAGCGTCTCCTATCTAATAATATTAAGCGTTTATTAGCTAGAAGGTTATATAAGCTAGGCAATTATGCAAGCTGGGGGTTATATAAGCTATAGGATCTTACAAGCTAGAGATTATAGGAGCTAGGAACTTATGGGAGCTAGGAACTTATGGGAGCTAGGAACTTATGGGAGCTAGGAACTTATGGGAGCTAGGAACTTATAGGAACTAGGAAATTATGCAAGTTAGGAGATCGTATAATCTGGGTAATCTTATAAGCTAGGCAATCTTATAAGCTAGACAATTTAAGCCAAGAGGGTTATGCGAATTAGGTAATTATATAAGTTTAGGGTTGTATAAGCTCTTAGATCTTGCAAGCTAGAGGTTATAGGAGCTAGGTAATTATGGGAGCCGGGAGATTATAGGAGCTAGGAGACTGTGTAAGCTAGGTAACTATATAAGCTAGGTAACTTTATAAGCTAGGCTATTAACCAAGGTAATTATGCAACTAAGGTAATTATATAACCAAGGGGTTCTAAAAGTAAGGCGCTTAGAAGTTATATTAGTCCTTAGTTAATCAACTGACGTTTAAAGCTCTAACTAATTAACTAAATCCGTTGCAGATCAGACAAAGCTAATAACTACTTCTTAATATATATATAGAGGCTCTAGAGCCACGTTTAATAAAGCAGAGTTCTTATTTTTAATTGTCCTATTTAACACCAAATCACTCCCTTAAATATTACTTAAAACGCAGTTAAAACTAGAACCAGAATAGAAAACCAACAAAATATATTATCTAAAAGTGTTCCACTTATCTTAGCGCAGCTTATGGACAGCAAGAAATATAGCAACTTAAAACTTATATGCTAGGGGCTAGAGTTTAAAGTCTATAAAGCGATTATATACACCTAATCTCCTATACTTACAGCTGCCTATAATAGGGGCTTTTAGGTAAAAGCCAACCAAACGTCTAGTAAAATTAATCATAACTAGAAACTAACTAATAGGTAGGAGGCGGCGACTAATATTATAAATATTAACAAGTTCAATTCCGGCACTATTAAGAGAATAATCCAATTTATATATAAAAGGGACTATAATAATAGCGAGAAGGAGTAAGGATCCAATATTGCAAGTGTGGAAACGCTTGGCCAAGGTAAGGGATATATTCGCACGCTAATCTAATTTATCCGTACTTAAACTTTAATCCATAGAATTAGAGGTAGCGCAACTTAATAACGCCGATGCCTTATTGCTATTTAAACTAGACAATAGCGGTGGCGATAATAAAGACATAATAACACGGCCGATAACGGCCAATATTATACTTCGCCACGTCCATATTAATACAACATCGGGAAAATATTCGCAGGATGAGATTTAAGTAGACTTTGATTTTCGCGTTTCGCGTAATTAACATGCAATTTAACTAACTCGACACGCAATTAACCAACTTAACACGCAATTTAACCAACTTGACATGCAATTAACTAACTTAACACGCAATTTAACCAACTTAACATACAATTAACCAACTTAACACGCAATTTAACTAACTTAATATGCAATTAACTAACTTAACAACTTTAAAAGCTAACTATATATTTCTTAATACGCAATTAACCTACTTAGCAACTTTAAAAGTTAAATAACACGCAGTTAACCTACTTAACAACTTTAAAAGCTAACTATATGTTCCTTAACACGCAGTTAACCTACTTAGCAACTTTAAAAGGTAAC
>Ga0307507_10005878_pt1 | contig 19546 bp, 12 predicted proteins | sample 7_EM_MG_FD_207223 | JGI IMG/M metagenome (GOLD analysis project Ga0307507, IMG submission 207223) | Populus trichocarpa ectomycorrhiza microbial communities from riparian zone in the Pacific Northwest, United States - 7_EM | ecosystem: Host-associated > Plants > Roots > Unclassified | place...
TTGTTCTTGTTCGTTCTTTCTTCTTTCTGTTTGGCTGCTGAGAGAATCGAAATGTTAACTGGTTGTGGCTTTGATGGGCTCAATAGTTTAGGTATGTAAACTATAATATTGTTTTATTTGAATGTTAGGAATAGCTTAAAAAATTCATCTTCTCATAAACAAATGGTAAAACAACATGAAATGTTGCAGATCAAACATGTAGCCTTATTAACTAGTAGACGAGTGGTGAGCAGAAATCGACTTTACTCTGCCTTCCCATATGCTAATGTTGCAGTAGACCAGTAGCATCTTAAAAACAGAAAATGCAGGGTTTTGAAGTATCTTAGTGATTGTTTTCTTAAGTCTAATACTTCATTCATACATTCGAGTCTAAACCGATAGCACAAATATGTGTGGCTTGTGAAAGCAAAGCGTAGAAAAAGCTGAGTTATAGCAACATTTGTACTACATTATGATGATCAAAGAGGATTGATATAGCATTTAGATTTATTAGCATCTTAAATCCAGTTTCCTCTCTTCAGGACCCCCAACGGTGTAGCAATCTAGGCATTGGTAGTTTAAAATGAACATTCTTGGTACCTTGACATTATAACTTGAACAATGATTGGCGAAAACGAGAGTCGAACACTACTTTCTGTTAACTCAACAGCCATTATCAACTTAGAGTGACCTTTCAGGATGGTTGGCTCATAACCAATCCAAGCATGAAGTGGAAAAGTGGGGGAAAGCAGGTATGTTTCACGGATGTGTATGGTGCAAACATGTTACAAGGTCTTAAAGAGTGTAGTTGTTGATTTTCAGTACTGTGGAGTGCTTTACTCACCTGTTGTGCTGCGAGCCTTAATACCTATATACCTTAATTTTGCTGGACCTGGCACCAAAGGACATGCCGAAAGAGTACTTGTTGAGATCAAGGTTTAATTGAGTTGAGTTGTGCACTGTTTACCATAATTATCACCTCCCATCCTCCTTAGAGTCAATAGACAGTACTTTATCCTTTGGATCTGGGAATTTGAGAAGAGTGAAATTTCAGTTGTCTGATAACAGTTTGATTCGATAAATGTAGACTCTAATGATACTAATTGGTAAAAGATTTTGTTCAAATCCTTTACTGAAAAACAGTGACAGTTTGGAAACTAAAGAGCATTTGATATTTGAAATATGTGAAATTCTAGCTTCTGTTATCCCCTCAAGAAAAGAAAAACTCTTAGCCTGACAGGTGTTTTTTCATCCCTTCAAATTATTCTTTCAGAATTGTCAAAAACTTGACCTTTTTTTGCATAATTTGCAGCTCATTGCGACACTGCGATCGCTAGAATGCTTGTAGGGAACAAGTGTGATCTTGACAGTATCAGAGAAGTGAGTAGAGACGAGGGCAAGAGCCTTGCGGAGGAAGAAAGTCTATTCTTCATGGAGACATCTGCCCTTGATTCTACTAATGTTGAAGCTGCTTTCGAGGTTGTTATCCGTGAAATCTACAATAATATGAGCAGGAAAATCTTAAACTCTGATTCATACAAGGCTGAGCTGACAGCCAATCGAGTGAGCCTGGTGAATGGGGACACCTCGTCCAAAAAGTATGGCTTCTCTTGCTGCAATACATAGTCTCTTTTCTTTCTGGAGTGTAATTCGAGTCCGGTGTTTGAATTCTTTTTGTCAGATCGGCGCTGCATTTTACTTACTATTATCCTTGGCAACAAGTATAAAAATCATTTAAGCTTTTTTTCGAACTAGTAGTCGTCACTGCGTGTGTTGTATGATGTGACTTGTTTTTTGAGAATTCAAAACGCTGATGATGCTTGTACTGCATAGTGACCAAGGAGAAACAGATACGGAGACCGAATATATATTTTCATTTATAGGTATTTAAAAGTATTGTAGTATTTTTTAAAAAAAGTATTTTTAAAATATATATATTAAAATAATATTTTTTAATTTTTAAAAAATTATTTTTTATTAGCCTATCAAAATAATTTAAAAATGTCAAAAAAATAATTAATTTAAAGTAAATAAAAAAATAAAAATAAATTTTTTTTTGAAAAACAAACTTACCTTTAATATTCAAAATCAGATGTTCCAATTTCCCTTTCCATCGTTCCTAATACCTTACTCTACAAATGATATAATGTCTTGAAAGGAGAAGAGTAAAGTGAAATATGCTTGTCCCATCTGGCCACACAAACCAAGGCTGTCATTAATTTTTAATGAATTGTTAATTTTTATGCATAAAGTTGATGACGTACTACACTATTAAAGAATTAATTAAATTATTTATATATCATTAATCAAAATCACAAAGGGAATCACATGCAATACGTATGAGAATAGCTAGTTTCCACTAAATAGTTCGATTGGCATTTTTGTTATCTGCACCCCATGACTTGGAATCCAGGCAAATACCAATACAAATGGCAGTGTATACAGCTTCTTATACGTATATTATAATAATAATTTCTTTCCCATGACAAAAACTAAAATTGTGTTGGAGGGCAAGATCCCGAAAAAAAATTAAAGGTAAGAAGAAGGGCTCTAAGGATGGATTTACATGACTAGAATAAACAAATGGCCGAATACTGATATCTTCGGAACTATGATAAATACCATTTACACTAAGCTATAATGGAAAGGTACATGTTTTCACCACATATAATGGGAAAGTATAAAAGAAATTAGGGCTTCCTCAAAGCAGATGCTGCACCCATGACAACAGCCAGTACAATGCCAAGACCGGCCCCGAGGGAGGCGCCAACAGCTGCGGCGGTTAAAGAAGATGCCTTGGCTTTAGAGTTTCGACTGGCATCTATTGCCAGTGCATGTTCTCGTGCCAGCTCTGCCAAAAGCCTATCTCTAGCAAATTCCTTGAATCAAAACCAACAAGGCATTCAGAATTTGTCCAAAGCATGTCAAGGAGATCGATATAAATATCACAAAAGAGTAGGAAGTGCAGCATGCACATGGTTTCCTGCTTGATGTGGAAAGAAATCCAGTCAACATTATTAAATTAAGTTGACTTCAGCATACCAAGTGTGAGTAAGTAAAAAGGCCATCTGATCAATGAGATCCAATCACCACATGGAAATTGGATGTCGCAGTTGTACCGGAACATGTGGCAGACAGTGGAATGAAACTGTAGTTCCTATGTTTTGTTCTTTTCAAGCCAAACCAATTGCTCGATTATCAATACCTTCTTTAAGTAATTTATTCCCAATGGATTTTCAATATGAGAAAAGAACAGAGCTTTTTTAATTGGATTAAGAGTCAATACCTGTAAAGAGGCCTCTTCATGGCTCTGCAGCACACGGTGGACAAGTTGACAAAGTGAGTTCACACCCTCAGCAGCAAAAATGGTGTCTCGTTTCTGAAATGGCCACCGGACAAGATTAATTGGATCAAAACTAAGCTTTTGAGCACCTGTTTTCCCATAAGAATCTCCATTACTTGCAGTCAATGATAATGAGGCACTTGCTGCACTGGACATGACATAGGGACAGGAATTGACAACTTCTGCAGTATTTGGAGATGCTTGGTACGCCTGCAAAACAGCATCAATTGCTGCCTTTTGTTGGTGTGCACTCACAGAGAATTTGTTTGTTACAGCAATAACCCAAGGAATTCCAAGAACTTTAGCCTCATCTAATAGAAGTGAAAGGACTGGCTGTTGCTGTGAGGCATTCAGTTTACTGCAACGAGGAATCTTATGGGAGAGGTTGTGCACAAGAATTATCAAATCTGTCTTCCTACCAAGGTCACGAATTCCCATCCACAGTTCATCCCTGAAATGAGAGACTTCCATATGCAGCTCCTGCAATAAACAAACAAAACAAAAGGTCAAAGGTGTGGGAAATGTCAATGAGAAAAGGGCTCGCCAAAGCAGGCAGAATTTGGACACACTCCAATGCTTCAGCATTTTTGCTCAAAACTACGAAAACCCAAACATCACCGTTGTTTGTCCTAAACAATGGCTTGTGGAAAGAACAGAAAAAATAAAAAACATAATTCAGAAAAACTAAAAGAATGCAAGTTCTCCCCACAAACTCACTGTCAGAACTTGGAACAAAAACCATAAAGGTTGGACTAAAGGAAAATGGAAAAAAAAATAGGCTCTTACTGATGCAGGAGTTTTATTAAGGTTATTTTAAGCTTTCAATAATCTTGTTAAGCCTTGTATCTGCTCATCTATTGCTGTTCTCCCAACTAATCTATGCCACTTACCCTTCTGGAAAGAAGAAAGACATTCTACTAAATGCTGTACAACTAAATTTGACAAGAAAAAAAAAGGGAGAGCTAGAAAGATTTATATCTACATGCATGCCAACATTGCAAATAGAGTTCCAACAGAGATGCAGTGTGAAACATACCTGCAAATTTACTCCAGCTGAATCTGAGTAGCATACACCACCAGCAACACCTTCTTGAATATCAGCCTCTAAATTAATATTCTCAAAATTGGTAATGGTGGTTAGTCTGCCTTGACCCATAATAGCCTTAAAAAGAGAAGTTTTACCCGCACCCTACACAACAGAACTCATCATTGCATAAATTGAGTAGAAAACTAGCCAAACAAAATTTGTATAATCAGAGTTACTATGTTGAATATTCTCACCTCAAGACCAAGTAAGCGCACTCTACGTGTTCTGACATGGACCTCCTTTGAGACAGTTGCAAAATCACTTGTACAAAAAATACAAAAATCACTCAAACCATCTGGTCGGAGGAACTTCTCATCATTTCCTGAACTGTTTTCTTTAATGAGATTCGCAGCATCTGAATCAATAGAAGGAAAAACAGGCATAAAAGAATCTGTTACTATTGGATGCTTTGGTGGTCGTCTCAGTGGTGCCCCAACTAAGACCCTTATCTTTTGTAATTCTGGCTGTGATCCATTATTTGAATAGTAGCTGGGTGCTGAAGGAAATGACTCCACTGTAGTTGAACACCTGGACGCAAAAAGCATATGATTAACATAAATTAAGTAAACTACATAGCTTTCATTCATCACTTCTTGAGATATTATTTTTTTTAATTGACCAATAAACTTAAGATGTTGATGGCTCTAAGTAAATTCTAAATGCAGCACAAACAAATATCTGGGCAGGTTGTGAAGAATTTAACCGACAACATTGACGTTCACATATAGCAAAATATATCCATGGAGGCACACAGTACTTGAAAAGCATTGAAAATTCATTAAAGGAGTAAAAAATGGAGAGTACTGAAGCAGCATCATTGCCCAGGTGGAAAAGAAGCAAGCCAGGTTCAAAACAAACTGAAATTACAAGGCATGATGATTAGACTTGGCAACTGGGTCTGGTTGTCTCAGGTTTGGAGGTATCAAGTGCTCAAGTCTGTGCGTCTTGATCCTAACCCTAACCCTTCAGGTTTGGGCAAGTTCAGGTCATCCCACAGGTTTGAGAGCATTTTTTTCTTGCAGATGAAAAGATTTGACTATTATTACAAACTAAAATCTACATGCATGTATATGAAATTATGAATTGTGCACATCTCATACAATTATGATAGTTACCAAAACATATATATTCGTATTAGCAATGAATTAAAAGTCAAAATTTAATGGAGTAACTTTTTGTCCAATTATTTCTGCATCACTTCTTGGTTTTCAAGAAAATAACAATGATCGAAAATCGAAGTATTTGTTCTGTTTTAAAGATATAATACTTTCTCATATGGAGCAAACACATCACACATGCATTTTTTTTCTATGAAAATTATCTCATAAGAAAAGAAAAGATGAGAGTGTGGCAACATATTCAATTTTTTTCTTGATAAGCTAAACAAATTTGTCAAACCACAAATGCCATCTTTATATATGTGTGTGCTTGTGTGTGTAAGTTAGACAGCAATTGTGTTATGAAAACCACCAACAATACAAAGAAGAACATCTAGATATACAAGGAAAGACAACTGAGGAGAGTACAAATCTTAATGGAGAGTAGAAAAGGAAAAAAAATAGATTGCTTTTGTTTTTTATTTAACCAAATGGAAGAAAAAGTTTAAAAGTTTTGAAGTAGCATTGTTTATCTATTACTTTAGCAGACTTCGTGTTTGGCAAACTTAAAGTTTACTATAATGCTTGCCCCAAGGATTACCCACGGGTCGTGTAGCCCAACCCAAAAATTTCGAGTTATTTCAGGTTGGGTCTACCCAATATAAGCAAAAGCTGACTTTATGTGCTGAAGGCATGCACAAAGAGAAAATAAGATCATCACCAATAAATGAGGTACATGCATACGAGATAAGATTCCAGATGAAAGGAATCATGATATGATAAGATGCCAAATGAATAGAACGACATCATTTATCGAATGAAAAAAAACGTATGCAAGCATTATGTGATTAGGTTGTATAGATGTACTGAAAACTTGAAGTTCTAAACACTGTTTAGCCCCATATTGGATGCTCAAGATAACCTCTTGAAAATTCTATATTGCATGAAAAAGAAAATAGGGGGCAGACAAGGACAATACCAGTTACCATTTACTTGAGCATGAACCAGATTACAAAGGTGCAACCTAAAACCCGTGATATCAACTTTTAAGGGCTCTCCATTCTTATCATCAGGAATACCACTCCATCCAAGAGGAACAATTGAAGTAGCTGTGCGAATAACTGGTAAATCCACAATATGTGCAAGCTCTACAGCACCAGCAACTGCAAGCCCAAGCCACTGTTGCAAATTCGGAAATTGAGGCAGTTGCTCAATTCCTAGGAAAGATGATGTGCCATCCCCCATGCACATATCATAGATTCTGCACACAATAAATGGGAGAAAATATGCATCTCATGCCAATTTTAACAAAAAGAAACTTGCATGTAAGAGAAGAATTTCCAAATTCCAAAACATAATGCAGATGTATGAGCAATCTAGCTGCTTTACAATCCAACCATCTAGAAACCATGTTTTCCTGTTCCAAGAATGATGTGGCCTAGTAATTTAGGCAATGGCAGATTTGTAATTTTGGAAAAAAATTCTGCGAAGACAAATATTTGCTAGCAATTTAAGAAATGTTGAGCACCTTTTACTTGGGAAAATTAATTTCTTATTCAGGTTTCTCTTAATTGGTCAAATAGAAATAGTTATGATTCTTATTTACAAATCCATGCCAAGTAGGAATACGAATAACTCAAACCTATAAATTTGCTTATAACGTTTTAATTTGAGCATCAGTGAATTATTATTAATAAAGTGTGGCCTTTTGCTTTGAGAGTGATGCTTTCATTAAGGAGTGAATCCTTAAACCCTAGGTGAGAAGCTTAGGTAAGGAAATTCCTTGAATCTACTAGTGTGAGGCTAGTAGGTTTAATTCTGTTTTTCTTTAATCTTTCTACTTACAGAACTGTTCTCAACTACCAAGTCCCTAAACAAAATAAACATAACCCCAAAACACAGCTGGTTACAAACTTCCCCTACAATTGGATTACTGATTTCTAGAGGGAAGGTGAGGACATGACCACTACATTTCTACCATGCCACCAAACTATTGATATAGAAGGAGACAAAAGGAAGAGTGCCTATGAAAAAGATGAGCATTAAATACATCTACAAGCAATCATTTAGATATATGAGCAACAACCTGAAACCTCCTTTTTTTGGAAAAGAATGACAAAGCCCTACCCCTATGTTGACACCACTACCATTTGTTACTGAGTGAAAATTCCAGTGTTGGAATTAAATTGAATTCAAAATTCCAGGTAGCATAACTTGCCAACAGATTGGGGCTTGAATATTTGCTTGTTCACAACATCAATGAGCTATCAACCACAAAAAGTGATATGGAGCATGCTTCCTTTCATCTTCAAAAGAGTTGGATTCTAATCAATGGGAAGTCCCATTTCAGAAACAAGAGACAATATTACTGGATTAACAAAACTCTCAAACTCCAGTTTATTTCTAATATCCCAAACATGACACGTAACTAGAGAGGAGGTAGGAAATCACTGAACTTCTCCTCCTGATTGGCAATGAACCTGTTTCGATTGATAACCTTGCATTACATTTCTGTTGGTAAAAATTATTGTATTTTTCAGCTTCACAACTAATTTTTCTCCCAAATGACACCTGCTCACAAGTTATGATAATGCTGGACAACTTTTAGCCTTGAATCTGATGCTATGTGAAGAGTTCTTTGCATTCCATTTTAGTTGTCCAAAGAAAGAAGAGAGAGGTAAAGGGGAAAAAAATGAGAAAGAGAAGAGCATTCAAAGAAGAGTAAAACATCTGCAGAATTTCCTATAGCAGAAAGTTGCAACTAAATTAGAACTGCAGCTGCATCATGTGAAATTAAAGCTGAAACTGATAAAGCATACAAGTACAACTATAAATCTAGGCATAATGATGGTTGCATATGTGAGGGAATGGAACATGCGCAAGCCAGCTGATATGATTGATACTATCAATCCAGGTGAAAAAATCACACCAGCTGAAATTGCAGTTTAAGTTTTTCAAATACACCAAGTAATCTTCAGCGGACAACAATATGGTACCTTTGAAATCGAAACCTATATGACTTCATTGAATGTGATTGAAGCCGTTCCCTTAGCTCAGCAATCACAGATCTGACCTGAAAATGTCTTTGCCAGAAGAAAGCAAACAAAATGAGAGATCCCAGAGTTTTTACCTCCTGGCTTCAGCAGATACTGGTGCACAAAACACTACTAAAAATTGTGCAATTTATCATGATGTTCAAAAATCCTATCACAAAAAAAAAGCTGGAGTGAAAACAAATGGGGTAAGCAAAGGGACTCGTACCGATGTCAATTTAGAGTACTCTGTACCCGACAATAATTCCACTGATGAGTTCCCCAAGAGAAAGAGCTGGCATGAATGAAATATCTTTGTTAATAATTCATTACTGAGCAAGATGAGCCATGGAAACTATGACTTCTCTGAGATAAGAGACCACTCATTGGTGCAATGGTAAAATATGTGGCTGACAACCACAACCACAACCACAAGGGTGTAGATTCAATTTTCAAGAGCAGGTAATTCATGCATAACAATTAATGTGGTGTTTGGAATATCTGATGGTATAGGACAACCATGACACTTCAAATGCACTTGTTATTGGTGCATGCATGGAAAAGGACAAAAGACAAGTTTTGTACCCTCCTGTAGCCAGAATTCCATGTCACCTCCCCAATGAGATAATTTTGTCCTGTCAGGTGTATACTCATCAAATATACCCTATAAGAAAAACTGTTTCCAAAATTCCCCTCCCATGACCCTACGATGGAAGACCTTAACTATGTACAGCCTTTTTATTCAATCAAATAATAAAATGAAACACCACAGTCATATACTTAAACTGAGGCCACCTTGCAGGACAAATAACAGATGCCTTGAACTAAATATCCACTGCCAGTTGATTTTTTTCCCTTTCTGTGGTGAACTTTTTAGTTGTATTTGGTTAAATCCAACTCAAACTTAGGCTTGGGTATCATGACAAGGAACCGCACAACTAGGGTGAAGGAAATAAGAGCAGAGACCGCATTTAACTGCACTAGAAACTTAGGTGCTCTTTACATAAAAATGAAAAACCAGGGAAGTAAACAGCTAGAATGTTGGCACTGCCTCACATTCCACAAGGGTGGTTGAGGATTGATGCACATCTTGATGGGATACAGATTAGAAATCCAACAAGGTGTTCGTATTCAAATGTACCACCAATTGCTTGCCTCCATCAACTGGTTTAGCAAAATTGGGTTAAGAGGTTGAGTGCGTAAACCAATTTACTTGATGTTGGATTATATGAAATTTCCAGGGCGACATATCCAAAAGGACTAATATTCCCAAGCAAGCTCATATGCCAAGATAAGACCACAATTCTAGCATAATTGCAAACTGTTCAAAAGTATCATTACTTCTCCCTCCTCACCAAAGAAATCCCTAGTGACCTATCTATCTTAATAGTCATGCTAGCTGAGATCATGAACCAACAAAAGGAAACAACAGTGATAATCAATGCCTGTTATGTAAGGGAAACACTGAAGCAAAGGAGCCTAAGCAACTGAAAACCATATTTTGAGAAATAAAATTTATAGAACAAAGGAGGGAAGCAAAGTAGCAAAGTTTTTGTTCAAGAATGTACGTTAACGGAAAAACACAGAAGACTAGTCCAAGGAGGAATACCCCTCATCACACTATTACATACTATCTTTTGAAAGTATCAAAGAAAATTAAAGGGCACTCATCCAAACATGCTAATGGAACCCATTAATGAAAGGAACAGAAACCAAAACCAATCAATTACCGATAATGTTTTTACAGTTCATTCATATTTCATCTCTCAAGCATGTTAACATGTCCAAAAAAAATACCAACCAGAAAGCAATATAAAATAAAGTATCAGTTCATGTAATTACCTGACCAAATGGGACATATGAAGGCAAATAAGGTACTCTATTCCAGTTCCTTTTATTCTCACTTTTAGCATTAGTTTTTTCAGCCACTTTTCCAGTCATTGCCTCGTTTGGCAGCCCATTATTACTGTCAGATAATGGCTTAAGAGATATGCCATCAGAACCCTCTTGGATTTCAAGAGATTGCGGTTCAGCTACATTCTCGATTGAAGGTCTTGCAGAATTAGCTGCTGATGTTGCTTCTATAGGATCAACTTGTTTTCCATTGTATTTATTATATTGCCTTCGAAAACCTTCTAAAGGCACAAGTTTTGCAAGTCTCCAAAAAGAAGTCTGCACAGGGCCTAAGCCCATAACCAACTGCTCCCCCTCATTCTCTTTTGGCTTCTGTGCCCTTGGTTTTTCTGTTCTTTCCTCATGTTTTGACGTAATTCCACTGGAACTTTCAACCTCGGCATTGTTTGACAAAGGTTGAGCGTTATAATGATGAAAATAAGCAGGAGATAGGATGCGGGGCACCAAATCCTCTGGTATGCAGTAACTCTTAAAATGGTGTTGCCAGCCTTTTTTATGGACATAACTGAATGAGATTTGAGAGAGGAGAGAGGATATCATAAATTAACATTTTTTGCAGAAGAGAGCGAACAAAAAGGTGTATCTAGATTTTCAATTATTTCATCATGTGAGAGAGATGGCAATCAAAGAGGTGAAATGGAGCGTACTCTCGTAAAGCAGCATTCCCAACTGGGGGTTGAGAAAATGTGATGCATTTAACCTGGATTCTTTCATTTTCTTTCGATGGTGAGGATGCAGCAATGACCCTCAGAATGGCAAGGGTAGCTAAAGCTGCCACCTGAAAAAGACAGAACAGGAGAATATGAGAAATACAAAACCAAAGCAATTAATCCACTGAAGCTTACAGAGCAAGCCAGTCAAACTTACAGCTCCACCAAGTGAATGTCCACATAATACAAGTTTTCGATTCTTCTTCTGAGCAAGCTTGTACAATTCTAAAGCAGGAATCCCCTTAGCACGAGCCATGAAACCCTAAGATAAAATTTAAGAGGAAAAAATCAAAACAGTAGATAAGTACAAATCTGCACCAGAACATGGACAGCTAAAGTCAATGATATAATTGAGAAACGCAGTATACTAGATCATAACAGTCAAAAGACATTGGGGTATACAATTGAACCATATTGAAAGGTTTTGAAAATGATAGATTGCAAACTTACTCGATGGGCAGCAGGCTTAATTTGATCTTTTAGTTGTTTTGGTTTTGATTGGGAAGCATTCAAACAATTTTCACCACTATCCTTCTGGCTTTCACATTGGCCAGATTCAACAACATCCATCCGGACAGTATCCTCTCCAGTATCCTCATGAAATATAGCACCTTGCAGTATATTTGCATCGGTCATGACATCCCTAGTCATAACAATTTCAATAAACAAAATCACCTTCTCAGAACCAAAAGATCTTTCAACATCCAACCCACAAAATATCCACAATACTTACTTGTACTGCTTTGTTCCAATAAATGAAGCAAATAGCGTGTCGCCTGCTTCTGCCAATAAGTACCTTCACAAACCCCCCCAAAAAAAAAGCAAATAAGCCATAACATAAGCCCAAAATCAACAAGCACTCCTTGAACAAATGTTCACCCACATAGGCACAGTCAAAACCTCATTCAAATTCTACATAAACAGAAACGCTCCAATTCATCCAAATCCCATTATATTTACACCGCTCTAAGGATAGCTTGAGGTTGCATTGAACACTAAAATAATAAAAACTCCAAGTGCAACATACATAAGAAAACAAATAATTCTACCTTGTTTATCTTATCAATTAAAAAGGAAAAAAAAAAAAAAAGCGAACCTGTGAGGTACGTGATCTGCAGACTGCTGCACGCGTTCCAGAGCAACGATTTGCCCTCCAAAGTCAGCCTTAAATTTATTCACGACTCGAACCATCTCATCAGCAGGTCTCTATCAAGAGAATAAATAATTTTAAAAAAAATATTTGATTTTCTAAGAAACCAAACAGTAAAGTGTGGTTTAATTAATTTTCTTTCTACCTTGTAGACGCATTCAGAGAGTACCATGCAACATAGAATGTCCTGCAAATCGGCAACGGACTCAGCCTTGACGGCATTACAGAGATCGTGAAGCTGTTTCTTCCTGAGTTCGTACTCTTGTTGAATTATCTTTCTGTGTTCTCTTTCGTCTCCGTTGATCCACGGAGGCCACCGCATTCTCCACTGCAGTGGCCCCCATGATACCTTGAGGATCCTGGCTCTCTGGTCTCTGATCCATGCCTCTACTCTGTTCTGTATCGAATCCATTGAAGAAAGATTTTGAGGATTGGATTGGAAGGTGACGAGGAAACCCTAGCGACAGAGTGATTGAAAAATAGATTCGAAGGAGAAGGCGCCAGGGAAAGAGAAACGTGTGTGGTGACGGGTGACTGTGACTGTGACCGTGTCCGTGGAAGGAACTGCAGCTGGGGCAATCTGCGTGTAATGTACAAAGTATATGCCCTCTGGCTGCAGCCAAATATAATAATAATAATAATAATAATAAACAAAGAAAAAGTATTTTGCCTTTAAATAAGGCATTTTTCGCATTTTCTTATTTAAAAAAATAAAAGCATTTTAAAATATTTTTAATCAAGTTATGATTTTTAAACTATATTGTTGCAGTGCATAGAGTAGCTTTAGGTTTATTTTGCTTTAAAATATATCCACAAGTTTGATTGTTTATATGGTTACCCGCATGGTTGAGTTCATAAACAAATAAATTTAAAAATATATATATTTTTTAAAAAAAAAATACTGCAAATTTAATCAACCGAAAACATTGTTAAGGTAATCTTATAAAATAATTTATTTGAAGAATAATGTTTTTTAATTTAAGAAAACTGAATGAGTTATTTTTAAAAAAATAATTTATGTAATTTTTTAACTTTATTTGGAAAGTGATTAGATAAAAGTTAAGGATTTTTCGTGGACTTTATTTAACTATCACGGGTTTAACACTATCAATGATGATTAATGGGTGTGTGGTTGAAATTTGGGAAATATCGAAAAAAATAATAGTAAAAATAAATTTTTCCTAAAAAAAATAGAGTTTGCTTTCGAGAACTTGTGATATTTATTTTGCATTACTTTTTTTGTTCTCTCTCTTTTTGTCTCGTAACTAAACCTCCATTTATTTTTGTGTTTCAAAAATATTTAAAAATATATATATAAAATTTTATTTTTTTCTTCAAATTAATATTTTTTTAGTATTTTTAGATCATTTTGATGCGCTGATATCAAAAATGATTTTTAAAAAATAAAAAAGCATTATTTTAATACATTTCTAAGTAAAAAGCACTTTGAAAAACAACCACAACTACACTCCCAAATAGGTAAAGTTTGGATTAAAAAGCATTATTTTTTAGATCATTTATTGTAAGTTTGGATTAAATTGGATTCCTATGAACACTAGAACAAACTTTTACTTTTCAAACATGTATCGTCTGAGCGTTTTTTGGAATGTGTTTGCGGTTGTTTTTCAAAGTGTTTTTCACTCGAAAATATATTAAAATAATATTTTTTATTTTTAAAAAATTATTTTTGACATAAGCGTGTTAAAATAATCTAAAAACACTAAAAATATATTAAATTGAAGTAAAAAAATAAAATAAAAATTTAAATTTTTTCAATAACACTTTAAAACGTAAAAACAAACAAAATTATCAAAAAAGGATTGGAAGCTCACTGCCTATAATATATAACGGCGTGGCTCTTTTACTAAGGATCCTCCTACTGTTAACACTCTCGCAGTTAATTGTGGATTGTAACACATTTTCACAATTAATTGAGAATTGTAACAGTATTTTGTTTATATTTTTTTTTACACAATTAAGCTATTTTGAGCACCCAATTACATGTTTTTTCGGGAGGAATAGTGTTAAATTAAAAAATAAAGGATTGAAGTGAAAAAACTCGGGTAATATAAGTGGTTCTTTAGAATTTATTTGAAAAAAATACACTTTAGCTCCCCATCTTTTTAATCTATTAGTTGAGCAGTCCCTTTAATTCCAGAAAAATTAATTGCAGTACCAAACTTTATTTTCATTATTTTTCAGTTTTTTTTTTTTGTGTGAGGACAGAGGGAGGCTCGCTAAATTCCAACCTAGAAAGAGAAAATTATCATTGTAACGATTTCGACTATAAAAATGGTTGATTTTTGTACCAAATAGTTCCACATAACAAGAAGAATTCAAATTAGGTGTCTTTTTGACCTTGAAAGTGCATGAAAAAAGAGATCTAAGCTCAAAACTTTTTTTTTTCAGGGTGATTTTAGGTTTTGACACAATTTATTTTGTTTTTAGAGGTTATGAATTTGCTTAACAAGATTTCTAGGATGTTTTCTAGGTGATTTGAGTAAGAAATGAGTTGAAAATTGGTTTATAAGAGGACAAAATCAACAACCTTGTTTTTCCAGCCATTGTGGTGCCCGGATTCTGAGGATTTCAAACAACGTGTCATCTATTTTTTTGTCAAAAAATGAGGCGGATAATATGTTGCCCGCCCCATTAATATCAGAAAAAAAAACAGCTTGCTCGTGGACACTTTCTTTGTGGGCCATGCATTAGGCTTGGCTTACTAGGCCCGCAATGTCTGACCTCATTCTTTTTATTTTTTATTAAATTACTGATTTTTACATGTATTTTTTAAAATATATTTTTTTTCATTTATGTCTTGGTTAGTATCCATTCTCTATGATTTTTTTTTTACTTATTTAGCCTTTTTGAAATAACAATTATTTTTTATTATATTGAGTGTCTTTAATTATTTTATGATGTTAGTGTGATTTCTCTATGGTTTTTTTTTATATTTTATATAGATTAAATTTATTTTTAAAATTTAAACATTTATTTTTTTTGCAATATTTTTAACATGTATAGCCTTGCATATATATTTTTTTATTTTATTTTATTCAATGAATTTTATGTATGTGTTGATTTCTGTTGGAAAATGATTTTTATAAATAATTTAATTAAACAAGTAAATGACTTGTATTGCGATATTAAATATCTTGACCTGCATCCACCTCCTAATTTTTCCACTTTTTTTTGTTACTATTAACTAATTTTTTATTTATTTTTTTACACAAATGATTATCGATTTATTTGATTAGATACTTGAATGAAATTTTTTATTTATACTTTGATGTTTTTTAGAAAATGGCCTGTATAGCCAGGGTTTTTTAAAAAAACAAATTTATGACCCGTGGTAGCGCGAGAGTAAAATAACTAACTAGTATATATATTCTATATTCGTAAGAAGAAAGTTTTTTTTTTTTAATGTGGGATAAGAAATCTTTTCGGTTTAAATATTTGAACTTAAAAGGAGAAAATAATATATTTTTTAATGTGGGATGAAATTTTTTTCAAAATAATTTTTTAAACTTCATTATTTAGAACATGTATGGCTTACTCTCACATAAAAATATTTTTAAATTTTTTTCATGTGAGATATTAAAACTTCAAATATTTTTACTTTAATTGGATTAACCCTTATAACCCATAAATCAACCCCTTAGCCAAGTCAACGAGGTTTGACAACTATGCTCCATAGTCTTCTTTGTTCTCAGTTACTCCCCCACTTCACAATTCATTAAATAAAATGCATGATAACCTTAAGGGGTGTAGCTCAACTGGTCAGATATTGGGTTTGTTTTTCAAAAGTCACCTGTTCGAGTGTCATAGATCTCAGGGTCACCGAATATTTACTTGGTCGTCAACTTCAGGGTCCCGGAGGATTAGGCGAGGTGCGCATAAGCTGACTTGAACACACATGGACATTACTCCGGATACAAAAACCAATTGAGCTTGTGTTTTAGGCTTAATATAATTTATTTTGTTTTTATTTACAAACCGGTCCTTACATGAAAATTTTTTGTTCTTGTTAAAAATACACTTTAGTCTTTTTAATGGAAAACCTTTTCTAATTAAGTCCTGACATGGAGTGTGTCTGTACGCACGCACACATATATAATATGCTTATAAGGTAATAAATCATTACAATTTTTAAAATTACATAACCAAATATAATAAATCATTACAGTACATGATTTGTTATCTCTAACTTAACACAGCGCAAATATCATGCAATCACCGTGGCTATTGCTATCATCTTTAAAAACTTGACTGTCCAAATTATTTTTTAATTTTGAAATAAAAAGATTATTCAAATAACACGTGGTTAATGATGTTACACGTATGGGGTATTTTGGCAATCATTCTAATCTTCAGGTGTGGGTGGAAAGATTAATGAATTCTTGTTCTTCATTAAAACCAGATTTGGAGTTGTCACCTAGCACGTTGATTATTAAGAACCCTTACTAGTCTTTAGAGTCTGGATAAGGGGATTGATTGTATATAAGAGGACAATATCACCTCTAATACACTCTAATTAAGGTAAGTTTCATTGTTTATTTATCTAAATATTAAGATATTGTTTTGTTTTTCTAACATTTGATTTGTCTACTAGTTAAAGAAGGTGCCCCCTTAGTAGAGCGAACCATAATTTTATGGCTAAGCCTAGTCACTAAAAAGCTAAAACATATTTTTTCATTTGTTTATTTTAATATTGAAAATACATCTTACGTATAAGTTTATAATTATTGGCATTAAAATAAACAAATTACTTGTTTTTTTTGTGTTTTTTTAATTTAGACCAGGTCTATATGGTTTTAATAAACTTGTTATTAAAATCGCGACACATGCAAAATATAATAACTATTTATTTTTGGTATTTTCAAGAAATGCTAAATCATGTAATGTATTTTTTATTTTTAATATTAAAAATGCAAACATGATTTTATTGGAGAAACATGGCCATATGCAATTTAAAATAATGTTGTATCTTTTGAAAGAAATATTTTTATTGTTTTTTAAAAAAATCAGTTGATTTAATACTATAAAAGTGCTTCACATTTAGGTTCATGATCCAAAAAATCAAACATAAAAGGGTAAAAAAATAATACAAAAGACCTAGAATTAACTGCAAAATGATCCCTTAAAAATTTGGAAAATAATTAAAATTAAACCAGGATTTGTTTGGAAAAACAAAAAAAAATAAAAAATAAAAGCTATGAATTAAAAATTAAAAATTAAAATTAAACACAAGAACATGTTTAACAAGCCCTTAGCTAAAAAAACCCACAAAATTAAAAATTGCTTTAGGAATAATAAAAAAAAAAAGCATTTTTTCTCTGACAGATTTTAACTCAACCTTGAAGGCCCGCCCAGACACATGGACTAGGCTTCCTAACCCTGGTCCATGGCCCAAAAAATACAGCCCACAAAGCAACCAAGACCAATCCAAGGATTCAAAAAAGAAAACAAAGCCCAACTCTTTATGACACAAATCTAATGACCCAAAGCCCAAGCTAAAAAAGAACGCAGCCCAAGCATAGCCTATGTAATCAACAAAAACAAAGCCTGTAGAAATAATTAACTCAGCTCCTGCAATCAACATAGACAAAAGGCTTAGTCCAGATACTCTCTCTAGCCTTGGTTGGAACTGACTCCAGAGAGGTCAGAGAGAAGAATGATAGAACCAACGAGCTGAAGCTTTACAGGGACGACGTGAGGAGATTCTGGTCTGCCTTGGGTTATGATTCCGGTGATGAACGCCTCAGGTCAGTAGGCTAAAGCGTGAAGGACTGAAAGATGATGACTAGGCGTTGCCGATTCTATGGGTATTTTTGTGACCACTGTTAAAAAATAGAGCTATTTACAACTACTTCATGCATTACAAATAAAATTAAAATTCATTGCTAAAAAAATTTTAGTAATGAAATCAGTAATAAATAATATCAGATGCATATTTATCATTGCTGATTTATAAGCAACAAAAAATCTATTATTGACATTAAGCAATAGACAATTCGTTGCTGATTATATGAACAAAATTTCCATTTCTAATAAATTAATATTCACAATTAGCAGTAATTATATGATTCCTTTAATTAATTTATATCATTTTTTACCCAACTTTTTAATTTTTTTAATTAATTATTTATGGATATTTTGAAAGTAGTAGAATATGTATAAAAACATACATTAATATTTAAAATTACTTTATTAACAATAATAATAAATGGAATAGAAATAAAATTCACAATACAATTGAAAATGAACTAGGATATGATGATTTCATAAATATATAAAATCATTTTATTTTCTTTATATTTTTTTTCTTTATCTTTTTTTACTTCATTTTGTAATGTCCGACAAGATGAACTAGGATATAATAAAAAATACATATTATTGAAGACTCTGGCATATGAGATGCACCATATACCCTACCTTTTATAATTACTTCTAGAGCCACACTTCAATACATATTATTGAAGACTCTGGCATATGAGGTGTATCATATACTATACCCTTTGTAACTACTCCTAAAATCACACTTCAAGTTGCTCTATTAAATGAAGGATAATTTTCCTAATCAGTTTTTAAATTAGCAACTGAATTATTTTGTTACTAAAATTTGATGCTAATAGTCCTAATTTTTAGTAGTGAATAATGTTGGCGTTGACTTGATAGAAGATAAAGTGTCATCTCATTCAGTGGCAGGGGATAATAGGTCATGGTTAGTTATTTGTTGGGGTTGGATTTCAACTTCAACTTTCTTTTCATTAAGGATCTTTTTGAGATTGTGGTAACAGTTGCGGTTCAAAATACTTTTTGCTTAAAAATATATCAAAATAATATTTATTTTATTTTTTAAAAATTATTTTTGATATCAGCACATCAAAATGATCTGAAAACACATAAAAACAAATTTAGCAAAAAAAAATTTTCAAAATTTGAGGGGACGCGGTTTGCACCGCGTTCCCAAACACTTTCTAAATCTTTCTTAAGTCCATCTTGTCAAAATATCTCAATTTAACTATTTTTCTAATATTTTTACTTGTTATGGCCTAGGGGCTTATATCCTCGTATCTTGATTTTTTTTTAATTTTGATTTTTTCTGAATAATAAAAGATATATATATTATAAAAGAATTTTTGGGTAAGTTGTGTGTATTAACTAATATTTTAAAACACATGAGGAAAGTACTGTAGCTTTCCCCATATGTTTTTTTTTGTTTTTTTTTTGT
>Ga0307507_10005879_pt1 | contig 19543 bp, 30 predicted proteins | sample 7_EM_MG_FD_207223 | JGI IMG/M metagenome (GOLD analysis project Ga0307507, IMG submission 207223) | Populus trichocarpa ectomycorrhiza microbial communities from riparian zone in the Pacific Northwest, United States - 7_EM | ecosystem: Host-associated > Plants > Roots > Unclassified | place...
TAAAATAAATGATTGGATCAATGATTGTATTTGTAATTTAAACCTTATATTTTGCAGGTGAAATAAATATCTCGGATGTAGCTCGTTTTTTTTGTAAACCCCGAAACGACGGCTGGGTAGGAGGCTGACCCAGAGGGTGCCCTCATCACACACATGTCACGTACTCCGGAATTCTCCGGTCTTCTGCTGCGTTGTACGGCACGTCGCCAAAACACTTTCAGCATCGTTTGGCGTTGTCAGCGGGGCATCTTTACCTCAATTATAAAGTAAATAAAATTAAGTAAACATTATATTTGAGTTCTAGCTAGAGGTATTTAAGGATGCACCAAATCAGAGCCACAAATAAAAGATTTAGTTGAGCTCCTCGTTGGAAACGGTGAGTAGCAAACAACGACGACGAAGCTTAGATGTTTGGCGTGACAAATCCAAGGTTATAGACTAATAATAATATAGTCCCTGAGCGGACACTCAAATCTACGTTATATAAGCTGATGGTTCTACCACATGTTGTGAGCTATGTCTGCGATAGTGCGAGCTGCACCCAGCTTTGAATGTCCCTAGTACTTAGGTCAACTGAATATGGACCATTAGAATGCTATTACAAGGATGGGGGGTGAAGGGCGGGCCCAGGTGTGACAAAGATGGGCGGGCGAAGGCGCGATAAAGTTCAACGGTCAGGGACGTGGCTGGATAACACTGTTTGGCATGAGGCTGGTGGAAGGTCGGAAAAGGCCGAGTCCACCATCAGTCTACGTAGAACAGTCTACCCCAGTGGATGCGAAGCTCTGGATTTTTTTTTTCAGGGATCTGCCGTCGTACGAATCTTTTGAACAAGGTGAGCATACACAATTTCCTCCGATATATTTATCAGCGGCTAAACTAGCGGTCAAGTCTCACTGAGGGTTTTATCTCTTTACCAACCCGATTTTGGAGCTCTCGTCTATAGCGTGGTGACAAGGGTGAGGGGAACATCTGTATAGGTGGCGTTTTAAATTGCTGCCCAGAAGCTTCTGAATTATCAATGAAGGAGAAGGAAGAACTCGAAATATGTGTCGGTGTCGCTCAAGCTGTTTTATTTGCGGGTACCCCTTTTCGTAATATCTTTCAGCTTTTGCTACAGAACCGAGAGCTTTGAAAAATGTCAGCAATGGCTGTGGCACACTTCATAGTGGATTTGCGTCGCGGGTTATTCAGCAAAGCAAGACCTGCAAGGCCGACTCATTTCCGAGATTTTCAGCTGATTTGCCTCGGTGCGAGAAGGGCATACATAGAAGGGTAATCATGTCAAGCTTTGCGGCGTGTCGGGATCCAATGGAAGGTGAGAATCCCAAGGACCACAAAGGCCGAAACCCCGGAGGCGTCGCCTCTTATACTGGTGTCGTGATGGCGTCGACAGGCGGGTTACATGATGAAAATGATTGGCGCTAGAACGCGGCATCAGCGCGTGGGTTACTCAGGAAAAACGCAGGAAAATAAAAACCAGATTTTCCAGAATCGAGATTTTTTGGCTGGCTGAAGGCTCAAAGCTCGGGCTTCGTCAAGCCCAGCCCCTCGAAAGCCGAGCCTAAGCCAGGGCTTTCAGGCTGAGCTGGGAAAAGTCACTCCATGTATCATGTGGACTTCGCCCAGGTTCGTGGTATCGTGTTCTGAGTCACTCAGTCAGTGGAGAGAAATTTCGCCTGATGGAGCACATGTCAGCGGCCATTCCAATGTCAAGGGTGTATGTAATGGAAAAGGTGTAAGTACTCGACCGAGCAGCGCGCCTGACAGGAAGCGAACAAAATTCATAGCCAATTCCATCAATTTCAAAACAAATTTGTTTGAGCCGAACATCATGCATAACGCCGACAACAGGCCCTGTGCAACATAGCAAAGTTGAAGACTCGAAGCTTCGGTGCTGCGTTGGCTGAACAGGCAGCTGACCAGAAGATACTCAACCTACGAATCAGCTCGTCTTTGGGTGCGCTTCTTTGACAATATTGGTTGTCAAATCGGTTCGGGGTTCAGTACGTCTGTCAAACACGATGATCCTTAGTGACCACCTCCCGATTAATGGCGCTTCCTTTGACCCATTCATAGCAATTCAGGGGGAGAATGGCAGACAGGGGTGCCCGGAAAGGTATAAAACAACGACGGGAATAACGCAAGAAACCTATCCCAAATAACCCTCGTCACCGAGAGTCAACTCCACCGTGCCTACCATGAAATTCGTGTCTACCATCGCTGCCGTTCTCCTCACCATTCCATTCATGTCCGCTGCTGCCGCTTGCTCACCTGCATGCTGCGATATCATTGTGAACTCTGTCGTCCCCGAAGGAAACGCTGGCAGTAAGTCATCGATCTACCCCCATCTTCAGTGCTAACTTAAACCATTGATTAATCTGTGCAGTCAACTGCACTCCAGGTGGTATTGACTGTGGTTTTTCAGGCCAAATAACAGCATGTTGTGAAAGGGTGGTACGTGCCTTGTATATTTATTCTGCAAGGATTCTAAGAAATGCTGCCCCAGAACCCCTTCACTCGTATCGGGACTACGTGTGTGCCTGACGCTGGCGCTGCCTAAAGAAAGGTGTTTGAGAACGTCCATATTTTCATGACCAATGCCAGTCAGGATGTAAATCGTGCAATTGGAAGTAATCTACGAATTTGGACCCTTCATTTACATGAGTGATGAAAGTGCCAATGACCGCTGGATTATGGTAAGTTGAATTCTCGCTTTTATCTCTCACGACTTCTTGACGACTTCCAGACATTTCATAAATTCTTAAGTATTAGAAAGAGTTAATAATAACCCCAGTCTGCCCCAGCTATCGGAATATCTTTCCCTCCGGGCCTCCACTCCAGTCTCGACGTGTGATCGACTTGAGCCACATTGGCCAGTTCCACTGCCTCTTCGATTCTCGTTTGCTTCTCGTTTGCTGCCTTCTACTGCCTCTAGCTGGATCACCATCTTGTCTCCCTTGCATCGCGATCTAGTGTGTGTTGTTGCATATTCCCTTCCAAACCCTCTGGTGCTACCTGAAATGGCGACGACCCCTCTCCTTCTGTCAATACTTGCCATTTTCCTTGTGTTATCGCCTGACCCGCACCCCTTCGCTCTTGTGCAACATCTGAGTCCCGCTGGCCATTTGGGTCTCTCCTCTTCATGGCACTTCGCTTTTTTGAGTGGTTACCAAGAATGTGGTCGCTAGGTCGAGGCTGAGTCTTCCCGTACGTGTTCTCCTCTTTTTCACCCTCATCGGTCCTTTTACAATTATCAGTCCGCACTGCTCTACACCACCCTCAACACCTCAACCCCCGACTCCTCGGGTCCCAAACAACCTACCTTTCGAAATGAATGGCCAACATCTGGCGTACACTGGCCTGCGCACCCAAAATGCTGCCTTCTGGTTGTCCACGATAGGCAGGACAGAGGTTATGGATGCTGACGGAGATGTCGAGATGGAGGATGAAGAGAGAGGAGTGGTTCGATGGGCTCAAAAACCTTGTGTTTGTTTGTTTTCTCTTTCATTTGCCCAGACCCTCCCCAACGCCTCAGCGTCTTCGTTCCAGAGTGTCCTTGTCGAAAACCTTGCGAGCCATAACCCATAACATACCTATAATGTGGTAAGTCGACCATGTTGCCGTTCGTCAACCACAGATACTCACCTACAGTCTTAGTTCCCCATGAGCTGGGTCTCCGTTCATCGCCCAGCCTCGACGTCAACGGGCGCCTGCGATTATGGTCAACGTTTCGTACGTCTAGGACACTCATTGTGGCATTTTTCGAAAGGGGAGCCTTTTTATGCGTCGATGCGTGCAGGCGGGTGTGGGATCATGTGGTAGGTGTCTTCCTTCGTTGAGTTTGAGCAGCTCACAATGTGCTTGTAGATTCGGATACTTACTCATGAGCCGCAGCGTATGAGTCGGACGAATGGACATTAAGCTGTGATGCTGCACGAACATAACTATTACTACTTGGCAGTCCCTTGTATCAGCACAGTGGAACACGAGCGTACTGGACTCTCGTTGCCTCTTTGTGTGGGGCACGCCTCTCCACTTTGCTGGCTCTTAATTGCAAAGAGCTGTCGGACATTCTCCTTGCACCCGAGACAACCAGATGGATGGTGTTTCTAACCTTCCCCTCCTCCCTGGGTTGGCGAGACGGCTTCAACACGTCGTAGTTCGCCTTCCTTGGCAGCCCCCGGATTCAATCTTTGCATTCGGGGACTTCCGACTCCGTACGGGACACAGGCTATATTGTGCAATCTAAACTCTGCTGCCTCAGCGGTGTATATACACAATGCCAGCTACCTAAAAGAGTGCAGTATATCAGTACGTCCGTTGGTGATCCGCCGTACTTACGGGAGGAGGTGGCGGCCGTTGGTGCTGGCATGTCTTGTGGACGAGGAAAATATAGCAGGCAGATCGACCTCACACCTGGGGTTATTTTGTGGTGCGCTTTAGCGTCACGAATACCGTCTCAACACCAATTTTTTTCTTCGTCCCATTCGTTAGGCCCTTTTTTTAGAAGTGTCTTTATGTGCATAGGTTTTTGTTGACGAGAACGTATACTTATTACTACTATTTCCTGATACGTTTCTCTGTGACTTCTCACAACTTCAGAGCTTTCGCTTGTATCCTGAATGGGGGTATAGATGCCATATTGTACAGTAAATTGGGTTGCTAAACATATTCTCTCGCAATAACTCTGGCCCCCCCAATCTGTGATGTGGACTTCAAATGCAAATAGATGCAAATTGAAATAGCGTACGTGGCGTTCATTGTCAACAAGAGCAACTTGAACGTTGTTCAACGAACACATCATGCTACGACACTCGCACCGCTCAGGATACCGGTCGTACAAAGCCTCGTATCCTTCTTCGCGAGTGAGCAAATGTCTGGATCATTTGGCGTTGCCTTTGATCATTTAACCATGCTTTGGTTCGCTTTTTTATCTATCGGCACATGGGATCATGGGCTGTAAAGAGATGGCCGATGTTTCCCGTACTCACCCTGTGCTACCAGCGCTCAAAAATGCCTTCATGTCCGAGAAGATGAACTCTCAGCAGAGCTTGTTTCCGTTGAGCTTCAGCCTTCATTTAAAACATGAAGGTGAGCCGTTGTTCGTATTAGACAGAGCCGTACACTTCTCCCATGGGTTTGCGAGACGATATGTCGTATCTCGCTTTTCCAGTCCTGAGTCCAATCACTGTGACGAGGAACCATTCGACCATTGCCTGAAGGTGTGGAGAGTGGATGCCTACACATGTGGGAGGGGTGCGCGGTTTTGGGGCATGGAGTGTTTGTGCACGAGGAACTATAGGGCAAATCGGGCTGGTTAGATTTCATGTCGTGGCCCACGAACCTGACCTCTGTGGTTGGCTCGTTCTGCGCTCCAGCGTTAAGAAAGCCTTGTCTCGTTTCCAAACCAATTTTTTCCTTTCCGCCCATTCGTTGGGATTTTTTTTTTGTCAGGGACCTGTTGTCGTACTCATACGAATCTTTTGAACAAGGTGAGCATATATAATTTCCTTCGATCTATTTATCAGCGGCTAAACTAGCGGTCAAGTATCACTCAGGATTTTTACCTCTTTACCAACCCAATTTTGGAGCTTTCGTCTATAGCGTGGTGACAAGGGCGAGGGGAACATCTGTATAGGTGGCGTTCTAAATTGCTGCGCAGAGGCTTTTGAACTATCTGTCATTTCAATGAAGGAGCAAGGAAGAACGCGAAATACTATGTGTCGGTGTCGCTCAAGCTCTTTTACTTGCGGGTACCCTTTTCCGTAATATAACTTCAGCTTTTGCTACAAAACCGAGAGTTGCAGTACCAGCCTTATAACCACTCAAGTTCCTCTGAAAAATGTCAACGAAGGTTGATAGGGCTGCGCTTCATAGTAGATTTGCGTCGCGGGTTATTCAGCAAAGCAAGACCTGCAAAGCCGACTATCATTTCCGAGATTTTCAGCTCATTTGCCTCGGTGCGAGAAGGGAATTCATAGAAAGGTAAATGTGTCAAGCTTTGCGGTGTGTTATGCGAATCCAATTGAAGGTGAGAATCCCAGGGACCACAAAGGCCGAAAGGAGTTGCGGTGTGTGTCTCTATACAAAAGGTCGAGCACATAGATAAGTCGTCGAATTTTGGTTGACCTCGAACTCATCGCAATTGGGCAGATATGCTACGACGCTCGTTTCGCTCAGGATATCGGCCGTAAAAAGTTTTGTATCCTTCTTCGCTAGTATGCGCATATCCAGACCCTTTGACGTCGCCTCGACTCGGAGCCATTTGCAACCATGCCCCGCTTTCTATCGACACTAGCGGTACTGGCTCGTCGCGTGAGGGCGTTTGACTCCTTGTCGCGCCAAGCGGCGTATGGGTAGTGTACCCTTTGCCATCTCTGCCTCGTTCGCTCTGTCGAGGATTGGCCAACGTTCCATGCGCACCCTGGGCCAGCCAGAAGAGCCTCTGTCTCTTCGGTGGTTCCGAGCCGTACATCCCTCTCAGGTTGGCAAAACAGCTTCACGTCGTATTCCGCTTTCCAGGGCAGTCTCTGGATTCGTTCTCTGTTTCCAGAGACGACCAATCCCATAGACTTTGAGGCTTCGAAGGTTATGGGTATTGGATGTCTCGTATATGTAATTATGGGAGGCCGTTGCGGCTGCAGGCACATGTCACGTTTTGTGCACGAGGAATTATAGCGGGAAAACGTTGGGCTAGTTGCATTTCATGTCGTAGCCCAGGAACCTTTGCTATAGCGGGAAATAGTTAGTGGTGCGCTTTAGCGTTCAGAACTTCGTTCTGTTTCCACACCAATTTTTTCCTTTCCCCTCCTTTGTTGGGTGCTTTAATTTCATGGATGTGTCCCCGTCATCATTTTTTTTAACCAGGCGAGCATGCACCAATTTTGTAGACGCGTCGAGCCGCGTCGACATCAAGGCACGCTCGACGTCACCAGTCTCCAGTGGTAGGGTGGTCCTGGGTAAGTCACCAGCTAGGTAGTACAGTGTCAACGTCAACTTGAAAAACTATTCCTGCGGCGCCTTCGCCTGGCCAAATTGACCCTCACCATTTGATAATAAAATAAAATATTTGAGAGCCTCTGGACACTGAATCTGAAGTGCTGGAGGTTGTGCTCTTGGGAAAGTTTTGCTAATCGGCCCGCCGGACCGTCGGGGATTCACAGAATTTGTCGGGCCGGGCCACACACAGTTTACCTTAAAACCAATGGCCGGCTTCCCCCCACTCGATTCCCGCTACAAAGCCTTAACTTTGGAACGAAGATGCCTAAAATCACTGGATACGAAATTCACGGTTTATCTCGATCTGCTTCATGAGGGCGACTCATTTGACGTTGTTCGCTCTAGATGTTCGTTTCCCGACTTCGTTGTCGGGAGATGGGACGGATGCGATGTAAGGAATCTCGTGGCATCGTTGTTGTTGAACTGGGGCTTAGGGTTTCATCGGTTTTAGGAACACGGAATGCGACTACTCATCAGCCTATGTGGCTCTCCTCACCGACTCTGATCTCATTGGATATGGAATGACGTTCACTATTGGACGTGGAAACGATATTGTACGCGCCTTTCAGTGTGCTTGGAACCATATGCTGATCTGATGCCTTTTTCAGGTTTGTGAAGCCATTAAACAGGTGTCAGATCGCCTCATCGGCAAGGACACGCAAGTCCTCTTCGCGGACATGGGAAAAACTTGGGAATATATGATGTCCGACCCTCAGTTGCGATGGTACATCCCCTCTTTGTTGTTTCCATGAAACATCCAGTTCAATAGCTTTCCAGGATTGGACCAGAGAAGGGGGTTATTCACATTGCTTCTGGCGCAGTCAACAACGCCTTGTGGGATATGTACGCTCGATCGGAGAACAAGCCTTTATGGAAGTTGATTGTAGATTTCACTCCGGTACGTGGACTTTCCGGTCTCTCAGGCTACGGGGATACCAACGTTCAATATTTTTTTTAGGAAGAGCTCGTGCGATCGGCTGCTTTCCGCTACATTACTGATGCGATCACAAAGGAGGAAGCATTGGCTATGCTCAAGGAGAAGGAAGCTGGAAAGAAGGAGCGAGAAGCGAAGGTCCGAGAACTTGGGCAAGTAATTTTTTTCGTGTTTTCGAGAGGATTGATCCTTGAGTCCCTAAAGATACCCAGCGTACGTGACGTCCGCTGGATGGCTAGGTACGCCCAGTGACACGGTCGTATAAAGACGCGCTATTAACGTTCGCACCTGCCAGGTTATGACGACGAAAAAGTTGCCCGATTGACGAAGGAGGCCATCGCGGCCGGTTTCAACCACTTCAAAATGAAGGTCGGAGCGGACCAGGCAAACGATTTACGTCGTGGAAAACTCATCCGATCCATCATTGATGACCCGCAATATCTTCCCAAAGGTTCCGCCCCCCGAGACTTGAACAGCGAAGCGTTACGCGGAAAAAATGCTGGTCCAACTGGGGCTGTTCTTATGATCGACGCGAACCAAGTCTGGGACGTTAAGCAAGCAATCAAATATGTTGAAGGCCTCTCGGAAATCAAGCCTTGGTGCGTCATTTTTTTAAATCATTTCCTTTATTTCGCTCAACGGAATATTATAGGTTCATTGAAGAGCCAACGGCGCCCGACGACATCTTGGGTCATGCTGCTATCCGGAAGGCTCTGAAACCCTCGCATATCGGAGTCGCGACCGGAGAACATGCCCACAACCGAATGGTCTTCAAGCAACTCCTCCAAGCCGAGGCCATCGACGTCGTTCAGGTCGACTCATGCAGGCTTGCTGGTGTTAGCGAGGTTCTCAGCGTTTTATTGATGGCGGCCAAGTATGTTTGAACGCGCACCCGGCAGCCATTAATTTATATCTCAGCAATTTACCAGGTTCGGTGTACCTGTTTGTCCGCATGCTGGTGGGGTTGGATTGTGCGAATATGTGATCCATCTCAGGTATGTTTCTGCAGGCACCTATGATGATATGGGGTGTTCAAATTTCTCCAGTTTAATTGATTATATTGCCGTTTCGGGTTCGATGGAGAGAAACGTACTCGAATTCGTCGACCATCTTCATGAGCACTTCGTCACGCCTTGCTCAATAAACTCTGCGGGGCTGTACAATGTGCCCACAAACCCCAAAGAGGGTTATAGGTTCGTCGCTGAACTCTTTTGTCAGCGTATTCTTGAGAATAACAATCGTCGTCGCACTAGCATCGAGATGCACAAGACTAGTATTGCGGAGTACGAATGGCCAAATGGCTCGTACTGGGTGGGCGCAAGGAAGAATAAGGCTTGAAGTTTGATCAAATCGATCGTGGTGTCTGTGGGTCCAGTGGCACCGATTATTATTTTATTGATTTTTATTCTCTCTGTCGCTATGGACATTTCAATGCTACTGCTATCGCGAAGCTGGTGGTATCCTCGGCAGAGAGTGGGTGCCAACCAGCCGCCAACCCGGCCCAGTCCAAGGATTCACGACATCATTCAAGTTGACGAGTCCTCGCTGCTGGGAGTGCTGGGAGTAATGAAGAATAAAAATATTGCTATTACTTGAACAAATTCTTTCATATTCGCGTTGCATTCATTTCTTCTTGACCTATAAATCTTCCGAGATTTACAGCGCTTCCAGATTGTAATGAGAATCACGTTTTTGGAAGCGCGTTCACTGTTAGGGAGTGGCCTTCAAGTTACCACTTTTGGCTCTGTCGCGTACATTACTCGGTCAGGTGATGTCCATAACATACATTTCTCCGCCATCCTCTCAACTTCGCCGTTGGTGACGGCTATACATGTACTCTGAATTCACACCGACAATTGGAGTTTCCATGTGACTTTTTGCTGCTAAGGCGACACTTCGGCCATGAGCTCTGTTGAGTGTCTTTGTAAGTAATGTTATTGTTCTTGGTACAAGAGGTTTGTTGACGATTTGTTGTCCCCCACGGTTTCTAACTATCTCAGTGGTGATGGCGCCCATAGTTCCTTGTCCTCCACCGTGGTTTTTGTCACCTACGAAGCTGACGGATGGTAACGCGTTCCAACTTATAAAGGCCCCCGAGCCGTTACCGTTTGTCCAACAACCCCTTCGCATCCACACGACTGATGCCTTACACGAAGTACGCTCAAATGCAAAATGCCTGCTATGCAGTGCACCATCCTTATCACACTTCGGCTTACAGTTCTCCGTCAAGTGTTCATCACGATCATCATCATGCCGACCTTCTTGATCTCAGAGTCCAATTACGGAACAAGCTCAATAGCGGAGAGTTGAGAAATATGCCTGTTGGATTCCCTTTCCATTACGTCTTTGATGGACACGCTGGCCGTATCTCGCATGAATCCTTCGACTTCCGGGAAGACTTTTGGCTCTCGACATTTGAAGAACAAACACATCCCCAATCTGTCATCTTTTCATATTCGAGCCCTACTGTTTCATCGCGATCATTTGGAAAGCTGTCCGGGTCTAGTTACCACACCTGGCGGATATCCCTCCCAACGCGCAGCTCTCTTCGTACGTCATTCTTAATTCGTGACAATCGCCTCAGAATCTGATTTTTCTTAATAGCAAAGCCCCCTATCGCGTATGTTCAAGTCGAGTCATCAGTGATGAAGTCATCCTATGGAAGCGTTATTATGAGCGATTCGCGGATTATCTTACGAGCACTGGCTATTTCTGTGGAATTGGGCATCCAAATCAGCATCCAATTGGCCAGCACGGAGGCCCTTACTCCTCCGATGCGGCCAAAGAAGCATAGCTCCTACCAACCTAATTCAATTGTTTATATCGGAACTCATAGCGATGGGCGTCGGGAAATTCTGTATACAGTGTGATGCCTGGTGCACTCGGTAAGCATCTTCGCACTCATTCTCCATCAGGCTTTTGAAACGAGTCTTTTTGTTTAGCACGCCCTCAAGTTGTGTTTGTGGACCCCATAATACAACTGAAAAAACCTTCCCGTCTCGGGAAGCGTCTCCGGTGTCATATAGGCACTTCATCAACGCAAGACTCTTGCGATGCATTAACGTCGGAGTGGTTCACTGCTGGACGCCACTCCGCATGATTTTCACGAATGATGCTCACGAACTTCAACCCCCCTTGCCATGACTTGCATACCTATTGTAAACCTCATCTAATCATCGAACTTTAGATCTACATTCAACGCATTGGAACTTTCTAGGATAACAACTCATTCCTGTACATACACCCGGCATATATGTTCTGGCACTTTAAAGCCCATGTAATTTAGCAATTTAGAAAAAAACGATACATTTACTTAGACCACTCGCTAATCGACTGAGGGACCAACTCTGAGGTCATAAATAGCTTTGTCACACCACTCCCTCCCAGAACGGATCCTCGAGCAACTCCTGCGCAGATGGCCGATTCTCCGGGTTTAACCGAAGACACCTCTTCATCAGCGCTGCCACGGAAGCAACTTCATTCTCCTGGAGCGTCTTGTAATTGCTGAGAGACATGGAGAACGGATTCGTGAAGTTGGGAGGGTGGGACTTCAACCGGCCTGCAATGCCAGAGGTCAGGAAGGAGAAGTGAACAAAAGACAAGGACGAACACGTCGCGTCGAAATATTGCGAGGCATTGGTGCTAGCTTGAAGCTGCTCCGGCGTGAATCGTTCACCCGTAAAGCACATCATTTGCCATAGGTGCCCCCCAGCGGCGTCGAGGCCGTGCTGACCATATGGCTGGTATTCAAATAGCCCAGCACCAGTTACAAACTCGAAGGCCTGAGTCAATTTAGCGATGGAACTAGTCGAATTGGCCAAGTGGTGAGCGCACCAAGCATCCAAATGTCCAAATGTCGACCTTTTCATTCCACGGTCCCCGAAGGATCGTTTCAGGTGCGCGGAGGACGGCAGGGGTAATCTCGTCGATGGTATGAGCGGTAGATGATTGCGCTGCCAAACGCCAAATCAGCGGGCGTATCTACGATCAACATCATAAATCGTTCTTACCACTGCCAAAATCTGCAATAAGGTACGTCCTCGTCATGGCGTCCTCCACAGATGAAGGCAAAGGGAGGGGCTGAGAGACTGCAGATTGTACGGTACTGTCCCAGCTTGCTTCGGGAGGGTTGAGTCGAAGGGGGTCGGCCTCGACGATGGCAGAGACATCAGCCGTAGTAAGTCGGCCAAGGTCAAAGAGGATATTGTCATGTTTTAGATCAGTGTGAGTGACTCCGTAACGGTGCATGTACTCAATACCACGCAGGATGTGCAGTAGAATCCGTTTGGCCAGCGGGAGAGGGAACGCGTTATTCTTCATGCTAACTTGAAGAGTCCGGACGTCGCCAGCCAAGAGTTGAGTGACCAGGCAGAGATGGTTGCCGTCTTGTGCCCCTCCAGGATGGATGAAATGAGCAATGAGACGAAGGCAGTGGTCCGACGGCGGCCCAGTCCACGTGGAAGACAGCCGCTGGAGCGCAGCAAGCTCCCACATTACACCACGCTGAACGAGCTCCGTCGCGTACCCTTTGAGAGCCTTGACCGAAACGTAACGTTTTTCTCTGTCCGGGACGTTCATTGCTTGATTTTCAGGAGCTGAGGAGCCTCACCGCTCGTCAAATGCCATCCAAATGCTCGCATTCATTCCCCATCCAAGCTTGCGGATGATCCTGTAGCGACGTTCCGGACCTATTGTATCGCCGAATTCCAATCGCGGAAACCCGTAGCCTTGCTCACGGCTCAATCCAAGGGGCTCCTCAATGAATGAGAGGTCGACATACGTAACTCCACGCTTGGCGTCAACTGATAGGCGTTTGTTTGACGGTTCTGCAGCCTGCGGGCGTGCACTGGAAGACATTAGAGGATACTGATAGCGCTTTTTTTCGTAAGTTGACAGCCGTTGGACTCGGAAGCGGCTGCCAATCAGGTGGCGGAATATCATAGAATTTCGTTGGAGACCAGTGTTGACCTATGTAGGACACTCTTTCCAATAGATTCTGCAGATGTGGACTCTGGATGATACAAGAGACGTGATGAAGGTCTAGTGCCGGTCAAATGTTGGATTCTGCGGTGACGCCGTGCTGAAAACGGAACTCTCAACTTGAATACGATTCGTTGAATCCATCAACGTCAGCAAAGTCCGGCACCACGAACTGGATCCAAGGCAACCTTTTCTTGCTCAAATTTCAATCAAGATACTAGCTACCAGCCCTTCGGCTTCGAATCCCTCTCGACGAGATCGCAGCTGGTACTGCTTCGGATGCGGAAAAAGTACCATTTATTGTTCTGGAGAATTGATATGTACAAGTATCCTTTATTTCTTTATAGGTGTATGTCCACCGAGTTCCAAGACGAGTCGGATTTGACTGAAATCAGTGTTTTTTTGCCTAACTTCCCCCCCTTCTTTTTTTGGGCATGCTTTCAGGGGGAGGATAGAACACTTCCTGTACGATGCAACTTACCATTTGGTCATTATACAAACGGCCAGAGTTGAAGGGAGATTGTGGGATGGAGGGAGATTGGGGGTTGGAGGAAGGGTGATAATGGGTAGGAGGTGGACTTTCACCACGCAAAGAATGCTTCTCTCTTACGGCTTCCCGAGCGCGGGCGAGTAGCGTCGCCGTGCGGACACCAATTCTTTCTGCCTCATGAACCTCAAGGGGTGCCACCCTCTGGCATAAATCTTCATATGATGGGCGAAGCCACTCCGGAATATCATATTTTTCTGCAAGGCAAATCCTGTCGACAGGACTTACGCCAGCAAGCCACTGAGACCCTCCGAAGCCAGGCCACTGCCAGCCTTGTCGTCGAGAAAGGCCATACCGGATACAATTGATGGCAGCTTCTCGCACTTTGTCAAAGTCGAATCTTGTTGAGATAGACAACAAGTCGATTTGGTGCTGAAGTTCGGCTTCTGGATGCAATTTCTCACGTGCTAGAGATTGAGAGCATTCACATTTTACCCTTTTCAAGGTACCGCGTGAGGGCTAGCACAGTACATCCGATGGTTCGTCGCTTACCCTCGGTAGAAAAAATCGAGAAGTGCCTCGAATTCGCGACTCAAGACTCCGGGGAGAGGAATGGGGCATTGGTCACTGACACCGTCAGGCCCATCCGGACGAGGTGGACAAGCGAACATCCACTGGAAAACAGGAGATTCGCGGATAAGGAAGTGTCGGTGAACTTTGAAAAGTTGGTTTTCTACCTGCAGATAAAGGGAAAGAGGTCGTATTAGAATCACTTTTCGCTGAGGAGAGTTCGACACCATACCAAAAAGACAGACATCTCATCTTCGAGGTAGTACTTGGCGTTGTGTACGATGGGCAGAGGCTTTTCTAATCCGATCTTCTCCATCGTAGGTTCCACATCGGCAGGTGGCGGCGACGTTGGTGGGCTGATAAAAGTGTGGATAGGACTCTGTGGCGACTCCAGCTCGCTCATAGAGGGCAGCTAGTGGTTTGATCGATGGTTGTTTTTTGAAGTTGATCGATACGCGCCGTTTTAATGTACACAGGCGCTTATAGAAGCCCTTCCTGGCGTAGCCCTTCCTGGCGTAGCCTATTCCCGTCATAATGCCTAAGCGGCCTTTAACAACACCTCGAGGGCGCTCTCTTTCAAAGTTGAATCTAGAATCAGAATCAGCAGAACACGGATTATGGCTCAACTCCAAAAGTCCTGCTGGCCCACAATGAGTGCATCTACAGTGCCTTCTCATACTTACCGATCGAAAGAGCTTCACAAGCAATTCACAAGTTTAGGTGAAGTCAAAGTAATAACCTCAATGGGCCTTGAAGCTTGAACGTTGAACATACGCAAACATCGGCATCTTCCGACTTTCTATCTTTCAAGATTCTTTGGAAAAGCAAGCGCTACAATAAACAAGCGCTCGAAAAACTACGGTACTCAGAATTTCTAGCTTTCTTCCCCAACTAACTTGATAACAGTGCACGGCAAGCTTTCCGATGAAATATTAAATGTCACGTTTTCCGTTGAAAAACACGGCGTTAATAATGGCATCCACAGGATCTGGCCCTCCCCTTTCCCGCATGGCCAAAGACAAGTCGTACATAACTCGAGCTCTATGATCGCATATTAGCTCTCTGGCTTTTGCGACGCGAATCGCTGTGGGTAAGCCAATCCTCTCGGCTTCAGAAATTGTCAACGCAGCATGGCGCTGACACAGCTCCTTGTATCCAGGAGTTAACCACTGTGCGATGTCGAATTGGTTGGCATAGTATATTTTGTCGATTGGATCCAAGCCACCATTTTCCTCGATGGTTTGAATTGCATACTCTCGAACTGAGCCAAAGTCGTAGAACGTCGAAATGGAGAGGAGATCTAAAAGCCTTTGGGGAACCTTGGCGACACATGGAAGACTCAGAACAATTTGATTCACGGCGCTGGCAATCGGACTGGAGCTCTTCACTTGTGCGCCTGGGCGTTGTTGTCTAGCACAGACTCAAGATCAGAAGATTGCACCAATACTTGGAAAAAAAATAACCCTTCATAGAAAAAATCAAGCAGTGCTTCAAATTGTTGACAAGTTGTACCAGGGAGGTGAATCGGCTTGCCATCATCCATGCCCTCTTGGCCATCTCCGGGACTTGGGCATGAAAACATCACTCGAAAAACCTCCGACTCCCTGACTAGGAAGTAGCGGTGAACCTTGAAAAATGTATTTTCGACCTGTGCAGCAGCAAAGTGGCGAATCGCCTTGTAGGTAAGTGGCTGAAGCATGGGATGATTTATTATAGGAAACATACCAAAAACACGCTCTGTTGGTCATCAAAATAATACCTGCTGTGGTACATAGGGGGAGTTTCTGGTTGTTTTGAAGGCCTTGTTACATTGTTACATTGACGGTCGTCACCCATGGCAGGCACTGAGATAGGAGATAAGTGTCGGAGAGGTACGCTGTATGGAATTTTTAGCCGAGGGTGACGGGCTGGGGTTAGCCTTTTGGGCTAAAGGAGAGAGCAAGTGAATAAATAACAGATCAGGGTGTTTTTATCAGAGCACATGATTGCTTCACAATTTGCAAACCGGTGACTTGACACCGCGGCACAGTGAGACAAATCACTTTCAACTTCAAAAGCACTACTGGCATCTGGCTATACTATTATGTAGCTTCAACACAATGGGTGCATACCTGCCTTCTCATACTTATGTACCAGGCATTGGAAAGATTTTGGAAAGAGCTTCGCAATTTTGATGATGTCAAAAGGTGCTTTTTGGGCTTGAACCTTACATAAACAAGCGCAATTATTGGCAAACATCGGCACTTTCCGACGATACCCTTTTCATTCGCCCAACATTCTCCAGTGACCATCGTCCAACTTCTGCACCATTGAAAATAATTCCATAGTACAGCATGTACTCAGAAATATTGCATCGTCCTAGAAATTGTGGGTATTTTTCAAAAATTAAAGGTGATGCCCTAATTCCACCTCACATCTGCAAATTGCCTAGTAACTACAGACGTCTCCATAGTACCTGGTAGCTTTGGAGGCTCGGAGTCACGTACCCCCTTATCATAGACCCCCATAACTACATCCAGTTGACTTCAATCAGGCTTCAGTGCCTTCGCCCTTTTTGACTCGGAGTCCCGGCTTGCTCTTTTGCCTGCAGAGGAATGCATCGTTTTTTCTGTATCCTCATCTCACTCGCAAATATCTTTTGTTTTGTATTTATTAGCTACGTTATTCAAATTAAGTTCCTTACTCCTCTAATTTTTCAAACCATAAAAGCTGAACAGTGAAATACTCAGCAAGGGAGGGAGCTCGAAATATGAGTTCGTCGTTGATAATACTCTGCTAAAATTCAGATACTTTCATTACACATGTGCTTGGGTTGGAAAGGAGGAATAATCGATGATGTCAAGTAATAAAAACACCGTCACACACACACACATAAATTATTCTTGCTGGTCTCCCGATGACTCTGTATCCGAGAAATTTATATTTATTTCAGAGCAATTTCAGAGGTCAACAGAAGCCGGTGGAGCGGGAAGCAGTTTCCCTGAGGTCGTGGCACCAGGTACCTAATTTTAAACCCAAGACCCTTCCTCAGCCATTGATCTTGAAGGGTCTCGTGGTACGACGACGTTTCTCTCTAGAACTTCGAGACGCTTACCTTCATTCAGACGCTGCTTCTCAGTAAGGTTTGTACGCCCACCTGCGCCATATTAAGTAAATACCACCTTGTGTTTTTTTGTGATGTTTTTCAAAGAAAAAGGCAAGGACAGCGATGATGTGTGTTGAGTGTGATACTGGTCTTCACGTCGACGTCCCCCTAAATTCGGGTGGATTTTTAGAATATTTTTCGCAGAAACGCCTGTTTCTCACAGGTCAGGGGACGCTTCGCGCAGCATGGCACGCGACCACTTTCTTACGACATGCCAGGATCATATGATGGTCACACGACCAGAAGAGGACTAAAGTTGCCAAGATACAGGCGCACCTGGGTGAAACGTGAGCAAAGGTCACAGAACCAAGAATGCGCAACTTTGGCGCAACTGAATAATAATTGATGATGACTCGGGACTACAAATACATTGACGAGAGTACAAGATTATCTGGGTTCGACAATAAGAGCGTTTTCTTTGGAATGCATTAAGGATATCTAAACAAAGAGGGTCTGCAGATGAAAGGTCAATTTCGGGTGAGGTCGCGTCGAGGAATATGACGTACGGCGGGCTTGCTTCGGAGAGCGCTGTCTGGGCTGGGTGGAGAACCGGACATAGCAACGGAGGTACGAGCTATAGCAGAGAGGTCAAGATCTGAAAGGACATGTCGGATTGAGTTTAAATAACCCCCTGTCATTGATGGTGAAGCTTACCACTGGTCTTCTTGAAGGTGTTCTTCCTGAACTTCCGTGCTTTCTCGAGATCCTCGTCGGAGAGGCTGCTGGTGCTGCTTATCATATCTGGCTTCCGCTGTGGAGACAGGGCTAGGAAAGGTGCGTAAGTCTTGAAGGGAAGTGGCGTAGGATGGCAACGCGCTTACACCTTGAGCTGCCACTCGCAGTCAGATCTTCTTTCTCTTCCATTTCCTCGACCTCAAGGCCTTCATCTTCCATTGCTGCAGACTCAAGGTAGACTTCGTCAGCGATGCTACCCCAGTTATGGTGGCCAGCACCAGACTTGCGCATGGACGCGTCCAAGCCTGAGCGCGACTCAGAGCGGTCCTTGATGACGGCGCGTGGGTATGTAGCACGAGCAGTGCGGGTCATATTGGAGGTTGTTGAAGTTGTTGTTGGGGCGGTTAGGAAGTGTGAATATGGTAGCAACGGAGATGGGGCTTTATATACGCAGAGTATTACGCATCAAAGCTGATGACACCCAGGCGTAAATAGTCGCCACTCGTGATCAAAGGCTTCAATTCAATCCAGCGCTTTTCTAGACCTTTCCATGACATTTCATCCCCGTTCTTATCCGAACATTTCCCCCGGTGCTCTCTGTCATTTTTGTTACTATCGCAATCGTCTACTATTGCTCTTTGGAAACCCACACAGCGGCGAGAACAACCCAGTCCCCATGCTCCGTTGGCAGGGCCGAGACAAAATGCGGGGTAAAGATACCGTCATAAGCTGATAATGGTCACGCGAACCAATTAAGGCACGTGTACCGATCGAGATCAAACTTCCGTTTTGGGAGAATTGCTTCTCCACGTCATCATTGGGTTCGACCAGCCTCGACGCAATTATGGTCGCTGTGGAAAGCCTTCTCAACGATATCTTACGACCGTCAGATGAAGTCAAAGTCGTCTTAGAGGCGGTGCTGGCCCAGCCAAGCTCCGGAATGAACCTGCACGCCCCAGGGGTTCATGATCCGCGTCACAATGTGCAGAACCGATGCGTTTTGGCTGTCATCTCTCACAAAGATGATTGGGATCTAACAGAGGAGGGAAGGTGGGTGTCGATTTTGCTTTCATGTTTTCGGGAAGAGGCTGGATGCTTATTACCAAGTCGAGACGGTGCGCGATTGAAGCTTGCATTTAATCAACGAGTCGTGCTATTCTCCTTGCGATTGCATTCTTGAACCTGTATGAAAAGTTCTACGCGATGACTCTTTGATTACTCCGTGTGTGTTAACCACTCGCTAATTCGCATTTCCATAGCTTGTTCGTTTGCAGGTTCAAGTTGTCAGCGCAAGATGAGCTCGAAATCATTCGCCTCCTTCCAATATATGGGTCATTCTCAATCGTAATGACACAAACCCGTCAAGCGTCTGTCGATCTCCGGCCAGACACAGCGAAAGCCGCACACGACCAACCTCGGTCCGGTAGCTTGCTTCCTCTCCTATAAGTGCCGTCACACTAATATTTCCGAAGGCTTCAACTTGACCGTCACGCCTGCTGAAGGATTGCAAGACACATCACCGCCCGCATTCTTCACACACGATATCCGTCAGCTTCGAAGTCTGGTCACAGAATGTAAACGGCTCAAAGAGATTTCAGGTAAGAGACAGGAATTTTGGCCGGCCCCCGCTGACCTGTGTTTCCAGACGTGGATGCGAACGCTGTAGTTAATCTTGCACAGTCTACAACACATTTCAGTTGGCTCAAACCGTACGTCTTCAAGCAGACTTCACTCGCTGGTCGTGAGTCTT
>Ga0307507_10005880_pt1 | contig 19543 bp, 6 predicted proteins | sample 7_EM_MG_FD_207223 | JGI IMG/M metagenome (GOLD analysis project Ga0307507, IMG submission 207223) | Populus trichocarpa ectomycorrhiza microbial communities from riparian zone in the Pacific Northwest, United States - 7_EM | ecosystem: Host-associated > Plants > Roots > Unclassified | place...
TTTTGCTAAGAAGTGCTATATAGTGGCGGTGTAGAGTTCTGCTAATTTTATTTATTAAGCTAACCAATTAAGATTTTCTATGCCCAGCATGGAAAATCGCTATTGGCTCGGTTAAGGGCGGTAAATAAAAGTAATATCTTTGCAGCAAAAATAGGTTACTTGTTTGGTTTAGGGACCAAACCTTCTAGAAAAGGGAGTACTGTCACGGTATAGTCCTAACGCGTACTGTCTTGTACTATTTCCTACTATTGGCTGGCCCACTACTAGCGCCTTAGCGGCTGCCCCTACTGTTTATATACAATACCCCCTTTTACCTCCTTCTCCTCTTCATACCACAATGTAGTTATTTAGCCTATTAGCATTATAGCACTATGACACTATAACCTTTAAGAGATAATCCTATAACTTGTAAAGTGCTACTACTACCTCCTATAATTGTTAATGTATAATTACAGCACCTGTCGTACCGAACGCGTGCTTACGCGTACGGTACACCAACTACGTGTTTACGCGTTCAGTGCACTAACCACCCGCTTACGCGTCTAGTGCACCCCTGAAGCACTAACTAATTAGGGGGAGGTCGCATTAGTATATAGACCACGTAGTCTGCTTCAATACAAGAGACAGTTACCATCCAAACAAGCATACAATACTACATGTATTTCGTGCCCGTGGATACAACTCACTCGTGCTATTAAGTTAGTACGAACACTGATCAGTAAGCGCGTACAGATTAGCAATTACTTAATACCTCCCCCAAGCAATACTCAACAGCAACTACCCGTTTAGACTCCTAGTACAACCTACTAGAAGGTCAGAAGTCAGGGATTACGGACTATTACCAACTCTATATACTTATTTAAGTCCTAATACGGTTTACCAGAAGTATAATAGACGCGAATACAGACCTATACGGAACCCCCTACCCTTCTGCAAACCGTTACGGACTTGTTAATCACCTTTACGGACCGTTACGGAGACCTCCTACCCCTTTGCGAACCACTACGGACCTGTTAAGACCCCTTACGGACACCCTCACCCTTCTACAAACCGCTACGGACATTAACCGCCTTTACGGACCACTACAAGACCTCTTCCACCCACTGCGTACTACACTACACTATATAGTATGGCAGACCTAAGGAAGCAAGTCAATAAAGGCCAGGAAAAGTGGAGGTAGGGAGCTGACCTTACGTCCATACCTAATATTAACAACTACATCAAATTCAAAGTTCTTAAATATGAATATTTTAAGCTTATAAACATTAACCTATGGGAGCAATACCAGGAAGACTTCGCGGACTTTACAGAAGCTATCTTTAAAGCATATAACCCTACTACTATCCATAACCTACAGACCCTCTTACATAACCAAGGTGTATGGGTTAAAAGGAATAAACGAGTTACTATTGCACAGTCCTTATACAACATAATATATGAGAAGGACCAAATGGAATAGACTAAAGAGGAAATCCTAGACCAGTTCTAAGAAACTAAGGAACTCTTTACTTCTTCCAAACTTAATATAATCGCTAGCCTTATACCTAACCTACTTAACTAAACTCGTCCTACAAACCTAAGTAGTTTTAGAATTAATCTTATGGGCCAAAGTACACCTAGTACCTAAGTTACGGACCGCAATACCCACGTAACCCAAATTATGGACTATAATACCCCCGCAAACTAAAATACGGACCAAATTACCCCTATTGTCTAAGTTATAGATCCGTAAGCTATATATCCATAAGCCACATATCTATAAGCCACAGATCCACAAGTTATAGATCCGCAACCCACCTAAGCAAAGACCTATAGCAAGGAGCTAGCTAACCTAGCTAAGCTCTATACCAACGAATCCAAGTACAGCGGTGAAAACGACAACTTTAACTTTAAACTAACTATCTTTACAGACCTCTGCTAGAAGGCTAATATTCCTAAACAGGAATTTAGCCAAGCCTACTCTACCATGCTGCGTGGCCTAGCCCTTAACTACTACTACACTAACCTCAAGAGCAACCCCCTTAGTGTTCCCTTTAATAAGCTATGCGAAGCTACACATAACTACTTTAAAGGACCGGAATATAAGCGTGATATTCTTACCTAATGGAATGCAACCAAGCTACGGACCGTAATTGACAAGAACACTAAAAAATCGACTATAGAGTGCCTGCAAATTCTTATTAAAGACCTCCGGCACCTACAGCACGGCCTTAACGCCAAGCTTCAAATAGACGACTTCCTGTATAACAAACTTATTACGGCTTGCTAGGAAGTAGAGCCCTACAAGTACACCTATTATAAGCCTATAGATACCTTAACTAGCCTTATTAATAACCTATGCTCCTTTATTATAACGTATAAAGTCTTAAACCCACCAGGCAGCACTTAAGTCTTCGCCACAGATATTCAATATCCGCAGATAAACTCAGACGTCTACTTTACGGACTGCTATTACCGCTAGCAGCACCCATACCAACTAAGTCCTACCTATAACCCCCGCAGTAACTTCTATATAAAAGCATACCCCCGTAGACAAACAAGCCAGAAATGCTTTATATGTGGTAAGAAAGGATGTTGGTCTACAAGGTATACCTAGGAAGAACGTAACAGGTCTAAAAAGAGATTTGATAAATGGATTAGCTAGTTTATCTTAGAATACAAAGGAGAGGAAGAAGAGGAGCCCCCTAATAAGTTAATAGAAGCCCTTATAATTAACTTTAACCTAGATAACCAGGAATAGGAGACCTTAGAGACGTTCCTAACTACTTTTAGACCTTTTACAGACAGCCAAGCCTTTAATATTATAACCGTATTAGCCGACCGTTCCTTTATACACTTAGTTACGCCCGAAAACCATTCCGTAAGTACCCCTTTTATAGATATTATAGATCATAAGCAGGACCTATTTGCATATATCACCACAGAACGCTATACCCCCAAGGAATTCTACGGTGTTATAATCAACATAGGTGCCTCTAAGAAGTCTACTGTAGGTTACGGACAATACCTTACATATAAGACCACCGCAAATAATAATACGGACATTAACACTATGTAAACTGGGGCTATAAACGTCCAATTCGGCATTAGCTTAACTGTATTAATTAGATTAGTTGCAGTTAAGACCCTAATTAGCCTAGTTAACTTCCATATAGTAAAAGCAGACACCCCTTTCTTACTTTGCCTTGCGGATATAGATAGGTTATAGGTTTACTACAACAATATTACAGACACTTTAATCGGCCCTATAACTACCCTAGGAAGCAAGCATGTTACCCTACTAATTATATAACAATTTAGATACCCGTTCCTTATATAGGGAGAGACTTTATAGACCTATATTTAGGAATCTTTTAACTATAACCCGTGCTACCTTACTAGTACGGAGATCCACTATCTGCACCGCCGTTTCGGCCACCTGTTAGCCGAAAAGCTATATAGAGTCCTTAAACACTCTAGACACGACGACGTTAACAGGAAGGCAGTTAATTACCTAACCAAATACTACTCCTTTTGCCAGAAATACGGACGTTCCCTAGGCCGATTTAAGTTCACCCTTTATAAGGACCTTAACTTTAACCACTCAGTATATGTAGACATTATGTACATTAACGGCAGCCTAGTATTACACATAATTAATAAGGTAACCCGCTACCAAGCTGCCTGTTAGTTGCAAAATATATCTATAAAGCACACTTGGGACATTTTACGGACCTGCTGGATTGACACATACGTTAGACCCCCTAAGTATATCACCCACAACGCCAGTAGGAACTTTATTAGCAAAGAATTCCAACAGTACGCTATGGCCATGGCTATTTCAACAAAAGCCGTTCTAGTTAAGGTGTACTAGTCCGTTGGGCTTATTAAGTAAGCTTACCTAGCTCTACGGAGAGCTTATTAGATTATTATAGATAAGTACAAGGACATTTAAAAGGAACTAGCTTTACAGATGGCCGTAAAAGCTATTAATAACACCGCTGGCCCTAATAGACTAGTACCTACCCTCTTAGTTTATGGAGCCTACCTAAGGATAAGCAACCTAGGCCCTCCTGCCCCATCTATTACGGAACAAGTAGCTATAATACGGAAGGCAATGGCCAAAATAGTCAAATTACGGGCCAAATAAACTGTCAATAACGCCCTACACTACCGCAATGGACCTAATACGACCTTAGTACACGACCTCCCACTTAACTCTAAAGTCCTTATATAGCGTAAAAGCGGCAGCTGGAATGGACCTTATTGTTTACTAGCCGTAGAAAACGAGACGTGCTGCGTATAGCTCCCTAGTAGGCCAACCAGCTTTAGAAGCACGTCTGTAAAACCCTACTTTCGGCCTAAAAACACCTATAACGTTAAGCTAGACGAACTAGAAGCAACCGCCAAACTAGATAAACTAGAAGCAACTGCCGAATTAGACAAACTAGAAGTACCCTTGCCTACCCTAGAAGTCCCCTAGAAACCCACTAAACCTACTAAACCTACTATAAAGCGTAGTCGAGGACGCCCCTAAAAGCACCCCATAACTAAGAACCCTGTAATAGAGAATTACCTAACCTCCGTAGGAATAACCGTAAGGCAATCTCTGCCTGCGGATATATTAGTTCTAGCACAGGAAACCCCGTTTACGGACTCACAATATAAAGAGATCAACGGACTACTTAAGAAGGGTGTCTTTGCGGTTATAACGGAGAGAGACGTTCCGCAAGGCGTCCGTATATTCAACTCACGCTTTATTAACGAGATTAAGCACCCTAGTACTAACAAAGCCTTTAAGAAATTAAGGCTTGTTATATAAGCTTATAATGACTAGGGAAAGGACCTAGTCCTTATATAATCGCCTACAATTTAATAGGTTAGTTAACGGATTATACTCGCACTTATACCTAGACTACAGCAAACCAAATCTATAGCCCTTTACTTACGGGACATCTTATAAGCCTACGTACAGTCTAATACCTACCTAAGTAGGGACATCTTTATACGGCCACCCCTTAAGCTTAACCTACAACTAGGAACAATTTTATAGGTCGTAAAACCTCTTTACAGAGTACTAGAAGCTGGAAACCATTAGTTTAAGACATACCACCAGTATCACGTTAGTAAGCTTAAAATGGAACAGTTAACCTATAACCCCTGCCTCCTATACAGCCCATTAAATAGCCTTGGTATTATTAGACTCTAAATAGATAATACCCTATTCCTAGCAGACCAGACCTTTATAGACGCTAAAGAAACTAAACTATAAAAGGCTAAGTTTTTAGCAAAGCCGCAAGAGCAGTTAACTAAGCAGAATCCAATTAAGTTTAATAGAGGCCTAATTACACAAAAGGGCAACCTAATTAAGCTGACTTAGGAACGCCAAGCTTAAAACCTAAAGCCTATTATAGCAAAGCCTATAGACCTTACTAGCTCCCGCGGAGAGACCCGCAAGACTATAAATACAAAGGACTAATACGTTGCACAGCGTGCAAGAGGCGCCTATATTGCTATAGTCTGTCAGCCTAAATCTACCTATAATTTGTCCTTTGCGGCCCAGGTAGTAAATCTACAAGAAGAAAATATCAAGCAGCTTAATAAGCGCATTTAGTAGCAAACTGATAATGTAGTAAGGGGACTTACTTTCGTACCACTAGACCTAAGTTCCCTTAGCTTACTAGCATTTACGGGCGCCTCCTTTGCCAATAATAGGGACCTATCATCGCAAATCGGCTTTATAATCGTACTTACAGACTATAATTAGGACGCAAACATCCTGCACTAGTCCTTAATTAAATGTAAATGGGTAACCCGTAGTGTACTAGCTTCTAAACTATATACACTAGCTTATGGCTTTAATATAGCAGCCGCAATCAAATTAACAGTCCAGAAGATTCTATAACTAGAGCAGTTACCCCTGGTTTTATACACCGATTTAAAGTCCCTCTATAACTACCTAGTTAAACTAGGTACAACACAAGAGAAGAGGCTTATAGTTGACCTAATGTGCTTACGTCAGGCCTACAAACGACGTAAAATCACGGAGGTTAAATAGATCAGCAGTAGAGACAACCTAGCGGACGCTATAACTAAGGCAAAGCTGTATTAAGCTCTAAAAACCCTAATTAACACAAATAAGCTCAATCTAAAGGTTACAGAATGGGTGGAACGTGACTAACGGAGCACTTACAGTTCATTTGCGGCCCGTCGGAAGGCCATACGGTTCCTTTACGGCCCGTTAGAAGGCTGTATAGTTTACTTTACAGACCTTAAGCAGGACTTACGGCCAGCTCAAAGTACCGTCTAGAAGGCAGCCTAGAAGGCACCTTAGGAGGGATTTCCTATATATTTCTTTTATGTTTTACGGTTCTATTAAAACAATTACGGAGGCTGTATATAGGTGGTTTTATTTTTCAAGTACCGCTAGTGTATAATTACAGCACCTGTTGTACCAAACGCGTGCTTACGCGTACGGTACACCAACTACGCGTTTACGCGTTCGGTGCACTAACCACCCGCTTACGCGTCTAGTGCACCCCTAAAGCACTAACTAATCAGGGGGAGGTCGCATCAGTATATAGACCACGTAGTCTGCTTCAATACAAGAGACAGTCACCATCCAAACAAGCATACAATACTACATGTATTTCGTGCCCGTGGATACGACTTACTCGTGCTATTAAGTTAGTACGAACAGTTAACAATGGTAACAGTTTTTACTTTATTAACTTAATTAACGATATATAATAAAAAACATAATCTAAACAATTTGAACTTCTTATTAAGTGGAAAGGATATAAAATATAAACTTAGGAAACCTATAACTAGATTAAGGCCAACGCGCCTTTCTTAATAAAAGAATTCTATAAAAACTATCCTTTGCGGCCTACTCTAGCTGGATAAATATAATATAAAGGTAAATAACTGCTACCTAACATAAATACACAAAATATAATAATAGGAAACTCGAAATTAAAAAGAACTTAAAATATATTATAATATTTATAAAACGATTATGTAATATATAAAATGTTAAGGAACTTTAACCGCCGGTTAAAGTTATTTAATTGGTTAGATTTACCTTGCTAAAAACGCCACCTAATATAAATACATAAAATACAATAATATGAAAACATAATAAGTTATATAAGTCTTAACTAAATTAAATTGTTTTTAGACCTTTAGCTAAAGGGGGGGGTACTATAATAGGACTAGCCCAGTTACAATAGGGATGTCTTGGTAAAACACTTAATAGATAAATTCTAACGCTTTAATTAACTTCTGCCAAGTTCTGCTAGATTAATTAAATACTACCAAAGTCTATTAAAGACCGCGTGTGTATGTGCGCACGCATTAACCACCAAGACCCCTAAGTATTTAATTATATGATTCTCTTATTCTTCTTTTCCCTTCTTTACGCAACGTCTTGTACTCTGCAAGAGCTATATACCCATAGATTTAGATAGAATTTATATTGTTCCTTCAAATCTTCCCCAAAGCCTCTTCGCGCCCTCACACATATCACGCTGTTTTAGTTACGAATTAGTCTCCCCTTTTATTTATTTCCATACCTTCCTTATGTATATAGAGAGGCTCTAGAGCTACATTTTACAATTAAGTCGCTCACTCAATTCTCCTACACTGCACTGTTACAGTATACGGCTTTCTATGCTGCCTTACTCTCTATAAGCAGCTGCACCAAAGCGCTGCCCTAGTGCTAAAAATACAATTTACCGAAATCGACGTATACTGGTGGCTTAATCGCCCTCTACTGGAGCCTCCTACCGGCCTACTTATTGATCCTCTACTTCTAGTCCAAGAGCCCCTTACCATTAAACGTCGCCGCCGCCGCCCGCGCAGCTTTACAAATACACGTCGCATTAATAACTCAACTCGGCGCGAGCCCTTAGTATTTAAGCGAAATACTAAATATACTATCCGTGGGCATAAGCGTAGGTACGGGCGTGCCCGTAGAGGCGGTGCGTAGACCTTAAGTAGAGGCGGTAGTAGCTAAATTAGTTCGCGTAATACCTCACAGAATACTACGCAATCCATTTAATCGACTTAGGAGTAAGTAGGTGGTATTATAGGTAGTATTACAGGTGGTAAGATATTCAACTCTTCTAACCCAGCGAGTAGGCCGGAGTGGTCTCCGCCTTTTTAGGACGTCTCTAAAATTAACCGAATTATTAATAAAAAGGAAAAAGGTATTATAGGCCTTATATTAGTAGTAGTATAACTACTAAGGGAGGATATAAACGGGATAGTCGTAGAAGCGCGGGAGGCGCTAAAACCGATCAAACTATAGGATAAAGGCTAAGTAGGTTATATAGATAACTTAATATATAAGTATATAAGTACGTAAGAACGCGAAGCGTACTAATATACTAAACATATTTCTTAGAAGTTAGGTTATATATTTAAAGGACTATAATCCCTACCTTAGATAGTTCTCTTTTTATAGTAAATCTTAGAATATAATTAGAGTTAATCTATTAGGTACTTACTTTACTAATTATACTTATATCTTTTATTTACCTATATACCTAGTTTATTAATAAGTCTACCGTAGTATCTACTATAAAGCTTCGTTATATATTTACAACTAAGGTTATAGTATAACGAGGCCTTGTAGTAGGTACTACGGTAAACTTATTAATAGGCTAGATATATAGGTAAACACAATAATAAAATCTAACTATAAAGTATATGTCTAATAGATTAACTCCGATTATATTCTAAGATTTATTATAAAAAGAGAACTATTTAAGGGGGATTATAGTCCTTTAAATATATAACCTAACTCCTAAAAAAGGTATTTAGTACGTTTAGTATGTTAAGTATATAAATATATAACCCATTACGTAACTCGCCTCGCCTTTATCATATAGTTTAATCTAGTGGTAGTAATAATTAGTTAATTAGTTATATTGATTATAATTATAATATACTTATATAATTACCTGGGGCAAGAAGGGGAGGATATGGTAAGCGATGGTTTAGTTAATTTGGCGAAAAAGGCACCAGAATATATATAAATAAAAGCCATGCGCGTGCCCGTTAAGGTATTTAGCTATAGTACTATATTCTATTCTTCTTTATTGTTAACACTAACCTCTATTACTATACCACTCCCCTAAAACCTAGTAGATAAGGCAGTAGATAAGCATTTAGAGTATAAATAAACTCTAGAAAGCTATCGCCAACCTCCTAGTACGGGAATTAGGCAGGCACGCGGCGTTAAGTATTTTAGTAAGACCTTTAAGGCCCTTTACTACACTAAAAATGTCATTAACTTCTATATTAGGTAATTAAGGTATAATTATATAATAATTAGAATCAAGTTAGTAATTATAATTATTTAATTATTTCTAGGGCTGGTTTAATCGGTTTTAGCGCCTTTTATACTTCTATAACTAACCCGTTTATATCCTCCCTTAATAGCTATACTACTACTAATATAAGGTCCGTAATACTATCTTCCTCTCTATTTTCGTCCTTAAAGATATCTCGTATCTTTAAGTTATTAATTAGAGGTATAGTATTTCTATTTTTAATTTAACAATCTTCCTTATTTTTAATACCTTCTATTAAATCCTTAAAATCTAATTATTATGCTCGTGTTATAGCAACGATCCTATTAGTTAGTAAAATTATAAGTCCTTATTCTCGTTATATAGAGAAGAGGTTAACCTTCTTCTTGCTTTAAGTATATAAAATTAAATATACGTTCGTCTTGTAATATTTAATCTATCCCTAATGCTAAATATATATATCGCGTTATTCTCTATAGTCGTTAAGTTCCCTAGTTAATTTATCTTAGGATCTTAGGTTTAATCTAAAGCTAAACGTCTTAAGAGTAAGCTATTCTCTATCCTTATTACTAAAATACTGCATTTAATAGAAGGGCTATAATCTAGACCTGATCTAGTACCCTATATAGAACTTTTGTGACGGCGCTGGGGCGCGTCACCTAGTTAGGGGTTCGCTTAGGGCTTGGCTTGTGTATTTAGACGTGGCCTTACCACTTCTCTTGCTCCTCACCTTGATATCTTCGTAATACAGCATTCGTTCGCTTCGTGTTAGAAGCATTTGTTCAAGTCTTTGTTAAGACATTTGTTTAATGGTTCGAGCCGTCACAACTTTATAGGCTATTCCTAGAAGCTTAAAAAGGGTTATAACTAATACCCTAACTTGCCTAGACTTTTAAAGTATAAGAGTATAGGGATAAGAACGACCTATGGCCCTAGTTCTACCGTTTTCTACTACTATTGTTAAAACTTTAGATATCTGGCAACTTTGACCACCGGTTAAAGTTATCTAATTAGTTAGATCCCTACTAAGACTTTTAATAGCTATTCTATTTACTGTTAGCAACTCAGTCAATCGAGGTACGAGCACGGCAAGAGGGTCGCATGCAAACCTATATAATTGGATTGTCTATAAACGAGGATCTAAAGCTAGAGAAAGGAAGGAGAAGAATAGCAGCGCCGCTTGATATTTTATGCGGTCCTTAAGTTATGTGACTCGCGTCTACTATAATCTACGTCTGCCAAGATCCACCGTTTTCTATTAGCGCTGTAACATTACCCCCCCCCCCTCCAAAAAAGCCTGCCCTTAGGCTTTATATGTCCATATTATATCCATGGGGTATTCTTATCTTTATACTTAATAGGCAGCCTATTATCTTTGCTATACTAGCACTCCATCTACTTGTTAAGGTACTTTAGGGGTCTAGGTTTATTAGGGTATTAGTTATAGAATTCTTTAAGTCTCTAGGGGCAGCCTATAAAGTTCTAGGCGGGGTACTAAGTTAGGTCTAGATTATAGCCTTTCTATTAGATATAGTATTGTAGCATTCCTCGTACTAGTTTATAGGCTAGTATTTTATTAACTTTCTATTTGTTATTGCTTGTTACGGAACATCTCTGTAATACCTTACACACGTCTACCTGTTTCCACCGTCTCGACCTCTATGTTAACGACTTAGTTAATTAAGACACATGACGGTAATCTAAGGTAATTTGCTATTACGTAACAGCAATCTACGGCAATTTGCCGTCCTCCACTGCAATTTGCCGTCCTCCACTATATTCCGCCACATTCTGTTAAGATCCGCTAGGACTATAACCTAAAGCCTATTCCGCCCCGTGCACGTGTTAACTAAGCAACTAAGTTAATAATATATACCCCTTTCCTCCTATTTCCTTACCTTCTTTCCTTACGCAACGTCTTAACTTTATTACACAGTTTATGTATATAGCTTAATAATATCTACTTCGCTATATATTATTATCGCTTATGCTTACTCTATAACACTACATTACGTCAACCCTATATACTACCCTTTAAAATGCAGAATGACCCCAAAGCCCCCATAATAGCCATTGGCATTATATCCGCACTTTAAGAACAATTGGCAGAAATATAGAAGTCCTTTATAGACGCCCTTGCATAGAACTAAGCCACTTTAACTTAATAACAAGCCGAATAAGAAGCATGACACTAGTAATTAATTAAAGACCTTTAAGAAGAAATCCGCACCTTTAAAATGCCTATATTAGGGCCCTAAGACTAAATACTATCTCTAGAGATAAACACGTGGAACGAAAGCCCCAAACCTATAGTAGTTACTTACCCCAAACTAACTACTGCACCGTAATAATCTGAACAACTACTAAACCTTCCGATATTTACTAGTAAACAATAAGAACTCTAATTATTCCTAAGCCGGCTTAAAAATAAGCTAATTAGTAACGCTAACTGCTACCTAACTAAAGCTAACCGACTCTGCTACGCCCTAAGTTAATTAGGAGGAGATATAGCTAACCTTATTAAACCTCTTTAACCAAACTCAGTACTAAGCCTAATTGTACTTTTTAAAGCTATGTATGGTAACCCAAACCACTAAGCTACTACTTAGAGAAAGATAAACTATATAACTTAAGAAATAAAAAGCTTCCTAGTATACTTCTCCAAATTTAACTATTACGTAAAAGAAACAGGCTGGAATAACTCCGCACTAATTAACAGCCTTATTAAATCCCTAAGCCCTGAACTGAAAACCTCCCTAATAGGTATAGACCTACCAGGAGCTCTTAACGCCTACGCAAACGTTATTAATAAACGATATAATGATATACTACGCCTAATACTAAAGTCCGCTCCTTAATATAATATAACAAACCTACGAATATCTACTAAGTTATTGTCTTAGCCTAAGCACCCTGACGCCATGGATATTAACACTGGAACCCTAGGATACGCCCTACTAGGGTCCTTTAAATAAGAACGACGTACTAAGCTAGGCCTCTGTTTTAAGTGTAGAAGTAGCTCCTATCTCTCTAACTACTGCTCTGTCCCTATACCCCAACGCAAATTATAAACGGCTAATACTAGTAGCCGTTTACCGCATTAATCCTCTAGTTACCGTCCCTAATCTCTACCTAGTTCTAGCCCCGCATCTAGTAAGCACTACTTATAAGGACAAAGCTATAACTAACACGCTATAAGAACTCCACCCTAATTGCCTCCAAAAGGAAGGTCCCGGAGCTAAGTCGCTCTCTAGAATGGCGCTGCCTTAGGATCTCATTAAATGCTTTAGATGTCACGAACTCTAACTCTTAGGATTACAGCATAATCGTTAACTGTTATCTTTAGCAGAATAATTAATAGGTTAATGCTCAAGTCTTAATTAATATAGGAGCTAGTGGCATAGGATTTATTAACAAGATCTTTGCATAAGATAATGGTTTTACTTTAACCCCCCTTAACCGGTATATTAATATATTTAGATTTGATAGCAAACGCACTATCTTAGGCTGTATTACCTATATAGTATTCCTAAGACTCTGATACCTGAACCACAAAGAACTGATTAAGCTTTTTATTACCACTTTGGGTTACTTAGTAATCCTTGGACAATCCTAGATAAAGCTATATAAGGTAACCATTAATTGGGATAACCTTAAGCTTTTATTTACCGCCTCCCGTTGCAAGTAGAAGTGTTTTATGACTTGCTGCTTAGACCCTAAACTAAAATCTAGAAAATCTACTAAGATTTACTAGTTTAAAATTTCTACTAATGTCTACCCTATACCTAAAAAGTCTACCTAATTCCACCTACCCAAGAATTCCACCAAATTCTACTAATATGAGATTTCCACCGACATCCACCAAGAACCCAGAAATTATACTGGACTATATAAACTGACTTTAACTACTACACCCCGAACCAAGCAGAAGCTTAAGCTTAATATACAAAAGTACTAGAAGAACTAGTATTCTACTATAAAAAGGATACTTAAAGAACCCGAACCTAAATCTAATACTAACTCTATACCTAATACTAAGCTTAAACCCGAATAAGAAACTATATAAGAAACTAAGGATAATCCAAGCTTACTTAATACCTTAGATATCTATATAATTAGAGCTACCCCGTTAGTATGACTTGCTAAGAAACCTAAATATACAATCTTTGCTGTTACAATGGCCAATATTAAAAAGGCCTTAGCACTAAAGAAACACACCAACCCTGCTATAAAAGTACTAGTATGCCACCATAATAACCTAGAAGTATTTTTATGAAAGGAAGCCGATAAGCTAGTAGAATACTAACTATATAACCATAAGATTGTACTTAAAGAAGGAAAACAGCCAGGATTTAGACCCTTGTACAGAATGTCCTAAAATAAACTCTAAGTATTACGGAAGTACTTGGACAAACACCTAAATAAAGGATTTATTAGAGCAAGCTCTTTGCCTATAGCTGTACCTATAATCTTTATTAAGAAACCTAGCGGCGGTCTGCGCTTCTATATGGACTACTAAGCTCTTAACGCTATTACTATCAAGAATTGGTACCCGCTCCCGTTAATTTAAGAGACATTAAACTAATTAAGTAAGGCTCGCTACTATATAAAACTTGACCTTATCCACGCATTTAACCGCCTTTATATTATAAAAGGAGATAAATGGCTTACCGCATTCCGTACTAGATACGGACTATTTAAATACTTAGTAATGCTATTCGGCCCCACAAATGCCCCAAGTTTATTCTAACACTTTATAAATAATACCTTATAATCTTACCTAGACGTTTTCTATACTACTTATATTAATAACATCCTAGTATATAGTAATAACCTAGCTAAACACAAAAAACACATTAACCTTGTCTTAGAAGCCCTATATAGAGCTAAACTATAATTAGATATAGATAAATGCGAGTTTTATAAAATGGAAGTTCTATACCTTGGACTTATTATCTTTATAGACGGTATATAAATAGACCCAAAGAAGATTAAAGTAATTGTAAACTGGCAAGAACCTAAGAATGTTAAGGATGTAAGAGCCTTTATAGGATTTGCTAATTTCTATTAATGGTTTATTAATAACTTCTCTGCCCTAGTTTTACCTCTTATGGCTCTAACCCAAAAGGATAAAGCCTTTATCTTTAACAAGGAATGTAAGAAGGCCTTTACCTATCTAAAAGTTATGTTTATTACCGCACCTGTACTCTAACACTTTAACCTAAACTAAAAGAGTATTATAGAAGCTGATTTATCTAATTACGTTACTAGAGGCATTCTGTTTTAGTATAATAAAGAAGGGGTACTGTACCCCGTAGTATACTTCTTAAAACGATTAAGTCCAGCTGAATATAACTACAAGATCTATAATAAAGAATTATTAGCCATTATTAGATATTTTAAACAATAGCGACCCGAACTAGAAGGCGCTAGATTTCTAATTAAGGTCCTTAACGACTATAAGAATCTATAGTACTTTATAACCACAAAATAGCTAAGTTATTATTAAGCCCGCTAGTTAGAATATCTGTCTCGTTTCTAATTCTTAATTACGTACCGCCTAGGCGTTTAAGGTTAAAAACCTAATGCCCTAACTTAACGTTTATAAGACATAATAGTATAGGAAGAAGCGCGCGCCTACTACAATTAAACCCTACTTTATCCCGAATTATTTAATCCCTTGGCTGAAGACCTTACGGTACACGTCCTTAAAATAACTGATTAATTAATTAAACAGATTATAATCAACGAATACCCAAATAATAAGTTTATCTAAGAGACACTTAAGCTAATTTAAGATGGCGTTAGACGCTCCAAAAAGATCTCTTTAAGTAAATGTGAAGTTCGCGGAGACTGCTTGTACTACTAAAACCGCCTAGTTATCCCTAATTATAATAAGCTTAAGCTTAAGCTTCTTAAACACGTACATAACCTACCAGTAGCCGGCTACCTAGGCTAAGGAAAAACCCTAGAACTACTCTAACAGGAGTACTACTGGCCGAATATACATAATATAACATAAAGGTACATCTCCAGCTACTATACCTGCCGACGAGCTAAAGCTTTGCATAAGACATACAATGGCTTTTTAAAGCCACTGCCTGTTCCAGACCGAAGATGGAAGGATATCTTAATTGACTTTGTTGTTGATCTCCCTAAAAGTAAAGGCTGCACGAATATTATAGTAGTTATAGACCAACTATTTAAGATAAGATACTTGATCGCCTGCCCTAATATATTAGCACCTGCCGTTACCTAACTATTCCTGGATTATATATGGAAACTCTATAAACTTCCCAAAACAATCATCTCTAATAGAGGCCGCCAGTTTGTCTTAGTGTTTTAGAAAAAACTAACTACCTAACTCCGCATTAAAGTACTGTTGTCTACGGCATATTACCTAGAAATGGATGGTTAAACGGAACGTGCAAATGCTATAATAGAATAGTATATTTAGATATACACGTTGTATCTACAGGACGACTGGATGGACTGGCTTGTATTTACTAAGTTTACCATAAATAACTCTGTCTTAGAAACTATAAAGGTCTCCCCGTTCCTGGCTAATTACAGCCAGCACCCGCGAATGGGTTTTAAACCCTTTAGTAATATTCCTCATCTAGCTTATTAGGCCTTATAAGTTATAGAAGCAAACGAATTTGTAAAGAAGATAGAAGAACTATAGGAGTTCCTTACTAATGAAATAATATAGGCCCAGTCTGTCTATAAAGCCGTAGTAAATAAGAACCAAACCCTAGCACTAGCTTACCAAATTAGTAACTTTGTCTGGCTAGATACAAGAAATCTGAACACGAAACAACTTACTAAGAAACTTAATTGGAAGAACGCCGGCCCTTATAAGGTTAAAAAAGTTGTCTCTTTTTATACCTACCGACTAAAGCTCTCTGATACGGTTAAAATCCACCCTATATTCTATACGTCAGTCCTCCGCCCTGCTGCCCCTGTATTAGACGCCCTGCCTGGACAGATCTAGGACCCTCCCCCACCAGTTAAGGTGGATAGTAAGGATAAGTACTTTATTAAAAGAATTGACGACATTAAGTATAATAAATAGAAACGCCAGTATATATACCTTATAAAGTGGAGAGGCTTTACTAAACCCTTATAGGAACCTATTAACTCCGTAGGACTTATATAAGCTGCAGAAGACTTTTATAAACTCCACCTAAAACTACCACAGCCCTATCTCACAGAAGCTCGAGTTTAAAGGGGGGGTACTATTATAGGACACCTCTGTAACACCTTATATATATCCACCTATTTCCACCGTCTTAACCTCTATGTTAACGACTCAGTTAATTAAGACATATAACGGCAATCTAAGGTAATTTGCCATCACATAACGGCAATCTACGGCAATTTGCCGTCCTCTACTATATTCCGCCACATTCCGCCAAGATCCGCTAGGACTATAACCCAAAGCCTATTCCGCCCCGTGCACGTGTTAACCAAGCAACTAAGTTAACGATATATACCCCTTTCCTCCCGTTTCTTTACCTTCTTTCCTTACGCAACGTCTTGACTTTATTACACAGTTTATGTACATAGCTTAATAATATCTACTTCGCTATATATTATCGTCGCTTATGCTCACTCCGTGACATTGCTATTAACTTAAATTGGTAGGGGAGGCTTATTCTTTTATCTAGGTAGTAGGTTATTTATAGCCTTCTATAGCTTATCTAGTAAAAAGATAGGATAGACTTTAATTAAGTCTGGGAGCTTAACCTTATATAAGTTGCCTTCTTTATTAAGGATCTTATATAGTCCTGCCATCTTATAGTCTAGCTTATAGCTAGGCCGTTCTATCTTCTAGTTTTTTGTTATAACCTAGACCCTATTATCTATAGTAAAGTTAGGCTTGCGCCTGTACTTATTTGCCTGCTGTTTTATTAATCTCTGGGCCTTTTCTAGATTTATATAGGCTACTGTCTAAGCTTCTTCTAAGCGTTTAGTATATTGCTGGGCTTCCTTATAAGACAGTTTTTCGCGTATAGTCTGTGGCCCCTCCAGTCTTTCCCAGTTAAAGCTTATATAGGGTAAGTATCCCATTTCTAGCTAAATAGGTGCAAATCCTGTAAAGTTATAGGGTAGGGTTGCCTGGGCGTAGTCTATTAGGGGTAGCAGTTTACCCTAGTTATCCTAAAAGTAGTTAATAAAGGGCCAAAGCCTCTGGTCTAAGTATTAATTTATAATCTCCGTCTAACCGTCTATCTGGGGGTGGTATACTATGGAAAGCTTTAGCTTAATGCTAAGGATCTAAATAAACTTATTCTAGAAGGCCGATATAAACTATGGCCTGTAATTGGATATAATAGTATCTAATGGTCCGTAAATTTGGTAGACATAATAGATATATAGTTAGGCTACCTCCTTAGCATTAATATCCTTGTGATAGGGGATTGAGAACGGGCGCTTGCTAAAGCGGTTAACTAGGATTATTACTATATTATATCTGTCACGGTCTGTAGGCAGCTTGTAAAAGTCTATAAAGATATACTGCTAGGGGCGTTCTAGTATTAAGAGTGGCTTTAATAGTCCTGGGGTTTTGTTCTGTGGAATTATAGACCTATAGCAGTTGTTATAGTTCTATATATAGTGGTTGATATCTATAACTATTTTAGGCCAGTAGTAACGGTTACTAATAATTTTGTGGGTTTTATTCTTTCTAGGGTGGGCCGTAGAGACCTGGGTATGTGCTTTAGCAATAAGCCAGGTCTGTAAATTCTATTTCTTTGCCACTACTAGCCGTTCCCAGTGCTTAAGTAGTCCATTTTTAAGGGACCATAGGCTAGTAGCATTCTTTACCTTTTCGCGGTACTCCTATAGAGAAGGGGCTGTATGGTTTGCCTGTAGCAGTTTATTAATAAGGTTAAGTTCTGTGGAGTTAATGGGACATATCTCAGCATTTAAAGGGTCTGTATTTAGCTCTGCTTATATCTAGGGGTTGAGGTATTCTGGTTATAGTAGTGTCTGGGTCTATAATAAGATCTTTATAGCTGCCTAGTTACCTAGGTCCTATTTATACCTTATAAGAGCATATACACAGTTTATAGCGCCTGGTCTATATATAATTAAGAAGTTAAACTAAAATAGGATATCTGCCTAGCGTGCCTACTGGGCTATAAGGGCCTTAGTTATTATAAAGTATTCTAGGGCCTTGTAATCTGAAATTACCTTAATGGGCTTAGGGGTCCCCTTTAGCTGTGTACGCCATTGCTAAAAGCTAGAGATAATAGCCAGCATTTCTTTATTATGGATATGGTAGTTTAGCTTGGCATCTATTATAGTCTTTAAATAGTATGTAATAGGGTGCTATTCTCCGTTTAGTTGCTTCTAGGAGAAAACGCCAGCTATTATACCGTCTAAGGTATTAGTTTCTAGCATTAAGGGCCGTTCTAGGTTAAAGTGGATAAGTAGGGGAGCTAATACCAGCCGTTTTTTAAGCTTATTAAAGGCCTGCATATATATAGCGTTAAAGTGGAATAGCTGGTTTTTCCTAGTAAGGCGGTTAAGAGGCTAGGTAATCCTGCTATAGTTTTTAATAAAGTGTTAGTAGAAGTTATAGAAACCTAAAAATAATTGTACCCCTTTTACGGTCTGTGGGGGTGTCTACTAGTTAATTACGGCCGTTTTCTCTAGGTTGGCCTTAATTCTATCTGTACTAATAATAAAACCTAGGTACTTTATACGCTTAACACTAAATTCTAATTTCCTAATATTGGCCTAGAGACCAGCCTTGCAGAGCCATTATAGGACTTTATAGATATACTCCTTATATTCTAACTTATTCTTAGAGTAGATTATAATGTTATCTAGGTAGGCTGTATAGAAGTTATTAAGGTAGTTAAAGAGTATATTATTTATGTATTGCTAGTATGTAGCCAGTCCGTTAGTTAGTCCAAAAGGAAGTACTTTGCATTTATATGTTCTGTAATAGGTCTAAAATATAGTAAGATCTTCTAATCTAGGGTCTATTCTAATCTAGTAAAAGGCCTAATAGATATCGAGCTTAGTAAAGATCTTAGCTCTACTTATTTGGGTTAAAGTCTTATTAAGTAAGGGCAGTAGGTAGCGGTCCTTGCGGGTTATATTATTTAGTTTATAGTAGTTAATGTAGAAACGAAGTCCTCTATTTAGCTTTTTAGTAAAGAGAATAGGCGAGTTAAAAGGGGCTTAACTAGGTTTAATAAAGCCCTTATTTAGGTTATTAATAAGGTACTACT
>Ga0307507_10005881_pt1 | contig 19541 bp, 25 predicted proteins | sample 7_EM_MG_FD_207223 | JGI IMG/M metagenome (GOLD analysis project Ga0307507, IMG submission 207223) | Populus trichocarpa ectomycorrhiza microbial communities from riparian zone in the Pacific Northwest, United States - 7_EM | ecosystem: Host-associated > Plants > Roots > Unclassified | place...
GTTTCCCTAACCTTTTCGACTAGAGAACTTCCTATCTCGCATACTCCTTTGCTTGTTGTCAATACCGCGGGAAGCTCCACTACCCCACCTCCCCTTCCACGGCAACCCATCGTCAGACATCTTTCGGCTCCCCTAGAATCTCTCCATTCTCCCTTGAGACACCATCGGCGCACAGCTTCCATCGGGAGACCACCTGTCCGGGAGACCTTAAATGCGAGTCTATCATATGAAGACGAGGATGGAATTAGAGTAAATCAGTACAGCCCCCTCTCCCACTTTTTACCATGCTCTTACCTCTGCCTAACATTTGCCAAGGTATCTCATCAAGCAAGAAATTGGAAGAGGTTCTTACGGTGCTGTTCACTTGGCAGTGGATCAAACTGGTCAAAAATTTGTATAGCTGCCAAACACCGTCGACTTGCTTCCTAAGTTAATACTTTTCCTTTAGGCGGTTAAAGAGTTTTCCAAGTCGCGACTTCGGAAAAGGTCCCAGTCTCAAATTCTAAGGAGACCCCACCATGCCCGTCGGAGTGGAATTTTGAGTATGCCTCCTGCCTACGGGCGATCTGCTTCCGAAATACACAGGCAAGCGGAAGCTGGTAACCCTCTTTACCTCATCCGAGAGGAGATTGCAATTCTCAAAAAACTTGATCATGAAAACGTGGTGCACTTGATTGAGGTATTGGATGATCCGGAAGGTGACTCTCTCTACATGGTGTTGGAGATGTGCGAGAAGGGAGTTGTGATGAAAGTTGGGCTGGATGACACCGCCGAACCCTATCCAGAAGAGAAGTGTAGATTGTGGTTTCGGGATATGATACTTGGCATCGAATACTGTATGTTTCTAGCCCTGCCATAGCTTGAAACCATTGGCTTACTCGACCATAGTGCATTCTCAAGGGGTTGTCCACCGCGATATTAAACCCGACAATTTGCTTCTCTCAAAAGATGATGTCCTCAAGATTGTCGATTTTGGAGTGAGCGAGATGTTTGAGAAAAAATCGCAGATGCTAACAGCAAAGTCGGCCGGGAGCCCCGCATTCCTGCCACCGGAGCTGTGCGTTTCTGGTCACGGAGATGTGAGTGGAACCGCTACTGACATCTGGGCGATGGGTGTGACGCTATATTGCCTATTGTTTGGCAAACTTCCGTTCAGTCATTGCGGTGTTGTCCAGCTTTACGAAGCGATCAAAAATGACGAGTGAGACCTGCCGAATCACACCCTTTGAACCGCGCTAACGCCGTAGAAAATTAGACCCCTCATCCCCGAGAGTCTCAATCCCGATGCTGCGGACCTTCTGAGAAGACTTCTTGAGAAAGACCCCTGTAAACGTATCAAAATGCCAGAATTACGGGTAAGAATCTTATCTCAGTGGTGATTTGATGCCCTGTTTCTAATACTCGACTCCTAAAGGAGCATCCTTGGGTTACTCGCAATGGAGAAGATATGCTTCTGCCCGAGGAGGAAAACACTTCTGAAATAATTCCTTCGCCAACCCCTGAAGATGTAGCGTCCGCTATCACCAGAAGTATCCGTAACGTTATGGCAGTGGTGTGTTAACACGGCCCGCTTTTTGTCTAGCCTCAGCTTGTTAACCTGCGATATAGGTCAAAGCTGTCCAAAAATTAAAGCGTTTGACTCTCAAACGCTTCCGGCACCCATACCTATCTACCAAAGATGGCCCCCTATCAATTGACGATCTTCCGGTTCGATCAAAGAGCTATGACCGGGATAACCGGAAGCATTTAGAACAGAAGCTCGCCGCGTCAGGCGTTACGAAAGATATGTCCGTAGTCAGCATTAGTCAGACACCGCAAAAACTCAATAGTTCAGCTGCTGGAAACGAGGAGTGCCATCATTTTGGAATCTCAGAAACGGTAGATTCGCCCATGGAGGAAAGTCCACCATTCTTTGACGAATTGCCAAAGGGCCAACCAATATCCCCACCGGATGAAGAACTGCACTTTCTCCAGGTTGGTGTAGGGAGCGATCAACCGGCAGAGGAGGCATCGAGAGTGATCAGTGAATCCCCTCCGCCAACTGAGGAGAATGTCTACGCAGAGGCATATCGAGAGGATGCGGCACGTATAATGGAGGAACGAGGGCAATCGGCAACAATTTACCTCACAAAATGGGTAGAGTAATATGTTACACTTAAGGATTGAGCAGCGGAGGCAGCTCCGCTACCACCTCCTTTTTTTTTATACAAGCTCAGTTTGCGGTGAAATCAAGCTCGCTTTGCGGTGAAATCAAGCTCAGCAGACCCGGGATGTGCGGGGTTAGAGAAAATGATCAATGGTCTGGGTATTGGGTGGTTCATGGGTATCTGGCCTGGTATCTTTGTGATGATCGGATTTTCCTAAAAAAAAAATTTAACTCACTTTCTTTTTTCTCGCTTTTATCTGGGGGGCTCATGTAGGGATGCCGTGCTCCGCAGTAGATACTGTGGGGGGGTGCTGTTGTGGTAGTGTACCGCAGTGTATGGCATCGATAAGTGAATTCATACAAGCACTATCATTTTCCCAATTGACTGAAAGGGCAAGAGTTTCAAGGTTTCTCGCACAGTAGCAGGATGTATGTACCAATTTAGTGCTACGATCCTGTAAGAGTAGGGCCTGATACCGGTAAATTGATAATAGCCCCATCTGTGCCTACCCTATGTCATACCTGTCTTGGCCCTTCCATGTTTGTACTAGTACTGTACAAAATGGGAGCAGCAGCTCCTCCTGTTGAAAGCCAGCGCAAGCTGGAAGCAAGGCAAGGTGGACCACATGAGAGCTACTGTACTGTGCGTAAGTAACTAAGTATATGGATTTATAACAACTTGAGAACGTTAGTATACGAATACTCACAGCCTAAAGGACAATTGGGGATGTCGATTGGAATGCTAAAATGGACCATCCCTCCATCCTTCATGCCCTACCAAACCTTACCAAACCTTACCAAACCCGCCATAAGATATCATGCCAACCAACCGATTCGACAGGGCGGACAATTCGCAACGAGAGATAGAGCAAGAGACAGACGAAACCGGCACCCCGCTACCGTACTATAATGCCCTATCACATAGTGGTCCATCCGCGGTCGCATGGCACAGTACACGAGCATGGTGTGTTTTGAAATCTTTCTCTTTCCCTCCCTCCCCCATAGCTATTAGAAAGAGAGAGAGGGTGCAATGATGCACGATCCGTGAGCGATTTTCTCCCGAACGACAAAAGGCGAAAGAGAAGAAGAAAGCTGGCTGACAGTGATAATATATAGTACACGGGATTTTCCTGCTTCAAGTTTGTGTATGCGGGATAAAAGCGCTCGGTGGCTCAGAGTAGGCTATGCTGTGTTTCAAATTTGTTTTTGTGTTGGATTGGGCTTTTGTTGTTGTTGACGGCTTTGATAGTATCATACTGGTAAGTGTAAGGTGCGAAGATGCTGGGAGGGCGATGCACTGGTACCGTATTAGCATCACTAAGAACAGACCAACTCACGGCCTAACCGTACCGGACGAGCATGATACTTGTATTACATCCTTTAAACGTGAAACATGGAGCCGGATGAAGGCTTCCGATGGACCAAAAGGCCCTGGGACCACGTGCTTCTTTTTTTTTTCTTGTTTCCTTTTTTTAAATTTTCTACTCCATCACAGATGATTCCCCAGCTAAATGGATATGGTAGTCAGAGAGAGAGAGAGAGGAAGGGCACGCTGGATGGTCGTCTGCACAGGAAAAAGGTTGTACAGCATCGTATCGAGCCATAGTTATTGTAGATAGGCGTGAGTTTTCGGCCGATAAGATTTTTGGTAAGTTAGGCGCGGATTGGATCAGATGTTTATTGAACAAATTTCTCTTGCTGTTTGTAGGAAGTAATCCTGAGCAAATCGATCAATACCGGTAGTGATTGAGTGACCGAGGATTGCTGTTTGGCTATAGCACCGGCATCAGAGTACAGTACGGTATGTGATGGGTCGAAGGGAGGAAGAGAGACAAGAGGAACCATTTTATGTATAATACTGTACTAGTACTATTCCTACTATACTAGTAGAGGAGGAAAATACAGCACAGGATACCGCAGTTTGCAACTGTAACACAGCGTTAATATGGTATCGGTGGTGCCTAACATCATACATCATCCAAGTCATCCTGGGTAGCTACCCTCCGATGATAGTCCCTCGCACTGTACAGTACCTGTCGAAACCGCCAGCTGGGAGAGCAAGAGGCAGCAAGGCACGCGCATTGGCTGTGACTCTAGCTCCTTAAACACTAGAATGTGGAAGCGAGAGAGAGAGGGTTCTATTGGTATCGCAAACCACCTTAATCCTCTTCATTCTCTATCTTTAGAGAAGCCCATCATTTGATAGGTGTCATATCAAAATTTAATCGTGATATCAGTGTCATCGCCATCATCGCCATCATCACCATCACCACCACCATCATCACCATCATCACCATCATACTAGAGCTATTCTACTCAAGACGAACCCCGACCCCCCATTCTAGACCGTTTAGGTGTAATAGCCTCATCCTCCTTTTCGTTTCTACCGCAAAGTTTGCTACTCCCGCCTCTTGTATTCACTTGATACACCCTCAGCACCTGCGGAAGAGGTGGTTTGCGTCGATAGCTAGGGATTCTTTCATTACCCCCTCTCTCATGCACCCTCTCCTTGGTCTTGCTATACATCTCTGGCCTTCCTTCGTCCCATATTATTCTTCCCATATTATTCTATATTATCCACTTCTCATACTACCATCCTACACTTCTATTCCTCTCTCCTAGGCCTTTTTCCTTTACCCTTTACCCTTTATCTAAGGCCATCATCTCCGTTAACCATTATCCATCCCTATTCACCAGTATTATATCGGCCTATCTCCGCTGCTCCAGTAACTGTTGCCAAAAACAAGCATCCCTGTTTGGGCTTCCGTCATTGCTATTGAACGCGGCGTGTGGATTCTTCTCCTTACCACGCGCCTCCAAGCTTGCAACCATTAGGTTTGCAACCGCCTGAAAGGCAAAAGGCAGGATTGGGAGTAAGGGTAATCATCGTGAAGAACACTGGTTGTCCCTAATACCTCAACCCCGAAAATCCGAATATCAGAGCGAAAGAAAAAAGTGAACGAAAGATAGAGATAGGGAAAGAACCCCCCGAAAGAAGGCAAAGAAAAAAGAAAAGAAGAAAGAAGAAAAGAAAAAAAATAGTCCCGCACGCGATCACCAAGCTGCCGCCGCTCCATCGCTTTTTCCTCCTGCTGTTTTTTTCCTGGCAGTTGTATCCTATTTCTCTCACTCTTCTTACTTCAACCAATCTGCTCTCTTCGTCCCACTCCCCCTCATCTCTTTGCCCCCCCTCCTCTCCCCTTCCTCTCCGACAGCGACATACATACTCTTTTTAAAGCCCGAGTTACCACAGCCCCTCCTTCTCTTAGATTTTCCCCTTCGCTACTTTTTTATATTTTTCCTTCGTATTTCAAATCCTCTTAATTTTTTACCTCTCACTTTTGCTTTTACTACAGTATATTACCTGTTGGTGTTGCCCCTTCTCCTTCATTTCTTCCCCGCTCCTTTGTCTACGCTACTTGTTGTCGCCCTCACCATTTCGTCCTCCTTTAGCGACCGCCTTCCGCCATTGTGACTGTCACCGCACCCGCTTCAGCATCTCCATAGCAACCTAATCTCGGCACATACCCCTAATACCAACTTTGAAGATTCCCCCAGTTCTGTGCGGGAAACTCCTTCAATCGCCACCATTCACTTTCCCACGCTTTTACCTCACCTTCTACTACTGCATCAATAACAATGACTGAGCCCCCACTGCAGAAGAATAACGCCTCTTCTAACCTGAACGAAGGCCAATCCTCTCCCACAATGTTGACCCCTGCAGTTTCATCCTCAGCTCCTTCAACCACCGCGTCCCCAGTTCTCCTTCCCGTTCCCGGGCAATCCGTTTCGCTTTCTTCCCTGCCCGGGTCAGCAATTGGTTCCGGCACCGCTACTCCTTGTAATGCCCCGGAAAAGAAGTCCATCTCATCGCGGTTACAGCGAATATTCTCTCAATCCGGCAAGGCGAAGGAAGAGAGTAGAAGTGCTCCTCGTGAGCGACACGTTGGGGAGGGAAGTGCTTCGGACACTGATAGCAGTGCCCTCTCTGGATGGGAAAAGGACCGATCAACTGGCCCTGATCGAGAAGCATCATTGACAGGGAAGAGACCTACGACCAATACAGCCTCGGATATCAAGAACGGCCTACCACCGGTATTACAACGTTTTCAAATGCTTCCTGACGGCACTCATGAGCATCATCTCCGAAGTGCGAAGAGACAGGAAAAGCTCTCGGATATGCTTAGAGATCTTATTGGAGGCAAGAAGAAGGACGATCACGGGGAACACGATCGGCTCAGTCTTATGTCGAGTTGGGTAGACCAACTCAAAATGGACAAGGATAAGTTAGCGAGTGATAAGAAGGGCGGTCCGAACTCCACAGCAACCCTCGTCGAGAAATACGGCAAGTGCCAAGAGGTGATTGGGCGTGGGGCTTTCGGAATAGTCCGTATATCACATAAACCGGATCCCACGAACGGCCACTCGGAACAGCTATACGCCGTCAAAGAATTCCGCCGCCGACCCCAAGAGTCACCCAGAAAATATCACAAACGATTGACCTCCGAGTTTTGCATTTCATCGTCATTACGGCACCAGAACGTCATACACACTTTAGATCTCTTGCAAGATGCGAAGGGAGATTATTGCGAGGTTATGGAGTTTTGCGCAGGAGGGGATCTCTACACCTTGGTCCTCACGGCTGGCAAACTCGACGTTGCCGAGGCGGACTGTTATTTTAAACAACTGATGCGCGGTGTGGAGTATATGCATCAAATGGGGGTTGCTCATCGGGACCTTAAGCCAGAAAATCTCTTACTCACTACAAACGGAGCGCTAAAGATTACCGACTTCGGTAATGGAGAATGCTTCCGGATGGCGTGGGAAAAGGAGGCTCATATGACTTGCGGTTTGTGCGGTTCTGCGCCGTACATCGCCCCCGAGGAATACACGGACAAAGAATTCGATCCTCGTGCGGTTGATGTTTGGGCCACAGGTGTTATTTACATGGCCATGCGCACCGGAAGGCATCTCTGGCGAGTTGCAAAGAAGGACGAAGATGAATTCTTCGAAAAATATCTGGAAGGGAGGAAGGATGAGGGTGGTTATGCACCTATAGAAAACCTGCACAGGGTAAGCTGAGAAGGGTTACATATTTGATCCCCACTACTCTTCCTCATTAAACAATTACTGACTCATTCCTCCTTCTCCCACAACTCAGGCGAGATGTCGCAACGTGATATACTCAATCTTGGATCCTAACCCAACGAGAAGGATCACAGCGTCTCAGGTGCTAAAGTCAGAGTGGGGTAGGGAGATTACAGTCTGCAAAGCGGGTGAGGAAGGTGCGTTACGTCAATAAACAGCCCTTGCAGTGATGCTGCAATGAGTCTAAGTTATTCTTTTTGTCCTCTCCTAGGGCTTTAATGACGGCAATAACGGTGTTCATGGTCACTGAGGGCATTTGCTTCATTCAATCAGATATCGTTTGGAAGCAAGGCGAAGAACCGTTTTAATTCAAATTCATCAAGGCAGCACTACTACTACCTGAAATTCATTGTATTCAACTGTATCATTTATTATTCTGGCCATTGTTTAGGGGTTCGTTTTATAACCATTGGCTTTTATTGTCCACTATTTCTCTTCTCTGTCACTTGTATATTTTTTTTTTCGCACCTTGCCTGCAGGTCTAGTTCTTTTTATTTTTCACTCGCACTCTTCTTACGTGATTATTGTTCCGAGAGAAAACAAAAACGGCACAGGGGGGCGTCATCACTTTCGTTTCACGCTTTTTGCTCTTAAGCTGGCACTGATTCGGTTCTTCCCCTTCATTAATTTTTCCCCCTACCTCTTCTCTTCTCTCTTTCCATTCACTTTAGGTTCTTCTTTCCCATCCTATTGATTCCGCCGTGAAGCAATTAGGTGTTGGGTGAAAAGCAACAATGCATTTATATTACGTAGGAGCTTTTTATTATCATTATCATTTTTCTTTCTTTCTCTTTTCTCTCGTTTTACTTAGTACTAAGAAACGGCGTTTTGAAAGGGAGGCGGTTCAGCAACTATTGGAATGGGGGTATTTTTTTTTCCCTTTTTTCTTATTTCCGTGCAGTTTTGCTTTCTAACCTTTGGCTTTTTTCCGTTTCTTTTCTCTTTTGTGGACTACTTCGTACCTCACCCTCCTCATTTCACTCTCCTTGCTTGTGATTTGCACATGCATATCGATTTCGCTCTTGGTTCAGATTTTCAGGGCAGCAAATCCATCACGAATTTTCTTGGTTATTTCGCGGTGCAGGGAGGGAGGGAAAGCGTGCTCAAAAAGTTAGTGTTTGCCGGGGGAGGCTAAAATATCCGCTGGCCCGAGTCCACGCGTTTTTGTATACTTCTGCACTGAAAAAATGTAAAAAATGTGTACGATTTGGGCATGATATACGATTGTAATGATACTTCACCGCACGCTATTATATCACTCGTTCTCCCATCCACCGCCAAGAGCCAACACCACCAGCACAGCCCGACCAACTCACCCAACACCAACCCCAAGAACTATCCAAAGGCCCTATGTATGATACGGTACCTCGGTCACGCGGATACTCTAACCTAATCTCATCCCTCCCCTCCCTTCCCCCCAAGTTTCCTTCACCTCCATTCCAGCCGCACAGCACGCACGCACATGCCATACGGTACCCAAGAGTGACTTAAGCCATGACATGACATCAAGCGTCGTAAGCCATCGGAAAGGAAACCTTGGCTGTTGTTCGGCTGTATCATAAGAAGATTATGGGGCTCCGACGATAGACTATCAAGTTACCGTTTTGTGCATGCATTCAAGCACAGTAGTACCGATTGGCTTATCATATTATATAAATAAAATAAAAAATACCTCTCGGGTTGTTTTTAATTGAGGGGCTTACTTGCAAGTTATGACTGATCGACTGACTAACTAACTGGCTATCGTAGAGAGGAGGAGGAGGAGGAGGAGGAGGAGGAGGGTGTTTGTTCTATGATATAATGCAACGTAATAATAAAACTAAATTTTCTAAATCTCTTCAAGTTAGTTAGCCTTTACCGGGTATCATAGCGTGAATTAGTTGGTTAGGTAATTATAATGCAACTATTGATAAGTTATTAGACAAAGACAAGACAAGACAAGAGATGAGATGGGATGAGGTGGGGCAGATTATTACTACAATTTGAGACAAAAAAAAAAAAAAAAAAAAAACTTCAAGAGCACAGGAACAAACAAGTCTTGACAAAAGTCCCCCCTTACCTTACCGTACTAGTACTGTGCTACCGGTACTAGTAGTAGTAGTTAACTAAAGAATTGTAATACATATGGATTATCGATAACTATTATTATCTAGCTATTACCAAGCCCCCAATCATACAAAACCCGGCCTCGCTAAATAACTTTCTCTCTTTTTTTCTTTCTACGCTAGAAAAAAACCTACACTTGAATCATTGACCATGGACGGGCTCTCCCAATAGAAAGCGTCCCTGACGGCAAAAATAATCATTCGCACTTCATGTTGGAAATGTCGAATGTGGCTATTTTTTTTGTCCCTTCGTTCCCACGAGTCATCCATACTATGGTAATGCCGGTCCGAATAAAGTTTACTGGAGTCCCCCAGAGACGGCGGTGGGCGTGCACATTGTTATGCAGCACCATATGCTACGACACTACGTGCGCCAACCTCGCTCCAGCCTATATCATAGTAACTATCGGTAACCAACTCGTGAGGGGCATAAATAGTCTGATTAATGATGCAAGGTAATAAAACGAATGTTAACTATGAGCCTCGAATTTCCGTTCCCACATCCACACCTTCCTCATCCCACGCCACAACACTATATCTAGATGCCAAGATATGTCGAGCTTCGATCAGAGGCATTGCTAGGTCCACAATAACCAAACAAAGATGGATGGATCCCAGAGAATAAGGACTCGCCAAACATGCGTATACAAACGAATCGCCCCCACAATTCCGCCTTACCCATTCCCATAACCCCCAAACAAAGAAACCGGCCGCAAGGGACAAAATGAAAAATATACAATTAGCCAACCACAGAATGCATACCCCAGTACCCCATAACATAGAAAATATGAATTTATACAGAGAATTCGAAATTCAAGCTCAGATTACAATGCATACGCTGAGGAACAGTGGTGTATTTTTGGGTAACTGAATCTCTTCAAGGTCGACTGCAGGTCGATTGGCGAATATTGTCCGTGGAGTTGACCCGGGGGTCGTCTTCTTCGGTCTCGGAAGTTCCACCCACGCTCTCAATATCCCTACGCACTTCGGTTTGCGTCAGGATTCCATCCAGAGGTATCGATTTGTCGTGGCGACACGCGCCCTTTGGTACCGCATGTATGCTTGTAACGACTTCGCCATTCCCCCCGGCAACCCGGGTTTTGTGGTCTCTGCTAAGGCCGCCGAAATTGGATCCACGGCTGATCGAATACGGGTCACCTCTACATGCAAGCGTGCGGTCGCACTCCCCACAGCGAGTCTTCGCGTCGGAGGACATATCATCATCCTGGTGGGTAACCCAGTGCAGGACAAGAACGGAAAACATAACTGTAATCCGGAGTGTTAGCCATGTCAATATGTCAAGATATCAAAAATCAAACAAGATTGAAATGATAACATACTGTCACAATTGCAAACCGCAAAACAGATCCATCCGGGCTCTTTTCCCCTCAAAATAAGGAGAGAAATCAAGTTACTTCACCACCAATCAGCACTCTCCTAAAGAAACGAGCCCACGCCATCTCCAAAGCTAACTTACCCAAGAGTAGAAACCAACGTCGCACAACTTCCGATAAAGGTCCGAAAGGCGACGTGATGAAGACGGCTTTGTTTGGACTTGGTCCCATTTTGAAAACTCCAGAGACCAGCAAGAGGCTTCAAGAACAAGAAGGTTAAATAAACCTAAATTTGATCCTGTTAGCGCGAAGCCATCCAATACCACAGGCGATAGCCACACATACATTAATCGAAAAATCAAAGATAAGTAGCGGAATGTTGGCAGGAAGCTTTAACCCGATCTTACACTGCCCGTTGTCCATCTCGGCATTGCGGCTGCAGGAAAAAATTTATTAGACGGCGCATCAGAGAAAGATCAATAGAAACGTACAAAACGAAAGTCAGGATGATGACTACACAGTACGGCACAAGCATGCCGAAAGTATTAAATAAGAAGAGCTTGTCCTTGAGGCGCGAAGCGCGATTACCGCGAACAATGAAAACCTAAAACACCGTCAGTGATTGTTGTATGCATACGAGGCAAAACGAGGCCCACCTTTTCGACAAGAAAAAAGTACAGTAAAACCTTCGAGCTCAGATAGCAAACCAGGCAGAGCAATATCCCCGCATCACATGCTCTGAGACTGCTGTTGAGACCGAAACTCGCCTGTAAAATTGTACTCGAAAGCACAAACAGCCAACTGTCGAGAAAAACGGCGAGAACCACTGCAAAAATAGCGAGTTTGTATTTAGTGACTAATAAAGGGTAACAACTCCACTACCAAAAACGGTAAACTTACACCAACGCGCTAGCGGCAGCGATGACAAGTCACGAAATCTTACAAGTCGTCTTGCCAAACAGAAACTGACGGCGGTAATAACAATCATGGCAAGTGATATACTGGTCACAAAGGAACTTTCCGACTGATTCCTCTGAGAACTAGGACTTGACACATTCACAGCTCTCCTCATGACCGAGGTCATCGCGGGGTAGATGGCACCCATAGTTACTGCTCCTTTGATGGCTGCCTGTTGCACTGGAGTGGTAACGTTTGGACGAGTCGACCAAGAGGAGTCCCCCCAGCGTTGAACGGCGGAGAGGATGGAGAACGGAGGGGTCGGACGAATTGTTTGTGTTAAGTAAGTATGGAGCAGCAGGAGGGAGAAAGGTAGGAAAGAGCAAGGAGAAGGGAGGGTGCAGAGAGGCTTATAGGCAAAAAGGAAGGAGGGAGAGAGCGTGTGTGGGACACCAGGGTTAGCTCCCGCAGGAGAAGGAGAAGTGAAGGAAAAGAAAGGAAAGTGAGAAAAAGAAAAAAAGGGAAGAAGAAAAAAAGGAAAAAGGTGTGAAGAGCTGTGAAAGGAGGAAGAGAAGGGAAATAGGGAGGGAGGGAGGGGGAGGGAGGCGATTGGCAATTATCGATTGGCGAGGGCGGCAGATCTTATAAAAGTTGGTAATTCCTGTCCTCCCTCCTTTCCCTTTTGCAGGTTTGATGCTGAGCGGTTGATGGCAGTACAAAATTGTACCGGTACGAATGTGATGCAAATAATCATGAATAGGTCAACCACCAAAAAAAAAACCCCAAAAAAGACCCACTTGGGAAGAATCAAATGTGGCTTTTCTGAAGGACTGTTGTAATTACCCGTCTGCCGTAATTATTTCTTCTGTCCCGAATTCCCCCCGCGCACTGGCCTGGAGCTGCTCAGTGTTACTGCAATCTTGTCTCTCCTCCTCCTCTTGTCTCCAAAATGGCCACTCGCCGCAGTACTCGTACTGATAGGATAGGATACGATATGATATGATGACACTTAGCCCAACCAATTCGTGAGTGGGCGGAGAAAGTAAAAATAAAAAAAATAAAAAAAATAAAAAAAGAATGAAGCTCACATCCTACTGTGGACAAAACAGATCAAATCCAGCCAACAACTCCATCTGCAACTCTGTCCTGCAGCAAAAGCAACTATTTATTTATTTATCAATTTTTTTCTTTTTTGATTCTCGCCATCTTTCCTTTGCTTTTTACCCCCTCCTTCGCATTCAACCCATCCATATCTGAAATCTCTCCCATTCGTACGTGTATGGGCAAAGGAGGGAGAAGAGGAAAAAGTAAGCATTCAAATCACGCTGAAATTCCAATATATCTCCTCCAAGTATCTTGTCCTAAATAGAGCCCACCCAAACTGCACCATGGATTGGTAGACAGGGCGGAGATATGGGGCGGGAAACAAAAGATGTCATTCCTGCACTTGTCGAGATGACCAGGGCTAGTGATGTGTTATTCGCAGGTGCGAATTCGACACACATTGTGAATACGGGGAAGTAGGCTAGGGATAAATATTTTATATTAAGCGGCATCGGAATGCAAGGAATTGCTACGATATCATACTTGATACTTAGAGTATAGTACTTGTATAGTGTAGCATTGGCACTTGTGCTGTACCGGGTTTTAAGTCCAACAAGTCCACCAAGCTCGACAGATTAGAGCCTTTTTTGTTTTTAGTAGGAGGGAAGGTGGGGGCCCCCAGGACATTTGTTACCATTTAGTGTCACAAAGGGTAAGGTGTGGGAATCCCCAGGGGCTTGTCCATGCAGAAGTGAAAAAGGCTGGGTAGGTGGCCGAGGAAAGCTTTTCGCGGTAACCCGTATTCTACCGGTACGCCCGATCCTTCTGTGCGCAAGGTGAGTTTTACGTTGCTGTACCAGTACTACCTAATTTCAAAAGTATTCGGACACCTTGGCGCCAAGACCCATACAAATCCGCGCCAAGCCGTCCGAATACCTTTGAAATCGGTTAGTACAGTACAGTACCGGTACAGTACCTGTAGTCGAGTGTGCAGCAGTATCAGGTGCGAACAACCCCACCGCCCTCCTTCACTGAGGAATTCCGTCGGCCATCCTATGATACAAAATTTAATGTCAATGTTTGTTTCAATACTCGATTACGGTACCTGTTCTGTCTGGCTTCCCCTTATCCTTTGCTCCTTCCCGTCTTGCCTGCTTGCCTGCTTGCTTCCCCAACCCTTACCTACACTCGCTGTCCCCGTTCCCACTCAGCCCTTCTCCGACTCGACATACCGGTATCTATTCGTACTCCTCCCCTTCCTTTCCTATAGTACCCTCCCATTTACTCCACCTGGGATCCCCGGTTTTCAGCTCTAATGCGCCAGCCAGCCACCCCAATACCAGTACGTACCGGTATTCGGTACACCTCCACTGTCGGAGGCTGCCCAAGGAATACCCGCCGATCAAGCCTTCTTTCAGCCAGAACTCTGCGAGCCAATCTTCCCACTGTTACACCCTTAAAGCGAACTAGGATCCTCCTTGTTCCTGGGAGAATTGGGAAAAATCGACACCTGTGTATGTCACGGTATGATAATACAAGTACCCCTGCCTTCCCCCTCGGAAACATCCTACTTGGGACATCATAAACCGTCTGGTTTGACGTCTGCTGCTGCTGCTCTCGAGCATAACATTGATTGTATTTCCCATCCAACCCACAAACACCGATTATTTCGATCCCAGCCTCGGTCCAATCACAAAACGGCATTACTCTTCCCTTGTTCAACAACGATCCGAGGATCCGTGACGGGTTCTTTTTCACAATTTTCCTTTTTCCCCCTTCCTCCCTTTAGCTTGAGTGGCTTGCGCAAGGGCCAGCAAGACTAAAACCTGTTCTCTCCCGTCTTTTCGATAGCAAACCGATTCCAGCCCCCAATCGTGCGAGCACCATTATTGATTATGGCACCAGTATGCTGCAGCTCTCGCACCAAGAAGACAACAAGAATTCCCTTTTAGGCAATGAGACCTGCGCACACTTTTAGATTGGATTAATTTTTTTTACCATCCAAGATATCTGTCGGCTGCGGTGCCGATGCTGAATTTTCCAGGAGACAAAAATTGACTTGATCTGAGTTGTTACCATGCATAACATCTGGTTGGGAGTAGTTATTTTCAGGCTATCAAACTGTATCTATAGATAGTGTTCATTCCTTTTTATCATCATCATCGCAGTTGAATCGGCGACCTGTCAGCTGCGGTTTAAGCTTATCACTCGCCCTTACCGACGATCCTTCCTCTTTCCTCCTCCAGACTGAGTTGTTGATTGATGACCAGTCGACCGAGCACAGTCGCCCAGCTACCCCATCAACTGTCAACCACGAGCCTCCTGAAACAAAGCAGAATTATGACAGCTATCTATTAGGTCTCAGTATGCTAAGATTAAGAGCTACTCTACCCTGCCTCGACAGGGGCGACGACGACGGCTCTTTCCAGTTCTCAGAGCAGACTCAATAAAAAGGCGGCACCAATTTGGTCGCTTGAGGCTCACAATTAGAGGTCGGAAGATTTCTCTTGCCCTTTGTCCGCGAGCGGGAGATCTAAGGCTGCTCGATCAGGCTAATATTAATGCCAAGCAAACCAGCTCAGAGTGACATATCATATGACCCCGAGCAGCGAGAAGGGCTGATGCCGGTTTCTATCCACCGTAGCAGCGACTATCCACCGCAGCGACCGGTACGGTGAGGGACCTCTTTAAGCGAGAACAAGGCGGAGATTCATTCCGGCTTGGTAACGGTAGGTTGATTTACCGCTAGTAGCCCCATTTCAAGTTAATCCTCTCGCAAGCATCCATTAACCTACAGTACTTCTAAAACCCCAATATCTCCATGAAAATAGAGACATTTATATTTTGCAGAGGATCATCCACTTTATCATCTTGCAGAGTTGTAATTGTCACTGGAGTGGGGGAGCATCCTCTAGCGGCTGGATAATAAACATTCCTTGGCAGGCCATCGACATCCCTCGCCTTGACTCCAACTCGGCTACTGCCGCAAATTATGCCCATGCATTCGATTCCATCCCACTCACTCGCTCGCTCGCCTCCACGAGTAATGACCCTTCGGAGAGCCCCAATCGTATTGTGATGCCGTGAATAACAATGTGGCCTGGATCTACGCTTCTCAACCTTTAAAATAAAAATAAAATGCCAGAAAGGGGAGAAGGCGACCCAGCTGCAGTCGAGGACAGCGACAACATGCCCCACAGGGAGATCATTCCCCCCAACCAACGAACGAGTTGGCAGAAGAAGCAACCAACCTCAGCCAGATCTTTGAAATGCCAAGCGAGAAAAAAAAAAGAAACCTAGAGTAGATCCCGGGAAGGGTTATTTGGCGCCCGCATTTCTTCCTTTCCTGCCCTCAAATTTATGACACAACACAACATTCGCCCTCCACCTACCGGTACTCTGCGGTACGGTACGATACCACACATCACAATTTTCAAGGAGAGAGAAAAAAAGGATTGCCTCCATCAGAAAAGGCTCTCTCTCTCTCTCTCTCTTTGGGCCTCGGGGGGTGCGGGGCCTCGGGTAGTCCACGGTATTGTGGTACTGTGTTCGTAACTGCGCATGTTTTTCCTGGCAAATAACCAATCATACAAACCGCTACGGTAACTGGGTTTGTGGTTTGCAGGAAGCGCTCTTCCGAACAGCCCTCATCACTACTTTATTGTGCTCCCACCGATGGGTGGGCCAGAGGATAAGGGGGACTCCCAAGATTGGAGAATAATTTCTTTTTTCCCTTTTTTTTCTTCTTTCTTTTCTCCGGTTTACCGTGCAGGTATGATATGATGTCTTGTTTGCTTTTCCCCTGGCTGGCGTTTGCTAGAGTCCCTTAATAACAATAATATTGGGATGGGTGGGGGGAGGTGGAATATACGAGCAGAACTCAAAGAGACAATTGTCATAGGCGGTCACTCGTGAACTTTCTTTATCATTGTTATCATACTACTATTATTGTGTTTGCGTGCGACAAGCAGGAGGGAAGGATCCTCTGACAAGCTAGTTGCAGAATGGCGTTCATGGAATAGTTTTGTGAGAGTCTTGGCTTTCTCAACGCTGATCTTGGTTCCTCGACCCGAGCACTTGTATGAAGCTTATTATTACAAGTATCATTGAGGTCTTAACATCTATACGAGTAGGGTGCCTGACGGATTCCAAGTTCGCGGTCGGCCTTTATTGTGCGGGGAAACTGGGCTGACCTGTTGCTCAGGGCAGCTGTGTTCTACGGGTGGCTACCATAGGGTTGGGCTCGGTCATCCGAATCCGCAAACTCAGACAGTGAGGGAGCCCCTTTAACGGTTGTCTAAAAGCTATCCTTTGCCTAGACTAGACTCGAGCACTCGAAAGATTAGCACACGAATCCACGGATCAATTATCTATTCTCGGCAATTTGCTGAGACGTTTTTCTCCGTTGGCTGTCCAAGCGGCCGTACTGTACAGTACATCGTCCGGTGTTTTATGACGACTGTTGATGCCCGGTGCCGGCACTCGAATAATCCGGTTTTGGAGCGCTGATCTAGCTGCTTGCGCGGTGCTCGAGTCCACTATCAATGGTATTGTGAAAGTACGATACCGGTACTTGGGAGGGGGGAAGGGCAAAACGACCGTCATGTCCTGCGACCAAACCCAGCCAACCGATTCGTGAACCAATCGTGGGGTGAGTGAGTACAATGCCATGGTAACCATAAGCATAACGGGGTACAGTAGCGACTGCATCGGCATCTGAAACGAGACGGCGAGGTACGAAATAGACGCAACATAAAAAAACAGTAAGAAAAAGAACATATTTCAACGCTAACCCCCGATTTGGAAGCTTGAAGAGGAAGGGGAGAAAAAGCAAATGTTCGGATGAATGCTCTCTTTATGAAGTGTGCAAGCACAGCATTGGTTCTCTTATCTTTTTCGATGCAGTGATTCGTTCTTCAGGCTGATTACTGTTCATTGATCCTGGATCTGTGAATTTGACACAGGGGTAAGTCTGTCGCGATTTCGAGTGATACTTCATGCATTCTCGAGGCCTGAGCCCCCGTATATGCTTGGTGAACCGGTGTAACGCCAAGGTAAGCCTCCTCCGCCTCACGAAGCAACCGCCGGCCAACCACAACCTCATCCACAACTTCGCACAATGGGGGAAGATGCAGATAATCAAGTTCTAGAAGCAGAGATCGCAGGGTTGGAGTCGCGGCTTCGGGCAGCGAGAGCCAAACTACCCTCGAAAACAGAAGTTCAATCCGTCGGTAAAACTACAACCCCTCAAGCCATCTATTCCTGCAGTAAGCCTCAACTGGCAATTGAACAAACAACCTAACAAACCTGCCACAAAAGAAGTTTGCGAAACGGTGGCATCCCCAGAAACGCACTTTCTCCTGTTACTTTCCGATTCGGCTCTCCCCCTCGGTTCATTCGCCTTCTCCAGTGGGCTGGAATCCTATACTGCCCACCGCCCATCGACCTCCACGCCTAGAGAAACGACTGAACGATTCCTGAGACTATCTGTAAATTCGCTATCCCACACCACGCTCCCCTTCGTCCTGGAGGCGCACAGAAAGCCGAAAGCAGCCCTGGCGCTAGACGACATCTTCGATGCCTCGACAATCTGCACCGTCGCCCGGCGCGCAAGCGTAAGTCAAGGCCGGGCCTTACTCACAGTACACGAGAAGTCCTTCTCTTCATCCCTCCCCCCGTCACCAGAGCTAGAGGCCTACCGTCGGGCCCTCCGCGCGGAGAACGTGCGGGATAGAGCGAGCGGCCACTTCGCCGTTGTCTACGGCGTTCTATGTAGCCTCGCTGGTATCGGTCTGGAGGAAACTGGCTACCTGTTTCTGCTGGGCCACGTTAAGGCTGTGTTATCCGCTGCTGTTCGTCAGAGCCTTATAGGGCCCTACCACATGCAGGCGTTGCTCGCTGCGGAGAGCACACGTGGGATCATGGATAATGCGCTGACGGTTGCAAAGGGGATCGCCGTAGAGGATGTCGGGCAGTCGGTTCCGACGTTGGATTTGTATCAGGGGAGGCATGAATTACTTTACTCAAGGGTGTTTAACTCTTAGAGTGGGCGCACGAAGGGATGGTATTTACGGTTAATGATGCTTTCTCGAGTTAGATATCAGGAGAGATTAGATGGAATTTAAAGTCAGAGTGGATAAAGCGCACGCTAGATCTCTCGTTTATTCATTGACTAGTCCCGTTCTCGCTCGGCGAATACCTGTATGGCCATCTCGGAGGCTGAGAAACGCGAGCCCGAGGCCTGAGGTGCTAGGTGCGAGGTGCGCCATGATCGGCTACTATTCACCATACCTCGTGGGAATTTACCGAACACGCGCGCTAATCCTGTTTTGGGAACATTTGAACATTGCGATTTGTTGGCAATTAATTACTTTCTAGGAAGCCGACTCGCTGGGGCATTGGAAAGCCCGACGGATAGCTAGCTGGACTTGTGATAGCGTGCCCTGGCGGTGAATTTCCACTGTCTCGGATGGATACCTTAGCCTGTAGTCTAATCGAGCAGGGCGATAGTTATCTTTACTTCGGGGAAAAAGATCGATCGCTCCTCGGGACCATAGATTTCCGTCGGCCAGGTCACCGTTGAATGAATGAACCAAAACTATACCTTTTGTGAGCCTACCTAACTACCGTAAAAACCCGCTGTATCCACTATCGGGGATCGGGACCTTGGCCTTCGCAATCCGAGACAAAACACACTGTGAAGGAATAGTGCTTTCCACACAAAGTATAGCTTGGAGAGGCGGAGCTTGCTAGATCTCATTAACTGGTATTCGTTATTTTGTTAACCTGCCGTGCTAGGTCCATTGTGGTTTGGTGCTGTGGTACAGTTGAGATCTCCGATAGTGGATACAGCGGGTTTTTACGGTA
>Ga0307507_10005882_pt1 | contig 19541 bp, 18 predicted proteins | sample 7_EM_MG_FD_207223 | JGI IMG/M metagenome (GOLD analysis project Ga0307507, IMG submission 207223) | Populus trichocarpa ectomycorrhiza microbial communities from riparian zone in the Pacific Northwest, United States - 7_EM | ecosystem: Host-associated > Plants > Roots > Unclassified | place...
GTAGTATGGGGGTGTGGGGGCGTCGGTGGCCCAGTCTTGGAGGAGCATGTTTCTGGCGTGGGGACCGCAGGGCCTAGTAGGTCCTTCTCATGAGCTCGGTGGGGCAGACTTTTCGTACTGGGTGGGGGGGGAGCCTGTAGGAGAAGAGGAAAGCGTGTGAGGCCCTCTTGCAGGGGTAGTGTGAGGTGCGCCAAGGCGTCTACTGGGAGGTGTTTCCTTAGCGGCGGAGAGGGAACTTTCGTCCACCAGTCGAGGGGGATGTAGACGGAGGAGAGGCCCTTCATGAGGTGCCTGGACACGTCATGGGCCCTGAACTAGGAGAGGGATGGGAAGGACTGTGAGAGTCTGGCCGATGCTGGGTTGGCATTAGGGGGGGTGCAGGCAACCCTGAGGGCAGCTAGGCGCCTTCTGTATCTGCAGTAAGAGATAATTGGTGGAGGGCAAGCTTCGCGGGACAGAATGGTGGTAGGGGTGGAGGAAAGATTATTCGTTGTCCATCTCTGGACTCTGTGCCTGAAGCTGTTCATGCCTCTGAGGGCGGAGGAGTTCAGGGTGAGGAGGTCAGCTCCGTACGTGATTATGGGGAGGAGAAGGCCGTTGGCAATACGGTGGCTGAGGAAGGGCCTGACGCCCGCCCCTGGGGAGGATAGGCGCTTGACGAAAGAAAAAATTCCCTGGGCTAGCGATAGCCTATGCCTGAAGTGGTGAGTGGTGGTGAGGGCAGGTGTAAACCAGTATCCCAGCCACCTGACGACTTTGGAGGGATGGAAAAGGTGACCTTCTAGTTCGATAGAGGCTGTTGAGGGGGGGGTCATCTGGGTTGGGGTTCGCCAGTGGATGAGTTCAGTTTTGGGGACTGAGAAGGACACCCCAATGTCCCAGCCACTAGTGGCAATGGTGGTAAAGAGCCTTTGCAGGTTGCGTATGTTGCCTCCGTAAGAAGGGAAGGCCACACTGATTGAGAAGTCATCAACGTAGGAGACCATGAGTCCCTTAGGAATCGACATGTGTAGGGGGAAGACCCAAATATCATGCCTTTTGTTCTTTTTTTCTTTTCTTTTTTTTATCATGTGCTTTGTATTAATCAACTACTGGGAACAAAGACTACTTGCAGCGCCAGCTATGGTAAAGAAAAAACCCCATCCCCTATTTTTCTCCAACCCGGCACCAGGGAAAAAGCCATCAACCCAAGTCTCTCTGGTACAAGACCAACCGCACACCTGCCACGCGAAATAAGAAATCCCCCTCCGACTAAGCGGTCGAAAAGGAAAATATAAATAAATACATGAGGAGGAATCAACAGGAAAACCCTTCCCGTAGACACCAACAAAGTAAATAATTGATAAACCACTAACGAAACTGTAAGTAACGGACAATAAAAGAAGAACAAAGGTGGTGCGGGGGGCCACTAAAAGCGATAGGACGTTGCAAACATTACTCGAGAACCAAAGGCGTTGAGATCCGCCACGGAGGCAGTGCAATACGACAACTGAGAATAACCGAGAGGCGCGACCGTGGCAATCGCGAGCGCGGCGAACGCAGTAGGGTGCCAGCCGAGTGAATGGACTGTAGCTGTAACCGAGCAACGGGACAAGACCTGAAGGGCGGGAGGAGGGGTAGACCTAATAACCGTGAAGACTATCGGTAACCGTGTGCATGTCTGACTAGGCAGCCTCCAATAGAAGTGAAGATAATGGAGAAATTGACCGTGGCCCGTTGATAGGTTTTCTCCTATTGCGAACTGTAGTCCCAGCCGTCTATAAAATGGGCGAGAGGGTGTTACTGACCGTACAAACACTAAGCGAGGCGGCTAAGCGCAAGCGGAGAGAGGGGGTGATAGAGGCAAAGGAGCCCTAGAAACAAGGACGCCAGGGCCCAAGGAGATGATAAGTGAGGTAAGACAGGAGGGGGGGAGTGCAGCTCACGGAGAGTGCGGGTGCAGATCACTGAGAGTGCAGTGGTGGTTGATGTTGACGATGAATTCTCATGATGTTGAGATTTCAATCGCCGGGTGTGTAGAGGAGATGGATCGTGACTCAAATATCATGCCTTGTTTTTTCTTTTTTCTTTTTTTTTCTTTTTCATCATGCGTTCATTGTTATTAGGTACAAGAACCTTCGTGCAGCGCTAGCTATGGAAAGAACAAAACCTATAAATCAAAACAAAACAACAAAAGAAACCATTCCCTTCCCGATCCTCCGCGATGACTGAAAGTACCTAGGCCAAAACCACTTGCCCGTCGTTCCCTACGGAAACAAAATATAAGGAGATTACAACGCTAAAACTACTGCTCATTCTACGCGTTTCTTGCCAGGAAAGATATATAAAAGGAAAATAAAACATTCAATCTCAAAGCGAAAAATCAAAAGAAAACTTTCGCGGGGAGACCATGTTTTTCAATCTAGGGTCGGGGGGGTGGAGGGGGGGAGTAGTGGTCGGGGAGCATGTCCGGGGGGAAACCCGTTTTGGTGTCTATGATGTACTCGCCCAGTGCTCGTATGAGGAGGAGATCGGACCATATTGTTGCGTCATGCGCCAGGGAGGAGACATCCTTCAGCAGGAGGTCCCGGACCCGTGTGCGGGTAGGGCAGGTGAGGATGGCCTGCTGGAAGGATTCTGGTCCGACCTTGCATCGTGGGCAAGTTGGGGCTGGGTTCTCGTCGAACCATGATGACTGTGCGGCCCGATAACTCTTCGCTGATCGCATTCGATATATCCTTCCCTCCACGAACTTTCCCAGTCCCATGAAGGGGTTTGGGGAAAGCGAGGGGCGGTACTTGTAGTACGGTGGGGTGGGATCGTCGGCGACCCACTCCTGGATGAGCATGTTCTTAGCACAGGTCCTAAGGGCCTGGTATGCTTTTCTCATGAGATCTGGTGGGGGAATGTTCGTTCCGGGTGTGGGGGGGAGGTGTGTACCCCAAGAGGGAAGCGCAAGAGGCCTCCTTATAGGGGCATGATGAGGTGTGCAAGGGCGTCAACGGGATGGTGTTTCCTTATCGGAGGAGAGAGGACCTTGGTGCGCCAACTGAGGGGGAGGTAAACGGAGGAGAGGCCTATGGTAAGGTGCCTGGAAGAGTCCTTGGCCCTAAAGGAAGAGAGGGAGGGGAAGGACTGTGGGAGTCTGGCCGAGGCCGGGTTGGCGTGCGGGGGGGCGCAGGCGATTCTGAGGGCAGCAAGGCGCCTCTTCCATCTGCAGTAGGAGACTATGGGGGGGAGGCAGGCCTCACGGGACAGGATGGAGGTGGGGGTGGAGAAGAAGTTATTCGTGGTCCATCTCTGGACCCTGTGCCAGAAGCCGTTCATGCCTCCGAGCACAGCGTAGTTCGGGGTAAAGAGGTCAGCTCTGTAAGTGAGTATGGGGAGGAGGAGGCCATTGGCAATGCGATGGCAGAGGAATGGTCTGACGCCAGCCCCTGGAGAGGAGAGGCGTTTGACGAAGGAGAAAATGGCCTGGGCCAACGAGAGTCTGTGTCTGTAGTGGTGGGCGGTGTTGAGGGTGGAGGTGAACCAGTATCCTAGCCATCTTACTACCACTGAGGGTCGGAAGAGGTGGCCTTCCAATTCGATCAGGGCATTGGAGGGGGGTGACCTCTGGCTTGGGGTCCGCCAGTGGATAAGTTCCGTTTTGGGGACCGAAAAGGACACGCCTATGTCCCGGCCCTTATTTGCTATGGTGGAGAAGAGTCTTTGTAGGCGACGTATGTTGCCCCTATAGGAGGGGGAGGCCACTGTGATTGAGAAATCGTCAACGTAGGAGACCAGGAGGCCTCTGGGTACGGACAGGTGCAGGGGGGCGACATAAAGAAGGAAGACAAGAGGGGAGATGGGGGATCCCTGAGGGGTGCCCACCGAGACTGGGGAAGAGATGTGGGGGGAGCCCTGGAACACTAGGGTGCAAGTTCTTTCCGAGAGAAAGGAGGACACCCAGTCGCCCATATACGAGGGGACTCGGGAGGCCAAGAGTCTGGCTCTGAGGGTGGAGGCGTTGACATTGTCAAAGCAGGCTTTGATGTCTAAGAACAGGGTGGAGACTTCCAGTCTGGCTCTCTGGAGAGTTTTTATTTCGTGCAAGAGGGTGAGGCAGGCGTCGGAGGAGCTGAGTCCTGGCAAGGAGCCGCTCTGGTTTGGGTTGAGGAGGCCTCTTGACCGGACGATGGCGGACAATCTGACCGTCATTACCAGTTTGAGGATTTTTGAGATGGTTTTGGGGAGGACGATAATGCGGAAGTAGGCCGGGGAATCCTAGGAGGCCTTGCCGGGTTTGTCAAGGACCACCCCGTTGGAGGATTTGAGGGAGGGAGGGTGGTATCCGAAGGCTACCAAGGGGGAGAGGAGTCCGAGTAAGATCGCGGGGTTGATGAGGTTGACCCTCTTCCATACGGAGTAGGGGATACCATCAGGGCCCGGGGCCGAGGAGGTGGAGGATTTGGAGAGTGCGAGTTTTATCTCTTCTTCAGTGAGGGGGGAGGCGGAAGGATTTTTCTTTAGGCGACCCCTGCTGGGCAGGGGGTCCTTGGTGGGGAAGAAGTGGCTCTGAAGCGCGTTGTTTATTGCGACTGGGTTCGAGGCATCGGGGAGGGAAGGGAACCTGGGGGTCTTTCTTGGGGCGACCAGTTGTTTGGCCGTCCAGATATTGTTTGGAGAGGTCTTTGCAAGGAAGTCAGCCCAGTAAGAGGCTTTGGCTCTTTTGATGGCTTTGAAATAGCCGAGTCTGGACTGCCTTGCCGTGCTGTAGGAGTCGGGAGTCTGGTTTTTTTTGCTTTCCGGGAGGCTTCCGTAAACTCCTTCCGGAGAGTGGTCAGAAGCGGGGTCTCCCAAGCACTCAAATATCATGCCCCGAGGGTGCCCTTATACAGGGGTTCTTCCCTCAACCCTAACCATGCGTGACTCATACTCTCACGTCACGCGACTCATGACTCATATTGAGTTGTAGTGTGAAATCCATCAGCTGACCCATCCGAGTCAGCTGCGCCGTATCTCGCAACCAATCAAAACCCATAAAACAAGTCATGTGCCCTAACGGGGTCACATGCGTGAAACCCATGACTCATAACTATGAGTCATGTGCGAAATCCATAAATCACATGACCACAAACGTAAGTCCTGTCAAATATCAACCAATGACACGCTATTGCGTCGTGATGTGAAATCCTATGAGTCAACTGATCTCATAGCGTGAAAGATAACAACCCGATGACCAATAACTATTAGTCATGTGAGAGTCTCCCTTGCTTACTCACTGTTTGTGACATACTAATACTGCTCGGCACGGATACGACGGAAAAGAAATTGTCCGCCCAGATATGTTCCCGAGTAATGAAACACGTTAGTGGCATTCATCATTTTTAAATAGGCCCGAAAGTTTTAGCAGCTGGACACGGCACCGGTGGATGCAGCACGGCAATATCCTTTAGGCCCGAGGCAGTAAAATTCGCGACTAGCACGCTCAGTCTAGATCTGTCTAGCAGCTAGCCATTTCAGGTTCGGAATTTGACTTTTCGGAGCCAGAGTGACTGACTCGGGTAACGTCACTGCACAAGTACGGTAATTAGCACCCTAACAACCATTTTAATCACCAACGAACCAGTGCCGCGAAGACCGGTTTTTAGCACCTCCCTACAACAAGGAACCAAACATCGAAAAACCCCAGCACTTGAAACCAACATCCCTCCTTGACAAGCATGATAATGCCTCCCTAAACAGCGAGGAGGAGACTAATCGTTCTGTTTTTCTCTTCTTTTTTTGCTTTTTGTTCTTTGTTCGAACGAGTTACCTCCTCTTACAGTATCGTACCTCAGAAGTCGGAATCAGAGATGGAGAGAAAACCTCAGAGGAAGTCCTCTCAGGCGCAAGAGGGTGGTGATTCGGATAAACGGCTTACAAATCCTAGATCTAAGAAACAGCGGACGCGGAGCGATAAGTCGGAATTGGAGATGGAGGAAAAACAAAGGGACTTGGAGGTTGTAAACCTGGGGCCCGAAAGCCAGGATGGCGCTGGGCCTCAGTGGAAAGCGTACCTGGAGGAAGCCGGCCTCTACAATCCTAATAACATGACCCCCGAGGAGTCAGAGACTGCATATCAATTCAAGCCCCAGCAGCTAAAGAATATTGGTGGGAATACCAGACGTCAGGGTCGTAGCATCTTTTGTCATATCGCAATCCCAAACTTCGATTTGCGTAGTGTTGTTGCTGGGTCAAAGCAGGAACAGCCCCCTGAGGCAGCCAATGGCAACTTCGAAGCTGCCAACGAAGACACCCTCGAACCCATCACGGACCAGAATATAATTATATATGATTGCACAGGCAATGGGTATGTATTACCAGGTTCTAATCTCCCTTATTTACTCGGATTATCCACTAAGGTGCCCCACGGCGAGTCGAAACATACGGTGATATGAAACAAACATATAGAACGGTATTCAGAAAACCGGTTTATGCTCTCTACGGTACTGGTGGACCAGCAACCGGTTGTTTCGTGTCACTGTGTGTCTCGACCCGCCGTGGGGTATGTTAGTCAATCTCTGTCAGGCCTTTATTCTCTGCAATTCAGTCGCATCTGCTTTCCTGGATTTTGCCTTAGCGGCCCCCGTTGTCCCGGATCAAATTCCCTGAGTTTTAAATTGCTTTGCACCGAAACCTCACTCGTTTCCCCAGATAATTCGCTCTTCCGGACATATTCCTTGGATTTTCGCTTCGATTTTGGCCATCCGGGATAGCGAGGTGTGACTGGCTATAGCTCGTCTAAGCAAACGACTTGAAAGTTTCTTATTTGGGTTTAGCTGTTCGGGCTGGGGGCCTGTTCGGGTGGGCTGTGGCGCTCTCTCTTCCTTCTCGAGGTGTTTTGTCTCTTGTTGCAGAGATTAGAGGCCTGACGGAGATAGTGGATTGTCCGAGAATACCGTCTTTATATGATAACTAACCTGTTTTAGAGACGTCGAAAAGGGTGAGATCCTGGCTATCAAAGTCGGCGCAAAAATGAAGCCCAATCCTAGTAAGGATGATAGCGCAATCCCCGATGAGCTACTAAGCTCCCTCACCACCGGGCTCTACCGCTTCCTCGCAACAGGGCCGAAGACTACCAATGACAATACCCAACGTAAATCAAGCCGTAACATGCGGCACGAGCGCGGACCGGAGATCCCTATCCCAAAGGGCCATGGCTCTTGCATAGATATCCATGCATACTCTACCGGAAAGCATGATCAATCCACTGGTAGGATCGAGTTGTCACGGCGACCTCCTGAGATGTGGTACGGCAGTAGGGATACGGAAGAGGATCTGATTGCATATCTTGAATGTATTAGACCTTTAACGCAACTGACTGAGAAAATATTTCAGCGTGTTGTTCCGGAAGTCTTTAATAAGTATAAGCTCGTATGGGACGAGTTGGAAATGGGAGCTCTGGGAAAAAAAGTGAAACTTTCATTTGGTATATGGACATCAAGGAAAATTGTCCTGTGCACAGCGACTAATGTACAACTCGACCTGCTGCATGTTCCACTCGGATACTGTGCTATAATCCCGGCAAGTTTACTGATGGGCATATTTGTCTACCCAGCTTGGGGATCAAGCTGGAACTTCAGCCTGGTGAGTCCTCTCTATCGTAACAACTCGAATAATTCGACCATGTGCTACCGTAAGAACTCGAATAATTGAACCTCACGTTAGGACGTTGGAGTTGCCTTTTGCCGGTAAGGTCTGGCATTTTTCTCTTTTTTTTCTGTTTTAAGCTCGGGTTGAAGGGATTAGTTTTCGCTGTGCGCTTGCCCCCCTATCCAAGATAGGGGATTTCAAACGTTTTAGTGCGAGGTTCAATTATTCGAGTTCTTACAGTATGTAGTCGAAATTTCCTCCTCTGGACAAGGGGCGAAAAACACCAAAAATCTGCCCCATAGACAAACAAAGACGAAAAAACATGCGAGACCATACAGTCTTCACTGTGGTCACGACGGAACTAGGAGAGCGACGAACAGGAATCAATTACCAGTAATTTTTCTCTTGTTGGTTGTCCGCCCGGTTTCGTCGCGACTGCGGCGGTGGTGACTAAGAGAGGCAACTCCAACGCCCTAGTACATGGTTCAATTACTCGAGTGCTTACGGTACTGTGAAACTCGAGTAAAAGAAAAATGTGCTTGTGTGTTGTGGTTGTCGCTTCTGGTAGGGGGCTATGCATATTCATTTTGTTTCGTCTCAACTGAGGCTTGAGTTCGTGGTGTTTTCTCCTCCCGAAGTCCTTAAGGAAAATTTTAACGTCCTAGCACATCTTCTATTCGCATTTTTACTGTATTGGTCTTGGCTCTTGTAGCCTATAATGAGAAGCTAATTTGTACTTAGGGAGCATTCTATTTTTGCGGTCCCATTTACTCCAGTACTATGTCGGCAAATGGAGCGGATACCGGTTCTGCATTATTCAATATACACATCAGTGTGTATTCGACTATTACACTCAGAAAACTGGAGAGCCAGTATTTCCCATGTCCGATATGCCACCGTGGTATCAGAAGCGGCACAAGAAGGGATCTAACAGCAGCAGTGTTCCGAACCATCCAGTCGGTCCATCTTTGGGGTAGGACGGGATGGACTATAGCTTGTCGTCCGTCTTTTTGGAAGTGCTAGGACGGCCTATGCCTAGGAAAGGTAGAACCGGGCAGACTATGGGGAACTACCGTCTTACAGCTTGAGATTCTATGAACTAAAGGGACTTTGTTAAACCGTATAATTTAGCTAGTGCTGGAGTGTTTTCGAGAGTGTCTGACGTTCTCATCGGTTTTTTTCTCTTTTCTTTTTTCCTTTTCTTTTCTTTTTATTTTTAGGCCCTGTTTGGCGCGCAACGATATTAAAAAAACTCCATTTTTCTTAAAACAGCATATTTCTTAATGCCAAAGATAAGAGAGGTTAAAAGACAAAAGTTAAATCATAGAGAGATAGCAGACCCCCCTTTGCATATTCTGTGAAAAAGGGAAACCCATCAGAGGCCTGACTATTAAGTAATACCAGAAATGGTGATGTTGCGAAATATTGCAGGACAAGAAGCTCTATATTTCGCAACACCACCATTTTTGGTACTACCCAATCGACAGGCCTCCAAATGCTTTTAGATTTACACCAAATATACTAAACGATACCTACTATCCCTCTATGATTTAATTGTTGTCTTTTCACATCTCTTACTTTTGGTATTAGGAAATACGCTGTTTTTAGAAAAATGGAGTTTTTTTATATGATTGCGCGCCAAACAGGGCCTTAATTATTTAATTATTTATATTTATATTTATATTAAATTTTATTTTTATAAACTAAAGCCTGCGTGTTATCAAAGCTGTTGAAGTAGGGTAGGGGTGGATCGAGTCACCGCCTATTGCAATGGAATAGAGGTTGTAGTTGATGTAAAGTATAATACTGGGTATTTGAAATGGACAATTTGATACTCCACGCCCGAGAAGCTGAGGAGGGAGACGGAGAAAAAGAAAAAAAGATAAAAAAACGAAAAGTCCCATAGTATTTTCTTGATAGTTATTCCACTGTTATCATCAGATTGTTTAAGACAGAAAAAAGAAGAGCTGGGAAAACTAGGGAAGCGACAACGTACAGAGCTCGGTGCACAAGATGTTTTTGACAGTCTGAATTTTCCTGAACCCACCCCATCGTAATATATTTATCCTCTCGCCCACACACCGCTGGTAAATCAGATATCTCACTACTTCCCTTCGAGGAGTTCTAATACTACACTCCCGAACAGGTGAATACCCCGTTATAGGAAATAACTGGCGCGGCCCCTGCCGCTCCTCGCAGTTCATACTGGCTCCTCCTCGCAGTCCCCTCCCCGATGGTCCTCTACCTTCCCCCTGAATGCCACTCTCTCATTCAATAGGGCCCACCACCTGGCCCAAAAACGGCCACCTTGCACTTTCGCTGCCCCAGAAGGAGTACAAAAAGCGGTCCAGCCCTACCCAGGGCTCTTAGCAGTATTGAAAATCACCGGCGATCACTCGGTGGAGAAGCAAGTTTCCTTTGTACCGTTCCTATCTTGTCGCTCTTCTGTTAGTAGTTTCCTTTGTCGATCGCTATGAATCAAAGAGGAATGAGTATACCTGGCTTATATACTATATACGAGTGTTCGCATATCTGGCCGGGGATAATTAGAGAGCAGACCAGAGGATGGATCGGAATGCTGGGCACAAAGGGGACTAGAACTCCATTGTTGTATGGGCCTCTCCGGAATGATTTCCGTGAGCGAGAAAGTTGAGGGAAGATCTTTGTATTGCCTATATAAACTCTCTGCTCCGCGGTAGATAGGAAAGATAGGTAAAGCAAGATATACGAACCTGAAAATACACAGCGGGTTCCTCCCTGACTTCGTTTCTTTTCCTCTCCCGCTCGCCTGTTTTTTTTGGCAATAGGCGCCTCGTAACAGGCAGCCCACCCATACGGTTGGAGACACTGGGGGTTGGCTATGAGTATTCTGTATAAGCGGGGGGTACAGATAGGTTGGTAAAAGCCTTTTCAATATGAGGATTGTGGGGGTGAGTGACCCATCGCCGACCTCATTCCTTTTGTTTTGTGGCAGGTTCTACAGTGATAACTTTTACGAGCCGTGTGAAGGTGAGATGGCGAAGGTTGGGTTACCTCTTGCTAATTTGATTTCTTTTTGTTGTGGTAACTAGATGTTTCAGGTTCGGCTTTTATAAGTTGTGGAATGGTGGGATTGGGGAAGGATGAATTGCTTATTTCAATTGCCCATTGGTTTGCTTTGGAGTGGGCTCGCCAGGATCGGCTTTGACAAGTTGTCCGGTGGCTAAGTGGATGGAGGACGAATTACCTATTCCAAATCTCCTTCCCTTTAGTTCTGGAGCGAGGCTTCAAGCCCAGCATTTACAAATTGTGTGATGGAGGGATAGGTGGCGGATGGATTACCTATTTCATTTCCCTTTGTTCTGGAGCGAGCGCTCTAATACTAGATTGGAAGCCTAAGCTACTCTGCAAAGCCCAAGAAAAACTTCAAGTGGTTACTTTTCTTGGCAAGGTCACTCCGTATCACTCGTTCTTTTCTCGTTTTTGGGCAAAATCGCCGTCAGGCAAAGACTAGCATATACGAGGGCAAGTCTAGTGATGAAAATATTTCTGCCTCAGCTTTTTCCTTACTCTTTTCCCTCATGTAGTGTGGCTTTCTTTGTACAAAAATCCTCTCCATATTGCTTTCTGGAATTCTGGAATATTGTATGAAGCCACTTCCTTTCTAGATTTGATGGACTGTATAGTATTGTGAAGCTGAAGGGGCTGTTGGACATGTTTACGAAACTCGTTTGTGTGAATAATTGCTTTAAGTTGTAGTTAAGTTACTGTAAATAGCCAATATTCATTCTAATGGTATAATTATCCAAGTGATCAAATTTTGCCCCACCAGAAGCGTTGAGGAAGCGGAGATATCGGGATGGGCGCGTGTCTTATGGAGGAGAACAGCTGTATGGATGCGTGGGCGCGCTAGGGAAAGAACAAATGTATAGGGTTATACATGTAGAAGTGTTCTGATAATATGAATCTGGTATTCGTCTCATGGACCATTTCATTGTTTCCAGTATTTACTGGAGACTCCAACCGCGCTATTTTTCTTTCTCTTGCTGTGCACGCCCATGATTTCTTTCCGTTTGCTTCCCTATATAGTACCTCGCTTCCCTTCCTTTCTTCTCCATTTCTTCTTCTTTAAGAACTCCTTCTTCTCCTTTTTAATCAAGAACTCAATAAAACTCTGATCTTGTTTGTTCTGCATAACTCAATTCATAACGAAAAGGTTTCTCTTATTAAGCAGCCGTTAGCCAAGAACCTCCAATAGACAGCGCATAGCTCGACATCTCCAACCTCCAACCCCATGCCTACCACTGGATCATGGAATTCAAAGGAGGAGGGCCCATATCTACAATGAAACCATGGAATATTTTAGCAAAGTGGCAAATCACTTATTTGGTTAAAGTCCTATTATATGGCGCTTTCAATGAGACTATCAGAGCAACAATTTCATTATTGGATGTGATACCAATGGTTAGCATCGCACGACAAACAATATGATGCGAGGTACATGCTTCGCCCCCGTACTCGTGATGGGCATGATCAAATGGGTATCTTCTGATCGAGTGATCGATCATGGCCACTGCTCGAGCATGGTCGAGTATAGTCAATTATAGTCGACTATGCTCGAGTATGATCGATTTTGTGTCTATTAGGTAGGAAATATTCACTCAATATGGATTACAAGTATTCAAACTCGTGTTATAACAAGAATAGAAGATCCCTGCCCTATCATTCACTTAGGTATCTTAGTAATTTGTGGCTGATCCAGAGTTATTGGTGGTATTCCCTCCCTGGATGGGTGGCATCTCCATTAGTTATTTGAGAATAAAATGATTGAATGCCATAGACCCGAAACGATGGGAACGGTGGCATTATGACAAAGTCAGTAAGTTAGTCAGGATGGCAATTCGTTGAAGAACTAGTAAAGTAAAGTCTGGCCTGAAGAATTGGTACCTAGTGTGCGGGTAGACTCCCTGTATATAAGTTCATCGCATCACCAATTAATAAGGTTACTAGAGTGATTAGTCATGATTCCAGATGCTCGAGTAGTATCCATGATCGAGCAAATCAATCAGATCATGGATGCTCTGCTCGATCATGATCTGATCGTGCTCATCACTGCCGGATACCCTAATGCCTATCGGGGTGAGGGTGAATACTAGGCGGCTACAGGCTACGCCAGTAGTGGAGAACTTCGCAGAGCCAGGCAAGACTGACCAACGGTGTCTCTGAACTTAACAAGAGGTTTCGATCCGAACCCAGACTGCCAATCAGAGTATAAGCCATCTTGCAGGATATCCTCCCCGGTTCTCCGGTGGCTATATTCAGAGGTAGGTGGCCTCAACCCATAGACAATAGTGATAGCCTCTCATCACGAAGAGATAGAACCTTGAGGTGGAATCCCTCGCACCCGCCTGAGGAAGTCGAGGTCTACAGTGCCCCGGTGCAGAAATGGTCAGCTCGGGAGTTGAATTACAGAACCGGTGAGCACGTTCTAGGAATTGTATTCCCGGAGAAAAGTCTAGATCCCTAGAATGGAGTCCCTGAGTTATGGGCAGTGAAGAAGATACCAAATGCGGTGCTAAGCTTCAGTTAGGCGGGATCAGAAAGATGTCAAGAGTCTACAGTCATTATCGAGTATAAATTTTGTCTGAATTTGCCTCTTTTCTTAGCGACCATTGGTCTCATTAGATTTATGGGAGGTTCTGTCTGACATATTGATAGTATAGGTAGTTTGTCAAATTTAGCACTTCATATGAGGACCACTAACTTACCTGTACATCGCTATGGAGTATACCCCTATGAGGATATGTCGAAGACTTTAGTGCAGAACCATTAGTAAATGAGAGTGATATGAAGGTGGTAACTAAGCAGCTGCTCCACGGGTTGGCAGTAACGCATACCAAGGGAGCACTCATCGGGATCTAAAGCTGGAAGTCTGTGCTCTCCCCTCAAAAAAATACCGTAGCCATAACTTAATAGTCCCTAGAAGAGGTTCCTCCTGCTCCCGGGGCTGCCGCTCATGCCCTCCGTGTATAAATTGGCGACTTTGCCACATCAACGGACATCTGAAAATCAACAGCATAGAAATCTGGCGCTTGGGCTATGTCTTGTATTAGGTTGCCGGCGCCCCCTATTTCAGAGCTTCAGCAGGGTATGGAAGTACGCCAACACTGCATCTTCCCTGTCCCCAGCGGTCAAAAACAGAGGCTAAGGTGTCATCTAGTAGGACTTCCTAGTGGTGTCCTATGGCCGAATCCAGAGCCTGAGGCTCAACCAAGGGCTAAGGGATTTCTCAAGAAGATCTAGATCATGAACAAAGGTTTTTGGATTGGAGTAATATCTTGGATGGGACCATGACTTCGAATAGTTACACTAGTCTGTTCTTAGAAGAAGTGCTGTTTGGTCACTTATGGTTGATGTCAATAGGAGGACCTATGGAGTTTACATCGCTCGGTCTAGTTAGGACCGGCCCCAGGTCAGTCTGTATAAAAAATATTGCATAATAATATTATTATATCATACAGTACTCATATATAATACATATTCAGCAAAGAAAAAAGCGCCATCCTAATTTACTATTGGAACATAACCACCCTGCTTGTAGATGGTTACCTACTTGCTTTTTTTGTTGATACATTTGCTTTTCCCAGCTATGTACTACAGAAATATATTTATAAAAATTCAAAACAAACATCTAGTTTTGGCTAAGCGGCAAAATGTTGAAGTAATTGTTTGTTACCAAAGCCCCAAAAAGTTATTCATATTCTATCACTCGGCTAGCCCAGTACAACCGACCTGGCCTAGGCGGTTCCAAGAACGATGGCTGTCCAGTTGGTCTAATTTCCACTATTAGGCGAGACTCGGTTTTAACCTCACTATGGTCGTATCCAGCCCTTCGCCGACTATTTAGACCCGTGAAATAGGACCACTATAACAAGTTGGCTAGAGTTAGACTTGCAGCTCTAGATATTAATATACTAGTATGACTTAGACACTAGCCGCTTGAGAATTCCTGGTTCCAAGCAGTTCACCAGATGCGCACTGTGTCAGGAGGGTCAGTGGTGTAGGATCTAAAAGTGGATTTCTCATTCTCTATATGCATGGAATAATTATTCATTTCAAGCCTTAAAGAGACAAGACAGGAGCAAAGGTCTAGTACTGTAGATAGTGAATTCAAGGATAGAGCACTAACGATGGAGAAAGCAATATCGCTTCAGAAGTAAGAGGCAGGGCGGTAAAAAAGAGAGAGCAAAAGTGAGAAGAGATCATTGGCATTAGTATTCAGTCATAGTTAAGAAGTTATTCAAGTTGCTGGTTTGAAGAATGAACAATTCAAGCCTTAAATCAAACATGTAAGCGTGAAGAATCCCAGGTTGTGAGAGTTGATTAGAAATACTGGTGGGAATCTTCTATGTTAGGATCAATAAAATAGCTGTAGATATGCTTATGAATGAGTTGGAGCATGAAAGCTCGAGAGTTTAATTCATATATAGTCACTTGCTATAGAAGGGTTTTTCTTTTAATATCAACAACTTAGTCAGCATTGATAGTATTTGTTCTTCTTATGATACAGGATGAAAAGTTTTTCTTTTATTTTCTCTAGGGTAGAGGACAGAATTAGGGAAAGTAATGAAGCAACCCCATGATAGTATGCCAAGTCAGGGTATACTAATGAGATTAGGACTGTCACCATGTTGAGAGTGACTGGCTTTTCTCTAGCATTGTGTGATAGTGGGTCAACTATGGAATTGGCAGCTGCAAACTGCATTTAGTCTTAGTTGCGCTGTTTTTCTATTTACATCCTACCCCTACATCAACCACAGAGCTAGCTTCAATTTTCCTCTCTTACTATTGGCTCCAGGTCCTTCTCACTACAGTCTCCTCTAAGCAGTTTGATCGCAGCACCTACCTACTAAAATGTCAGTAGAAGGATCTTCTGGCACTGGCAGGGCGACCACCAAGCCTAGTGGGATCGGGAAAGATGGTGATCCAACATCCGCAAAGAGCGGCAGTAAAAGGGACCGGGCGGTAGAATTTCTAAGGCTACGTCATAAGAGATTCCAAGTCTCTGCCCGCTTTCAAGGGTATGTATCCCTCTCCCCCTTCCTCTCGACATGGCATTATTACCCTTTGGACGGCTATGACTTTCTAGTCTAGTTTTTCGGTTTTTACAGGATACTGATAAAATGTAGTCAACCGAAGGACAAGCCTGAGGGCAAAGCGAAAGCCAGCGAAAATAAAGCAAATAAGCCCCTTAAGGAGTCTATTTCAGGGTCTGAAGAAGAGGAAGAGGATGATTCTGGAATATGGGCTGACGAGTATATTGCTTCCTGCGCAGTACTTAAAATTAGGTTATATTATACTAACAAAATAATAGGCTACCGTCGGGAGACAGCACCGCTCACGAACAAAAAAAAAGGTTCAAAAATGCACTCAAGAAGTATTTCAGCGAGTTGAAAGGGGTGCGGCCCAAATATGTCTGGAGGCAAATGACCTTGGAGAATCTTCTCGAGAAGGTAAAAAACGTTGAGTCCGAGTACGAGAACTCGAGCAAGATACGAAAGGCGATGAGAAGAATTCGGAAATATGCTGAGGCAGTAGCGACCTGGCTTGTAGCATTACCAAGAAATTTTGCTCATGCGGCAGTCGCCTACGGCGGAACGAAGCTTTTATTAGAGGCTGCAGCGCGGTTGGGAGAGGCTAGCGCAGATGCGTTCAAAATACTAGGAGAAATCCCAAAGGCCCTTGCCAGTATGGCTCCATATGTCACAATATACAAGTCTCAGCCGGTACAAGCCAAAAATGAGGAAATCTATAAAGTCTTGATAGAGCTATTCGAGTACGCACTATCATGGCTCTACAAAAACCCGGCAAGTATGTTGACAGCTATCTTTACTCTCTGAACTCAATAATTATAGTAGCTAATTATAATGTGAATGGGACAGGAAAATTTGTTGGAGCCTTGATAAAAGGCAAACTTTACTTAGAAGGATTAAAACAAAAGCTAGCAAAAATTAAAAAAATAGTGAAGGAGTTCAAAGAGGTAGCAAATGTGCACCTACATGAAAACGGGATAGCGTTAAGGACAGGTTCGTATCCCCTTGCTGATATTGTCCTATCATATTATTCGGTTTTATTTGCCAGCTGCTAGTATGTTGAAATAAAGTCGGATCTCAATCAAAACATCCGACACAGGTAAGAGCCTAGTTTTGGCCATTGATGGCTAATCAAGGTGTTTTCGGGAGAATTGGATACAAATTAAAAAGAAAAACTCTTATTCAACATAGCAACTGCAGGCAAATGAAACTGGATAATGTGCAAGCTTGGAATGATATACTAACGCAATAGTATTTAATAGAATCTCTAGTCCAGTCTGGCAGACTCCAGGAACTACAGTTGCTAGCAAAGGGAATCAACCTTAATTCCAACAAGGCAATTCTTCAAGCAGATGCGCAGATACAAATGTTAAAAGAAGTTGCCGATATGGTGATTGATCTCGGAAAGAGAATAACAACGGTTGGGGGCGACGGGGAAGTAGGGAGCATCCTACCAAAAAAAGATAATAAAGCATGGAGGCTTGCCGAGCGAAAAGGTTAGGAATATTCAACCTATTAGTTTAGTAAATAGATGAAAACTAATAAGAGACAAACAGCATACTCAAAGGAGTCATTGGAGTCGTTCACATTGGCTATGCGGGCTACTAGACGGGCTTATCGCATGCCTTCATCTGACCGTAAGAGGCCGTGGAACATCCTCCCACAATCAGGGGCGTGGGAAGAATGGGTGAACGCGGGCTTCGGAACATTATTAGTGAACGGAAATTCTGGGAACACGGAAATTCCACTCGTCTCCTTTCTCACGGTTAAGCTTTTGCAGAAATCAATGGAACAAGATGTTCCCGTACTTCACTTCTTTTGCAGCCACATTATTGAGGCAAAAGACCGCACTCCGTGCCACCTTGTCCGCAGCCTCACTATACAGCTAAGCACTTTCTACGATTTCGACTTGGAAACTACATCGCAAATACGCCAGGCTATGCCTAACACAACACTCGAGTTGTGTCGCTTGTTTAGTGATCTTGTTGAACAATTACCCAGAGGTTCAATACTATTAATAGTGATCGATGGGATTACCCACTTGGAAAATCAGAACCGGGAAGAAACTTCTTCTGTTGTAATACAACTACACAAAATTGCACAATGTGCAAAGAGGACAATCCGGCTCGTAATTACAGCGCAAAGCCAGAGCCCTTACGTGGCTGGGATACTTCAGGGAGAATCTGAAGGAGGGGACGATTCAGAGAATCAAGGGATGGGGAAGTGGCGAGGCTGGGCGATATTAAATATGCCAGAAGAGGGCAGACTAGAACATCTGGACAGTGAAGAACCAAAGCTTCAAACTAAAACCAAAGAAGATAGTACCATTTTCAACGTTGGGAGTACACAAGCTGAAGTCGTTATTCAAGTTCTCGATCCACTTCTTCCTATACCTCAGACCTGGTGGCCTCCCCACCAGCTACTCTTCCCTCCTTTCTCCGCTATTGGCTACTTGAGTGCTGGGACGACTGGGCTTGCAAATACTCAAAATACATGCTATATGAATGCGGTTTTGCAATGCATGAGTGGGATAATTCCTCTATCACAGTACTTCTTAGAAGGCAGCTATAAAAGCCATGTCCAAGTTGATAAGACAATTCCGTCGATTCCTGCTGGGCTTTTGGCTAAAGCATTCGCAACGACACTCAAGACTATATGGCGGGGTAAATGCACTCACTTTATGCCACAAACAATAAGAGTATATCTATTAGCTTCCAATATTGATAGGACATTAAGGCTTACCGTTTCACAGAATGCAGCTCTCACCCTACGACCACAGTATGATGGCAATGAACAACATGACATGACAGAATTTCTGGATTTTCTCCTGTCCAGGCTTCACGAGGAGCTTAATATCAACACCCCTACTGAGAAGCCCGACGATCCCGAGGGTAGCCAGGGGGGCAGCCAAGAAGAGGCCCCAGTTGAGAAATCTCCCGCCCTTCTGTGGTCACAGTATATAAATGCGAACTTCTCAGTTATTTCATCTTTGTTCCACGGACAATCTGGGAGTTGGCTTTCTTGCCAGAAGTGCAAGAATAGGTCATGTAGCTATTCTGCATTTACCTATCTCTCCTTGCCCTTACCTCAGGCTAGTAAGAAGAGCAAAGGTTTCACTTTCCTCCAAGTTTTAGAGGAGTTCCTCAAAGAAGAGCAACTCACACAAGAGATTGGTTGGCATTGTTCGAAGTGCGGAACTTCACAGGTCGCAACAAAGAAGCTGTTCATTTCCCGACTTCCACCGATCTTAGTTACCGAGCTAAAGCGCCTTATTTTCCAAAAAGGCCAAACCATTAAAATCAAAACCTGGATTACCTTCCCCCACGAGATCGACTTGACCAACTATGTCCACATATCAGAGGAAGACGAAACAGTCCAACCGTCCATGGGCAAGCCGACATCATCATTCATCTACGACCTCTACGCCGTCTGCAACCACGACGGCCACGCGTTCAAAGGCCATTATACTGCCTATATCCGAAGATTAGACAAGCCTGGCTGGAATTGCTTCAATGATAAAGAAGTAACGCCCTTAGATGAGAGGAGATTAGTGGTAAGCCCAATTCATGACTCCCACTTTATTGAATCTTATTGACTTTAGCTAGTCCAGAAACGCAAACCTCTTGTTTTGGGTGCGCAGAAACCAGATCTGATGGCTCAATTGAGCAATTAGTCTCTCTGCTCTTTAATTTTACTTTTTTTTCTTCTTGCAGGTCCTAGCTAAATGTTTTTCTCTCACATTATACCCAGTGTTCCCAACGGGCCAGGTAGGCCAGGCTTCAGTGAAGCCGGGCCCGGCCTGTCAGAATTGGCTGGGATCTAGCCTGGCCCGAGCCTGCAGGCCTGGTTATGCCTGAGCCCAGCCGGGCCGGG
>Ga0307507_10005883_pt1 | contig 19537 bp, 20 predicted proteins | sample 7_EM_MG_FD_207223 | JGI IMG/M metagenome (GOLD analysis project Ga0307507, IMG submission 207223) | Populus trichocarpa ectomycorrhiza microbial communities from riparian zone in the Pacific Northwest, United States - 7_EM | ecosystem: Host-associated > Plants > Roots > Unclassified | place...
GTAAAATTGAAGATTTATAGGCCAAATATATATAAAATATAAATATACACCACAACTTTTAGTCATGTAATATACCTGGAGTTTACATGACTAATAGTCTGTTACCTATGGGTGACTGAAGTGCGACAGGAAGACTTAGCACGACAAAACCTGTTGCTTTTAGAGGAGTTGAATAACCATAACGCCGCCATGCCGACCATGCAGGAAAGCAAGAATAGAGTCAATCTGTTCAATCTCGCCAGTTGAACAAGCAGCTCCTTCAGGAAGGCCGTGGTGTCGTCAATAGGTTCTTTGGATGGGGCTGATGGCATGGTGGTGTCCACATCAAAATGTTGGTGGGGGATGTTGCCTGTGCCAGACATTATTCTCGATGTCTCAGGTGGGTTGGGATGTGCAGTGAGCTCCGAATGATGGGATAGTCTCGGCCTTGCAGTTAGATGTGATATGGGATGAGAGGGTCAATTAGTCTTGTGCTAATGTCAGCGTCACTCAGCAAGATAGGGTTAAAGTAGTATATTGTGGTAGTATTGACCAGTGTGAGACAAGAATAAAAGATAGTCACCCGACGTATATATACTGGGCGCTGAGTAAGAAGGCAAGACATGTCATGTGCCGAGTCAGGTGGTGAATCCTGACAACCTTGGGTAAGCATAACAAATTCAGTAATAATAACCACTACACCAGAGAGGCTTATATTTCCAAGGTATTGTCGTGCCTTATATCCCCCTACAACGGGCCTAATTTGTAATGATTTCCATTTATGGAAATGTGAGACGGGGGGAGAATTGGGCTGGTTTTGATTTGATACTCAGGGTTAGTTGGCATTTGTGGCTGAAGGAAAGACAGGTAGGGTGTGAGGATAGGAGAAGAACCGATGATGATGCCAAAAATAAAAGCCCAACATGCTTCTCTGATATACAACTACTTGGGTGAGTGGAATGGATGAGAAGGAGAAAGGAGGCGCACCCTTTCTTGTAAAAAGAGGGAAAACATGCCAAACTACATCTCTGTAAGCCTCGTCTATTCGGAAGTCAGAAATTAACGCACCAAAACGATGAACCTGCCGAGACAAGCATAGATGATATGGGGAGTTGTTACATTGAACTTTGCAGAAAGGAAAGTGTCAGTCCATGCCACTAGCCCTTATATTGAACTTACATACTTTATAATTGACCCTGCCTCTTTTTTTTGTGTCACGTGAGAAACTGATGGGCTGTTCTTCCCGTTCCATTCTTTACTTTTAACCTTGCTTTTGCCTTTTGCCCTCAACACTTTCTTTCTGAGGAACTTGGAGAACATCGAGAAAATATGAGTATAAAGCTCATTGAAATTCTCCAGTCGTTTCAGATCTTGGAGACTAGCATCAGGGCTGATTTCTTTTTTCTTCCTTGTGTACTTATCGCCACACAGGTTCTTACCATCATATGCATCATCCTCCAAACCCCACTTCCTCAGTAATCAGTAAGTAATCTCCCCTCGGAAGTCTTCAAGTTTGATAAGTTCCATGAATGTTTGACATTTCATCGTTCTGACAGCATCATGATAACTTATCAGCCAAGTTTGCTAAGTCTTCTTATGCCCACCCTCTCTGACAAATGCTCTCACATTCAGGATCATATCAAAGCACACAACGGATGAGACAAGGCACCCCACGCCCACTTGAGCCACTTCCAGAGTTCTTGGGTCTTATTTAACTTTCACCAAGCAGCCGTGCTCTTCTTAGCTCCAAGGCTAACCTTTGCCACCTGCTCGGAAAGCTGGCACACATGCGCACCGTCCTCTTTCACAATTTATAACACATTCCGAGGGACGGAACCTAAAGGCTGAACAGAACCATTAAACTCTTCATACTTGAATTCACCTTCATATTCAGTGGGTACATACCGAGCCGCAAGCAACTTGGAACTGGAAGGAAAATAAAACTCCACATTCTTACTCACCATCGTTTGAGCAGACTGATTCCCTCCTCGACTTAGTCATTCAATGAACCGTGACCACCAACATTAAACATTCACTCCGTCTCCTTGGCAAATTACATCTGGTGTTTATTTCCTGCATGCAAGTTTTACCTGTTTTAAACGTTCTGCATACATGCTTCTGTACCTACTGCACATTTGGCGATGTCCATTCACCTGCTCTCTAACCTTCATATGCGAAAGACGATTTCAAAATTCAGCTGCTTTTCTACAAAGGCTGGGTTGCATCATAACGCCATTGATCATGGGCACTACCCACTCCCGAGTTCATTTATTTAAAGGTCGCCGTCATGCAAGTTCACGAAGTGAAGGTGCGTATTCCTTTCATCTAGTCACACCCACGCATGAAAGTTAGATGATCGCATTTCCCTCACTGGGATGAATGAACCTCGATGAGGCACCATCCATGGGCCAAGTTCAGTGCTCAGCGTCCCATTGAGGCCAATAGGGCCTGGGGCAGTATTTGCAGGTGAGGCTTTCTAATGTATCGTGAGTCAGAGTCATAAATTATGGGTGACCAATGGGTCTAACTAATATTTTCAGAAGACCTCCTGCTATAGAGGTCTTAACTTATCTCGCTCCCAGAATTATTGGGTGACCAATGGGTCTAACTAATATTTTCAGAAGACCTCCTGCTATAGAGGTCTTAACTTATCTCGCTCCCAGAATTATCAGCTCAAAACTCAAGTCAAGTGAATCACCTGCACGTTGTCCGTCCTCCCATGCCGGGGTAAGGTTATACAACTCCAAGCGTTGATGTCTCAGGCTCTTTTTTCGCTCCTGGTTCTCTTTTTCCATTTATCAGGGTAAAACTCAAGTCAACCAGCCGTGAGTGACGTCCTCTGGCTAGGATCGTGCCTCAAGGGAAATAACGAAAAATCTCAATCCTTCACCACACTCCCCCTCCTTCTGGTCATTAACAGCCGGCATTCCCAAACATGACTGAGTATGACCTCGACGTCCTGCAAAAAAAGGCATGTACTCACCTTTCAATTCATGTACCCTCAAATGATCGCCCTTATTTATTGTGTGAACTCTAGATGACCTGGGTCTCTTCTTAGATTGAGCATCATTTTAGGTAATATTATAGATGGCTATAGCATGGCTGGCTGATTGCCTTGCAATTGAGTCCCTCCGATGTCGAATTCACCTGGGGAAGGCATGGTGGGCATGAACCATTCACTATTCGCTTTATTCCCTCAGTTTTCAAGCTGACCCTCCTCCATGTCTGCAAGCTGGAAGCCAATGCATGGTGCAGTGGTCAATGTTATCTTCAGTGGGCTTCCAACTTCAAGCAGCAGTAGTGGTATGGCTGCATGCAGAACATTTTAAATATTACTGGCTTTGTACCCCCCCATCAAGTTTCTCCCTCTGACGAGAAAGCCATCAGAGGCCATGAATTATCCATGACCAATACACTTACCCTGTATAATCCCCTCAGGAATTGAATGGGAGCTTTGAGTTCTCAAGCTTACATATTTAACCACCTAACGCCTAATGACGCTTATCGTCATGTATGCAGCTGGCAGCAGTTGCAGCCATAGAAGTATCGCATTTATTTACCTTCAACAGGTTCATGAATAACATTCATATATATACAATTACCAGTTATGTTAGTCATGTTGGCCCATTAGTAATGGGCCACCCCACCCTGACAATTTACCATATGGTATGGGCCCAGCCGGGCTGGCTGGTTTGATTACCGAACCCCATCATTGATGGGGCAGCCGGACCCTGAACAATCATCCAATAACTATGGACCAGCTGTCATCAACAATGCCCCATCTGATTGCAGCGGCCAGTGTTCCTTGTATGCGGAATCCCACTGTGGGGCTGCCCTCTGCCAGGGCTAAATGTTGCACTGCTGGGCAATCATGTCAGGCAAAATATTGCCGCTGCAGCTGGCAAATTCAATACTAATAGATTTACATGTACAAATGATGTATCATATGTACTGTCATATGTTGGAAGTCCCCCCTTGTTGAATATGCCTCATGACTGCCAATAACGAAAGTCTTGTATGAAATACTTCCTGACCAACCACCACACATTGTCTTTGCAAACATGACAACTGGTAATTTACATTATTTATGATATAGTGCCAGTGCACATTGTCTTCACAACTTCCAACCACCACATCCTGTTTTGGAAAAAATGACCGCCAGTGATCAAATTTCTTTATGATACTCTGGTGGGGGCAGCCACCACATACTGCCACTACAAACATGACCACTGGTAATGTATTTTCTTTTTGATACTCCACCAGACCAATCACCTCACATTGTCTTCAAATTTTTTCTATGATACTCTGCCAGACCAACCACCACACATTGTCTTTGCAGACATGACAAGTTGCAATATAATTTTTTTATGATATGCTGCCAGTGCACATTGTCTTCATAACTTTTTTATGATACTCTGCCAGACCATTCATTTTTTTTCAACAACACCATCAGAGCAATCCAATTTTTTTTTAACAACACCATCGGAGAAATGCAATTTGTTCGATGATGCTGGCGGAGCAATGATATTTTTTTTTACAACACCGGCGGAGCTATGAAATTTCAAGACTGTTGGAGCAATCCAATTCTTTCACTGATGCCGGCGGAGCAATTCAAATATTTTTTTCCCACACCGTCGGAGCAATCCAATTTTGTTCAATGATGCCGGCGGAGCAGTGATATTTTTTTTCACAACACTGGCGGAGCAATGCAATTTTTTTGTTCAATGCTGCTGGTGGAGCAATGATATTTTTTTTGATGGGGCTATGCAATTTTTTTTAACAACACCATCAGAGGAATCCAATTTCTTTTACTGATGCCAGCAGAGCAATTCAATTTTTTTTTAACAACACCATTGGAGCAATGCAATTTTGTTCAAAGATGCCAGTGGAGCAATGATATTTCTTTTTACAACACCGGCGGAGCTATGAAATTTCTTTTAACAACACCGTCAGAGCAATCCAATTCTTTCACTGATGCTGGCGGAGCAATGATTTTTTTTTTTTTACCACACCGTCGGAGCAATCCAATTTTGTTCAATAATGCCGGCGGAGCAATGAAATTTTTTTTTGACAACCGGCGGAGTAATCACTGCAAACATCTCAACATACTGAGGTGAGAATATTTTGAGAGTATTTTGATGATACATAATTTTTTTCCAAAATAATGTCCACCAGGTATGTGACTAGTATGAAAGAAATATTTTATTATGCTAAAGTATATGATTAGTATTTTGATTATATATCTGTATTTTTAACATACTAATAACATACCTGGTGGATGGTATTCTATGAAAAATTTATGTACCATCAAAATACTGTCAAAATATTCTCACCTCAGTATGATGAGATGTTTGCAGTGAATCCAATTCTTTTTAACAACACCATCAGAGCAATCTTATTTTATTTTTAACATTGTTGGAGCAGTCCATTTTTTCAAAGATGCCAGTGGGGCAATGGTATTTTTTTTAACAACACTGTCAGAGCAATCTAACTTTTTTTTAAATGATGCCAGTGGAGCAATGCAATTTCTTTTAAATATTGCTGGCATAGCAATGCAATTGTTTTGGAAAACATGACTGCTGGTGATCAATTTTTTTTAGAATACTTTGCTGGGGTAGCCATCACATACTGCCACTGTGCACACATTGTCTTTGCAATTTTTTTATGATACTCCACCAGACCAACCACTGCATGTTGTTTTGGAAGACATGACCGCCAGTGATCATATTTTGTTATGATAATCTGCTGGGGCATCCATCACATGCTGCCACTGCAAACACGATCACTGGTGATGTCAAGTTTTTATGATACTTAACTGGACCAGAAACTGCACATTGGACTACATGAAATGGACATGCATCCCGACGAACAATGATGCACTCACCCAATTTTAATCTGTGCAACCCCTAAACCAGCCAGTCAATAGACCTTCATGCCATGTTAATTACCATGTTAAAATCTTGAAGAACCATTTTGGTTTTCTATGAAGACACTGTAAAAGGTGTTTTATGTCGATAATCTCTATGAAACCTTGACTGCATTGTGGCATTACAGCAAAAATCATCAAGACTTTTTTTTTTCTCTGAACAACTTATCATCGGGCCTAGCTTGTTTGAAAGCTGGCTTTTCCTGCTTTTCAGAGGTGGTTACGATATGGGTTAAAAGTCATTATTAGATTCATCAGAGCTGTGGAAAGGTACATTTCACAATAAAACCATCAAGACTTTTTTCTTCCTGAACAACTTATCATCGGGCCTAGCCTGTTTGAATCCTGCGTTTTCCAGCTTTCTGGAGGTGGTTTGTATATGGGTTAAAAGTCACTATTACATTCTGGAGAGCTAAAACAATCTGTGAAAAGGTACATTTCACAATAAAAGCTATGAACAGTTTTTTTTTCCTGAATGACTTACCATAGGGCCTAGCTTGTTTGAATTCTACTTTTTCCAGCTCTTCAGAAATGGCTTTTATGTGGGTTGAAAGCTATTATTACACTGGGTAGAGCTGAAATGATCTCCAGAAATATTGCTGGTGGCCTTGCCCACCAAAATATCGTTGCCACCAGACCCCCCACATACTATTCTCCACAATCTACCCTCTGCCAGTGTTGTAAGTCCCCCCTAGAAAATTTGCCAGACAGCCTCCTCATTCATTGAATTATTAATATATGCTTTGGGTATCATTTTCATAAGTTCTGTTCCCTTTCATATACATGGCTTCAATGCAGCTATTCTTTTGAAAATTGCATTGCTCTGCCAGCTTTATTACAAGAAATTGCATTGTTCTGACAGTGTTGTTAAAAAAATTTGGATTGCTCTGCCAGCATCCTTGAACAAAATTGGATTGATCCAGCAATGTTGTTAAAAGAAATTGCATTGCTCCGATGGTGTTGTTAAAAAGAATTGGATTGCTCCAACAGTGTTGTTTTTAAAAAATTGTGTTGCTCCACTGGCATCATTGAAAAAAATTGGATTTCTCTGAGGGTGTTGTTTTTAAAAAAAATGGATTGCTCCGACTGTTGTTAAAAATATTGGATGGCTCTGCCAGCATTGTTGAATGAAATTGGATTGCTCCGACTGTGTTGTTAAAAGAAAATTGGATTGCTCTGCTGGCATCATTGAAAAAAATTGGATTGTGCTGACAGTATTATTTAAAGAGAATTGCATTGCTCCGACTTTGTTAAAAAAAAATTGTATTGCTCCGCCGGCATTGTTGAACGAAATTGGATTGCTCAAGAAAATTGGATTGCTCCGCTGGCATCATTGACAAAAATTTGATTGTGCTGACAGTATTATTTAAAAAGAATTGCATTGCTCCGACTTGGTTAAAAAAAATTGTATTGCTCCGCCAGCATGGTTGAACAAAATTGGATTGCTCCAACAGTGTTGTTAAAATGAATTGGATTGCTCCGCCGGCATCATTGAAAAAAAATTGGATTGCTCCGACAGTGTTATTTAAAAAGAATTGCATTGCTTCGACTTTGTTCATTGAACAAAATTGGATTGCTCCGATGGTGTCGTTAAAAAAATTTGGATTGCTCCAAAAATGTTATTTAAAAAGAATTGCATTGCTTCAACTTTGTTAAAAAAAACTGTATTGCTCTGCCAGCATCGTTGAACAAAATTGGATTGCTCCGATGGTGTTGTTAAAAAAATTGGATTGCTCCGCCGGCATCATTGAGAAAAATTGGATTCCTCCAACAGTGTTTTTTTTGCAAAAAAAGGATTGTTCCAATGGTCTTGTTTAAAAAACTGGATTGCTCCAACAGTGTCATTAAAAATAAATTGTGTTGCTCTGCCGGCATCATTGAAAAAATTGCACTACAATGGTGTCATCAAAAAAAAAAAGGATTTCTCCGACAGTGTCATTTTAAAAAATTGCTTTGTGCCACTGGCATTGTTTAAAAAAATGGAGCTGCTCTGCAACACCATTAAACAAAAATGCATTCCTCTGACAGAGCTTCAGCACAGCTATTAGAAGAAAAAGGTAATGTGATTGTATTGGAAGGTCCTCTTCAGTTGTATCATATTCAACTGTACATGTGAGGGCTGTAATATATACAGCATTTAGTAAAACCTGCTTGTGTTCCAAAACACTGGTTTAAACTCCAGATGTTTGCCAAAGAACCAATGGGTCTTGCTTGTCAAAAGAAAACATTCAATTGATATTGAGATAGCTGTAGGTCCACATGTACTTTACAGTATGCCATCATTCTGTACTTTTTTCAGTTGTAATGGCTCACATTCATGCCATTTAGCTGACTACTGCAGCCCTATCATTATGCATAAACATTAATTTTATTTACAGAGTGCGCCGCAATGTACGCCGTCAGTCAACGCCATCCTCTGCTTCACATCCCGGTCAGTGGGAAGGACAGCCATTCCATGCTAGTGAGTGATTGTATGGATGCCGACCCTACCATTACTAAAGGCAGATTATAGAAACTGGCTGGTCTGGCTGGGCCCATGTGGTATGGGTGATTGTCACATCCGGCTACTCCATTAGGTATGGCACTAAGTGACTAACATATGTGCAATTACAAAACTTTTTGCCTGCACTCAAGTATGGTGTAACAGGGTTCGATTCCCTCACTCAAAATCTGAATGACCTTATAGCCTTTTTACACTGAAACTAGAATAATCCATCTGTATTCACAAATGCTGCTGGGTCTCCCGATGCTTACTTACCAAGTAAGTAAACCCTATAACTATGTGCAATTTTCAAAGCTTAAACATACCAAGCTGTGAAACCTTGACTAGCAATCTGCAAAACTCAAATTCCTGTTCAACATGAGGTGTGAGGGCTCTGTCCGAAACACTTATTCCCATTGCCATTTTTTGATAAATTGTCGCATACATGTGTTTTGTGATGTGTAATTGCACTGTCCTTTCCATGCTTCACAAAGGTTAAATGGCATTACAACAAGATACTTGTGGTGACTTTCCGAGGTTGGACCTACGTGAATGGGATTGTAACAAATTGGGTACTTGGTTTAGAGTGAAGGAGATGGCACCCAATGTGAAGCATAGAATTAATGCACTGCATCAGATGAAATTAAGCTAACGTAAAAGTGAAAGGTAGGCAACGCATCAGCCGATATTTAGAAAAGGTGGATTTACCTGAGTCACAAGTGTATGGGGCTTTATAACAGTTTACATAAATTCAAATTTTGTTATCGGTGCACTGACAAAGCAATAATACTTCAAAGGCTATCGCCATGACATGAACAGAAGAAAAAAAGTGGACAAGCAGGATGAACAAGTTTCACTCCTCATCCGAATCCCTCTCAAGAGAAACATCAAATTCCTGATTCTTCAGCATCGCAGAAGAAAGATAGTATTGATCCTCAACCTTTTGGATGTCGACAGAATCTCCAGTGAACCATGGGCTAGTCGCCAGAATGTAAATCATCTGTCAGTCGTCATGACCAAGGGGTACGTTCTGATCAGCTTGAAGTCCTGCCAGGCATGAAAGAACTGCGCCAAAAGACCGCCTGTGATGATCATGCCTAAATTCGGATACTTGTAGATGAACAACACCAGAGACGCCAGGAAAGTCATGGAGTATTGCATTCCGCACTCGGCTAAGTGGGCAAAGTGATAAATGTGTTTGCATGGGTTGAGGTAGCCAGTTTCGAAGATGATGGGCTCTAAACGGTGGGGAAAGAGGAGGGGCGTGGCTCTGGCTGCTGTGTACCACGGTAGGAAGAGAATTACACAGATTGCAGACATGGCAACAGCATGGAAGACAAAGTTGGGATATCTGGGTTCATAGTCATCGGGCAGAGCGGAGGAAGGGGTTGCTCTGGGATCAATATTAAGATCTGAGCCTGTGGGGTATGCATCGTCGACTGTGAGCTAACAGAGGTTTATAAGTGGTGCATATAATCAATCAAACCTGATTTTGGGAGTCAGTGGAAAGGCTCTCCACCAAGATGGGTGCGTTTGGCAGCGTATAGATAGTCTGAGGAGCAGTTATGTTAGTCATGTTGGTCCATTAGTAATGGGCCACCTGGTCCTGACAATGTACCATATGGTATGGGCCCAGCCAGTTTGATTACCGAACCCCATCATCAATGGGGTGGCTGGACCCTGAACAATCATCCAATACTATCAGTGACCAGGAGTTTGATATGCTTCAGGAGTTTGAAATCCCCGGTTTCCTCTCTTAACATTGACACAGGCTTCCTGGAATTTTTTTCTGAACTAATTATGACTCTCACAAATATGAATATCAATCTTTTTTGTGCAACAACCGAGTCTGACAAGCCTAGGATTTTAAAAGGTGGTTTTCGGCACATCAAAACCATGATGTATGCAAATGTTTTTCAAGATCTAATCCGATCCTTGGCATTAGGCTTTCTAAACATTTACAGGCATATACTAGTAAATGAGGAGACTTCAAATACAAAAAATTGAGCAGAAATATGGAGAATGTTGCTTACAATTCACTGAATTTGATTTTTTGTCCGCTCAAAGCATGACAAGCGTGATTTTGGGTGCTGCATTCACCCTTGATCCACCCAATTGTGGATGTGACTTTGATGTGACAACCGTTTCAATCTCGTGAAACAATCACCTTCAACGACCGGGAGGCCTCTGTCAGCTTCCACAACTGTCCAATAAAAAAGTAAAAAATATATTCATGTTCATGAGATGTGTACGCACAACTGTACAAAATTTGGTGGCTTGGAATGTAGTGGTTGTGGTAGAATTTAACCAAAGGTCAAAATGTTTCAAACTCCTGGTCACTGATAGTAACTATGGACTGGCTGTCATCAACAATGCCCCATCTGATTGCAGCGGCTGGTGTTCCTTGTATGCGGAATCCTGCTGCAGGGCTGCCCTCCATGAGGGCTAAATGTTGTGCCACCAGGCAATCATGTCAGGCAAAATATTGCAGCTGCAGCTGGCAAATTCAATACTAATAGATTTACTTGTACAAATGATGTATCATATGTACTGTCATATGTTGGAAGTCCCCCCTTGTTGAATATGCCTCATGACTGCCAATAATGAAAATATTTTATGAAATACTGCCAGACCAACCACCACACATTGTCTTTGCAAACATGACAACTGGTAATTTACATTATTTATGATATAGTGCCAGTGCACATTGTCTTCACAACTTCCAACCACCACATGCTGTTTTGGAAAACATGACCACCGGTAATCAAATTTTTTTATGATACTCTGCCAGGGCAGCCGTAATGTATTTTCTTTTTTGATACTCCACCAAACCAACCACCTCAGATTGTCTTCAAATTTTTTCTATGATACTCTGCCAGACCAACCACCACACATTGTCTTTGCAGACATGACAAGTTGCAATATAATTTTTTTATGATATACTGCCAGTGCACATTGCCTTCATAACTTTTTTATGATACTCTGCCAGACCATTCATTTTTTTTCAACAACACCATCAGAGCAATCCAATTGTTTCACTGATGCCAGCGGAGCAATGAATTTTTTTTCGACAACACCAGCGGAGCAATGCAATCTTTTTTTAACAACACCATCACAGCAATCCTATTTTACTTTTAACATTGTTGGAGCAGTCCATTTTTTTTCAATGATGCCAGTGGGGCAATGATATTTTTTTTAACAACACTGTCAGAGCAATCTAACTTTTTTTTAAATGATGCCAGCGGAGCAATGCAATTTCTTTTAAACAATGCTGGCATAGCAATGCAATTGTTTTGGAAAACAGACTGCTGGTGATCAAATTTTTTTAGGATACTCTGCTGGGGTAGCCATCACATACTGCCACTGTGCACACATTGTCTTTGCAAATTTTTTATGATACCCCACCAGACCAACCACTGCATGTTGTTTTGGAAAACATGACTGCCGGTGATCATATTTTGTTATGATAATCTGCCGGGGCATCCATCACATGCTGCCACTGCAAACACGATCACTGGTGATGTCAAGTTTTTATGATACTTAACTGGACCAGCAACTGCACATTGGACTACATGAAATGGACACTATGATGAATTCATTCAAAAAATGCATTGCCACAGCAAGGATAGCCTGATTATCTTACTTGTTGAATGAAATTGGATTGCTCTGACAGTGTTGTTAAAAAAAATTAGATTGCTCTGCCGGCATCATTGAAAAAAATTGGATTGTGCTAACAGTGTTATTTAAAAAGAATTGCATTGCTCCGACTTTGTTTAAAAAAAAAGTATTGCTCCACTGGCATCATTGAACAACATTGGATTGCTCTGCCAGCATCATTGACAAAAATTGGATTGTGCTGACAGTGTTATTTAAAAAGAATTGCATTGCTCCGACTTTGTTAAAAAAAAAATAGTATTGCTCCACTGGCATCATTGAACAAAATTGGATTGCTCCGACAGTGTTGTTAAAAAAAATTGGATTGCTCCAACAGTGTTATTTAAAAAGAATTGCATTGCTTCGACTTTGTTAAAAAAAGCTGTATTGCTCCACCGGCATCGTTGAACAAAATTGGATTGCTCCAATGGCATTGTTAAAAAAATTGGATTGCTCTGCTGGCATCATTGAGAATAATTGGATTCCTCCAACAGTGTTTTTTTTTGTAAAAAAAGGATTGCTCCAATGGTCTTGTTAAAAAAACTGGATTGCTCCAACAGTGTCATTAAAAATAAATTGTGTTGCTCCGCCAGCATCATTGAAAAAATTGCACTACAACAGTGTCATCAAAAAAAAAAGGATTTCTCCAACGGTGTCATTTTAAAAAATTGGTTTGCTCCGCCACCATTGTTTAAAAAAATGGAGCTGCTCTGCAACATCATTAAACAAAAATGCATTCCTCTGACAGAGCGTGATTGTATTGGAAGCTCCTCTTCAGGTGTATCATATTCAACTGTACATGTGAGGACTGTAATATATACAGCATTTAGTAAAACCTGCTTGTGTTCCAAAACACTGGTTTAAACTCCAGATGTTTGCCAAAGAACCAATGGGCCTTGCTTGTCAAAAGAAAACATTCAATTGATATTAAGATAGCTGTAGGTCCACATGTACTTTACAGTATGCCATCATCCTGTACTTTTCTCAGTTGTAATGGCTCACATTCATGCCATTTAACTGACTACTGCTAGCTTTCTTTGCCAAGGGCTGTTGGTGATGCTGATTCTCCATACTGTCATTATAGAAATATGAAGATGGTTTGAGAGCCTCTGCAGCATAGCTTGGTCCTTTAATTCTCTCCTGATTTTTTTCATCTTTTATTTAGGCTATTCATCATATTTTCATTTTCCCTCTTTTTTGTGTTCCATTTCTTGTAATGATTTTAAAGATGCTTGTGCATTTTATAGGAAATTGTCTTGCCATCAGCCTTTCCTGACAACCAGGCAGACATAGCTTCAAAGTCAAGTTCCTGAGCAGGTGAGAACCAGTTGCCATGGAAGAATACAGGTATTAAATAATTGAAATTCTTGTGTTGTATGCATGGGGACTACAGCAAATTTTGTTCTTTGAGCAGCTGCTAAATATTTTTTCTCTTTCCACTCAAAGACGTGAGATGTAATTTGACAGGGTAAATGCTAGTAATGCTTAATTGTTCTTCAGAAGTAGTTCTGGGCATGAACAACCTGTTCATCAAAATTTGTAATTTAAAGTATATCTGGAGTCCATGTAATGCCAAATTGCTCATGTGTTTACACAAAGCTAAGAGGATTTGATTCATTGAAAAGCTGCCCAAGCTTTGGATGTTTCTTCCATTTGACAGTCCAGATTTTTTATCATCAAGCCATATTTTCCCCTCTTTATTAATTTACTCCATCTCTGTAATATATCTACATTGAAAGTCAGCCAAGATACAATTTGCCAGCATTGGTGAAGCATTTAGAGATGCAAAGTTTGTTCTTATATATTTATGAAAACCTTTTCTTCCTTCCAGCACCTTTTCTAGCACCTCTCGCCTTGCTCCCTTCCTTATTACAAGTACCTGTGTGACAGCCCATTTTTTCAGGGTTATTTTGCATGTTATACAAAGGAAATCAGTGGAGGAACAGGCAAAATACATGTTGAGTTTGCATTTACAATTATTATTAGTAATCATGTGACTCAAGCGGTCACACCCTAAACATGCCTAATTCATTCACAATAAGCTGGATATAGACTTAATTTCTGAAATTGAAATAAGCTGTGCAAGGGTCTGATGGAATTACTACTTTCAGAATTAAGTATCCAAATTGGGCATCTTTTGGTTCCAAGCATGGCACCATGGCCTGGATCCCAGCCCTACCATTACTAAAGGCAGATTATAGAAATTTGAACCGGCTGGTCTGGCTGGGCCCATGTGGTATGGGTGATTGTCACATCTGGCTACTCCATTAGGTATGGCACTAAGTGACTAACATATGTGTGAGGAGAGTGCTTTGGTCAGCATTACTCAAAAAGAGGACGTGAATTACCACTGGTTTGGTATCGATGTTGGGAGAAGAGAAGTATGGTGAACCAGTGTCGTCTTGGCTGATGTCTCCAGAAGAGAAGGGATGCAGTAAAAGATCACCAGACTACACCGACCTTTGAGAGCTGAGATGAGGACTGGGGACTTGACTCACCTCACTCGGCTCTGGGACAGCAAAGCTGCCTTCTAAATCCGATGCGACCAGTTTCACGAGATCCTCCTTGTGGGACAAAGTCAGGGAAACTAGCTCCTCATTCGAATCCCTGGCCACAGCAGCTGGTTCTTCGTATAGCGTAGAAGACAAGGGAGTGCTGCTTGTAGTGTCTTCTAAGACCAAAGACAATGATGTCTCTAAGGAAAGCATCGTTTCTGGGGCTAACGTCGCCTGCAGGACGACTGGTTCCAACGTTGCATCAGGGAATTCCTAATGGATGAATGTGAAACACTTCCAAGTTTTAAAGGAGTATAAAACAAACCTCAACCTCAACTACCCTTTGTTCCTCTAATTTCTGCGATACCTTTGCCTACAGCCTTTAGATCAAATGCTGAGCCGTCCAGATCTTTCCCAAGAGCCTCGTGTAATATGTATGCCCTGATAGGCGTCGTCAAAGCAGAGGTGAATGGCGAATCATCGGTCGTCTGCAAGTCTTTTCACTCCATCTCCTTCAGCTGGACGAGACGGTCCTGCAACACAATGGCGTGAGCGACCACGTAGCTGAGCGAAATGGCACTTACCTCCCGCATCGTGTCAATGTTGTTGGAACATTGTCACCATTGCCAGCAGAGAAGATGATGATAAGAGAAGAAGAGCTGTCACCTCGGACCCGACAGGTTGCACAAGCAAGAATAGAGCACAAAGTACACAATAAACTAGTTACATAGAGAGCTGATACTTTACTTTTCGTTCATTTCTTCTTCTTCTGATCATATTGAGAGCCACCTACAATACAAAGCATTCGCTAGGTGAGTGGCGCCAGTGAAAACAAAGATCAAGGAAAGGTTATATGCAGCCTCTTTAGCGAAAAGGTCATCCTGTTACAACACAGTCATTGAAGAAAGATAGGGAGAGGGTAGCAGAAGCATACATTGTTCTTCTCCGCAAGGTCAAGAACTTTTTCGTAATGCTTGACAGCATAGGAGTAAAGTCCTGAATAAAATTAGCAAGGAAGGGACATAATGGCAGGAAGATGGAGGTCTTTACTGTCCTCCACTGATTCCTGCTGGAATCCGCTGGAATCCAGTCAATTCCCAGAATTCTGGAGGAAGAATGAAGAGGAACGGAATCCTCGATGCCCAAATCGAACATCGGCATTTGCTGATGTTTGATTTGGGTGTCGATCAACACATCAACCTCTTCATCCACAACCACCACCATCATCCACAATGCCCCCCCACTGTTTCCTCATCACCCCCGCCACCTCGTCGTCACCACATCATCGTTCGTCGCTGTCACCATCCCCACTGGCCGCATCCACCCACATCTGCCCCCTACAAACAACGATGACATGGCGTTGCCACGTCATCAACGGAACCAGCACTGGCCACCTCAACAGACCCAACGACAATGGATTTCAGGGTGCCATGTCGCTGTCAGCGACATGGCAACCAAACGATGAATGACGATGATGTCGTCATTCGTCGTTGTTGATATAACTACAAGGTGAGTGATTCCTCCTTTATCCCAAAATACGTCGCTAACAACAACCACGCTACGCTACCACATCAAAAACACCATGGGTACGACACAACACCACGGGCACGACACGACCCATGACCACCGACCACCACACGACATCCCCATTGCACCACCACGCGTATCCGTATCCGCCCACCAAACCACCATGTATATCTGTGTCCGTGTCCCCCCACCATGCGTGTCCCACCACCTCACAACCCCAAGCACGATACAAACCACCACGACACAACCACTGCAGACACCAACGCAACCACTGCGGACACGTGTCTGCCCATGTGTATACGACCAAAACCACAAGACACCACAACATGACCAACATGCGTGTACGATGACCATGACGTCGAGGAGGACAAAATGGCGATGTGTGGCAACCAGAGAGATCCACCTCCCCCCCTCTCCCACTTTTCTTTCCTAATTAATCATCCATTGCAGGTGCCTTGTTGCCAACAGCGATGTTTAGCCACCAGACGACGAATGAATGACGACATCAGTCGTTGTTCATTCGTTCTCATTATGTATTTTACTAGTTAGGTACTGTAGTACACCTGAATGTATCTTTTTGTAGTTAAACTGGGTGCCACGTCGCTGCTATTGACGTAGCAACCAGACAACAAATGACAACAAATGTCGTTCGTCGTCATTTATCTTATTATATACCTGTTGTCTTTGTTCTTAATATGGTTGTTGCTGTACTTCATGTATGTACAAAATTCTTCTATATAATATACTGTTTTTTTACCATTTTTCCCTTGCTCTTTATGTATGTTAATAGTTATTACTTATAAAGTAGTCTTTATTATATTTTTTCGGCCGGAATCCTGTCCATTCGGCCGGAATTCCTGGAATCCTGTCCATTTGGCCGGAATTCCTGGAATCCGTTGGAATTCCATCGGAATTCCCATATTCCAATGGATTCCGTGGATTTCGGCAGGAATCAGTGGAGGAGTGAAAAGTACTGGGAAGATGAGACGGTCATCAGCCTCTGTCTTGACTTTCTGTTTCTTCCCATGACTCCTCAAAGACATGCCCCTAAACGAATTACTCTACGCCCACCCAAAAGGATCAGCCCATCGCCCGACCCCAAAGGATAAAAGAAAACCCACCGGACTGGTCACAAACAAGTTCCTCATCTCCCTAAACATATCAACAAGCTTCTCTGCCTTGACCATCCACTCTCTCTTGCACTCCTCGTCCTCACCCATCATGCCCCTCCACAGCTCCTTTATCCTCCGATGCCCCTGCATCACCTCTTTCTCCTTGGCCGCCTCCAGTTCCCTCAGCTGCAGATGTGTTAGTCGATTCTGTGCATGGATAGCGTTAGCTTTGGACCTGGCAAGGGTACGTTCTTCAGCAAAGAGAGAGGCTGTGGTGAGGTCGTCTTCAGATTGGGCCGCTGGTGCTTTTGTGTGCTTTTTGCAGGAGTCGATCACTGGGAGGCGTTGAATTGAGGATGGGAGGGGAGGAGAACTATGACACACCTTCCTATACTAGCTCTAAAGCCTGTCAAGGTTCACCTAGGATCTCATAAATCTCGGCAAGCTTCATTTTGGCATCGTTGTGTGTAGGATCAGCCTGTCGGACTTTATACGAGTCAATCAGTGTGCTAATCAGCTGCCAAGTAAGAAAGTCGTACTGTGTTTGTAGATTTATGCGGCTTCACAAAGTTCTTTGAGCATCTTCATGCATGCAGCTGTTTGTAAGAGAATATATATACTGCCAGTCTTCAGTTGCGATGAGTGCCACATTTTTAAGAAGACGTATTGGGAGTCACAGACTGCAGGGTTAGCACTAAGGAGCTCAGGGATAGGCTTCGCCTCCATGTACATCTCCATCTCAAAATATGCATCTGCAATCTCAGCAAAGAGTACTGCGTAATCAAGGATATCTTCAGCCAAGACCACATTCGCATGAAGCTAACCAATGCAAATCAGTATCTCCCACAACTAAGAAAACCAAATGCAACCGCCAACTGATGACGCGCATTTGCGTCCAACTCAAACCCCCCAGTCTGTATCCCACATCCCCAACTGCACTTCTCCCTGGCCACTCATCCATATCATACTCCCTATCATCCTCGCACAAATTCCAATACTGCTGCTCTGCTCTCCCTTGCAACCAACAAGTTCCGCGCCTAATCGTCTGGGCTGCTTTTTTGTGTTCCCCAAGAGCTTTGGTTAAAGTCGCCAATCTTCTTTGCCAACGATGTTCGATGCCACAAGGCATCGACATTTGTCTGGTCGAGACTGTATACTTTTCGATAGCAGTATAATGCCTGTTGGTTATACCCATGTTCCCTCGACTGCCTCGCCAATCGATCCCACTCATCTGCATTGTGTCGAAGATGAGCCACCATAATCCTAAGCTGAAGCACCTTCTGACCTTGTTCCATATCTTGAGGTCTTTACCTTCCCCGGGTTATTCCGTGTGGAATCCACCTGGAATCCATGGAATCCATGGAATGAATGTTGGCTGAGCCTCCAGCCAGTTTGTTATTCCATAGACATGATGGATTCCATATGGAATGATCATGGAATAGTTATGGAATGACTAATTCCATATGGATTCCAACACCATTCCATATGGATTCCACTGGATTCCATATGGAATTGGCACATATCCACCCTGGATTCCATGGAATTCTGGTGGAATTCCATGTGGAAAATACCATGATATTTGTTGTCAAAAATAGTGTTACATCTGAGAATTGAACTCTCACCTCCACAACATATCACGTGCACGAATGAGAGAACACTCTTACAGCTATACCATATGACCATTAAAAGACAATAAAATGACCTTGATATATTCTGTATCCCATGGCCACCACCCAAATCAGGCATCGGCGTTTGCCGATGCTCAATTTGGGCGTCAACAAACAACAATCCTTCTTCTTCCTCAACCACCACAACCACCATCCACAATGCCCATCCACAACGCTGCCCATCATCGCCGCATCCCGACCACCGACAACCACCTCGACACGCCTGTACGACAGCCGAACGACGCAGAAATGCCACGTCAGCAGCCGGCAAGGGAACGAACAAGAGCACACCAGGTCGATGGGAGGCAACGACAACGACGTGGCACGTCCGTTGACGTGCCGCTTCATCTGATGGTGACCGCACCGTGTCCAGCACCAGGTAAGCGTTCACAGCCCCTCCCCAAACTCCCTTTCCTATATGTCCGACTTTTTGTAGTCTATTAGTACACTTTGTAGTCCATGTCTGACTTTTTGTAGTCTGTTAGTAAACTTTGTAGGCTCTATATGACTTTTGTAGTCTATCAGTGATCTTTTGTAGTCTGTCAATGCCAATTTCCTTTTGAGGGTACACTTCAGTCACCCATAGGTAACAGACTATTAGTCATGTAAACTCCAGGTATATTACATGACTAAAAGTTGTGGTGTATATTTATATTTTATATATATTTAGCCTATAAATCTTCACTTTTACAAAA
>Ga0307507_10005884_pt1 | contig 19536 bp, 22 predicted proteins | sample 7_EM_MG_FD_207223 | JGI IMG/M metagenome (GOLD analysis project Ga0307507, IMG submission 207223) | Populus trichocarpa ectomycorrhiza microbial communities from riparian zone in the Pacific Northwest, United States - 7_EM | ecosystem: Host-associated > Plants > Roots > Unclassified | place...
GGAGGATGGGTGGTGGCATGCGCGGGTACAGAAAAGTGGTTCAAACAGGTGAGGATTCGGTAAATTTCTGTACTAGATCATGGTTTCTGACATAAACCCGTCCTTTTCTGAAGCGACTGTAGGCCTTTGGCGCCGCTTCATAAACTTTTCCTTGTGAACCTCGGAAAGGTTAATCTCCGCTAATGAACCCACCACCCAACCCCCCAGCTGAACACCTTGATCCCAGTGAGCTCGGCACGAAAGAATAGTATGCTCCCTCTTTTCGTCTCCTATATGTACACATTTTATCTTGGAAGCTGACCACCGTATCAGCTGGGACAACGCCTACACAGTCGAACTCACCAACCACGCCAGCAACGCTGACGATGAAGGCACAATCTGGTTCTCCGATGCCTCTGCTGAAGAGCGCATTATAGCACATCTCGAAGACCTCTCAGACACTGAAACCCTCCACAAAGACACCACCTCCTTCCTAGACCTGGGAACAGGGAACGGGCATTTGCTGTTTGCACTGCGAGAAGAGGAATGGCAGGGCAAAATGCTCGGAGTAGATTATAGCGCAGCGAGCGTGAAACTAGCGCGGCGGATTGGGAAAACGCATCAAGAGCATAATGAGGAGTTTCTGGGTGTAGAGTTTGAAGAGTGGGATATCCTGAATGAGAAACCAGGAACCTGGCTAGAGGAGGGGTTTGATGTGGTTCTAGACAAAGGCACATTCGATGCCATAAGCCTTAGTGACCAAATTGATGATCAGGGCAGGAGAGTTTGCGAGGGATATAAAGAGCGTGTAGAACCTCTAATAAAACCTGGAGGCAGGCTTCTCATTACCAGTTGCAATTGGACAAACGAAGAGCTAAGAGCTTGGTTTGAGGTTGAAAGTGGACAATTGGAGTTTGAGGCTGGCATCAAGTACCCTAATTTCACGTTCGGTGGGAAGACTGGACAGCAGGTTTGCACATTGAGTTTCAAGAGGAAGAACAGGTAACACTGCTCAACTTTGCTGTCGCCGTAGCCGGCTAACGACAAGCCACTTCTTTCTTTCCCCGTGATCCTCTGTTCCTCTATCTCTCTCCACCTGCCACCTTCTACGCTTGCCGTCTGCGTCCATCTCGTAGATGTCCTCGATTTCCAAGCCTTCCTCACCTACCACCTCGAAGAATGGCGCCAGTTTCGCGCGACCTGTATGGAACCCTGCTATCACAAACACTCTAGCATCGGCGGAAGGTGAGAGGAAGTGCAGCATTGAGCGTGCAAGGTTGTGGTGTTCATGTGGCATCCATAGACAATCCGCTGCGAGGATACGGGTAAACCGTCCAGCATTGGCTTTAGAGAAGGTCGAGTCCAAGGTCCCCCATTCGTGACCTTGCACAGAGAGACATGAGCGAAGGGATTCGGGCACATTCTTCTCCACGTTTCTAGTGATGTTTGCAAGCAGCTCTGGGGCCGGATAGTCTGAGATCACTACCTGCAAATACTATAAGCCTTCCCTCTCGCGAATTGAAAAATGTAGCAATATATAAAACCTACCTCATCCGCACCGGCTAGCGCGCTCACGATACTTGCAAGTCCTACGCCTAGCAAAAATCCCACATCAGCACACGTCTTCTAAGTATCACACCTCTCTCCGCCCCGAGGCCTCGAACCAACCTGCCCCAAGCTCAAGCACTGTTTCACCCTGCACACTCCACAGCTTCTCTTCCTCATCGCCGGTCCACCAGCCACCCTTGACGTCTTCCTCTCCCTCTCGCATCCAAACCCCACTATCCCTACTCTCCCCATCTTCAACCCCGCCCGTTCCTCTTCCCCCAACCATCTCCCCCATTAGCACGCCCGCATTCCACAAATAGTGCGCGAACTTCTTCCGCTCGTTCTCGCCACTCGGGTCCGCAACGCTCAGCTCCATCTCCCCGAACACGGTGCTCTTGTACACGATGAGCGTGTTCGGGTCGTCGCCATGCTGGTTGCGCAGGTCGTCAGTGAAGATGAAGCCCAGCGACGACGCGAACAAGTCTTCGGGCTCCGGGATGGAGGACACCGGGGGGACGAGGCGGATTAGGGACGGGAGCATGCGGTGTGAGGGTAGTGATAGGCGATGGCGGGGGAGTGGAGCCGAGGAGTTGAGGCTGAGTTTGGGTGCCGGAGGTTGCGGATGTTGGTTAATCTCGCTATACTACTATGTGAGTCAGCTATTATTGTGAATTGGGGAGGGGTAGGTCCGGTGGAAAGTGAATGATGCGAAGTTGCACAGGAGGGATAGGAAATATTGTCGTAAGTGCAAAGCCAGGTATTGGTCTGTGCACCGATTATGGTGGGGTGAAAATGCCACGCTAAGTAGAAGATTCTAAGGCTATAGCTGTCTCATGCGCTCGTTAATCCACCTTTGTACGGGGCGTAAATCGGCTCTAGGCACATAGCTTTGCAAGACTTCCAATAGCTCTTGCTGAAACCTAACGCTCTATGCTTTCAACATCGTGAACTCATCCTTCACTTCCTCAACCAACACTCATACGTCTCTAATTCTTGCGCCACTCCCCCTGCCTATTCCAATTTCCGTCTCTACGAGCTCTAAGCCAGATAGGCTTGGATATCTTTTGCTAAAACTAGCCTCCCAGTCGTCTCCGTTCGGGATTGCAGCGTCCACCGGAGTTGGAAGTGGCTTTCCAGCCAGCACAGCCGGCTTCGCAGGTGACATGATTGGAGCTTCAAATTGGCCTCCTGTCCTCAGAGCCTTTGGCTTCGGTGGGGCGCTAGGTCTAGAGCCCGTTCTAAGCGCTGCTGCAGGCGCTGAGGTAGACATGGGTGCCGAAGACGCTGACAGTGGCCCAGGGTTTTGGGGTTGCAATTGCCTTGATATGCCATATGCCAAGTCTGCTGGTGGTGCCCCTGCCGGCTTAGCAACAGGCTTTCTCGAAATAATAGGAGCATTGGGCTTCGGTTCATCAAAGGGCCTTGCCGGCAAGGCCTTCGATGATTCTGTAAACCTTCCATAACCTTCAGCTGTTTTTGCCGGAGTAGCTTTGCTGTCGTCCAGGAGTGTCTTGACACGATTCTGGATTGTTGAGGCACGCGTGAGACCGCCTTTACCTCCCTTGCCACCTTCACCCTGATCAGCAAACTGTTTGCGGTACTCAGCTGCGGCATCAGCAACCCGCTTTTCTTCTTGCGACAAACGACGTCTTTCGAGCTCCCTCCGAACCTCTGGTGGTAGATCCTGAGTCTCATCGATTGCGTTCTCATCGTCGCTTCTCTCGCCGGTCGCTTCGGAGCCAGCAATCGGTGTTAGAGAATTACCAGGCCTATCAATAAGTTGATCGGTTGGAGTCAGAGGTTCTTGAGGTGCTACATTGCTCTCGAAGCGGCGGAAGGCGTCACCAAACTTCCCTGCGAGAATGTTTTTTGTGTTGGATAGGGATATAGATGGAAGGCTCGATCGCTTGCCATGCTTGCTCTGGCTGCTGCTTCGTCTATGGTCTTTCTTCTTTGATGAGTCGTCACTTTCCATCACGCGCAAGAAGTCAACATTGGATGTGATATTCTTATCTTCTGGCTCCGAGTCCGAGTCGTCAAGAGCGGCTGCAGAAGCCTTCGCGGATTCGCCCTGCCCAAGGGTCCGTCCTCGTAAGAGTTCCCGGTCACGCAAGTAGTCGAGATTGGATTCTACGTGCACGCTGGAGGGCCTCGGCTGAGCGTTGGCAGACTTGGATCTTCTAAGAGTATCACCTATGTCTAGGGCTGAGGGGCGCTGCCCTTCAAGAGACGGCCGAGAGGAAGCAGGAGATTTCGGTATAATTAGAGTTCCAGTTTGAGATTTTGACCTGTCAACGTTCAGGATTAACGGACGCTGTGGTAACGAGTAGCCCGCTCCCAAAGTCGGTGCGCTTGACCTTGGATTTTCGGGTGCTCGAGGTTGGCTCAATGTCCTGTTGTGATGAGGGGTAAAATCTGCCGGAGGGAAGCGGTGCACAGGCCTTTTATTCACATCCGGATATTTTGTCGGTGCTGGAGAAGGTGAGGGTGAAGTCATCGTGCCGGTGGAAACCATAATTGGTCGTTGCGGGGTGGGTTGATGAATAATTGCAGGCTGTGATGGGCGTAGAGGCTCACTTTGAGTCTCAACTGGCTTGGGTTTCTTAACAGAAGCCGATCTAGATATTGAAGACGAGATGCCGGTAGAAGGTCGTATGCTTGGTGCTGAATCTACTTTGGTAGCTGGCGGTAGGGCGAAAGCATCATCAGCCAATGCTTCTATTACCCGTTTGTTAAGACTTTCTTGCTTGGGGTCAACTGGTGCTGGTTGACTGAATTGGAATTTGGTTCCTCTATCATGTAACAAGGAGAACTCATCGAGTGAAGGGAAACGTGCTGCAAGTTCATCGGCAGCGGCGCTTCTAACTTGCACCGATTGTGAGTCGAGGGCTGCAAAGGGATCATTTGTCGTCCCTCTCATAGGAGAAGGGCTTGGTTTCACTGCGGGAGAATGCTGCGATGGTCCTGTAGGTCTTCCTCGTCTCATAGGTGTTATGTCAGGAATGATCTGGACGGCCTGTACGGGAAGGGATTTGTGGATCCCGATAACTGGTGGAGAGGGTACACTAGGCTCTGGTGATGGGAGCTGTTCGTTCCTACGAGTTTCCGATTGTGACCGGTTCGAGTAGATCTGGAAATCTGTTAGTGCAGCCATATTCAAGGCTCGTGATAGCGTACATCTTTGATTGGTAACTCCGTGTTTCGCATCGAGCACACTTCACGTAAAACTTGATATATGTTCGGTCTCATCTGAGGATTTTCTCGCAACATTGACGCTGTTTAAACATATTAGCCTCTGAAAAGTGTCCCGTAGCTGGAATGTTACCAATGAGTTTCTTCGTGCGATCTGAAAAGGCTGGATACGGAGGGAATTTGAATGTCGCATTGAGGATAGCCATTTGTCCTTGCTCTTCAAAAGGCGTTGTATAGTAGCACAGTTTATAGAGAAGTACTCCTAAGGCCCAAATGTCACTCTTTTCATCTATTGGCTGGCCTCTGTATACATCAATCATCTCTGGGCTCCTGTACTGCAATGTGGTATGCCTCTGAACATCGTCCTCGATCAGCCTGCCTTCAGCGGCAGTCTTTGCAGCTGGCCTAGGAGGAGCAGTAGATCCGAAATCGCAGAGTTTGTATATCCTTGAAGATCCAGAAGATGATATCAGGACATTTTCAACCTTTAAATCTCGATGTAATAGTGGAGGCCTCAGGTAATGCATTGTCGCAACACCCTCAGCAACGTCGGAGAAGATCTTAAGAATCTCTGGTTCTGTAAGCCGGTGCTGTAACCGGGTGTTCATGAAATCAATCAGCCCTCCCCCAGAACAGTATTCCATTAGCAAAAAGACCTCATATCCTCCTCCTTTCAGCTGGGAGGCATGGGAATCCATATATGTCACAATATGCTTGTGGCCTTTCAGTTTCTTCATTGTCTCCACTTCCGTCCTCATATTTGCCAGAGCCTCCTTGTCCGGCACGGCAACTCTTTTTAAGACTGCAACATCTGCCCTGTTCGTCGCCTTATTGGGGACTTGCACAAGATAGACGTGTGCGAAACCTCCTTCGGAAAGGTATTTCTCAATGACAACACGTTGATTTCCAACTTGGACCTTTGTGCCCGGTGCGAAAGTCCCTGGGGGAGCATTGGAGGCAGCTGCTGGTGCACGATAGGTTGCAGGTCGGTGGGGGACTGATGAGGCGGCGGACTGGCTAAAGGGTGCAGAGGACATTGTGGGCACGAAGCTGAATCCTGCGCAAGGCAGGGAAGTGGAAGTTGCAATAGTTAAGGATTAGACATGTAGTTTCTAGGCCTTGGATGGCACCGGGTGGACTCGCACAATGAGGGTGCGAGAACGTGTTCAACGTTGAGAAGGCAGCTGTTGACGGTCATAAGGTCCAGTAGTTTCGGGTCGGGATTCCCAGCGGCGAGCGTCACAGAACGACGCCAAGCCAAGACTCTTACCAGCATTGACAAGCTGCAAAATATGTCAAATATTGTTAGTGTTTATAGAACATCTTGCGAACGTTCAGGGGTCATATTCCAGATTAATAAACTCCTAATTACAGACATCTTTTCCTCTCTTGTTACCCGCAACGAGAGCCCGGTTTCTTCATTGGGCGTCTGATCAATTACTTCTGAGACATTCAGGACACGAACGGCATGTGAGCCAAAATCTGTGCTTACGACGAAGAGCACCGAGCCTATAGCAGGGCCAATACATGGCTACTTGACAGCCTTGCGATTATTCAGGGGTAAGAGAGGAAACCGAGGAAGTAGGCTTCATGTTCTGCCTATTCAAGAAGGTGTGTTATGGGCATCATTGGCCGCGCCTTCAGCCCAGCGAGGGATGGATTGCCTTTTTTACGCCCTATCTCAGCCATGAACGTGGCCCAGGATCTCCCCCACGGCCCTAAATTATCACACGGAGGCGATGTACTGCTTTAGAGGTTGGCGTACTTCTTAGCTTTCATCTATATTTTTATATCCTTTTATCATCCAAAGCTATGTGCTGCGTCAAATATTGTATTATAACTCGGAATTTTTCTCACATGAAGCGCGGCTACTTTATTTCTTCCATGTTGTATTTTGGTCTACTAAAATAATATATCCTTGTCCATCCTTCCTTGAAGTTACATATTCGTTCGATGTGGGAATCTCAAGGCGAAATATTTGAGCTGTTCCAGCACCTCCCCTCGAGATGTGGATGACGAGAGTTGATTGGGCTTGTTGAGAGTCTTCCACGTGTCTTGAGTTGCGAGTGACCATCAACGCAGTCGAACTGTAGTGTACGAACCCTATCACTGGACGTGAAACTGACATATTCTAGGTCAATCTTTTGGGCGACATAGTGAGTCTATGATCTAATATTCGATGTTGGATAAATCAAATACGAAAAGAAACGCGCTATCTTGCTGTTCTTGGAAAGTACAGTAGAGCATGTGTCCGAGCAAGATTTAGCCATCCTAGAGGTTGTCACTAATCCGATCTACGTCTGCCTATTGTCAAACCCTGGTGTTGAGATCAGCCGCTGCGTGTCTTTTTCGATAGCGCGGACAGTTCACTGTGTATTGGGTAAGGCCGTACGACTCGTGGTTTTCTAGATAATAGAAAAAGGTTACAGGCTGCAGTAGTTACCAGCTTCTTTTGCCGTGACGGTATATGATCAAAAGTCAAAAACGTTTCTATTCCACAAGCCGCTGAAGCGTCTACCTGATTTTGCCTGACCTAGCTGTGCTTTTGTCGATCAGGTGGCAATGACGTAACAGTTTCAAATCGTCGTCAGTGTCGACGTCAGCCTTTGCCACATACCTCATGTATATATAGTCTCTTTTCTTTCATAGACCAATTTTCACACGAGTTTTCCTGACCTCAATTTCCGGTCGACAGCTTTTCATGAATGGCTTCAGATACTCTAAAGAAAAGTGTCCTGTATATTAGGTTGTGTAATACTTTAGATGCTTGTCTACCACTCATATGGTATGCTGAGGGGTCAACGAATGGCCACTCGTGTGGGATTTTTCCCTGCAGTCCATAGGATGATCTCCAAGGGAGGCCAGAATCGGACACCCAGGTCGAGTCTGGGTTCTGCTTTATGCTAGCCGTCTCAAATTAGGGTCTGGGCATAATCTGGTATTCTCCTGACTGCATCTCGGTAGGTCAAATAATTTATTGATGGTAGTAACGTATCAAACCGAGACCGTCGCTAAGGAAATCACGATCTTACCAATAGATCGAAGGTGATTTGACGTTGTCCCGAGAGTTTACAAAAATGACGACTCTGAAGTATGGAAATATCTATATCATATCATATACTATCTACTTATTATTAACCACCCCTACAAGATCTTGCCGTGTCCCCGAGCCTCAGTAGGCTTCAAATAGCAGCTTCATGAAGACGCTCCAGAAAGACTAGCATAAGCCGTCGCCAAACAGTCACACATACCTTCAGCACATATTGTGTTACATGAGCCTGATCCAGACCTCTTGAAATAACATTACATTAATCTCCATAGGATTTGTCGATGTTTCCGAGATGTCCCGGAATAGTTTATGTGGCGTCGTTGAAACTGTCGGGAACAGGAAAAAGCACTTTTCAGACCAATTAACTTACTACGGCCAAGGGCTTCAAAGACAACATCAAACAGTTTAAGTCAAATATCGAGTACGCGTTCCTTCTCCCCCGAGTTAGAACCAGCAGGATTTTCGGCAACCCTTGCAAGTGCTTGGAAGTTGTAGTTGTAGAGACAGATGAAAGCCAAAACAGAACTAAATCCATCACAATGATGATGGCAGGTGGTAGGAATAGAAAAGATCTCAGCAGTTGGAGGGCGAGGACAGCTCTCGATTGCAAGTACCCCGAAGCTGTTGCGGGTAAACATGCGGTAGCTCGGAGCCGCCAGTGTTGGGCTGTTTCCCAAGCGTCGCCGGTGCGATTCAACGCTTCTCTGCGTTGCCCTGCAGACGTCATCGTAGCCACAAGCAGTACGGGCCACGCGGTCACTAATGCGAGAGAAATTTGGAGGTGAGAAGGCCCTGATACACCGCCTCACGCTAGGAATGACGAGCCGCGTTGAACCATGGTTCCCAGCATGCCACAAGCTTCGGGACCGAAGTGGAGGAAGAAACTCAATTCAGAGGGCGGACCCCGTCGAGCACCGACGCGATCGCGAAGGTATTATTCTCTCAAGCTGGCCATCGGGAAAAGCGGAGGAGGCGTTACTGTTCGTGTATGCTGCAGCAAGGCTTACTGTGAAACTCCAGGATGCGGGCGTTGCAAGCCAGGCTGCGAGGCTACCAGGCGCCTTGTGGATTTGTGAAGGTACAAAGCAGTCATGTGTTGCAGAGACATGACGTCTGGCAAGGAGAGAGTAGAACGGGGAGAGGTCGGAGGTATTGTAAACCGGGAGGCCGACCTGCAATCCCCTTTTGGTGTGACTTTTGGCTTCACCGTTGGCTGCGGGCGGAGGCTAAGGCCAGAAGCCGTTGGAGATGGGGGAGAGGTTTTTGAGCGACAAGCTTAATGCAGCTAGAGCATCGGAGTTTCGGCGTCTTTTATCTGTCTATAAGGGCAAGAATCTGCAGGCAGGGCGAAGCCTGGGTACAACGGAGGCATGATGCAAGCGCATCCGTTGATGGGCCCTCCTGTACGCAGAGCCTTGAGACTGCCAAGCACACTGTTGATCCTGTTATTCTCAGCTGCTGACGACTCTTCACAACTGCCATTCCTTTCTCTCCTTAATTAGACCCTCAGCCTACATTCTCAACAATATTCTTTCGCACAGAAGGCGCTACACGCTGTTGCTTTAAAATCTTTTATTTATATACTTTGACAGAAAGCGCTGGCCTGCTCTCCACCGAGCCTCCCCCGGAACATCATTGCTCTCCAAAACCTTCACCAGCACAGCCCTTAACTCGTACCCCTTCACCCCGCATAAGAACCCAAAATCCGCTCGGATTAATTTACCCTTTGGGCGTTCTAATTCTTGACATACCTACAAAATCGCGTGAACCTCCCGACTGCCTCTGCCCGGTTTACTCTGTGTCCTGCCCTTCTCGGCGCACTGCCCCCCAGCCCTCGAAACCCCCTCTTTATACCTACACGAGAACCCTCCGCCTTGCAAATACGAGCTGCAAGATAAGCCAACGTCAACAAACACACACACATCACTTCCATCACCACCTCCAACATGTCTCGCTCCCGCCGTTATCACCGGTCGCGCAGCGGCTCAAATTCAGACTCGTCAGCCTCCACATCACCAGAACGAGGGGTGGACGATGACAATGACTCCTTCATGCTCCAAGCAAACGACTCACAGTCATCACTCGCGCCCTCTGTATCCTCGGATTTCACGGATAGAATAGGGAGACGAGAAATCGAAGAGAGGTGCCGCGTGTCCCCTATTTGCCGTTTGCCAGCCGAACTTATGATCGCTATATTTGCAAAGCTATCCTCGCCGGGGGATTTAAAAAACTGCATGCTAGTATCAAGAGAATGGGCAAGAAATAGCGTGGGGTTGCTTTGGCATCGACCGCAAACAAACAAATGGGGCAGCCTACATAGTGTGGTACAATCAGTACGGAAAGTGGATAGTTTTTTCGACTACTACAACCTGATCAAGCGCTTAAATCTATCTGCACTGGCAAATGAAGTCAGTGATGGTACATTACAACCTCTGTCGGGCTGCAAGAGAGTGGAGCGGTTAACTCTTACAAACTGCTCGAAGCTTACGGACTTGAGCCTTGCGCAAATGATCGAGGGAAATCGCAGCCTGCTGGCCTTGGATGTCACCGGACTGGAAAACATCACAGATCGGACCATGCTGACTGTAGCGAACAACTGTCTAAGACTTCAGGGCTTAAATATCACGAACTGCAAGAAACTTACGGACGAGTCGCTCGAAGCAGTCGCCCGGATTTGCCGGCACGTCAAAAGGGTAAGTTATATGCCGCGCATGATCTATGTACATATAGTAAGGAGTCAAGCTGACTGACTGAAGCTGAAATTCAACGGCTGCTCCCAATTAACCGACAAATCGATTATGGCATTTGCCATGAACTGCCACCACATCCTAGAAATCGACCTCCACGACTGTAGATTCCTAGAGGACGAGTCAATTACTGCCTTGATCAGCGAAGGTCCTCATCTGAGAGAACTTCGCCTGGCGCATTGCTCTAGCATTACGGATAATGCGTTTCTTCGACTCCCACCAGACACGAGTTATGAAAGTCTCCGAATTTTGGACCTTACAGACTGTGGCGAGCTGCAGGACGCAGGCGTCCAGAAAATAGTTCAAGTCGCACCCCGACTACGCAATCTCGTCCTTGCCAAGTGCCGCAACTTGACTGACCGCGCCGTCTTGGCAATCACGCGGCTGGGCAAAAACTTGCACTACATCCACCTCGGCCACTGCTCGCGTATAACTGACGCTGGCGTGACGCAACTTGTCAAACTCTGCAATCGGATCCGGTACATTGACCTTGCTTGTTGCTCCAACCTGACGGACAACTCGGTCCATCAACTGGCAACGCTGCCCAAACTCAAACGCATCGGGCTGGTGAAATGCGGCAACATCACGGATCGGAGTATATTAGCTCTCGCGAAACAGAAGCAGGTGGGGCATAATGGACCCGTGGCTCCAAGTTCGCTTGAGAGAGTCCATTTGAGCTATTGCACAAACCTGACGCTAGCGGTAAGTCTTTGGAAATGGGAGGGTTCCAATTGGTCGGGGCTAACCCGAATTAGGGGATTCATGCTTTATTAAACAACTGTCCACGGTTGACGCACCTCAGTCTGACAGGCGTGCAAGCCTTTTTACGGGAGGATCTAATCGCGTACTGCCGGGAGGCTCCTCCAGGTTCGTGCATTTCTCCGCCTCCACGTTCCCCATTCTGTAACCCAGCACGTGCCTCATTACCCTCGCCACTCACACCCCATGTTCACGTTACATCCACTCCCCTAACAACCAAAATAGAATTCAATGATCACCAACGCGACGTCTTCTGTGTCTTTAGCGGCATCGGCGTAACCAAACTCCGCAGCTATCTCAACAACGAGTCGCGCATCCCCGCCTACGAGACCGACGGCACCATGTACGACGAAAGCGAGGAGCAAGAAATAGTAATCAACGTCAACGCTCAAGTCTCCGCCATGGCCATTGAGGAGATGGACGAGGACTTTGGCGAAGGCAGCGAGGTCATGGGGCAGGACTAACACGACTAGCGCTTGTCGCACAACACTGTCGCTCGGCTACATCTTCCCATGACTCGATGGGTCCCGGGTTACGAACATCATTGCAAAGATTGAACTGAACTAGCCTAATGTATGGAGTCTAGCCTGTACCACCTTTTTTCTTCTTCTTTTCCTTTTCCGTCTCGCGTCCCTCTTTGTCTAGCCTGATTTCGGTAGTCATGTTCTGCTATTATGTTATCACATTTACGGCCAGCATTTTGTATCTATGGATGAAAATCAAGGAGGGTGCGGGAGTTGGGAAGTTCCGCAGGGAGGACGCGGATGGAGTTCATGCGAGACGATACCCAGGATAGCATGCCTACTCATGCGAAGTTTGCCCGTTGTAGATAAATACCTTTTTGATTGTATTGGGGCCCCGGTCACAGCGAGCGCAAACGACGGCGCGAACGGAGTAGATATGTCAAGAAAATGAAGCACGTTAGGCATATACAATAAATACCATATCGCGCTATGCCGTACGTGAAGGGGGGAAAAGCGGCTGTGGTGAAGCCACTGCGGGCGGGCACGCGGTCGGGCACGCGGTCGGACACGCGGTGGTTGCAGAAATCCCAACAGAATGTGATTGATGAAAACAAGCTTTGGCCAACGGTGCACCCTGCGTCACGTCTCCTGCGTTATACATCTCGTGCGGAGCAGAAAACTGTGATGGAGACATCGCTCCCGACGTATCCCCTAGATCCAAGGGAAAAAACGCCTGAAGCTGAAACGCTTCTCCCCCTGATCCAGAACTGCCACAATAAAAAAAAATTATAAAATAAAGGGGCGTCAGGTATCGGATATCGCCTACACACAGACCCACACCGATAGCTGTCCCTTATCAGGCCTGTCTTGGTATCCCCACCGCCAATCCCCGCTTGCCCTGGCTCCGCGACACCATAGGGGATACCCAGCGAGCCTACAACCCGCAAGTTTCCGAGCGCAGATCTTTTTGCCGCTTGGATGCGGAGGGTCTTAGCTGGGATCCGCTGTGATGGTTTCGCCGAACCTCCGACTTCAGCTGGGTTGCGGTTTTGGCGGAGTACTCTGGATCCGGCAGGTTACTCTGGGTTCCTGGGTGAGGGTGTGCAGTGGGTTGGCTAGGTTGGTTGTGCGGAGCACACGCGGTGCCTGGGTTTGTTTGATTGGCTATTGACGTCCGGATGGGCTAGGTGAGAGGTATTTATCGCGCAAGCGATGAGAGTGTGGATGTAGATATGAATGTTGTGAGATCATATGCTAGGGACGCTAATCCATCCATATCCCCCGGTGAGTTTCCGGTTCAGGAAACTTAGTTATAATAAGCTACAACAGCTTTGTTTACTCTCGCAGTGACTGATGGGACCAGCATAATAGGCGTGAGGTCTATATGAGCTGAATTAGCCACTATCTACTACTCTAAAATTTCCGGCGAGGTAGGGGTGCGTACAATAGGAATCGTCCGAGGCACCACAATCTATAACTATGTTTCTAGAACCGCTCGATGTTGCTTTTGCGTAATGCGACTCGTCACAATGAAGCACTTCGGCAGGTAAGTAATTATAACACTACTCGCCATTTCTGTTGCACGAGCTGTCTTTTCTTTATAACTCTTGTGCAAGGTTTGATGCTGTATACATAGTCGCCTGTGGCTGATAGATTTGATAACTCGCAATGGGAACTCTGAGAAGCCGAAGAGCACGATGACTGAAGCTAGATAGCACTAACTGGACTCGTGTGATTTGGCCTCAAGATTGGTAGCTAAGTATTTCGACGATGAAAATCTTCACCATAGTCCACCTTTTATCCTAAAAATCCCAGGTTCTCTTATATCAGCCGTCCAGTCGAGGTATTTCTTCGATATTGACCGCATTAACGAGGTTAGCGTGGAATTTATTATTTCCCCCGCAGACTGGAGTTTGTCGGGCCTAAATCTCCAAGGACACAGCTAATATGACGAGGTGAGATGAAGGTTGGATGAGCTTTTGTTTGTCCTAGAAGAGTCGAGGTCTCTAGTTGCACTTTGGATTTTGACTTTGCCTGCTTGTGAGTCATTTCCAGGAGACATCGACTACTAAGGATCTGAGCTCTTTTTCTATTCGGCTGGCTGGTTTATTCGAAGATTCTATAGACCTTTTGCTCACGTCTCTTTATCAGAACCCAGTTGCTAGAATGTGAGGATCGGAGAGTAAGCTGCCACCAAGTTTCAAAGGCCAAGAAGGCTAGATCGTTTTCTGACCACACTTTTAGTGGCAGAGTGATGGCTAATGAAGGGGTGTTTTAGAGGCTGAGTGTTATGCGGAATCTTGCTCTTGTTTTTGCTCATAAATGGTTCAATCCTGGTGAAATTGCAGTGAGGCTGAATAGAGGTGTGCTCTCCAGAGCGTATTAACAGAGAAAAAAAAGCTGTAGCCTATACGTTAATGCCTAACACGAAGAGATTAGGAATCGGGGGCCGTCACAGGAAGGGTCGGAAATATTTCAAAGATCTGCGCGAGGTGCTATGTGTGTGCTAGGTGCTACAACTGGGTCGTACCTGGGAATTAGCTCGCCAATTGTTGCCTAGTCATTTACGAGCGTTAAATTGATTTAGTCCCGAGCTTACAGTTTGGTTTGAGATAATAATCGTGATTAGCTGGTTGGTCAGTTAGAGACTTCTTCTGCAAGCTCGATGCACTTCTCAGCTACTCATGTCAGCTGATCCGACTGTGTCAGGGACTTGGCCGCCAAGTGGCTGCCGAATGGCGGTAGGACGTGAAAGGTTCTCATCTTCGCTCTGAATATCGGACCGTATTACAGAAAATAACTGTAGGCTAGCGTCATTTTTTGACAGACCAGATAAGGGCTTTGGGAGAAGCCCTGTTTTTTTACGTGACGTAAAATTAGGGCAATTCTAGGAAAAGAGCGGATGCGGTGCTCTCCTAATCCGGGATGCCGCGGGTCTTCTTGTGCCATAATTAATTACATCAATGAAATACAGTCGCCTCCCGTTACAGCGATACCTCCTTTTTAGGCTATCGTTATATCGATTTGTTAGGGATATCGTTATAACGAGGTAAATTTGTATGGGAAACCGAGATTTCAGACACAGAAAACTTCATCGCACGGACCAAATTGTGGCTTTCTTGGCATCGCTATAGCGAGAGCTGACTGTACTGAGAAAACACGGCTAAACAGGTATATTAATCACCGAAAGCTTATGTGCTGATTGCTTTGTGTTTCCTTGCCGATCCCTCTCAAGTAGGCTGGCAGGCGGTCTGGGCAAAATGTGATGGAATTCATAGTCCTCCTTTCAGCAGCTGAGAACCGCAATGCAGGGATTGAGGAGATCTAGACCACAGCGTCTCTCAGCCCCAGGGTGCCAGCTCCTTCAAAGGCAAGTTTGATCAGTCACCTTGTCCAGCGCCGACGGCGCGTGAACGCATGCTGGAAGCTGCGTGCCTGACCGAGAGGCTTTGATGACCGGGCTGGATGCTCAGTCGATGAGCCAAGGCGTCGAATGTCACCCGAGGGAATACATTGCCAAGAGAGCCGACACATTTGTGGCGTGCAGCTTGGATGGACAAGCAACCCAGGCGCTGTACCACAGTGGCGGGCATTCAGAAAGCACTTTGGGTTTCTTCAAGGATCAATTGTTTGCGTGGCTGATCCGAGAATGAGACGGGCGCGATTGCGCATCGGGACGCTGAAGTGGGCCGAAACAGTAGCACAGCAGGCAGCTGGGACCGTTTGGCAGACTTTCCCACCGCTTGGACCTCAATGATGCGGGGGATCTCCACAGCCAGCCTGCGTGTTGACGGCCTCGGCATGTCCCGGAAAACTGGGCATCACTTAGGCTCGACGGAATTTGCCAATGTCCTAATATCCCAATCCCTTCAGCAAGCCGCCACAACTTACCTTCAACTCGGAGGGAGCAAGTTGCAGGGACTGGCAGGGACTGGCAGGGACTGGACATATTGCTTCTGGCGCCCGATCGCTGACACGAATGCAGCACGGGACGATCTAGTATCGCTTCCTGCGGGTAGGAGGAAAACAGACTGGGTGACTGGATGCAAGCAGCAGCGAGACTGATTTGCAGCGTCTAGAGGGCATTCAACGTCAGACAATAAAGGGCTGGAGCAGCTAAGGGAGAAGAGAGTAAGGATGTGGAATATCTCAAAGCGACGCGCAATGGCTTCCAAGGCTCAGATGCCCTTGCGGACTCAAGTCAACTCACCAACTCACTGAGGATGTTGGCAGTCCCCATCCAGCGCGCATTCATTGGCCGGGGCGTGCAGCAAGCGAATGTGCGGTTTTTGCGGTTTTGCGGTTAGCTTTTCCCTCATTTGATGGTGAGATGATGGCGAAATTGCTACAACGAAACGAATGCGCGGCCTGGAGGGAGTCGCCTGGCCTTTTGAGTTGCGCCGGACGGGCACGTTTGTCGACGGCTTGGAGGCTAAAAAGGGCAGGACGAATTCCGCCAATTGGCGCCAAGTTCTCCGATCGACCAAGAATTCCCGACCTTGGCTTTTTAAAGCGGGACGTTTTGGTGGAGTCTCAGCATCTAACCCACGCGGATCATCAGGCGCCCAGCAACCGTAAGACGCTGGCTTGGCTTAGGCTTAGGAGTCTCAGCATTCTTAGCACTGAGGCGCGTCCTGTCAGATCCCGGCAGCTAGAAGGGAGAGGGGGTTTTGCAGGTGAAAGGCAGCGAGATCCCTTCTGTCCCTTTCTGGCCCGGTGACAGAGCATAAATTGGAGCGGAAATCAGTGCGCGGGGATTGGACGGCGGCCCAGCAATTCATGCCGCAAGCGATCGTGCCAAGGCCTTAGCGTGAAAAAAAATGGCGCCACTGTCCCCGAAGGCCGTAACAAATAACGAGGGCGACCGTCACGCCAACGCTTGGGATTGGGGCAGTGCATCACCTTCCCCCTTCGCTTTTTCCTTGGACTCAGCGGGCCCAGCCTTCCTCCCCGCGCCTGATCTTCCACCTAATATTCCCCTCCCTCCCACCACCTTTTCTGGCCGCCTTTTGAAAGTCTGTTCTGCCCACCCTTCCAAGACTTCCGACCCAAGGCCTATTCACTGTGCCATATTTTTTCAAGACTGCGCGCGTCGTTGTCCCGAACCTCGTGTGCTTCGCTTCCGCCTAGAATTGATCTTGCCAAGCACAACCACCACCGTCGCAAGCCCTCTCAACCACAGCCCAACGCCATGTCTGAGACCACTCCTGCCCAAGGACTGCCGACAGCGACCACGCCGCAACAACAGCAACAGCAGCAACAACAACAGCAGCAGCAACAACAACAGGGCGCCCCTCAGCAGCAGGCCCAGCCGGTACCTGCACCTAGCAGTGTTGCTGGCGATCAGCTGGTTTGCCAGTGGTCCAACTGCGGCGAGCGGTGTCCGACCGCAGAGCAACTCTATGTAAGTGACTTCAACCCAATCAAATTTGTGCCGCGTGTGAGAAGAGTGCAAGAAGCCCGCTTGATACTACTAAGAAGCATCTTGCCGGAGGAATCCGAGAGATGCCGCTGTCATTTCGTTCACCATCTCCGTCATGTCACATCTCCCCATTAATTCACGTGAAATATTAAACACTAGCTAAGCTTTCTACAGGACCATGTCTGTGAGCGTCATGTTGGCCGCAAGAGTACCAACAACTTGAACTTGACTTGTCAATGGGGTAACTGCCGCACGACTACTGTGAAACGTGACCACATCACTTCGCACATCCGTGTTCACGTACCGTTGAAGCCGCACAAGTGCGACTTCTGCGGCAAAGCATTCAAACGGCCCCAGGATCTCAAGAAGCACGTTAAGACCCACGCCGATGACTCCGTTTTGCTTCGCTCGCCGGAGCCTAACAGGGCGCCGCATGGGGGTGGGGGTGGCTACCAGCAAAACCCAGGAAAGCGTAAGCAACACCGTCTTTTCTATCAGCATCAAATCAATCATGTACTCGTATTCAATTCTTTCCTTCCTTGAGTCTAACTGGTCGTGGACACAGTTGTCGCTGACTTGCAGGCTCTCGCTGCTACAGCAAGTGGTTATTATCCCGACAACAATATGGGCCCCAATGCAGCGTACGGTCAGCAGCATTCAAGTAATAATCCCGGCGGGTTTTACAGCGCCCCACCACAAAACTCTGCCTATGGACCCGTTTATTATGCAGTAAACCAAGCACAAAACATGAACAACGATTCCTACGAGATCCGTAAGCGCGCAGCTTACGACGCCTTGAACGAGTTCTTCGGCGATGCTAAGAGGAGGATCATCGATCCCACAACCTACTACGACGTTGGCCAGCGGCTCATGGGTCTCCAAAGTGTTCAGCTTCCAGTCATTGGAGGCGGTTACCAAGGAGGCATGTCTGACTATGGCCAAGGCGGCCCCATGGTTGCACATGGACCGGCTCCGGTGCATCAATACTCTTTACCGCTGCCAAATTTGAGGACGAAGAATGATCTCCTGAACATCGACCAGTTCTTGGAGCAACTTCAATCAACGGTTTACGAAAACTCGAATCACGCAGCTGCTGCGGGTGTTGCTCAACCAGGAACTCATTATGTCCACCCAGGCGTCCATTACCGATCCAGCAACTCACCGCCAGGCCTGCCAATTCCCCACCCGCAATCGTCACATGCCACGGCTATGGCACCCATGTCTGCTCCTCCGAGCAACGAAACTCCAGCTCTCACTCCAGCATCAAGCGTATTATCGTATACCTCGGGGCATTCACCTAATTCCGGTCATTCAGGGAGCACAGTATCCCCGACATCAAGGCCAGGAATGGGCAGCATGTACCCGACTCTGCCATCTGTTAGCGCCATGTCGGAAATGTCAGCGTATCCTGCAACTAGTGGCGCCCCTCCATCTGCTCTGGCTCCTTCATTCGATGTGGATGGCCGTCGCCGCTACTCTGGAAACCTATTGCAGAAAGCAGCTCCAGACCGTCGCTCGAGTGAACAGATGGATACGTCAGAGGATGGCGCCTCACCCAAGGAATCTCGACGCGGTTCGGAACAGGATGGTCTCCGCCATAATGTCAACCAGCTAGCGATTCAATCGCCACGTGTTGACCCGGCGTTGTCGGGATCTCTGCAATCTCCAAGCCAGCACTCAACGTCGTCCGGCGACCACGCGGCTGAGGCCCAAGAGTCATGGATCGAGAATATTCGAACGATTGAGCGGCTCCGATCATTCATCAAGGAGAAGCTAGAGCAGCGCGATTACGAGGATGATGATGAAGCAGGCTCGCCAAAAGACGACTCAAAGCACTCGATGAGCGATGACGCGCACAGCCTATATCCGGTGCTCAGAGCCGTCCGAGGCAACGAATAATGATACCCGGTGAAAATGCTTTGGTACCTGGTAAGAGTATCGAAAAATGTGAGGCTTCTTGGGAGGTGTTGCCCTGGGGTGGGCCATCTGGTGTTACGCGTTGCGTGTGTATGATGGGTTCTTTTACGGGGGTTTGCTATGATCATCATTCATCTCTTCATTTTGCACTTTTAGTATTGCAAGGCCGGGCATTGCCTTCACGCATCTTGCCAGTGAGGCAGGTGAGACATGGGCTCAAGCCCGGTTCGGGGTTGTATGAGGGCTGCTTTTCTGCTTTCGACATCCTTTGCATGGATGCACGGTCGCTATCGGATAGCAGTGGGTACACGGTGGCTTTTGGGCGAGTGGAGGTTAACGTCTTAGCCACCCAGACGAGACAGCCACCCACCCGAGACAGTGCACGGGCCTCCTAGGAAAATCAAAATCAATTTGACCTCAAAATCAACCCTAAAATCAACCCAAATCAACCCAAATCTA
>Ga0307507_10005885_pt1 | contig 19535 bp, 24 predicted proteins | sample 7_EM_MG_FD_207223 | JGI IMG/M metagenome (GOLD analysis project Ga0307507, IMG submission 207223) | Populus trichocarpa ectomycorrhiza microbial communities from riparian zone in the Pacific Northwest, United States - 7_EM | ecosystem: Host-associated > Plants > Roots > Unclassified | place...
GCAACTTTAATAGAGGCTGTAAAGCATATATAAAAGTCTAAATTTAAATTATTAAAATTTATTATTAAGTGGTTGTTAAGATATTAAAGTGTGATTTTTCTATTTTTTGGTGTGTTTTTGAAGTGATTAGCTCACCCATTTGACCAGCTCACCTGTGAAATACGTTATAGCAATAAATAGCTATATTTTATATATTTTAATATTTTAATTTATACTAATAAAAATTAAAGTATTAAAGTATTAGAAATATAGTAATAATAAGACTCCACTCCGGCCGCGTCCCGTGCCGCTAAACTCACCTGAGCCTCTGCTTCAGCTACGATTGTAGTGGTCTTGTGAGCTCATTCTTGTAACAGGTGGTCTAACAGACCACAAAACATCAATGATAAAAGGGTGCTTAGCGTCTGCGCATGATTCACTCATCGAAATACCAAAAAGATACTGACACCAACCTTATACTGTAATTGCGTCAACAATACACTGAACATTCAGATAACAGTCTCATTGAACGGGAAATGATAATATATTGATAACCAAAGCACGCGGCAATATCTGTCTCGTTATGCTTAGGACCACATCGAGAAGACGGGTTCTCGAAATTGGTAGCTTCAAACCGGCTTACTCACTTTGAAACGCCTAATCCAATGCTATTAAGGGCCTCTAATATAGGATATTAAGAATCTCGAAGACAACTTCTAAGCTACTTCTTCAACCATTCGCCCGCTGAAACGCCTTGGTGCACTTCCGGAAGCGGGGATAGTATGAGTGAACACACCACCGATAGGAGATGAGAGCCACTCTTCAGGTACAGCAACTCGGCTCCCATTGGCGTTTTGAATATGACGAACAAAGTCTGGTGATGCTTTCTCAACTTCCGGTTCGTCTTCTTGGCCGGATTCTCCAACGTCAGCTGCAGCACGGCCACGACGCTTGGGAGGTTGCTTTTTGAGGAGCCGGTTGATAGTGTCCATCTGGTGATGTTAGCGAGATGATCTTGAAATACGATCGCAGATATGAACTGAATCTTGTAGCTCAAACGGCTTTCTTGTACAAGGCTCGATTTGTATAGCTTGACTTACCTTCTCTTCCTCGTTACGTTTCTCACTGAGATTCTTGCGCCGGCGGGCCATTTCTGCTCGGCGCATAGCGTGCTCCTCTGCCGTAAGATGCTTCTTCTTCTGTGCCTCTATGGCAACGATACAATTAGTTCGGAAGTTCGTCACAAAAGCGGCTGTGCGCCAGGAGGAAATGCCGTAGAAGTGGGATCATCATGAACTTTGACTTACCGTTTGAAAGAGCAATCAATCCACCGTCATACTCTTCAAAAGCAGCGCGTTGACGTCTTGTTAGTTTGCTGAGGTCCGGTGTGTTGCTTCGACTGATAGACTGGGGAGTTTCGTCGTCACTATCTAAATCTTCATCTCGGTCGGCATCGTCATCTACAATCTCTTCGTCCTCTCCTTCAGCGTCTTCATCACCGCCTTCCTCATCCTCTTCGTCTTCTTCGTCTTGTGACTCTAGCTCAGAGAGTTCTTCATCGTCATCGTCATCATTGACCATTGCCATCTCTTTGGCTTCAACACCGGAGATATCTTGAGCAGGAGTAACGTTGATGCTTGGTTTGATGAGTCGTGCAACACCCCTAGACTTGGCAACTGGTGGTGGGGGAGGGGGAGGGGGAGCATCTTCCATCTCCACATCGTCCTCACCCTCGGCGTCCACATCCTCATCATCTTCTTCGGCCTCTTCCTCGTCTTCTTCCTCATCTTCATCCATTTCCTCAGGCTCTTCAGCCTCCTCGTCTTCCTCCTCGTCCTCCTCTTCGCTCGACTCTTCCACTATGACCTTTTTGTTCCGTGATCCTCGAGGTCCGCTCAGTATTTCCCCTCCCTGAAATCTGTCTCGCGAGTTGACGGAGACATTCCGGACAGAGCCACTTGTAGCTTCCCGGAGCTTGCTAGGTGGTGCCTTGACGGTCAGGTGTATGGACTGTCGGGTTTCTTCGGGAGAGGTTCTCTCAATGGTAGCAGAAGAAGCCGAAGTAGCTACGCCGCGACGAGGGCGACCGGAGGAGGAAGCGGCGTGACTGGATTCAGTAGTTAGAGAAGCTCGCGATCGCAGACGGCGCGTTGACATTATGGTGGACGAGAACAGCAGGGTATATTGTTAGATGGAAGAACAGCAGTATAATCTAAGCAGGAAGTGGGATCGTGGTTCCGTATAAGCCAAGGCAAGGGTTGACAGATATAGCCGGGGCAGGTGTGTTGTTCTTTGGGAAGCAGATTGGCATGCATCTGGACATTGTGAGAGTTGAGGCGAGCCTTGTACTCCCCACGTCGCACCCGGCGGATAGCCATGAGGGAGCAGTCAGTCAGCCACATACCTGAGGGAGTTGCCTTTGTTGTGTGCAGGTATCCAATCGTCTGTACCTTCAGACTCGTCGTAATCGGTACTCAGCCGGCGTAAGCGCTTGACGGGCCTCTCAGCGCGCCCCGCCATAAGGGATTAAGCCTTTGGGTAAAGAAAATTTGGATTGGGGGTTATTCCTTTTGCGCCCGGTGATGATTCGCCGCAAATACACAACTGTCCAACGGCGATCTCAGCGGCCACGGAGAGAGACCTGCCACCGACAAGGGCTGTGATGCAGGGAGTCCCTTAGTCAGCCACACGACTGCTCCACTATGTACCTCGGCATCTACAGTATCAAGCATCATGGCCATCAACACCAGCATACCTATATAGCTCCGCTCCTCTTCTTCTCCTAACCCTCTCTCTTGTTCGCTGCACTCGATATTTGCAGTCATGTCACAGAAGGCAGATAAACTGACGACACCCTCCTGGCAATGTGCCCAATCGACCACTCCAGCGTCCCCTCCAACCTCCAACACAGAAGAACCTGCCCAGCAACGGCAAGCCGAATCGACTCCTGAACCAGGCGCAGAAGGATTTGTACAGCACCGGCCAGCAGCAGAAGGAGTATCGCTCTTAGAACAGGCTTCCAAATTCCTCAAAGACCCCAGCATACGGGACGCGCCACGGGATCGCAAAGCTGCATTCCTGGAAACGAAGGGATTGAGTAAGGTTGAGGTTGAGAAATTATTAGGGGCAGAGCCAGAGCAAGACACTTCCTCTAAGCTACTAAAAGAAGGAGAGGAGGCATGGTCAAAAGTAAGCAGCATCTGGGAGTTCACCACACCGCTATGCATTACTACCGAATCACTATTCTGCGCTTTTGAACAAGACTTTTCCGGAGACCTTCCACCCGTTTTGAAAATTGATAAAAGATTGCATATTGAATTGAGAGACCGTCAACTGACTCTATACAGACTTCTCCCTCCAAATCGCAGCCCTGCGACTTTCCACCGATTGTCACCTATCCCGAATTCCTCACACAAACCTCCAAACCACCACCTCTCATCACTGCCCGTCATATTTTAAACACTGCCTACATAACCGGTGGACTCGCTTCCACAATATATGGCTTCTCAAAATACATTATCGCTCCAATGGCCGGTACCCTCACTGAAGCCCGTCATGACTTCGTCTCCCATACACAAACCCAGATCAACCACCTGAACAGTCGATTAAGTAGCATAGTCTCCACAGACCCCCCCACAGCACTCAAACAGACCACCATGACATCGAAACCTGCCGATCCTGCAGATGACGTCTCAGAGGCCGATTCCGATCCCACAGAGCTTTACAACCGCGACTACGGCACGCAAACCTCACCTCACCTGTCCCGCCGACCCTCCACTGCCTCTAGTACTACCGACTCCTCAGACCCAGAAGCATCTAGCACTGTGGCTGGCCACGAGTCACAGCTGAAGATCCTAACATCGCATCTCCGCGAGCTTGAAGCCGCCAGTTCTAATGACTCGGTATCTACAGACTCCCTTCGGACGCAGCTCCAGGACCTCACTACTTATTTGAACGAGATGAGTTATCAGAACCAGTACTATGGCCCCATGGGAATGTATGGTGTGCCTAATTATGGTGTGCCGAAGACAAAGGATGGAAAGGATGACCAGATTGAGGCGCTGAAAGCAGAGATTCGCGGTGTAAAGGGCGTATTGCTATCTGCGAGGAATTTCCCTGCAGGTGGTAGAACTGTTGGAAGAGTGGGTGCATAATGAGGGAATTTGAACATATATTTTCGAGAGAAGGTCCCGAAGACACGCTTGAGTAGGATATAATCAAATGCTCTCACCTCTGGTCTTCTTCATACTGGGTTGAGCAGTATCTTGCGTTTAGCGTGGGTATACGCCCACTTGGCGTCTTCGAATTTGGCATATACGATGGAAAGGTTCAATCCTATTTGTAAAGGAGACCAACTTCTTGTACTATTATGTCTAGGACTCACTCATAGAGAGTCCAATCTGAAATCTGTCTATGAACACCGACTTGGAATAACAATCATTATAACATTAGATTTTAAGGGCATATTCGCTAAAGTTTTAATCCATCCTTGTCCCAAGCCTGATAAAGGAATGTTGCTAGAAATTTGCAGAATATTGTCACGACGCATGGAATACGGACTGTAAGCTTTGCAGTGTGAAGAATTGCATGAACGACTTGATTCTAAATCTATGGAAATCAGGTGGAATATATACATAAAAGGTGTAGACAATAAAGGGGTAATTGACTGAGTAAGTGACCGAATCGGTGCGCGAGTCGGTGCGCGAGTCGTTGACCGATTCGTTGACCGAGTCAATATGCAGGTGAGTCAGTGGGGTCTTTTGACGGTGTACTGGTAGTCGGTTACACAAACTCATATCTTCCGACCCCGAGAAACAGAAAAAGTCTTGTTGATACAGTTACAGTCAAATGCACGACCAGCTTCACCCCCCCCCTTTAGCGAGCGCTGCGAAATTTTGAATTCGGTACGCGCATCCAATCTCGCTTGATTGCCACCAACTATACATAGTAATCGAAGCGAAGCCAAGTGCCTGCACGCAAGGGTCGTGCTAGTTGCTAGGGGCAATCAAATTGAAGCTATTCAGAACTTACCTGGCTGGCTTGCCAAAGTCTCAATATTAATCCAAAATCGTGCTATAAAATCATCAATTTGCCTTCGATATGAATCCTCCTTTAAAACGCGTAGCGGCTCGATCAACAGGTGTGTCTCCTCGCCCTTAACAAAATCGACAAAGCTTCCTTCCTCCCTCCTTATTACATACGCCTCTGCCTTCGTGGACTTCTCACCGGGGTGCCCTGCAACAGCCGCCAAGACGCAAATACAACGCCATTCAGTTAGACTTTACATTGGAGGAGCTTGAGGAAATAGAAAACAATCCGGAAGCTGTAGATAAGGACGATAAGGAAGATACAGAGGCTTGGCTTAACTATATACAGAGTTAGTAGACTTCTTGTACGCAGAGCCAACAGGCTTCTTAAAGTCAGATTGGCCGATCGACTTAATCAAGGCCGTATGAGTCGCCGTATCCGACATAGGATCCTACCTACCCACAGTCAAATATGTCAACACCGCGATATCAAGCTACAGCCTTTTGGGTAGCTGCTTGAGCTCCTTGAGCTTCTTAGGCTCCTCCACAAAATATAATTAAGGATGAAGAAGAAATAACTCCACCACCTTACCTACGCGTAGAGAGTGAGATTGATGATATAGGAAGAGCTAGCAGCGGCGTGTTTATTACTTACAATTATAATATATCGATTTGATATCTAAAGGAGCCAGCGTTTACTAAAACTCTCGTTAATACAAGCCTTTAATATTATAATCTTTGGCGACTTTAAGTCTTTCCTATTTGCAAGAGGGAGCTATGTTGTTAAGAGTAAGGTATTCACGTTAAGCTCTAGCTAATTAAGGCAAAGGTTAACACTCAGTATATAGGCGTTCGTGACGTTAGGTTTAATATAGATTCTAAAGTCACAGATTAGTAGCAGAAGATTAACACGTAACTTATTGTATAGGCTTAACATACTAATAGATGTGGCGAGATTAAGGCTCTGACTGTTAACCTCTTAATTATATATACTCCGGATGGAAATTAGCTAGCAGCCTCTTACTCTAGAGGTAGCTCTTACCTATTAATAATTAATTAACTCCATAATAAACTTCCAACGCCCTTGTAGAGCTTAGAGCTTAATATAACGCTTTATATACCTACCAGTAGTGTTACAAATTTAATAGGCTTGCGAGTTAAGCTTACTAGGTATTAGCGCTGTAAAAAGCACTGTCCTAACGCTAATTAGTGTTATATACTTGGCCAGGTAGATGTCAAATTAATAGATAAGAACTTACGGGAGTGGGTAACTGGTATTCAGCAAGGTATTGCAAATATTAAGAATCCACCTTATAAGCTTGCTACTCGGCTTACTAAGAGAGCGGCGACAAGAGGAAAAGATGGTAGAAGAGTACGCTAATCTGCCTTAAGTAAGAGCTCTACAGTTAATAGCCTAGGCGTTATTAATCACTTTTATATTAGCTCTATAGGCTTAATATTAGATTAGCAAATTACTTATATACCAGTAAGCTAACTGCCCTTATTATCCTTACCTATATTACCAATATACTGGCCATAAAGTATTAACCGCGTAAAGGATCTAGAGGAGTTCTTTAAGTATTAAAGGTAGAGTATAGCTGGCGATCTTAACTAGGAGGCTGATTTTAAAGCTGCGTATAAAGTTGTCCATAATTTAAGGTAGGACTTAGAGCTCCTACGTAATAAATCTAATGGTGCTGATCCTATTAAGGAGCTTATTAGTGCTGGTATTAAATCAGGTGTTGTAAGACGGCTATAGAAGGACTTAAAGAAGTAGGCAAATAAGCGTTGTATGTAGCTTAAGGGAAGTTTTCAAGACATAGATAATTAGCAAAATATAGGGTGTCTCTGCCACTGCTAGCGCCCCTATAGTAGCAGAGACGCCCTATATCTGGGTTCTTTAAGATATAGATTATTATAATTAATAAAATATAGGGTGTCTTTATCACTGCTAGCACCCCTACAGTAACAAAGACACCCCATATAGAGCCTTTTAGTGTATTTATAAATATTACGTATGGTCAAGAACGCCGCCAAAGATTAATTATAACTCTTACCCTAAAAACCTCAATAATTGTATCCACTATGTTGGAAATGGCCTCTTGCGCTTTTACTCTTACTACCAACCTTATTTATACTCTAAAGAAGGAACGCCTTAAAGCTATAGCTAAAGGTTTCCGGGTACTCTAGCTAAGAGTACTACTCCCGCTAAATAAAGGCCTTTAGCTTTCCAAAAAACTCTTTAATTAGATTTAGATTAGGTGAGTATAGAGGTAAATACACCAGCTTAACACCAAAGGCGTTAAAGAGAGACTATATCCTTTCCGAATAATGGAAGCTAGCGTTATCTATAACTACTACTAATCGCTCAGTAGGAAAGCGATTATACTATAGTAGAAGAGTATTTGCCACCTAGAACTTAAAGCCTTTGCTATTTATTAAGCCTTTATATACCAAAGCTGCCAGTACGCCGTTAATCGTATATATAGGCAGTATATTAAGCCTCCTCTTACCCCAATTGTATGGCGTCTGTAAGACTGGTGTAATACTAGAAGGAGCCCAGCCTACCTTTTATACGCCTGTCTTTAAATCCGCACCTAACTCATCTATAAATACCAGTTAATTGGCAGTATACTGTAATATAATGGCAAAATATATATCGCGATTGTGAGCGCTACGTTTAAGGGCTACCTGGCGACACTTCTTTATGTAAGCTACTTTCTAAGCTCTATACTAGAGGATCTAATTAACTTACCCGCTTCCTTGTCTAGCCAGCCAAATAGAGCTCTCGAAATATCGTATAGCGGCTTACTACAACGTTAAACATATCGTAGATTAGCCACTGCAACTTATCACTAAAGAGATTTAGCTTCTCCTCTAGCCGTATTAGTATTACCATAATTATCGGATTGCTTAGTAGGAACTAGCCACCTTTACCGTTTAAAGGTGCTAGAGTTAAGCCAAAGACTTATAAGTTCCTTCTAATTAAGGCAATTAAGCGAATTATATAACTAGCGGCGGAGGCATACTCTGCTTAAGTTGCTCCAAGCCAAAGAAGATCCTTAATTAGAGCGTGCTGATATGGGCCCATTCGCGGAGCCATACTATAGGTAGAGGATAGGTAGAAACCTTGCAATATTTAACAATGATTACGACACCACAGGAAGACCGATCGCGGATAGCTTTAGATTTGTCAGGAACAAGGTTCTTACAGCCAAGCATAGGGCTTCGCTTCGATTACTATGTACAGTTGGTGGCAATCAAGCGAGATTGGATGCGCGTACCGAATTCAAAATTTCGCAGCGCTCGCTAAAGGGGGGGGTTGAAGCTGGTCGTGCATTTGACTGTACAGTGATGCAGCTTCACCCCCCCCCTTTAGCGAGTTGCAGATTCGGTACGGGTATCCAATTTCGCCTGATTGCCGCCAGCTGTACATAGTAATTGTAGCGAAGCCGTATGCTTGGCTGTAAGAACTTTACTTCTGGCGGACTTGCCTTCCTCCGCAGTGTCGTGATCTTTGTCAAATATCGTAAGGTTTCCACCCGTACGGTATTGCCAAATTTCATCGGCAATTGAAGAGACAGCGTTGTATTCGCGTTTTGGCGGCCATAACGGAGGCGTAGTTAAGGGGGAGAAGAGGAAGCGTACGTCTTCAATTTGGTTCTCCTGGCCAACCGCGAATCTCCAGGGCAACCAAGGCGATTCTCCAGGGCAACCAAAAAGGTCCTTGCGCATAGCCACAGCCGTTCGCTACAATTACTATGTACAGTCGGTGGCAATCAGGCGAAACTGGATACCCGTACCGACCTCTGGCGAAAAATTATTTAACTTCGCCTAATTGCCACCAACTGTACATAGTAATCGTAGCGAACGCCTATGGCTGTACGCAAGGGCCATTTTGGTTGTCTGGGAGAACTGTCCTGAAGATCAACGGGTATGACTCCTTCCTTTCTTACAGCCAAGCATGGGCGTTCGCTACAATTGCTATGTACAGTTGGTGGCAATTAGGCGAAGTTAAATAAATTTTCGCCAAAAGAGGGGGGGGTGGAAGCTGGTCGTAAACATAGCTGTAGTAATTCCTGCAAGTCTCATTCGGGTTCGAGAATATCCGGTAAAATGGTCTTTCGAGTCACAAATTGAAGCAATTTCTTGCCACGGTACTGCTGAAGGGGATGGCTGGCCAGAGTATTTTGCGAGTATAGGGATCATTCAAATTCCTGGCCACTCAAGCTTCGGCTTTCGTCTTCTTCACCTCTGGAGGGTCAGACTTCCCTTCCTCTTTATCGCCTGCCTTCGAAGCAAGCTTCGAGAATGCTCCACTGCTAATCCTTAGCTTCTCCGTAGCCCAACTCATAATAATCTCTTCGTTCTTCTCGACCTCTCGATATCTTCCACCTCCTCATCCGCATCCTTACTCTTCTCCTTTTCTTTCTCTTCCGGTTTCTTTTCCTGGTCCCCTAACTACAGCCTTCAGCTCTACTTCTTTTCTTGCCACTTCTTCCATGTCAATATCTTCGAAGCCGGTCTTTTTCAAGATGCTGCCAGCCAGGTATCTGTATCGCGTATGGCCACTGACCAGGACACTGACATCAACATTCTCGACTCCTTTCACTCCTTGGACTTTTTGCAGGCTAGCGACGCCATACTGAATGCTGCTCGTGCGGTACAGAAATGCGGGGATATAGTCGTCGGTCGAATATACGTTAACGGCCCTGCCCGATACCACACTCCTTACCTTTCTCCACTCGCTTGCTGTTGACGGTGTCGGTGCTCCGACAAGCGCGACGCTTTCGACCAGCCCAAAGGCCCTCCTGTCTGCAAGTGTCATAAGACACGTATAGATGACTCGCGCTCCAAGCGAGTATCCAATCAGCATAACCGGCCTTTCGCCCTGTGCTTTGTTGATGAGAGCATCGGCCAGTACCTCTCCCGCCTTCTCACTCCTTGCCTTGGCAATGCTAAAGGGGTTATCAATGATTCTTGACATTTTCAGAAACCCCAATGGCCACAGTCCCGCACTTAGACTCGCAAAGACCGTCCTCTTAATAATCTCGCTCTTGGCATAACTCCACGTAACACTCTGCACAATGATGCTGATCGAGTTCCCCAACTTCAGCAATGCCTCGAGCTCCCGCCTCAGCGCAAACCCCTTAATCGATGGCCCAACAACACGCCACGGCACCACCACCTCCTCATCCGTCAGCCACCCGGAAATCCCAATCGCGACTCTCAGCCTCCGAAACTTATTCTCGGTCTTCCTCGGGCGATGAAAATTGCGAATAGGCGAACCTAAAATCCTCCACCTCCCGCGCGTACTGATCCATCATCTGGCCCGTCATTCTAGCACCATGTGCGCCAAACAACCCCCCCACCAAAACCGTACTGCTCGCCAGCGCCCCAAAATACTCCGCCACCGCCGTCGCGCCTAGCCCCAACCGCCCATTACGCTCCCCACGCCCGCCGCCTGCCGCTGCATCTCCACGTCCGCCCTCATCTGCTGCCGCGCCGCTCGTCGGCCGCTAGGACGTCGATGGAGAGTTGCAAGCTGCTTGTTAAGTGGAGCTGCAGGACCCGCGAGTGCGCGCCGTCCTGCTCGAGGCTAGGAGCAGAAGCAGCAGCGCGCGCTTGAGATCCGCAAGATGTGTCAGCGGCGTGCGGAGCGGCGGGTATAGCGTCTGCAGCGCGGCGCCGACGCTCTGGTCTCGTGCGCGCGGGGGGAGGACTCTGGCGCCGCGAGGGCGAGGCCAGGACCAGGGATGTGGGGCACGCGCGGGGCGGCTGCGGTGAGGCGGCTGCGGTGAGGCGGCTGAGGAGTTCAGGACTTCGTCGACGCGCTGGAGCACGGTGTCGCGCCAGGCGTCGAAGTAGGCCAGGGCGGCAGGCTGCAGGGCCTGCGTTTCTGGGTGCGCGAGCTCGGCTTCTGTGGCTTTGCGGCGGGCGGCCCGGGCGCGGCGCGCTTTGTCGGCGGCGGGGATGTCGATAGCGCTGAGGTTCTGGGCGCGCGGAGGGCGGCATCGCCGGTTAGGTGGGGCTCGCTGTCGTCGTCGAGGCCGGGGGTGAAGGTTGCAGGAGGGTTTGTGCATCGAGGCGGTTGCGGAGGCGATTAGGAGGGTGAAGTCGGAGCGTTGTCGTGGGGTTTCGAGGATGGAGGTGAGGGATTGGTCGTCTGGGGAGGGCAAAGGGGGCGCTGGCGGTCCGCGGAAGACCAGGAGAGGTGAGAGAGCATAGTGGGTGTATAGAAAATGAGACAAAGGTAGAAAATTGGTTTGAGATTTGTGGGAGTAGCTTGGGAGTAGAGGAGAATTGATATGGTGCTGATATATGTTGATATGCGTTGACCTGGAAGCAAGAAATAGATCTGTGGCTTGAGTTGTGCTTGCCACGTCGTGCATTGGCCGTCAGGGTCCTTCATGTGAAAGCGGGAGAACGAACCACCTGCAGCGACTCAAGACGCACGTAATAGACAGCGAAAAGTAAATATTGTATGGAACTTTGGGCATACATGACAGTTTTAGAAGCGTGGTCTTGTCGCATCATGAAATAATGAGGAAATGATAAAGAATGACCGCTTCATTGATCCACATTCAACTCCATGGCCTCAATCTGAATGACAGACCTGTGATCAAAAGGAAACAACTGCCTCACACTTAGTTTCTAATTGCTTGTTCCGCTCAAGAGAAGTCCTCGCCCGTCTCCTCAATACTGTTCTTAATCCTGAGTAGGATCGTCGTCTTCCACTTATCAAGCTTGCTCATCTGGTCGTACTGGAATAGCTGCAGCGGGGTTAGCACTCGAATGAGAACACACCGGTAGCCAGGAACTTACCTTATCGGCGAATGCTTCTTGGTCGCCCTTGAAGAATAATTATGTTAGCTCAGCTAAACAGCCGGGGATTTGGAGAAAATACATCTGAAACCGCTTGAGTAAGGTCGACAAGAAGCTGGTGTTCTCTCTGCTGCGTGAAACTGGGGTCAAGGTCGCGGTAGCGCTCTAAGGCTGTATTCATCCCCACAATGTCTCCAGTGGCTAACGAACAGACACCTGCTTTAAGCAAGTACTCCTTCACGGACCATTTCCTATATAAAGGTAAGCAAGGCTCCGGAAGCAAGATCAAATAGATACAGACATGAGGTTGTTTTGGATACTTGATTTCGCTAGAGTTGAGAAGATTAGACGAGTTTATTTTCCATTCGAGGAGTGGCAACGTACCAACGCGCTCGTACAGCCCGATGGCTTTATAGTAGTCTTTTCCTTCCAGTGCAACCAAATCCGCTAGAGAGCTCATTTAGCTTATTTATGACCATTATGCAAGGAGTGACAATGAACAAACCTGTCTTAAGCCATAGCTTGTTCGCCAGTGCTTCCTATATCCATATAAGTAAAGTGAGCTTAAATTCCTGAGTTTTGACACTTACAGCATTATCCTACCAGATATTCATTAGTACTTGCAATAGAACTATCTTGCACAGCTGGTGGGGCTACGCACCGACTCGTACCAGCTGGCAGCTTCTTCGAAAGCTGCCGCAGCCCTCCCTTGGTCACCAAGTTCGACCTCAAATAACTCTCCAAGATTCTCCTTATCTGGTTTAAAAGTAAGTATAAAACGATAACAAATGTGTCTTCCGACAGGTTCGGAAGAATGAGGCGGTACTTACGGGTAGCCGCGCGACGGAAATTTCCCTTCGCGCAGTAGTGCTGTATAGCTTTTAAAACGTCAGAAACAGCAGGGTATGGTTTCAGCAGGTATAAAAACCTTTCTCTAGACACCGAGCTGCGTCTTCGGGATCTGTCTTCCTGTAGGCCTTGAATGCATCGTTCATGGTATTGGCTGCATCATCCTACACGCACTAGTCAGATAATAACTCAAGTGGTGCGGAAAGCTCCTAAATTTTACAGGCTCATTCAAATGCTGCAGTTGGATGGACGCAGCCTTCTCAAATGCTAAACCGGCTTCCTTTCCTAGACTTATCGTCAGTGCTACCACCCCACGTGATACGGCACGAACACTTTACCTTGCTTGGCCATGCGAAATGCGTTGCCCGCCTGGATGTAAAGATCTGCTGCATTGTCATCTGCAGCTATTTAGTTCACTATTTCAGGATTGTGGACGTATATTCTAACACTTCTCCTGCCGCCCGCCGAATAAGCTGAAACCGGAGCCTGCACTACTTAGCGCTTTCTCTGCCTTTTGAAGGGCGACCCTCGGATCCTGAGCCATGGTGAAACCTGAATAGGGAGATGTGGAATCTAAGATCTATGGGAGAACTTATTGGAAGAGAAAGTGTTTTGTTGGAAAGCACCTGCGAGGTCTCTTTGATGATGACCTAGCCGTGGGGTTGGTTAGCCCCTCGGGCAAACCTCGGCATCTGGTTCAAACCAAGACTTTTCAAAGTAGCTGATTGGAGATGAACGCGCCTTGAAAATATAGCTATAGGTATATTGACGATATTTTATGAACGGTATATACGCTATTCTATTGCTCTTATAAATTATTCTCTTTGGAGCACGTGAAGTAGTTAATGCGACAACCAGCGTGCTCTGGAATGAGTTCTCCAGGCAAAGTAACCGATCTCGACATCTTACTAATGAGTCGAACTTCAACTACACTCCATTCTTCGTCCTCTCCACACAGCCAGACCCAACACTTCTTCTACTCCCTTAATACCTGAATATGGAAAAACATACATCGGAAGGTCCATAGATTTCCAGAGAGCGTAAAATATTCGTCCTGTCATTGGGTACGGAGTTCCTGGTCGAGTACAGACACATTCGCTTACACTCGTAGCTGATGGCAGCTCGAGTGCTCCGAAGCAGGGCGCAAACCCTTACCCAGGCTCTATACCACAGATCGTCCCTTAGAACGAGCCTCCCTAGAATTCCTTCTCGATATAGCTCATCCAAACCGGTCGTAGACCTTGACCAGCTACTCTCGAAGCCCACCTGGTCCGTCCATTCGCTTTTGGCATCCGACATCCAGGAAGCCGACGCACCTGCAATATCCCCAAAACAACTCCACCACCTGCTCCGACTGTCTGCTCTACCCTTACCAAGTAGTCCCGAGGAAGAATCAAACATGCTAAAGACACTCTCTTCACAACTTCATTTTGTCCGAGAAATCCAGCAAGTAGATACGCAGGGCGTCCCACCACTAAGAGCATTGCGCGATGAGACTATAGCAGCGGAGAAGGAACAGGAGATTTCTATGGACACTCTCAAAGAGGCTCTGGCCCGGGAAGAAGTCATTGGAAAGCATCACAAGCGAATTCGAAGAAAGACCGATCCAGTAGACGCCAAGGACGCCGAGGATTGGGATGTTCTCGGTTATGCGGAGCGTAAATCCGGGAAGTATTTTGTCGTTGATAGTGGGAAGTCATGATACCCATTTCACTGCTTTTCGCTGCATTCACATTTTCCAAATCTAACTCGAGAGGATCACCAATAATCTTCAACAATTCTCATTTTCATTTCAAGAACTAAAAGTCAAGCTCTACGCGCAAAACGAGCAAGATCAATAAGAAGTGATTTCAGTATCTTATTAATCTGTTACGCCAACCGCCGTCCCTTATTAAAATACCGGTTCCTGCCTGTGGAAGAGCAAATGGAACAACTGCAGTCCAAGGAGACCATTTTCCATATCCAAATGCCGTAAGTGAAACAGATAAAAAGGCTTCTGCACATACAGCACTACACAAGTCAAGGAGATTTGAACATCTAATCATAGCAGTCTTTGCTCAAGACTACATCCACACGATGAACAGAATTTCACAGCTCTGGAATCGATACAACAATCACAGAATCGTGCTTCTTCCAACTCCGGGAGATCTGGCGTCGGCAGCCTCTGAAATCTTGGAGTTGGTGGCGGTGAGGGTAGATCATGTTGTGAAAAGAGTTTCTTGCTTAGCAAGGTTGACTGGTCCTTTGGGAAGGCGTCTGAGAAGTTCTGGGTGACTACAGGCTTCCTTCGAGGATGGCGAGATTTTCCGACTTGCCGGGTCACGTGCACCTCAGCAGCAACTGGCCGATCTTTGAAATCTGGAGCGGGAACAGCGTTACTAGGCATCCGTCGGCTCTCCCTCGACTGGATCGATGATGCAATACTAGTTGACGAAGCAGAGCGTCGAGCTGGAGAGAATGAACCAGAGGCCGTCGACAGTGGTGCATGGCGACGAGACTCTTGGACACGAACGACATTACCATTCATGCATTCAGTCCGTCGATATTCCATGGCTGGAGTGGACTGGTGGTATTGCATTGCTGCTATAGTGATTGGTGGTGACGATAACGTGGTCAAGAGCTAGCAAGAGGGAGTGGCAGAGGTAATCAACCACCAAGAAAGAGTCTAGGGTAGTCGTGTTGAGTAATGTGTTATTCAACTAAACGATTTCCGATGGAGTTGGTGGACTATGTGATGAAAGTGAGTAGGTATGGGGAGGAGGGAGGAGTGATGGTGGGAGGAGGGGGACGGGTGGGTTTATAAGGTGGGGAGCGAGGTAGGGCTTGGCACCCTCCTTCGGGCATGGGGTCCTGTAATCGACACACCCCACCCCCATAGAACCGCTGGCTACTCCTGTTTCATCTACCTACGACCATTTACTCTCGGAATACTCGAATTTACCGGCCTTGGATACGTAGACGGACGGCTACGCCTTGCAGGGTGACTTTTGGAGCTCTGGAGGCCAGGGCGATGAGCGGCCTCTCCAGAGTGGTCTTAGGCATCTGCAACGCAGTAATTCTACTCTTTGGATTCATCCAATGTCCTCTACAGGTAATTGCCTGTAGATGCACCCCCATTTTCTATACCCCCCGACCTTCTCGTCGCTGCCCTGTCTATCACCTTTTCATACGCTACCGCAAGTGCATTTCTATACTCTCATTACTGCAACAATTTCGCGTCTGCTTCCCATAGCCTTTGATGAGCTTCCAGATACAATTAAATGCCTTGTTCGTCTCATCCGCCGCTCCGGTCATTCAATAGGATATGCTATGAGCTGAGGTTGAGGGAGAAGGGAGCTTAGCGAAAATTGCACAGTCCATCACGTGACTCAAATCCCTCGCCGCACCCTTGAGCCCTTTTCGATATGACCATTTAGTCTTACCTTGGCTCGCAGGGGGTTTTTGCATATTATTTGAAACACTATTAGAAGTGCATTTTGAGCCTTCACGGGTTCGATTTGAGTGCAAGAATGTTACTCTCAAGGGCGCATGGTCCGTGCGCGGGACAATCAGGCAACGAAAGCTGCCGCCCTACTGCGCCCTTTGAGGATTTTTACGGAGAACGCGCTGCGGGTTCTGCACAAACGCGCATTGCACGCGGCCTGTCTTGCACCTTTTCTTTCGTACCATGCACTTTTCCTCCGTTGACCAGTTTCCTTGTACGCAGTCGCGCCCTATACAGTGCAAAAAGCCTGTTAAGTGAGGCTTAGATGCGTTCACACCAAGGATGAACTTCCTGGATCACGGGATGCGTTCTAGTGCCCAGTATGGATTTGTCGCTTGCGATTGTCTCATAAATCAGGACGCTTTCGTGGAGAATGAGGGGAAGCGCGTGCATCCTGCTCCCTATCCCTTAGCACGGTGGCGTCCACAATGTAGGTGGTCCGTGCGGAACACCAGAGTTACCTATACAATTTCAATCAATATATTATCATCAACTATGCCAACCAATCGTACTTCTAATGATACAGGCTTTGTTCCACCGACTCAATATCCTGTTCCACCGGCTGAAGGCTAAAGGGCGTCCCTCGGAGCCTTGGCCGCTGACCGCTTTCGAGCCTCTGCAAATTGAGGATATCACCGACCTGATATTTCTGAGCACGCACCTTTGATCCTATTGATTCTGTTGGCTAATCCTTATCGATAACGTGTGGACAAATTTCACCGTGCTAAGGGATACCTCCTTGAATTCTCTGCGAAGCGTCTGGAGCTTATATGTCAGGCGCCAAGCTCGCTGCGTGAGATTATATGCATTGTTCTACGCAGTGCATCTGGCAATTGAGCCAGATACTCGCTTACCTTTTGTGGGTTTGTTTGGCTCGGGCGGCGTAGAGCCTGTCGCCTCACATTATAGTCCTAGCTTTAGTATTTAAAATTATAATTACCTAAGAAACTAGCCTACTTTTTATAATGCTACATCTCCCCTTTTAATATTATAGATACAGGCCTATAATATATATATCAAGTGATGGGTCCCCGACCGGGGTCCCCGACCCGCACCAGCCTTATATATTGTTCTACGCAGCGTATCTAGCGAGCGTGCTAGGTACTCCTTACCTTTTTGGCGCGTTTGGCCGAGTGGCGTAGAGCTTGTCACCTTGCAATAGCTTAAAATATAAATACTTAAAGAATCTATTATATTAAGTATGTATATTATAAACACTATAGAAAAGGATAAAATTAATTTTTAAAATATTTAGTTACCACTAAAGCTGCGATCTTTGTAGAGAATTTGTTAGTTAAAAAGAAGCAGTTCGTCCGTGCACACCAACGATCCGCGAAGGGTAGCTTGCGACAACCCCCACCTGATGGGCTTCTAAACACCATTATGCCTATGGTTAGTAGTATATCAACATGTGGTATGCGACTTCGCGATTTATTAACTAACTTTGAATATTTATGAGCTATAAGAGCCGCATTGCCTAGCCACTCTGAAGTGGCTGAGCAGTTCAGATTCTTCCGACTGCATTCACTCCGACTGCATTCACTAAATAATCACTTTCTGGAGTAAGCCATTCACAGAATTCCTTCACCACAATGGGTGAAGACCTTTCCTCAGAACTCCTACAACCCCCTTCTTCCACCAAGAAACGTAATCATCCATCAAGTAAATCACAATACCACTCAACATACCCATCGCATATCATCCAACATGACGGCTATCATGAACCCACCACGGCCACCGCTAGAGTCGATTAACCAACGCAATTTGCCGCGCTACCTTGAGCCCGAACTTGAATGGCAGCATTTCAAGCACCGCGGCTTCCAACGCTACACCGAACTCAACGCAGCCATTCACCCAGATTCCCACGACGCAAGCCACTTCGGCTCCTACCACACTGACTACCGCACCGCCCAAACCAGCATCGTCCACGTGCATCCCGACCTCCCTGACCTCATCACCCCCTTCACGCACCTCAACATCAACCCCCAGACACCCCTCCTCAAAACCGAGCTCCTCACATCCCTCTCCAAAGGCATCGTGCATGAGACCGCCGTCTCCTCCCCCGCCGGCGTCCTCATCGCCCTCACCAGTTTCGCCGCCCTCGACACCACCCCGCCGGGCCCGCGCAAACTGCCCTGGAGCGAGCTGGCCTGGCAGCTGTGGGCCGGGGCTGCGGGGAGCTACGCGCGGCTGCGGGGGCTGCGGTGCATCGTGCGGCATGCCATCTCGAACCCGGCGACGCGGCGCGTCATCGCGATGGCGCATCGCAGGCTCGGACTGGATCCGGGGGTCGGGCAGCAGTTTGCGCTTGGTGGGGCGGGGCCCAGCGAGGAGGAGGAGGAAGGGGTGAGAGAAGCGTTTTTGGCGCTGTTGGGGACGGATAATGGGAGTTCGACTGTTAGGTTGCTGGTGGATCATGCGGGGGCGCTGGGGAAGAAGCGGGTTGAGAGGGTTTTGACGTGGCCCGGGGAGAGGGGTCCGGTTATGGTGTTTGTGCTGAGCGAGTCGCTGTGTCCGTGAGCGAGGGAAGGGTGGAAGGTGAGGGATTAGGACGAGTGGTTTTTCTACAGGCCGGGTGAGCTTTAATGGACTGAGGGCTAATGTGGAATTTGACTTTGGGGAGGCAAATAGAAGAGCTTCAAGGACTGCAATACATGAGTTCGGAAAATGCCTGGTAGCTTTTGCCTTACTATAATAATTAAACAATTTATCTTCTCAATTACATACGGCCATAGGTAATGGCAAACAGAGGGTCCCGTCCGCTCCCCTGTACTTAAACCATTAACCGGCAGATTAGTAGTTAGGTGGGTGACCACTAGCGAATACCTGCTGCTGTATGTTTTTGATATTTTTGCTATTACACAGCCGAAATTTTGCTCGTCATACTTGCAAATTTAGCACTATATACTACCTATCCCTACGTAGATGTACTAGCAGAGGGATACACTCTTTGAGCTGGACGTAAGTAGATGCTCGTAATGCCTATCCCTTGACATGGTCGGGACCTTTGCCAAGGCCGCCTATTTTCGCGACCGGATTTAATTGGATATTTGTATTAACCTAGATTTTCCGATTGGTTGATTTTTATCGATAAGGGATAAAGGCTTACCCAACAGCTTTGACTACAGGGTCCGGGAGGTTCGGTGTCCCCCCGTGCGCGCAGCAGCGGTGACATCTAATTTCGCTTGAGCTTCGCCTAAATTAGTATGTAGAGCTAGCAGGAAGGGGTTAGCAGGAAGGGGTGTACAAGGGGGCAACCTGAGCGGGCCAACCGCCCTCCCTGCTAGTTTTAGTGGCATTATAATGATATCCTATAAAATAGTGTACACACGGCTATAACGCCACTAAAACTAGCAGGGAGGGCGGTTGGC
>Ga0307507_10005886_pt1 | contig 19529 bp, 21 predicted proteins | sample 7_EM_MG_FD_207223 | JGI IMG/M metagenome (GOLD analysis project Ga0307507, IMG submission 207223) | Populus trichocarpa ectomycorrhiza microbial communities from riparian zone in the Pacific Northwest, United States - 7_EM | ecosystem: Host-associated > Plants > Roots > Unclassified | place...
GTGACACTTGGAGAAAATCCGTGACCCTATTTCGGGCCCAGCAAACCGATTCTCCGGTTTTTCTCCAGTTCGGTGCACCACTGTCCACTTGAGACGGACAAACAAGATCGCCCGCCGAACCTGTTTAAGCAGGTCAGCGGGCGATTCGTATGCTGTATCAAATTGTGGAGCTGAGGGGACTCGAACCCCTGACCCTCACACTGCCAGTTTGGTCCACAAAGGACTCTGACCTGCGAAAACCCATTCCCCCCAGGAAATCCAGAGCCGTTGACTGCCGTCCAGCACCGTTGCGCGCCGTTCGGTGACGTTGAACCCCTTGCCGTGCTCCAGTTTCGCTCCACCACGTGCAGTGTGAGACTCGCCCGAAGTAACACGAAGTGCCTGCAACACAAGGGTTACAGAGCCTCGGAACCAACGTGGACACTTCACGACATCAGGCTACTCCCGCCGCCATCAAGGCGCTACCACGTCGGCCCCACTTTCTGCCCGCCCGAGTAGACTGTGCTGATCACTGATCTACAAGCCGCGACGTGATCATTCTGACCGACCAGTTATGCAACGTCCGCACATCAGCGTAAGTCGTTTTGTGTCAAGTGGTTGGTCGGTGATCAGGGCTTGTCGTCGTTCCCTGCATAGCGGCATGGGGTTGGACCCGGCAGCGCGTAATCGGGTTGGGTGACGACGGGTAGGGCTGCCCGTGATGTGCGTCGAGATCACCCGGAGGTGTCTCCATGCTGCGTGGGGCTCGCCCCGCCCTGCTGGTGGCGCGGTCGCGCGGGTTCAGGCCGCGTTGACCGCGGCGGCCGGTGTGGCGCCGTGGGTGGCGATGTCGGGGTCCCAGCGCCGGCCGGTGGTGATGACGGCGTGCAGGTGCCGCAGGATCGTTGCGGCGATGGCCGCTTGAGCCTGCGTCGGGGTGAGCCGGTTGGTCTCGCGTCCGGTCAGGTGTCGGTAGCGGGCGGCGTGGACGGGGTTGGCGCGTTGGGCGCCCCAGACCGCCCGCCATGCCGCCAGACGCAGCCTCGGGCGGCCCTGGCCGGTGAGTTTCGTGCGGCCGGTGAACGTCCCGGAGGACTTCTCCCGTGGTGCCAGACCGGCGTGTTTGACCAAGGCCCGCGCGGGTCACCGGTCTCGGCCAGGATCGCCGCGGCTCCGAGCACCGACAGGCCGGTGATCGAGCCGACCAGCGTAGTCAGACCGAGCTCGTTCACGACACCGGTCATCAACGACTCGACCTCCGCCAGGCTCGCACTGGCGTGATCTCGGTCGGCCAGCAGGAACCGGACCCGTTCCAGCGCTCCGCGGCGGTGCTCGATCACGCCGGCGGGGTCGGTCAGGGCGGCGAACAGGCTTCGTGTGATCCGCAGCGAGGGCTTGAGCCCGCCTCGTCGGGTGACCTCGCTCCATACGGCCCGTTCGAACCGGTCCGCCCCCAGACGACGGGTCCGGTCCAAGTCGCCGCCGTCGCGGTCGCAGACCACGGTCAGCGCAGCGAGCCAGGTGCGGGACCGGAACGGCTGCTTCGCGGTGTCCAACGCCGCAGGCCACACACACTCAAACAACGACCGCATCTGCTGAACCTGGCCGGTCATCGCGACGATCAACTGATCCCGACGAGTGCCCAGATGCCGCAGTCGCCCCCCTGTCTCGTCGACGGGTTCGGGGATATAGCAGCGTAGTTGCGCGGTCAGCCTGGCGATCAGCACCGCGTCCTTCTCATCGGTCTTGTCGAAAGTCAGGTCCTCCGCGCGCCGCGACCACGAGCTGATCATGGGTTGGACGCACACAAACGGCATGCCGCGGTCGGCGGCGAGTTGCCCGAGGACCCGCCACCGGTGCCCGGTCGGTTCGCACGCCACCGTTACCCCGACGAACCCCGCCGCCGACGCATGCCGCGCGGCCCAGTCCAACGCTGTCTCGAGGTTCCAGGCTCGTCACCGGAAAGTCTTGCGCGCCAATACTTTCGAGTCGTGGTCGGTCACCACGACCATCTGTTTGGTGTCGGCGAGGTCGATCCCGACGATCGCGTTGTCGACCACGGGAAACACCGCTACCGTTGGCCATGAACGTCCTCCTCCTGCGATGGGACACCAAGCCCGACAGCGCATCAGGAGGACGTTCCCACGTCCAGACCAACACGCAGAACGTCTGTCTATGCCGATGTACGGGCATTCGGCGCTATCGTTGGCCAGTTCCGTAACGACCACACAGTGACGACTTCACGTCAATCACGCCTTTCGAGGTTCGGGCGGATGGTCCTGGTTGCGGGGTGGTCGGGTCCCCGCACCCGCTCCCGATCAGCGAGGGTGGCCTCGACCAGCAGGATCGCCCGCCCCAGATCACCCACCGCCTCGTAGGCGTTGGTTAGGTTAGGTTGTGCCGCGAGTCCCAGCGTGTTCGGGTGGTCAGGGCCATCGAGGCGGTGGTCGCTGTCGGTGGCGCGGGTGTAGTAGGCGCGATTGCGGTGTCGAGGTCGCCCTGCCCGCTGAGGTAGCGGCCCAGTGCGTTGAGCAGCCGACTGGTCCACGTGGTGTCGGTGTCGGGCGTGGTGTGTTCCAGCAGAGCCCGTGCAAGGGGCAGAACCATCCGATAGGCAGGCCAGTCCGCGGGATTGTGTGCATCCGGACCGGCGAGGGCGTCCGCCAGAATGGCCTCGGTGATGTAGCGGGCTGTAGCGATGTCTGCGGGCTGCCGGTGGGGGTCGGTCGGGTCGGGTGTGCGGGTGACCGCCTGAACCAGACGGTGCACGGCCGATGGTGTCCCCAGCCCAGGTGATCATGCTGTAGGCGGCCAAGCGGCCCAACGCCTCCGACAGCTCAGGTCCCCCACCCCAACGGCCAACAGGGCCCGAGGGATGCCGTCCGGGGCGTACCACGCCAACTGCCGCAACACCCGTCCCGCAGCCGAGGTGTCGGCGAGGCGACGCGGGCTGAGCGCGGGCGTGGTCCGGCCGGGCACGGACATCTCCGACGTCCTGCTCGCCTTCCACATGTCGGCCACAGCCATCGTCGACCACAGCGCGCGGGGGTTGCCGAGCGGACCGGACCGGATTCGCCGAATGCTCCACCGTGCGCTGTTCGTCGACGTCACAGGCGAGTCCTCAGTGGACTGAACGACGAACTGGTCGACGTCGCTCAACGACAACCTCTTACCGGCAAGGATGTCCGCCTCCTGCTGGAGGCTGCTCACCCGACCGATTCGTCCGCAGCGCTTGCCAGGGCGCGGTTGTTCAGTACGGGATAGAAGACCAGCGTCACCAGGATGAGAAAAACACCAGCGGCGACGTACGAGACCTGGACGGCGAACACGCTGGCGAGAAGGCCGCCGAGCACCGCACCGACCGGCCCTCCGGTCATCACCACCAGCCTGCTCGACGAGAGCACCCTCCCCAGGAGTTCATCAGGCACGATCTGCTGGCGCACTGTGCTCACCACGACCTTCTCCGCGGTCATCAGCGCACCGGTCACCATCATCATCGCGGCCGCGACCCACACGTTGGCGACAAGTCCCAGAACCAGAATGGCCGCGCCCACACCGGCTTTGCCCACGAGCAGCACGGCGCCGGAGCCGAACCGCTTGCTGACGGCCGCGGCCGTCAGTCCCCCGGCAGTTGCGCCCACCGCGGTGGCCGTCAGCAGTAGGCCGAAACCGAGATCCGGAAGTCCGAGGACCTTCTTGGCCAGCAGCGCGAGCATCGCGAACTGAGTGGTGGCGGCGACGTTGCCGAGGCAGGAAACCGCGGCCAGCGCCCGCAGGGTCCGGTTCCCGAACAGCCACCGGACGCCCTCGACGATGTCGCTCCGCACGCTCTTGCGCGGAGCGTCGGGCCTCTCCTTCGGCTTGGCGTCCGCCCGGATCGAGAGGATCAACAGGCCGCTGGAGGCGAACGAGAGAGCGTTGCCCACGAACGGCAGGAAGTTCCCCACACCGAACAGGGCGGAGCCGAGCGGTGGCCCCACGAAGTCCTCACCGTTGCTCTCCGCCGCGACGATCCGCCCGTTCGCCGTTGCCAGGTTCCGCGGATCCCGCGACACGAAATCGGGAATGGCCGACTGGGCGGCGACGTCGAAGAAGACCTGCCCGGTGCCCAGCAGGAACGCCGCGAACACCAGCCACACCAGGTTCACCCGCGCGGTCAGGATCAGTATCGCGAGAGCCACCATTACGGCGAACCGGCCCAGATCGGCCCACACCATCACCCGCCGGCGGTCCAGCCGGTCCACCAGGACACCAGCGTGCAGCGAGACCAGCACCCAGGGAATCTCGGCGGCCAGGACGACGAGGCTCAACGCCATCGGGCTGCTGGTGCTCTGCAGGGCCAGCAGGGGCAAGGCGGCGGCGTGCATGCCGGTGCCGATGGCCGACACGAGCGTGGCACCGAAGAGCCGGTGGAAGCGACTTCCCAGCCTCACCTTGGCGTCGTCGGATTTCTTCGTGGACACTTCGAGAATTCCTCCGGCCAAACCGTCGAACAGAAGAATCCAGCGCTGAACCGTACCGCGCGAACACGCAAAATACCGCTGCCGTTAACCATGAACGTCCTCGCCCCGCAATGGGACACCAAGCCCGACAGCGTACCCACTCGCCCGCACGCGCCGGGCTGACCAACGACACCACGAACGCACGCTTCTGCCGATGAGCGTTAGGGAGCCAGGTGGCCGGCCATCAGTCGGGGCGTTCTGCCCGCTCGATGATCGTGGGCAGCACTCGGCCGAACGAGCCCAGGCTCTTGAACGGCTCACCGGACAGAACCCGCTCGGCGATGCCGAAGGGGATCGCCGTGTTCCCGCTCACCACCACGACGAAGGCACCGGGCGTCTGCTCGTGCGTGCTCCACTGTCCACCGTAGACACGGACAAGCACTTCGCCGGTGTAGGCCCCGATCAACTTCCACCACAGGTCGAAGCGCTGCCCTTCCAGCGGTCCCTCGGCCAGCAGTTCGGCGCACACGCCGTCGAGTTCGTCCAGGCTGGCCACGCTCCAGTCCAGCTTGCGGCCGAACTGGGTCGCAACCAAGCTGACGCACTCCGCAGCGATGTTGTGCAAGCCGATGGCCGGGTCTGTGGTCATGCCGGTGATCTTGCCATCGGCGGGCACCTCGGACGACTGACTTTCGCTGGCTGCGTCGCCGACATCCGCTCATGCCTCATGGTGCACGTCCGGCCAAATGCGCTGTCATGCCGACGAGCGGACGTCAGCGGTACATCCACGGTCGCTGCGGACGGGCTGGAGCCCGGAGCGGTTCGACCGCCTGCCGGTCAATCGCACATGGGCTCAGAACTCGTTCCGGGACGGCGGCAGGAACTGGCGGACGATGTCGGCGATGGCGGCGGGCTGCGCCGAGACCATGCCGTGGGTGCCGTCGACCTCCGTGACGGTGAGGTTGGGATTCGCCGCGGCCGCGGCTGTCAGGTCGCGTTTGACGCCGCGGCGACCGGCGGCCATCAGCTCGTCGAAGTCCCGTGCCTGCTGAATGTTCCTTGTCGCCAACAGCACCAGGGTCGGGCACTGCGCCTTGGCGAAGGCGTCGATGGTGTCGTCCGCGAGGAAGGCGTCGAACACGGTGCCCAGGAACGGGGTCTGTGCTTGCGCCTCGAACACTGCGCGCAGTTTGGCCAGCTCCGCATCGACGCGGGTGGGCGCCATGCCAGGGTAGTTCGCCGGTGCGGTGAGGCCGCCGCGATGGCCGTCAATGCTGACCACAGCGGGGCACTCCGGGTGTCGCGCCGCCCATCGGCCGGCGATCATGCCGCCGAAGGACATGCCGACCACGGCCGGGTTGTCCAGGCCGAGGGCCTCGATGTCAGCCAGTGCGATGTCCCACGACCAGGGCAGTTCAGTGCGCAAATCGGCGGCGAGCACGTGGTGGGTGTCGGTGAGCAGGCCGGCGAACTCGCGCCAGTCCTCCGCGCTGCCGCCCAGGCCGTGCAGCAGAAGCAGTTGCGGTCCCGATCCGCCGAAGTCGATCATTTCAGGCTCCTCATCCGGTTGCTGACGGATTCCGTTGTGACGCCGCCGTCGGCGTGGCGGGCGAGCTTCCCCCTGACCACGAGGTCGTGCACGCCCTGTCGGGTGACACCGAGCATGGCGCCGGCGACGCTGTAGGAGACGTGGTCCACGCCCGGATAGCCGGCACGGCGCGCGACGACCCGCCCGAACGGCGTGCCCCACCAGCCGGCCGGCGGCCCGAAGTGATCACCTGGGTAGAGCGCGGCGATCAGTCGGGCGCTGCACATCACCGCCGCGGTCTGGTCGTCCCCGAGCAACTGCGTCGCCCAGTCCTCGGCCGCCGTCCGGACCCGGTCCACCGGCTGGTCGATGCCCAGCAGGATCTCCAACGGATCGAGCAGCCGCTGCCGCACCACGGCGACCAACTGCTCGACCAGCGCATCGTGCGAATCCGACATCGGACCACCTCCTTGACGCTAAGTGCCAAGTACTTGACGACTAGTGTCAAGTACTACCACCGGGGCGCGTGGGCGGGCTGTGGGATCAATCAGTGAGGTTCGACGCCTATCGAACGTCCGGTCATGCCGCGAGTCGCTCGTTGGCGAAGCCAGCCAAACGGCATCGAAGAACGCCCGCAGTCAGGAGTCCGCACGGTTCCCATTCGACCTGGTCTGACCTTCCATGGACTCCGGCACAGTCACAAGACGTGGCTGATTGCCGGCGGGGCTCCTGAGATCGCCCAAGCCCGACGGCTCGGCCACCATCTGTCGAATCGCGTCACCGAGGTCTACTCCCACGTCGCACCCGAAGTCGAACTCCGACTCCTCAACGACCTGCAACGCCGCTGGCACGAAGCAGGACCTCACTGTGAAAGCACACCCGGCCGCGCCCGAACCAGCACACCGCCACGTCTCCGGACCGACTGCGGCGTAACGAATCCCGCTGACCCTCACACCGTTGGGGAGAGGGACACGACGATCATCCAGTCCAGCGACCAGAGCAACGATCAGGCTGGAGAATCCTGCTCCAGAACTGCTCCATAGGGTCACCACAACACGACCAACAGACGATCACCGAAGATCAGACCCAGAACAGCAAGAAACCCGCCTGAACAGCGGGAACCGCTCGATCAGACGGGCTCTTCGAAGAATGGAGCTGAGGGGACTCGAACCCCTGACCCTCACACTGCCAGTGGTCCACAAAGGACTCCCACCAGCAGAAACCCAAGTGCCCCAGGAAATGCAGTGTCGTTTGGTGCTGTTCAACGCCGTTGCGCGCCGTTCGGTGACGTTCAACTCCTTGCCATGCTCCAGTTTCGCTCCACCACGTTCAGTGTGAGAATTGTCCGAAGCAGCACGAAGTGCCTGCAACACAAGGATTACAGAGCTTCGGAACCAACGTGGACACTTCACGACATTAGGCTACTCCCGCCGTCGTCAAGGCGCTACCACGTAGGCCCCGCTTTCTGTCCACGAGCAGCCTGTGCTGATCACTGATTTACAAGCCACGACGTGATCGTTCGGGTTCTCGTTGGAGGGCGGCTGGTGCCGTTCGCGGGAAGGCGACGCCGTTCGGTGTCAGTGGGCGGGTTCGGGCTCGGCCGGGAGTTGCCGAACGGAGCGCACAGCGAGCGCCAGTGGTGCGCTCAGCACGGCGATCACCGCGCCGGCGAAGAGCACGACGTCCGTGCCGATGAGCTCGGCCGCCGGTCCGGCCAGGGCCATGCCCAGCGGCACGGCGGCCAAGCCGACGACGGTGGAGAAACTGGTAGCCCTGGCGACGAGGTCGGCGGGCACGTGAACCTGCCGCGCGGTCTCGGTGAGCACGGCGTAGAGGCCGGCCTGCACCCCTGCCGGGACGGCCGCTGTGACGAGGATCGGGACCGGCGCGCCCGCGGCGAGCAGGGCCAGCAGTGGGGCCAGCGCGACCGGGATGGTGACGGCCACCAGCAATGGCCGCCGCGGCCGCCAGCGCAGGGCGAGGGCGCTGCCCAGCAGCGCGCCGATGGTGTAGCCGTTGGCGATGAACCCCCAGGCCAGAGCGCCACCCAGGTGCTGATCGGCGATGACCGGGGCGAGGACCAGGAACGGGGAGATGCAGGCGCCGTTGATGACGGCGACGTGGATCGTGGTGGCCTGCAACCAGGGGCGGGCGCGGAAGTCGCGCCACCCGTGCCGCGCGGCGTCGAGCAGTGCGGGCCGTGGCGCCACCGGCCTGTCCGGGACTTTCAGCGCGACGAGCGCGGCGGCGCTGACCGCGAATGTGGCCGCGTCCACGGCAAAGGACACGCCCGCTCCGACCGTCTCCACCAGCACCGCGGACATCACCGGGGCGACGAGCGTCGCGGCGTTCTGGGCGGCGTTGACCAAGGCGTTGGCCTGGCGGCGCTGCTGCTGGGGCACCACGTCGACGACCAGGCCCGCTGCGGCGGGGGCGAAGAAGGCGTTCGCTGCGCCCGCCACGGCTTGCAATGCGGCCAGATGCCACAGCGTTCCGGCGCCGGTGATCAGCAGCGCGGCCGTCACGCCCTGAGAGGTGCAGCGGAGCACGTCGGCGGCGAGCATGACGGCCCGACGCGATACCAGGTCGCCCAGCACCCCGCCGACGAGCGTGAACACCACCACCGGTAACCGGCCGACGAGCAGCACCAGTCCAACCTCGGTCAGCGACGCGCCGAGCCGCAACGAGCCGAAGATCAGCGCCATGCCGATCAGGCCGTCGCCGAAGTGGGAGGAGGTCCGGGCGATGAAGTACCAGCGGAACGTCGGGTCGCGCAACAGCGCGGGCACAAGCCGGGGCATGGGACCGTACGTTGCCGGCACCCACCGACAATCCGCGGAGCCAAGAGGGCGGCCACAACGACCTGCCCACCAGAATCCCGGCAATCACGTTCGACAATCCAACCTGTCTGCCCGCGCGCCCCTCCCCGCAAGCCCGCCACTTCACCCGAGGAACGATGACGACACCACCCCGGCCTGGCGGACCACAGGTCAACCCGACCCCGCACCGAAACCACCGGGTCCAACGACAAGCGGTCCCAGCACCCGAGGAGAAGTTCGAGGTGGGTGGTTGGACGCCGACGGCGTCGAGCGGCGGGTCTCGTTAGACTTTTTCGTTGTCGTTGCGGGCTTCGTGCTCGTCGATCTCGGCGGTGAGTTGGGCGATCTGCTGGCGATACTGGCCCAGCGCCGTGTAATCCAGAACCGTCTGCCCACGGCCTGTGTGAGTGCCTTCGTTGCGGCTGAGAAGTGCGGTGGCGAGGTCGAGTGCGTGGATCTCGGCACCAGGGTTGTCGAGCAGCACGGTGAGACGCTGCATCCCGATGCTGTTCTTGACGCGGACGTTGCTGCCTCGCCAGTCGATACGCCAGTTGAGGCCGTATCGCACGCAGGTGATCGCCGTGGGCGGTGCCGGTGTTGAGGTCTTCACCGTCGCAGGCCCGTCGACAGTCCGTCGATGGTGTCGCTGGGTGGCCCATCGACACCATGCGGCGAACAGGTCTCAGTGAAGGATCGGACGAAACCATGTGGTGGCGTTGGACCAGCGGATGAACCCGTTCGGGTCCACCGTGCCGAGATGGGTGGCAGCGCCGATGAAACTGACCTGGATCGTCGACGCGTCGCGCACGAACCCGACGCCGACCAGACCACCGTTCTCGAAGGTCACCCGGACATAGCCACCATTGTTGGTGACGCGCCGGAACGCGACGCTGTCCGTCCACACCCCATTGATGTCGTGCACCGTCTGCCCGGTGAACACCCGGTGCCACGCCGAGCCGTTCGACCACTGGATAACGTCGTTCCCGAAGATCGTGCCGGTGATCCTGCCGGCGTCCGGGAACGTCACGAAGAAGGTCGTCGCGCTGGTCAACTTCCCGAAGGCGGTGGGGCGGTTCGCGAACGACATGTCCACCACGAGGTTGTCGCCGCCCACCCCACCCTGGATGATCGACGGCCTCGCCGTCCCGTTGTCCGTCCAGTTGCCGGTGAGACTGGCGGCGCTGATCTCAGAGGCGGGCCTGGTCGACGTGGTCGCCTGGGCCGCTCCGCCTCCCACCGCGGTCAGGACGGTCGCCAACGCGCCCACCAACAACATCCCAAAGATCTTGCTGTGCACCTTCACGGTCTCTCTCTTCCTCAACTGTCAGGTGGTCGCGTCGACCATCTGCACCTGAGGCGTTCCAGCCCCGTTCCAGCCCGTTCCAGCGCGGGTATGGCTCAGCAGTAGTCGGACCAGGCCGAGTTTTACGTAGCGGGTGAGTCTTGGGCGGATAGCTCTTCGGCCACTTCCATACAGCGCCGGCGGGCTGGGGAGAAGTCGTAGGGCATCTTGCCGATGGATTCGAACGCGCTTATGGAGTCAGCCTCCCGCCTGCCAGAGCTGAAGTCGGCCTCGTCCTCGCCGTCATCGGCGGTAGCAGAGTGCGAAACGTCCCAGGCGTCGCAGAAGGCATCGTCGTCCTCACCCAGGCCGGACTCCTCGATGACGGCCTGCAGGGCGCTTTCGAAGGCGTGCCGCTCGACGGCCACTCGAGCCACCCGCGGATCATCGACGGCGACGCTGTCATCGAGTGCCTCCTCGGCGTCATCGATGCGGTCGGAATCCTCCCGCAGAGTGGGATGCGTGGCCAGGGCGACGAAGCGGGTGGCCTGGACGGCCGCGCCGAGCGGGCCGAAGATCCGCTCAGTGACCAGCAGACTGTCCAGATCCGCCTGACGCAGGGAGCCTTCGGACAGGCCCTTGAGGCGTTCGGTGACGAAGTCGGAGAGCAGGCCCATCCGGCTGCCTTCGGTGTGCATCCGCTGCACGGCGGTCCGTTGCCGCGCAATTCCGCCTCCTGCTCGGCGAGGGTTTCCCCCAACCGCTGTCCAAGGTGAGCCGTCGGACGAGACGACCGACCACCTCGTCGGGCGACCAACCCAGGTCCGCGTGTGAAGACGTGCTCACCGGCGATTGCGTCGGGTGCATGGCGCTCACGCCGACTTGTTGCCCACAGTGTTGTTCTTCTGCGTTGTTCTTCTGCGCGGACGGTTGGACCGCGATCTTGTGGAGATAGGCGACCAGGTCGCGGAACTCCTCGACGCGGTTCTCCATCGGCGTGCCGGTCAGGCGTCAGCAGCAGCTTTGCTCATGCCACCATCTTCATGTCAGTCCTGCTGGATGCGCTCGGTGATCACTCGATCGCCTTCGACGTCGGGATTGGTCGCAACGTCGACACCGAACAGGGTGTAGGTCATCTGGAGCGCCTTGTAGGCGTCCTGGCCCGGATCGCCAACCCCGTCCCAAGACTGTTCCCAGCAGTCTGCGCTGGCCGGAGAGGCGTCGCTGAAGAAGTCGTTGGCATGGGTGCTGCCGGGCCCCAGAGTGCGCGGCTGCTCTCCGCGAAATCGACGCGCAACGACACGATGCCTCCACGAGCCGGGCAGGCGAGGAAGCAACAGCTCATCGACTAGGCGGAGTATTCGAGCGTCAGCTCAGTCAGGACGGCGACGTTGATCCGCTGCGCCCGGCCGCGGGACTCCATCGCCCAACACAGCATGTCCGGTGTCGCGACCACGCCCGCAGTCACGAGTCCGTCCGAGCGCACCCACAGCGCGCAACGGCGACGATTAATACTAGTAGCCTTTGCCAGCGGCGTGGACCTGATCGCCCAGATCGCACCCCGGCACGTGCGCCGCGCCGACCGCGAGTTCCGGCTCTCCGACCTGCGCGGGGTCCACGCCGACGCGGCGGCCGCCGCGATCACGACCGGCGACCCAGTCCGGGCCGTCGAGCTGCTGGAGCAGGCACGCGGTGTGCTCCTCATCGACGAGCTCGACGTCAGGGCGGGCTCGCTCGCGCTGCGCGACCTCGCGCCGCACCTCGCGGCCGAGTGGGACGCGGTGCTGGAGGAACTGGCCGACGAGTCCCAGTCGACCGACGACCGGCGGGCGCTGTCGCAGCGGTGGCAGAACGTGCTCGACCGGATCCGCGCGATCCCCGACCTGCAGGCGTTCCTACGCCCGCCCAGTGCGCTCGACCTCCGCGTCACCGACGGCGCGGTCGTACTGGTGAACGTCAGCCTGTTGCGCTGCGACGCCCTGTTGATCACCCCGGAGGGCGTGCGCGCCGAGAGGTTGCGACGCCTCACCTTCGACGAGGTGGAGGACCGGGCAGGCGCCTACCTCGCCGCGCTCGACGCGCTCGACGGCGGCGACCTGGTCGCCCGCTTCGACGCACAGGCTGTCGTACGCGAAACCCTGGTGTGGCTGTGGGACACGTCGCCCGCCCGGTCCTCAAGGCCCTCGGCCATACCCGCTGGCCCCGCGTGTGGTGGTGCCCGACCGGCGCGCTCACCCACCTACCGCTGCACGCCGCTGGCCGGCACGACGTCCCCGGCCAGGCCGTGCTGGACCGCGTGGTGTCGTCCTACACGCCCACCGCCCGCACTCTGAGCCACACCCGGTCCCGCCCGCCGACGACGCGGCGCGACCTCCTCACCGTCGCCATGCCCACCACCCCCGACCACGCCGACCTGCCCGCGACCGACGCCGAGGCGACCGACCTCGCCACGCTCCTCGCCACGCTCCTCGCCACGGCCGAACCGCTGCGCGGTCCAGCCGCGACCCGGGCCACCGTGCTGGCTGCGCTGCCACACGCGACGTGGGCCCACTTCGCCTGTCACGCGCACAGCGACCCGCTCGTCCCGTCCGCCGGCCACCTGCTGCTCGCCGACGGCGCGCTGACCGTCGCCGACATCGGCGCGCTGCGCCTGGAGCACGCCGAGCTGGCCTACCTCTCGGCGTGCTCCACCGCCCGCGCCGCCCGCACCACGCCGGACGAGGTAATCACGCTCGCATCGGCGTTCCAGCTCGCCGGGTTCCGACACGTCATCGGTGCGCTGTGGCCGATCCAGGACGCCGTCGCGGCCCACGTCGCCGCCGCCTTCCACCGCCGCGTACACGCCGGCACCCCACCCGCCGAGGCCCTGCATCAGGCGTTGCGCGACCTGCGCGCCGAGTTTCCGCTCGCGGTGTCGCAGTGGGCCGGGTACGTGCACGTCGGCTCATGACCGCCACTCCCACTATGTCCTCAGGTAGACCACGAACATGATCAGTGCCGGGCCCAGTTGGACAGGTCCAGACCAGCGAGAACAGCTGCACGATGACTGGTTGTCGTCCAAAAGGATCATGGATTTTGGTCCTTCTGCTCGTTGGGCGTGCGGCAAAGGTTAATGACGGCGACCGTCGCCGAGACGACAGCCGCTGAAAGTGCGACCCCGCTTACCGGATCCGCTGCCCAGCCGACCGCGAGCCCCACCGCCAATGCGGGGCCGAGCACGACGCCCAGCACGCGCAGTCTGGCCTTCCCCGACCTTGGCCCGGTGTTCTGACTGTCCACTGTTGACGCCCCTTAGTCAGCCGATTTGGTGCTGCATTCCGACCGTAAGGCGGTTCTGCCACAAGAAACAACGGACTTGCCGATACGCGGACAAGCCCGGAATTCCGCATGGATTCCATGGACGGCGTGGACGAGGTAGCACCGTGTATGGTCGCGCTGCGGCGCCCGACTACTCGCCTGGAGATCTCGTATGAACCTGGATCCTGTCAACACGCTGGAAGCGCTGAGTCAGGCACTTCGTGAGCGTCGCACCGAGGCAGGACTTCTGGGACCTGCCGAACTGGCCAAGAGCGTGGAACACACGCGTGGCTCGATCGCGCGGAGTACGGCGTACAAATTGGAGACCGGTTCGGAGCGGTTCAGCCTGGCATCCATGTGTTCCTATTTGCGTGCCTGCGGAGCTGACGACGGCGAGATCGAGGCGTGGCGCGGCCCGTACGAGCGGGCAATGGGGGATTACGACGTTCGTGGCGCCGAGCTCGTCGCTGTCCCAACGGCCAAACAACTGGCCGAGATGGGGTCGGAACAAGCGGGACGGCTGCTCAGTCGAATCGACCTCACGGAAGCGGCCGACCTGCTACGGCGGATCGACATCAAACAGGCGGTAGTGCTGCTGCCGGAGATCGCGCCGAACGTCGCGGTCGCCTTGCTGGCCAAGACGAGCCGGGCACGTCGCATTCTGCTGTTCGAGAACATAGCGTCAGAGCGTGGTGCGGAACTGCTTGCCGAGATGCCGATGGAGTCCGCAGGCGAACTCCTCGACGAGCTCGACGGGAAACGTGCGGCCGAATTGCTGGCCAAGATGCCCCGTGGCCGTGCCGCCAAGTTGTTGGACGTGTCAGAGACGCGCCGAGCGATCCGCTTGTTGACGAGCATGTACCCGCGCGACGCGGCACTGTTACTCGGCGAACTCGATTACGAACTCACCATCGAGGTGCTGCGTACCGCGCCACCCGGAAAGGCCGCCGGTGTTCTCGGCGCCATCGACCGTGAGGTCGCCGTCCACCTGCTTGTCGACGAACTGACCGACGAGCGAGGTTTGCGCCTACTGTCCGCAGGCGGCGCAAACCTCGCCGCCGGGCTGATCAACGGGATGCCGCCGGAAGTCACAGCCGGGTTCATGACGAACCTGCCGGCCAGCAAGGTCAAGGAGATGTTCGGCGCACTCGACTACCGGCTGCAGAACGATCTACTGGAGAACCTGCTCACCTCCGCTCAGGCGGCGTTGATATTGACCGAGGTTGATCTCGGTGAGAACTTCGGCTTCATCGTCGACAACATCAAGCCGGCTCGGCTCGCCGAGATCGTGGGTGTCATGCAGCCGCACGAACAGGTGCTGATGTTAGCGCTGGCTCGGATGTCCCGCAGTGCGGTGCTGGACGCGCTGCCGCAGCAGGATGCCGAGCGGATCCGTGTCGATCTGGTACCGGCGAGGCTGGCGAGCCATCTCGGCAAAGTCCCCCCGGACTGGTCGTACAAATACGTGGGCGAAATGGGTGGCATGGCCGACCAGGTGCTGGCTGCCGTCGATTCGCCGACCGCGATCTGGATCGCGCGTGGTGCCACGGGTTTCGAGGAGAGTGCCACGCTCCTGGAGTCCGTCAAGGCCGAGCACGTGGCCAGTGTCCTGTTGTCGATGGACATCTGGGAAGCGGCCAGAGTGGTCACGTTGATGAGCACGGACTTGGCGGCTGCAGCGATCGCCGTCATGACCCCTGAGATCGCTGATCGGATCATCAGCCGAGTGGCGCAGAACGCTGAGGACGGGGAGTTCGGCGACAAGGACCTCCCGCCAGACGAGTTCGCCGAAGTACGCGCATCCCGCAGGAAGGCTGCTGAGTTCCTGCGGGATGCGGTCAACGAGCTGCGGCAGACGAGCTAACCGTCGACCCTGCCTGGGGTGATGTCCGGCTGGACATCGGAAGCTTGGGTTCCCGCGTGTCGGATCCACTTCCACCTCACCTGGACAGCCCCATCCGCACTCGCCCGACACTTCACCCGCCGGCGCACCTGCTCCGCATCGATGGTGACGCGCTCGGGCCGGGGATCGAGATCCGGTGTGCTACTCAATGCCGATGATCGACCGCAACGGTGAGAGAGGACAAGGGCCCGCGCGGACGCAGGGACCCTTCAGACCTGGCCCGGCTCGAACGGGCAGCCCCCTCCAACTGCGGACGCGCCCCACCGGATAGGCACGCCTCGGGCAGGTTCGCATCGGCGTTATGCGACGGCCCCAGATCAAGCGAACGCCTTTTGCATCGAGGTGCCATCGCAAGAGCGGCGCACAGGAAATGTCCTGTCATGCCGCCGACCACGCGCGTCGCCGTCCGGTACTGCCGAATAGCGCACGCTCAGGCAGGCCCTCAGGTTGGACTACCGCACAGATGTCTGGTCGGTGGCGAAGCTGACCGAAGGAAACAGCATCCCCAGGTTGACCTGCCGGGTGACGCGAGCCTGCGGCCAACTGACGTTTGACAGCCAGTCGGCGACCACAATCCGTCGTCTCCCCTCCGCTCCCAGGGCTTGAGCTCGACGCAGGCGTCAGGGTGCCCAACGTACGCCCGAGCCACCGCGTAGCCGAAGTTGCGCTCCACCCAGGTAATCGTGTTGTGTTGCAACCAATACATGGGCACCCCGAGCTTGTCCGCCCACGGCGACGCACGCCGCATCCGATCCCACAACAGATCATACCGCCTATGGGTCATCGGTCGACCGCCCTTCTGGCGCAGCACAGCATCAAATGGCCCACGAGTTCCACGGACACGAGCGTGCTCGGCCATCACGGTTACCAAAGTCGGCATGATCGGCTGCCACCGAACAGTTCCTCCGCCACGCCATAGTCATCGGCTCGATCAACGCCCATCGGGCATCGGGCAGGTCACTACGATGCACGCACCGAGAGCTCATGGGTGGTCAACGGTGGAGGGCTCGCCCGCATACAGGAAAGATCACTACAAGCCAAGATCAGATTCCCATTACCGCGCGCTTGCGCGGCATCTCATCAAGCCTCGCCGCTGCTTCGTGCCTCAGGTGGCTGCTCTAAAGGTTGTCCCGTAATGGTTAGGTCAGGCTTTGGGGGCTGCGGTTGGGGCCGGTCAGTTGGTCATGGCCAGGTTGCGCATCAGCGCCACACCGAGCGTGGCGTACCAGACTCCGGTGCGTTTGCGTCGGCAGTTGCGCAGGATGTTCCAGGACTTCATGTGCGCCAGCGCGTGCTCGACTCGGGCGCGGACCCGCTTGTGGACCGTGTTCAAGTCCTCCTGCCACCCGGCAAGGCTGCGGCCCTTGCCGGGTTTGCGATAGGGCATGATCACCTCCGGGTTGCCCCGATACCCGCCGTCCGCGATCACATGTGCACCCATGCAGTGCTGGTCGACGCCGGACTCTCGATAGGCGCGGCAGTCGTTGCGGTTGCCTGGCATCGTGTCACCGACCGCGACGTTCAGGCGGGTGTTGGCGTCGATGACGACCTGCATGTTCACCGAGTATCGGTAGTTCTTGCTGGATGCGGACACGCTGCGGTCGTGGGTGGGTACCAGTGTGCCGTCCACGATCAGGACGGTGTCCGGGCTGTGCGGCTCGGTGACCGGCGGGAGGACCATCAGTGGCGCGACGTGTTCCACCACTCGGTTGGCAGCGGACTTCGAGATCCCGAACAGCAACGCGATCTGCCGAAAGGTCAGGTTGGTGCGGTAGTACACCGTGGTCAGCAACACCCGGTCGGCCAGCGACAGGCCCCAGCGCCAGCCTGCGCCGGTCTGGTCACCGCCCCGATCGGCCACGATGCGCACCAACTCCTGAAACTGCCGGACCGACAGACCGGTGAATACCGGCACCCACTCGGGCCGGTCGGCCCTGATCATCTGCTCCACACCGTGATCAACGATCAAGAGTTCCCGTCATTGCGGGACAACCTTTAGGTTCTGCTGGCGCGTTCGCTGTTCAGACTTAGCGCCGATTCCCGCGTCGGGCTGCGTGGCTGCGGGTGACTCCTCACTGGCCCCTGGCACACCGGCTCCGTGCCCTACGGCTACCGACCCCAGCACATCCTGATCTCCCCGCACGGTCGGCGTCCGCGCCACCGGGTGCGACTGGTGGTCGAACCGACCGAAGCGTTCGTCGTATGGACGATCTTCACCTGGCGTGTGCACGACAATCTCACCTGCGGGCAGATCACCGACAAGCTGACCAGCGCGCGCTACCCCGCACCCCTGGATCCGGTCACCGGGCAACCGGGGACGTGGACCACGGCGTCGATGCGATCGGTGCCGCAGAATACGAAGTACACCGGCTGGCAGATCTGGGGCCACCACCACGGCCGCCCACTACAGCGGGCCGACCGGGTGTGGCCGGACACCCAGGCACACCCCGCCCTCATCCCCACCGGGCTGTACGACGCCACGCAACGACCACGCCGAGCCACCATCGAGCCCGCCGCAGTAGAAGCCACACCACACGGATCCGGGCATCGCACCCACCGGGGAACCTCATGAAATCCCCCGGCACACCGCGCGGTCGCCGTCACACCCGCGATCACACGGACACACCCCCAAAAGGCAACCCGCAACGGGCCGCACGCGCGGAAGCCCACCCACACAGCACCTCAAGCCCGCCGCCGGTACCCAAGCTCCACACCCCGAGCGAGGCCGCGGGCATTCTCGCGGTCCGCGAATCCTGGCTGCGCCGCAAAGCCGGCCAGCGCCTGATTCCCTGCACCTTCCTCGGCAAACACCTGCGATTCTCCGACGCCGACCTCACCGCGATCGCCGACTCCGGTCACCAGCAACCCGTCCACCCCCGTGGCCGGCGCAACCGGCCGGCATAGGCGTTTCTCCCGAGAGTCCAATTGTGAGCAGGCCTGGAGCACGAAAGTTGTTTCACAGCAACGCTTGCCCTCTTCGACGTATCGAGCGTCCATGGACCCGTCACACCCATGACCCCCACACCAGCAAAGGAGACCTGTGATGGCCTGGGTCGAGAAGAGCGGAAAGAGCACCTACCGGGTCCGATACTTCACCGACGACGGCAGCATCGGATCCATCCCCGGATTCCCCACCAAGAAGTCCGCCGACGACCACGCCGAGAGCATGGAAGCCGACCAGCGCTCCGGAACCTGGATCGACCCCGCCGGCGGACGAACGACCTTCGGCGAATGGGCCAGGGAATGGCTCGACGCCCTCGACGTCGGCCTGCGCACCGAGGAGAACTACCGCAGCGCACTCCGCGCCCGCATCCTGCCCCGCTGGGCCGAGACACCCTTGGCGGACATCACCAGCCTCAAAGCCCACGCCTGGGCCAAAACACTCCGCCGCGACGGCCTCGCCGACATCACCGTGTCCGACACCATGAAGCTGCTCAACCTCATCCTCTCCGACGCCGCCGAGGACAAACTCATCCCCGCCAACCCCATCCGAGCCCGCCGACGCGGACGCGGACGACGCACCCCCGCCCGCGAGAAAGTCTGGGCCACACCCGAACAGGTCATCCAGATCGCAGACCAGGCCAACACCTACTACGGCATCGACGCCGCGATCCTCATCCTCACCGCCGCCTTCACCGGCGCCCGCTGGGGCGAACTCACCGGCCTGCAACGCCCCAACCTCCACCTCGACCCAGCCGACAAGGCCCGCATCGTCGTCGACCCGCACACCGGATCCCTCCATGAATCCAGCAGCGGCAAACTCTGGCTCGGCCCACCCAAGACACCGGAGTCCGCCCGCACCATCACCCTGCCGCCGTTCCTGGTGCCGCTACTGGAGAACTACCTCGACACCCACGACCACCCCCACGTGTTCGTCACCACCGACGTGGAACTCCACCGCCGCAGCAACTTCGCCCGCCGAGCCATGCGCCCCGCAACCGACGGCAACCTCACCGTCAACAACCCCCGCGTCCGCACCCAGCCCATCCAAACAGGACTGACCTTCCACGGACTACGCCACAGCCACAAAACCTGGATGATCACCGACGACATCCCCGAAGTCGCACAGTCCCGCAGACTCGGCCACAAACTCCCCGACAAGATCCAAGAGGTCTACTCCCACGTCTCCCCCGAAGTCGAAGCGCGACTCCTCAACCGCCTCGAAGCCCGCTGGACCACTGCCCTGACCGGAGTGCCCGGCACCAACCTCGACACCGACTGGCGCACAGCCGCCTGAACCTTCCGTCAAGCACACGCAGACCGGGTGTGCCGGCCCCAC
>Ga0307507_10005887_pt1 | contig 19529 bp, 17 predicted proteins | sample 7_EM_MG_FD_207223 | JGI IMG/M metagenome (GOLD analysis project Ga0307507, IMG submission 207223) | Populus trichocarpa ectomycorrhiza microbial communities from riparian zone in the Pacific Northwest, United States - 7_EM | ecosystem: Host-associated > Plants > Roots > Unclassified | place...
CACTACATGGGCGGAGCCGTCCTCGGCATCGACATGCTCGCCTGGGCCGGCACCATGCTCGCCTTCGCCTCCCGGCCGCCGGACCCGGCGAACGTCGGCGCGGACCGCTGGGTGCCGATGTGGGGCGAGCGCCTCGACGCCCTCGACCCCTTTCTGCACATCTGGCTCGCACACCAGCAGCGCGACGACTACTGGAAGCACGGCAGCGTCTGCGAGGACTACACCGCGATCGACGCGGCAGTCCTCGCGGTCGGCGGCTGGAACGACCCGTACCGGGACACGGTGTTGAGGCTCGTCGAGCACCTGCCCGGCGACCGCGTCCGGGGGATTGTCGGTCCTTGGTCGCACCAGTACCCCGACCGTGGTCTGCCGCCCGGCCCGGCGATCGGCTTCCTCCAGGAGACGCTGCGCTGGTGGGATCAGCACCTCAAGGGCATCGACAACGGAGTCATGGGGGAGCCGCTGCTGCGGGCCTGGATCACCGACCCGGTCCCGCCGGCGACGTCGTACGACGTGCTGCCGGGACGTTGGGTGGGGGACGCCAACTGGCCCTCCCCGAAGGTCGGTTGGAGCGAGCGCCCGCTGGGTACGACCGCCGCCCCGATCGTCGTACGCTCCCCGCAGCACACCGGCCTCGACGCCGGCCGCTTCTTCCCCTTCGGCAACGCGAGCGACCTGCCGCCGGATCAGCGCGAGGAGGACGGCCGCTCGGTCTGCTTCGACTCCGAGCCGCTCACCGAACGCGTCGAGATCCTCGGCCGCCCGCGCGTCCGGCTCCGCCTCGACAGCAGCACCCCGCGCGCCCATGTCGTCGCCCGCCTGTGCGACGTGGCGCCGGACGGTTCGTCCACGCTCGTCACCCGAGGTGTGCTCAACCTGCTGAGCAGGCACGGCCGTGACCGGGCCGTCGAGTGGACACCGGGGACGTACGAGGACGTCGAGTTCGAGCTGACCGGCATCGGCTACGCCGTCCCGCCCGGCCACCGCATCCGGCTCGCCGTCTCCGACACCTACTGGCCGTGGGTCTGGCCGCACGGCGAGCGTGGTGAGCTGCGCGTCGTACCGGCCGACAGCGCCGTACTGCTGCCCGTCCGGGAAACCGGGGACGAGCCGACGATCGGTTTCGAGGAGCCCGAGCAGGCCACCCCGATCGCCGTGACCTACGACAGGCCCGCCGAGCCGACCCCCGAGCGGCTCGTCACGCACGATGTCGCCAAGGGGGAGTGGACGCTGGAGGTCGACCCCAACTACGGGGGATCGCGGACGTATCCGGACGGGCTGCGTTACGAGGAGAGCGCGCGGGAGACGTACCGCATCCGCGACGACGACCCGCTGTCCGCGAACGCGGTGTCGGAGTGGCGCATCCGATTGCGGCGCGGGGACGACTACGACGCTGAGATCATGGCGCGGACGGAGCTGCGCGCCACGGCCGCGGACTTCGTCATGGACAGTCGTGTCGAAGCACGGGCGAACGGAGAGACAGTGGCCAAGCGCGCATGGCACCGCACCACCCCGAGGACGTCGGGATGACGGCCGCCAAGCAGCCTCAGCAGGCCGCCAAGTCCCCGCGTCGCGCCGTCGCCGCCGCCGACCGCACCCGGCAGCCCACCGAGGTGCGCCGTCGGCTCATCGTCGAGGCGGCCGTCCCGCTGATAGCGGAACGCGGCTACGCCTCGGTCGGCGTCCGGGACGTGGCGGCGGCTGCCGGAGTCTCCGTCGGCACCGTCACGTACCACTTCGGCAGTGTGCAGGAGATCCTCTCCGAGGCCATGGTCCTGCATATCGAGCGCTACTACGCCGAGTTGAGCGAGGCCGCCGAGCAGGCGACGAGCGGTGCGGAGGCGCTGCGGCTGCTCGTCGACGCGCTGTTCACCGAGGACACCGACCGGCACTGGCGGATGTGGTTCGACTACTGGAACGCGGGCGAGCAGGGCACGGACGAGGCCTTCAGCGGCGGGCAGGCCCGGCGCTACGAGACCTGGCACCAGCAGATCCGTGCGCTGGCCCAACGGGGCGTCGCCGACGGCGAGTTCGGCTCCGACGACCTCGACGGCTTCACGGTCCGCTTCGCCGCCCTCGCCGACGGCCTCGCCCTGCAACGGCTGCGCCAGGCACCCCCGTTGAGCACCGAGGACGCCCGCCGACACCTCAAGCGGCTCATCGAGACGGAGCTAGGTCGCCGATCACCCGAGTGATCTCCCGGGCGATCCGCAGGATCCCGGGGGAGCGGACCGGGCACGGCCTGGGCGTCGATGTCGTCGGCGCCAGGCAGAAGTGCAGGTAGTCCTTGTCGAGGTGCAGGGCCGTGCGTCCGTTGCCCGGCTGGGTGCAGTAGTCGGGATGGGCGCGTTCGTAGGCGGTGCAGGGCAGGTACTGCGTCCAGGTGTAGCGGGCTCCGGCGGGGCTCACGGTCCGGCCGGCGTCGGCGACGATGTCACCCGTGGACTTGGCTTCCCTCTTGTAGAGCGCGTTCACGGCCTCGACCCGCTCGGGGGTGATCGGGTCGGGCCCCTGCAACACCCAGACGATCGTGGGCCGTTGGGCACCTCCGGCGGTCGCGATCTGCGCGGTGAGCTTGCTGAGGTCGGCCTTGTACCGCTGGAAGTACGCCGTCCGGTCGGCGGCGTAGGTGATCCCGTCCATGCAGGGGGTGTAGGCCCAGGCGTTGCCCCAGAACTGCAGCACCACGAAGTCCGGGTGCAGCGAGCGCACCAGGGCGGCCGCCTTGTCCCCGTCCGGGACCAGCGAGTTCACCTTGGTGCCCTCCAGGTAGTCGCACAGCGTGGTCCCCGAGTACGGGGCGCTCGTGTACGTCGCGTCCAACGTGCCGCGAAGCTCCTGACCGAGCACGTTCTGGCTCTCCATGGCGAGCGAGTCCCCGAGATACAGCACACGGGGCGCCGACTTCACCGGGGCGCTCGGCGAGGCGGGCGCCCGCTGTCGCGTGGCGGCGGCCGACACGCCCCGCACGGAGGGGGTGGGCGGGGCGGCTTGAGGCCCGGATGCCGGGTCCGTGCACGCGCCGAGCAGCACTCCGGCGAGCAGTACGCCCACGATCCACGGCTTGCGCATACGGCAACTCCCGTCCCGGGCACCGGAAAACGGCTCCCCAGGCAAGCACAGCCGGGCAGCAGGGGGAAGACGCCCGGCTACTCCAGACGCGCCAGCAGGTCCAGCAGATCGGTCAGTGGGAGCGGCTTGGCGAGATGGGCGTCGAAGCCGGCCGCCCGGGACAGCGAGCGGTCGGTGCCCTGACCGAAACCGGAGACCGCGATCAGGCGCGGCCGGTCGCCGTGCGGACGGGCACGCACCGTACGGGCCACCGTGTAGCCGTCGGTGTCGGGCAGACCCAGATCGCACAGCACCACGTCGAAGACGTCGGACTCGGTCGCGGTGAGCGCGTCGGCGCCGGTGTGGACGGGGGTGACGCGGTGGCCCTGCCGCTCCAGCAGGGTGCGGTAGGTCGCGGCCAGATCGGTGTTGTCCTCCACGATCAGGATGGCCAGTTGACGCCGGGCCCGGGGTGGCGCGGACGGCCGTACCGGTTCCGGCGCCGCCTCGTCGGCCTGCGGCAGCAGCACGGTGAACACCGCTCCCTTGCCGGGCCCCTCGCTCCACGCGCTGATCCGGCCGCCGTGCAGTTCGACCACCGTCCGCGCGACCGCGAGCCCCAGGCCAAGGCCCTCGGGAGTGTTGGGGCCCGCCGGTGCCGCCCGCATGAACACCCCGAACAGGTCCTCGGCCTGGGCGGGTTCGAACCCTGTGCCGTCGTCCCGCACGGTGAGCCGGGCCTGCCCCTCCTCGACCGCGAGTCGCACCTCCGTACGCCCGCCGGGCGGGGTGTACTTGAGCGCGTTGGACAGCAGGTTCGTCAGCACCTGCGCCAGTCGCAGCCGGTCCCCGTCGACCACAACGGGCGTGTCCGGCAAGGTGACTTCGAGGGTGCGCTCCTCGTGTCCGAAGAGGCTGCGGATGTCGGCGCAGGCGCCCTCGACCACGGACCGCACGTCGACCCGCTCCGGCACCAGCGCAAGGCGCCCGGTCAACGCCCGTGTCCCGTCCAGCAGATCGTTGCTCATCCGCACGAGCGTGCCCAACTGCCGTTCCAGGACGGACAGTGCGGGACGGCCACCGTTCGGCAGGTCCAGTGCGAGCAGTTCCACGGCCGCCGTGGCGGCGGCGAGCGGGTTGCGCAGCTCGTGCGAGAGCGTGGCGATGAACCGGTCCTTGGCCCGCTGCTCCTCTCTCAACTGCCGCCCTGCAGCGTCGAGTTCGGCGTTGGCGCGGCTCAGCTGCTCGTTGACCTCGTGGATCTCCCTGGCCCGAACGAACAGGTCGATCTCCATGCCCTCCGCCCGCATCTGGGCCTCCGCGACGGCGCGCTCCTGCTCGCGGCCGACCCGGCGCAGATGCACGAAGTCCGTGACGTCCTCCACCCGGTGGATGATGTGCGTGACCCGTCCGTCGGCGTCCAGGACGGGGGAGTTGACGGGACTCCAGTACCGCTCGTCGAAGGTGCCCGCCTCGCCGCCGGGGATGTCGTAGCGCTGCAACGCCATCGTGTCCTTGCGGCCCGTCGCCACCACGGACTCCAGCGAGCGGCGCAGGTTGGCGACCCCGTCGGCCGACGGATCGTCCGGGTTGTCGGGGAACACGTCGAAGATCCGCTGCCCGACGATCGCGCGTTCCGTACGAGTGGCGGCGAGGTACGCGCGGTTGACCTCGACGATGGTGAAGTCGGGGCTGAGCACCAGCAGCGGGGACAGCGAGGAGTCGAAGAGCAGTCGGAAGTCCGGGGTGGCGAGGGGCGGCATGACGGCTCTCAGGGGTCGAGGCGGTAGCCGTAGCCGCGGACCGTGGTGATCCGGGGTGCCGGCGTGGGGAGTGCCGCGAGCTTGCCGCGCAGGCGGTACACGTGCTCGATCACGGTCGCGGGCTGTTGCCAGGAGGCGCCCCAGATCCGTTCCAGCACCTGCTCGGTGGAGAACACCCGGCCGGGCGCCTCGCCGAGCATCTCCAACAGGGCGTACTCCTTCGGCCGTAGCGTCAGGAAGACGCCGTCGGCGGACGCCTGGCGGGCCGCCGTGTCGATCCGCAGCGAGCCGACCTGCAACACCGCAGGGACCTCCGGCGGCTGCGACCTGCGCAGCACGGCCCGGATGCGGGCCACCAACTCCCGTTGCGAGAACGGCTTGACGAGGTAGTCGTCGGCGCCGATCTCCAGTCCCGCCACCCGGTCGGCCTCCGCGCCGCGCCCGGTGACCACGATGACCGGGAGGCGGCTGGTGGACCTCAGTGCCCGCAGGAGTTCGAGGCCACTGCCGTCGGGCAGGCCCAGATCGAGTACGGCGAGATCGACGCGGCTCTCGTAGAGGACGGACTTGCCCGCGCGGGCGTCCATGGCCCAGGTGACGGTGAATCCCTCGCGTTCCAGATAGGAACGGCACATCAGTGCGAAATCGGGTTCGTCCTCGATCAGGGCGAGGTGCGGACGCATTCCCGATCACCTGGCCCAACTGCTGCCCGCTCGTTGTGTCGCTGATGAGCGGGCGTTGATGCCCCGACCATGTGGCGAAGGTAGAACAGTAGGTACCCACGGTTCAAGGGGGAGCCGCTCGGGGGGAGTTCCGGCGCGGGCTCGTGCGGTGCGGGGATGTCGAAGCCGCCGCACGAACCCGCGCCGGATCGCGCGCCCGCGCGCGGAAGGCATGGAACGGGGACGAATCACCTTGCACGAGAACAGCCTGTTGCACGACAAAAGCCTGGAGCAGGTACCCATCCCGGCCTGGCCCGCGCCCGGCCAACACGCCCTGCTGGGCGCACGGGACGGCCTGCTGGTCGTCGACCTGCACGGCGACCTCGACCTCGCGACCGCCACCCCGCTGCGCGAGTGGCTGGACTCGGTGGTGGCGTTGCGTGCGCCCGCCTACGTCGTCGATCTGCGCCGCACCACGTTCATCGACTCCACCGGGCTCAACCTGGTGCTGCGATTCCGCCGCAGGGTGCGGGAGGACGAGGCGGGATTCGCCGTGGTGTGCGCCCCGCGCACCGTGCGCCTGTTGCGGGCGCACGGCACGCTGGACGTACTGGACCCGGTACCCGGCCTCCCGGAGGCGGCCTCCAGGATCGCCGGGCGCTGAGACTCAGACCCGGTCGGCCGCGATCAGCAGAAGGGATCCTTCCCGTGCCTCGGCGCGCGGGGCGCGGACACGCCTCACCTGCGCGAACCCCCTTGCGCCGCCTACCCGTTGAGGTCGTTCACCAGCACCGCGGCCCCGTCGAAGCGGCCGGCCTTCAGATCCGTCAGCGCGTCCGCGGCCCGCGACAGCGGATACGTGTGGGTGGTCGCGCGCACGTCATACCGGGCGGCCAGATCCAGGAACTCCCTCGCGTCCGCACGGGTGTTGGAGGTGACGCTGCGCAACTCCTTCTCGTAGAACAGCTCGTGCTCGTAGTCCAGGGGCGGTGTGTCGCTGAGGTGGATGCCCGCGACCGCGAGGACCCCGCCCCGGTCGAGCGCCCGCAGCGCCACCGGCACGAGATCGCCGACGGGCGCGAACAGGATCGCGCTGTCCAACGGCTCCGGCGGCGCCTCGTACGCGTCACGCGCCGAAGCCGCCCCCAGGTCGAGCGCGAGCCGCTGCGCCGCCCGACCCCGGGTCAGCACATGCACGGTGGCCCCCTCGGCGAGCGCCACCTGGGCGCACAGATGGGCGCTGCCCCCGAAGCCGTAGAGGCCGAGCCGTCCGCCCTGCGGGAGCGCGGCCCGGCGCAGCGCGCGGTAGCCGATGATGCCGGCGCACAGCAGCGGTGCGAGGGCCACGTCGTCGAGGCCGGCGGGGAGTCGGTGGGCGAACGCGGCCGGTACGGTCGTGTACTCCGCGTAACCGCCGTCGGCGTCCCAGCCGGTGTACTCGGAGCGCGGGCACAGATTCTCGGCCCCGCGCAGGCAGTACACGCAGGTGCCGTCCGTACGACGCAGCCAGGCGACGCCCACCCGGTCGCCGACCGCGAACCCGCTCACCCCGGCCCCGAGCCCCGCCACCACCCCGACGACCTCGTGCCCCGGCGTCACCCCCGGGCGGCGCACCGGCAGATCCCCCTCGGTGACATGCAGGTCGGTGCGGCACACCCCGCAGGCGCGCACGTGCACCAGCAGTTCGTCGTCACCCGGCACAGGGACCGGCTTCTCCACCCACCGCAGGGAGCCCTCCTCGACCGGTCCCGGCTCGCCCACCGCCCACGCGCGCATCGTCGTCGCATCCACCATGTGTCCAGTGTGGAACGGTCCCCGGCGTTCGGCGCGCGCCTCGCACTTCAGGTGACTAGCGTGAGAAATCGGACAACCCGACCTACCGGAGAGGGCCGCAGCCATGGCCGTACAACCTGAGGGAACCCCCTGTTGGGCCGACGCGATGTTCAGCGACGTCGAAGGAGCCAAGCGCTTCTACGGCGAGGTCCTCGGCTGGACCTTCGGCGACGCGTCGTCGGAGTACGGCAACTACACCCAGGCTTTCGTCGAGGACAAGGCCGTGGCGGCCATCGTGCCGCCGATGCCCGGCCAGGAGGGGCAGTCGCAGTGGTGTCTGTACCTCGCGTCACCGGACGCGGCGGCCACCGCGGCCAAGATCCGTGAGAACGGTGGTCAGGTGCTGATGGAGCCGATGAAGGTCGGCGACTTCGGGACGATGTGCCTGGCCAGTGAGCCCAGCGGCGCCGTCTTCGGTGTCTGGCAGGGCGGCGTCCACGAGGGCTTCGAGGCCACGGGCGTGCCCGGCGCCTACGCCTGGGCCGAGGTCTTCACCCGTGAGCCGGCGAAGGCGGACGGGTTCCTCCCTGCGGTCTTCCCGTACTCGGCACAGCAGGTGGACGACACCAACGTCGACTTCCGCGTCTTCAAGCTCGGCGAGAACCCGGTCCTGGGCCGCATGAAGATGGGCGACGAGTTCCCGCCCCAGGTGCCGTCGTACGTCAACGTGTACTTCGCCGTCGACAACTGCGACGACTCCGTGGCCACGGCCACCAAGCTCGGCGGCATCCTTCGCTTCGGGCCCATGGACAGCCCCTTCGGACGGTTCGCGGCCCTGAGCGACCCGCAGGGCGCCTCGTTCTCGGTGATCGACATGACCGCGACGCAGGGAGAGATGCCGTCGATGACGGACGTCTAACCGAGCGGGCCGTTCAACGGCTTCCGTCGGCCGCCCACCAGGCGGGTGCGCAGGCGACGGCCGCGTCGACCATGTCGTCCTTCGTGACGGACGCGTCCTTCAGCCATGCCCTGATGGCACCCGCGAAACCGTGTGCCATGAACTGCGCGATCATCCGCCGGTTGGCCTCGGGCAGCCCCGGGTGGTCGCCCTCGGCCATGAAGGTCAGGGCGTAGTCGTTGAAGTGGCGCACGAGCGCGTCGTAGACACCACTGTCCGCGGGGTCGTCGAGGGCGTGCCGGTATATCGGCAGATACCGCTCGACGTGGTCGGCCACCTCCGCCGTGGACATACGCAGCAGTTCGTGGGCCGAGTACCCGCCCCGCGCACGGTGCTCGGCCTCCCGGCGGTGGCCGCGCTCCAGGTCGTCGTAGAGCACCTGGATGAGCAGGTCCAGGGGGGAGCTGTAGCGGTTGTAGAACGTGGCGCGGGTGACTCCGGCGCGGTCGGCCAGTTCGCCGACGGTGATCTGCGAGACGGGCCGTCGGCCGGCCAGGTCGACGATGGCCTCCTCGAAGGCACGGGTCGTGCGGGTGATGCGTGGATCGATCCGCTGGTTCAGCGCTCCGCCCTCCTCGGGTCCACGTTGCACTCTGCCATGGGGAGTGATTTTATACACATGTCAAATAGTGCGGCGAAAGGGAAAGTCATGGCCTCGCACAGCGAGATCTCACCCCGGGAAGCTGCCGACCGGCTGGCCATCCGCGAGCTGGTCGACGCCTACGCGCACTGCGCGGACCGGCGGGACGCCAAGGGCCAGATGAGCCTGTTCACCGAGGACACGCGCTTCCTGGTGTTCATGGACGCCACGGCCGCCGAGCCGACGCAGACCCTGCACGGGCGCGAGTCCCTGGCCCCGGTGTTCGACAACCTCAACACCTACCGGGCCACCACACACTTCAACGGCCAGAGCACCGTCTCCCTGGACGGCGACCGGGCGACGGGCGAGAGCTACTGCCTGGCCCACCACATCGGGGTCGACGAGTCCGGGCAGCGCACCCTGATGATCGCCTCCATCCGCTACCTCGACGAGTTCACCAAGCAGGACGGCGACTGGTACTTCGCCGAACGCCGGCTGATGGTCGACTGGACCGAGACGCGCCCCTCGACGCCCTGACGCCGATCCGCGGTCACGTGGCCGGCTCTTCCTCGTAGTGGGACACGCGGTTGACCACGGCGACTCCCCAGGGGATGCCGAAGAGCAGCACGAGCGCCAGGCCGAGGACGAGCGGGGCCGGGCGCAGGGCGCCGACCGCCACACACAGGACGGCCATGGCGACACAGGTGCGGGCCAGGGGCCGGTAGAGCCCGAGGTTCTCGTTCCAGTGGCGCAGGGACGCCGCGAGCACCATCGTCGCGCAGAGCACGACGGCCGCGCCCCCGCAGAGCACCCAGGCCGTGGCCGCGGGGGTCCGGCTGTCGTGGGCGTGCTCGACGAGGCCGACCATCGCGGCGCCCATGGCGGCCACCGCGGCCGTGATCGGCAGATGGATCACCATCCATTGCAGGGCACCCGCGCGCGTGGGCTTCGGCAACCGGTGTCCCGCGAAGTCGAAGTAGGTCCACCAGGCGCCGAACCCGACGACCACGGCGACGAGCCCGACGGCGAGGGTGAGCGCGTTCGTCGGCTCGTGCGCCAGCCCGTCGACGACCCCGGTCACGTTCTCGCCGAGCACGATGATGATGAACAGCCCGAACCGTTCGGTCAGCGCGTCGGTCACGCTGAGCGCGACCACCCGCTCCGGGATGGCCCTCCCGATGACGACCACGAATCCCGCCAGGTAGACGACGGCCAGCGCACCCCACGTCAGCACGCGGGCGTCCGCGGGCAGGGCGGCGCTCGCCGCCAGCACGACCGCGCAGGCCGCCGTCCCCGTCACGTACAGCATGCTGGGGCGCCGGAATTCGGGCGTGTCACTGCGTGAGGCGAGCAGCCACAACAGCGCCAGGACCCCGAACAGCACCCCCGCGTCCACGGCGAACGCGGCACCGCGCGCGTCGCCCGCCCCGGGGATGAACGCGCCCAGCGGGACGAGCACGAGGATCTGCAGCAGGAACATGCTCCGGCCGCGGGCGTCCTCGTGACCGTGCAGTTCGTGGTGCAGGCTGCCGTTGAGCCAGGCGATCCACACCAGCGCGAACACCGCCGCGAACAGGCCCAGTCCGCGCCAGTCGAGTTCGCCGGACAGGTGATGCGCGGCCTGCGCGACCAGGACGACCACGACCAGGTCGTAGAAGAGTTCCAGCGGCCCGACCACCCGCTCCCGCGGCTGCTCGCCGTGGGGGCGCGGAGGTCGCCACAACTGGCGGCGCACCCGGGCCCATTGCTCTCTTCGCGAGGTCATGCGCGCAGCGTAGAGGGCTAGTGGACGAGATCTTCGGATACGGTCCACAGCCGGGCCGCGTTCTCCCGGTCCAGGGCGTACGGCGCGACGCCGGCGACGGCACCGGCCCGCTCGGTGACCGGCTCGGACGGGGCGCAGTCCTCGAAGTAGCGGCCGGTGACGCCCTCGACGGTCGGCGAGGCGGCCAGCAGTACCGAGGTCGCGGCGCCCTGCTCCACCGACTTCTGCGGCGGCAGGGCCAGTTCGCCCGAGGCGATGAACGCGGCCACCTGGTCCATGTCCATGTGGCGGGCCAGGGACGTGTCCGCGATGTTGCCCGGCATCAGCGCGTTGGCGGTGATGCCGTCGTCGGCCCAGCGCTCGGCGGCACCGACGGCGAACAGGGCGTTGGCGGTCTTCGACTGCCCGTACGAGGTCCAGGGGTCGTAGGGGCGGAAGCGGTAGTCCAGGTCGTCGAAGACGACGGGGGAGAAGAGGTGACCGATGGAGCTCACGGACACGACCCGCGCGCCGTCCGCCGCCGCGAGGGCCGGGTGGAGGCCGGTGGTGAGGGCGAAGTGGCCCAGGTGGTTGACGCCGAACTGCCATTCGCGGCCCTCGGGCGTGCGGGTGAGTGCAGGCGTCGCCATCACTCCGGCGTTGTTGACCAGGATGTGCAACGGGCCCTGCCAGGCCGCCACGAACGCCGCGATCGTGGACCGGTCGGCCAGGTCGAGCCGCCCGACCGTCAACTGCCCTGATCCGGGCGGCAGTTCCTTCTCCAGTCGCTCCGCGACCCGGGCACCCGCGTCGGTGTCCCGCACGGCCAGCGTGACATCGGCACCCGCCGCGGCGAGCGCCCGGGCCGTCTCCACCCCGATCCCGGAACTGGCCCCGGTCACCACGGCCAGGCGGCCGTGCAGGTCGACGCCGTCGATCACTTCGGCGGCGGTTGTGTTCGCGCTGAACATCGGGAACCCCACAAGGTGGACTAATTGACACTTGTATATTAGCAGGCATGGCATGATCGGGCGCATGCGTGAACGTGTGGTGGCCGCGTGTGACGGGGCTTCGAAGGGAAATCCCGGGCCGGCTGCCTGGGCCTGGGTCGTTTCGGACGACAAGGAGAGCCCGGCCCGCTGGGAGGCGGGGCCGCTCGGCAAGGCCACCAACAATGTCGCCGAACTGACCGCGCTGGAGCGCCTGTTGACGGCGACCGCACCGGACGTGCCGCTGGAGATCCGCATGGACTCGCAGTACGCCATGAAGGCGGTCACCACCTGGCTGCCCGGCTGGAAGCGCAACGGCTGGAAGACGTCCGGCGGAAAGCCCGTCGCCAACCAGGAGCTGGTCGTCCGCATCGACGAACTGCTCGGCGGCCGCTCGGTCGAGTTCCGTTACGTCCCCGCCCACCAGGTCGACGGCGACCCGCTGAACGACTTCGCCGACCGCGCGGCCAGCCAGGCCGCCATCGTGCAGGAGCCCGCGGGCAGCGACCTCGGCTCCCCGGAGCCGCCCCCCTCGCCCGACACCCCGAAGAAGTCCTCGCGGCCCGCCGGTGCCAAGTCGCCCCGCAAGAGCGGCAGTTCGTCGGCGCGCACGATCAAGGCGAAGTTCCCCGGCCGCTGCCTGTGCGGTCGCGCCTACGCGGCCGGCGAGCCCATCAGCAAGAACGCCCAGGGCTGGGGCCACCCGGAGTGCCGTACGGCGGAGGCCCAGGTCTAGGCCGTGGAGCCGCGCTGCTCGATGCCGTCACCGGCCTTTCCTGTACGGAGGTGGGTGATGTGAGTGCCAGTCAGGGCGCCTGTGAAATAGCGGAGATCGCCCGCACCCGCCTGCCCTCCAGGCTCGGACCCGTTCCTGCACCGTGGTCGTCACCGGCACCCCAGGCATCGAAGGCCTGCTGCTCAGGTCGGGCCGGATCAGCGAGGGCGCGTGGTCGACGGTCCGCGCCTGCGACACCACCCACGAACACCTCGCCACCGAACTCGTCGACCGCGGACTCGTCGGCACCGGCGAACTCGAAGTCATCAGCCTGAGCGCGCTCTTCGACGCCGCCTTCGCGCTCTCCCTCGCCGTACCCGACAGCTGGGAGGTGACCGATCCCGTATCGACGCTGCACCACAAGGCCGGTATCACCCGCGAGCGACTCCTCGGCGAAGTGTCCCGGCGTATCACCCTGCCGGCCGGGGAGCCCGGTTCGGTCGCCGCCCTCGCCCGCACCGCGTGCAGCAGGCGCCCGCCGCACCCGACTCCGTGTCGCTCCCGCGTCGCCGCCCCGGCCGGAACTCCGCACCGGCGTACCGGCCCCACGACTGAACCACCTGCCCGCCGGCTCCGAGACGCTCGACGGACACACCCGCCCCGACGTGACCGGACCGGCCGCACCCCAACTGGCCTGCCCACCCGTCTCGTTGCGCGCGGTGCAGCACCGGACATGTGATCGTGACGGCCGTCGGAGAGCGCGCGTTTCATTCCTCCCCGTGGCAGGAGTGTTTCCGGTGTTCTCTCCCGACGGGCGTCCAGGCGGGTGGCGCGGCTCCGGCGCCCCGGCCGACGCGAATTGTCCTGTCGCCCCGTCCTGCTACTCTGCGGTTCCACTTGACCACTTTGAGTAAAATCCAGGGGTGTGCGCGTGAAGGTCGCCTGTGTCGGAGGCGGGCCCGCAGGCCTGTATCTCTCGATCCTGTTGAAGCGGCAGGATCCGTCCCACGACATCACCGTCTACGAGCGCAACCCCGAGGGTTCGACCTACGGCTGGGGCGTGACGTACTGGAGCGGACTGCTCGACCAACTCCGGGAGTACGACCCCGAGTCGGCGCAGGCTGTCGACGAGCACTCGGTGCGCTGGAGCGACGGCGTCGCCCGCATCCGGGACCTGACGACCACTCAGCCCGGGGACGAGGGCCACGGCATCGGCCGTCACCGCCTCCTCAAGATCCTCGCCGAGCGGGCCAGATCCCTCGGCGTACGGCTGGAGTTCGACCACGACATCACTGCTGACGACCTGCCCGACGCGGATCTGGTCGTGGCCGCCGACGGCGTCAACAGCGCACTGCGCACCCGCCGCGCCGACCACTTCGGCAGCGAACTGAAGCCCGGCCGCAACCAGTACATCTGGCTCGGCACCAGCAAGGTCTTCGGCTCCTTCACCTTCGCCTTCGTGGAGACCGACCACGGCTGGATCTGGTGCTACGGCTACGCGTTCGGCCCCGAGGGCAGCACCTGTGTCATCGAGTGCGCCCCCGAGACCTGGACCGGCCTTGGCCTCGACAGCGCGCCCGAGGCCGACGGACTCGCCCTGCTGGAGAAGCTCTTCGCCGACCTCCTGGACGGCCACTCCCTGATCGGCCGCGCCTCGGCCGACGGCAGCGCCCAGTGGCTGAACTTCCGCACCCTCACCAACCGCACCTGGCACCGCGACAACCTCGTCCTGCTCGGCGACGCCGCCCACACCACCCACTACTCCATCGGCGCCGGCACCACCCTCGCCCTGGAGGACGCCATCGCGCTCGCCGACGCCCTGCGCGACCACACCGAGGTGCCGCAGGCTCTCGCCGCCTACGAACTGCGCCGTAAATCAGCCCTGTTGTCCATCCAGAGCGCGGCCCGCTACAGCGCCCAGTGGTACGAGAACCTGCAGCGCTACATCCACCTGCCCCCGCACCGCATGTTCGCCCTGCTCGGCCAGCGCCACTCGCCCCTGCTGCCGTACGTCCCGCCGCAGGTGTACTACGGCCTCGACAAGGCGGCCGGACGGCTGGAGGCGCTGCGCCGGTTCAAGCGGTGGCTCGGACCCAAGGTCGCGCGGACCGTGCACGCGCGGGCGCTCGCCTCCCGCAAGTAGGGCACCCTCCGGGAGCGGTTCGGCTTCCGCGAGCGGCCTGGGAAGGTTGGGTGAATGACTATTCACCAGTTAGGGTGAATAGTCATTCACCTTCTTTTTCATGCCAGCTGGAGTGCCCATGGGCCAGCCCGTCCCGATACCCGACCCGTCCGGCAGCCTCGCCGGGCGGAGCCCCTTGCGGGACCGGTTCACCGTTCCGGTGCTGGCGTTCGGCGGGATCCTCATGGCGGTCATGCAGACCGTGGTCGTCCCGCTGCTGCCGTCCCTGCCCCGGCTGACGCACTCCTCCGCGGGCGCGGTGTCCTGGATGGTCACCGCGACCCTGCTCTCCGGCGCGGTCCTCACCCCCGTGCTCGGCCGGGCCGGCGACATGTACGGCAAGCGGCGGGTCCTGACCGGCGCCCTGAGCCTGATGACCGTCGGCTCGGTCATGTGCGCCCTGTCCTCCGACATCCGCGTCCTGATCTTCGCCCGCGCCCTGCAAGGCGCCGCCGCAGCCGTCGTACCCCTGTCGATCAGCATCCTGCGCGACGAACTGCCGCCGGAGCGCCGGGGCAGCGCGGTGGCGTTCATGAGCTCCACGGTCGGTATCGGCGCCGCGCTCGGACTGCCGCTCGCGGCGCTGATCGTGCAGTACGCCAACTGGCACGTCATGTTCTGGGCGACCAGCGCGCTCGGCGCGATCGGTGTGTGGGGGATCTGGTGGGCGGTGCGCGAGTCGCCCGTCCGGGAGCCGGGCCGCTTCGACGTGCTCGGCGCGCTGGGACTGGCCGTAGGACTGGTGTGTCTGCTGCTCGGGGTGTCGCAGGGCGGTCAGTGGGGATGGGGGAGTCCGCGGATCCTGGGGCTGTTCCTCGCCACGGTCGTCGTGTTCGGACTGTGGTGGTGGCAGCAGCTGCGCACCGAACTCCCGCTGGTGGACCTGCGGTTGGTGTCGCGGCCCCGGGTGGGTCTGTCCCATGTGGCGGCCCTGCTGACCGGCTTCGCGTTCTACGCCAACTCCCTCGTCACCGCCCAACTGGTGCAGGCACCCAAGGCGACCGGGTACGGGCTCGGGCTGTCCATCGTCCAGACCGGGCTGTGCCTGCTGCCCGGCGGCATCACCATGCTGCTGCTCTCACCCGTCTCCGCCCGCATCTCGGCGGCCCGCGGCCCGCGCATCACGCTCGCCCTCGGCGCCGTGATCATCGCGCTCGGCTATGTGGTGCGCATCGCCGACAGCCGTGACCTGTGGACGATCATCCTGGGCGCGACGATCGTGGCCAGCGGCACCACCTTCGCCTACTCGGCGTTGCCCACGCTCATCCTGCGTGCCGTTCCGGCCGGCCAGACCGCGTCCGCGAACGGCGTCAACGTCCTGATGCGCACCATCGGCCAGGCCGTCTCCAGCGCCGTGGTGGCCGCCGTGCTGGTGCACCACACCAGCCTGGTCGGCGGGCTCCCGCTGCCCACGCTGCACGGTTACCTGATGGCGTTCGGCATCGCGGGCGTGATCGCCCTGGTGGCCAGCGCGGCGGCACTGACCATCCCGGGCGACCCCGCTCCGGACGACACTCGGCGCGCCGGGGACCGTACGGAGGGCGCGCGGGACGAGGCGCTGGAGGGAGCATGAGTGCCGTGAGCACCACGCCACCCACCACGCCACCCACCGCGTCCCCGCCCGCACGCCGGGACGCCGAGGCGACCAAGGCGGCCATCCTCAGGGCCGCCCGCTATCTCCTCGCGCGGAACGCGCACGCCGACATCACCCTCAAGGCCGTCGCCGAACGCGCCGGTGTCAGCGCGCCGTTGATCCTCAAGTACTTCGGCAACAAGGACGCCCTCTTCGCCCGCGTCATGTCCTTCGAGACCGACGCCGAGGACCTCCTCGACGCCCCGCTCGACGGACTCGGCCGCCACATGGTCCGGCACGTCCTGGTCAGCCAGCGCGAGCGGGGCGCCGACCCGCTGCTTCGGATCGCGTTCGCGCCCCTCCAGGGCGACCACGGCGACATCCTGCGCGTCAACTTCCGCGCCCACGTGGTCGACCGCCTCGCCGCCCGCCTCCCCGGCCCCGACGCCGGCCTGCGCGCCGAACTCGCCGTGGCGACCCTCCTCGGCCTCGGCGTCATGTACGGGATCGCGCGCGGCACCGAGCTGCGAGCGACCGCGGTCGACACCATCGTGGACCGCTACGGGCCCACTGTGCAGGCCCAGTTGACGCCCTAGGCGTAGCGGCGCGCCTTGCGGTACTGCCGGGCCAGGACCCGCAGCGTGGCCAACGTCGCGGGACCCGTGTCGTGCAGCAGAACCCGGCCCCCTTCGCGTCGCACCGCGCCGAGCCGCAGTTCCTGGACGGCGATCAACGCGTCGAGGAACGGCCGGTGTTCCGCCGCGACGAGCGCGGGAAGCGTACGGCAGCCGGCGAGTGTGGTCTCCGCGAGGTCGGCCTGTGCCCGGACCACGTGGTCCAACGCCGGTACGCACGCCGGTGACTTGCTGCGCAGGTCCTCGAACTTCAGTCCGTGCCGGGCGAGTTCGTCCCGTGGGATACCGATGCGGTCGTTGTCGGCGTCCTCGCAGAGGTCGGCGAGGAAGTCACTGCGCTGCCAGCCCTCGATCAGATCCCGGCAGCCCTTGACGTACGACTCGTACGCGTCGGGGTCGGCCGGTGCGAGCAGCGACGCGGTCAGCAACAGGCCGGGCAGCGAGTAACCGTCCACGTACGCCTGGAAGTCGGCCTCCGTCTCGAAGCCGGTCCAACTCGCCTCGACGGGAGCGCCGTCGAGGAAGGCGCGCACCCGGGCGGCCATGTGCGGGTGATGGCGCGCGGTGTCCCAGAGCGTCAACAGAGTGTCCTGGACGGGCGGTTCGCTGCTCTCCAGGGCCGCCGTGGTCTCGGCGTCCCAAGAGGCGAGGGCCGCCGTACGCGCGTTCACGTCACCGGTGTCGATCAGTTCGTCGGTCGCGTGCATGTAGGCCACCGCGGCGACGACCGGTGGATGCAGCTCCGCCGGGAGCAACAGCCGTACCGCCACGTACTCGTGCGGCGCGTACTTGCGCACGATCCCGCGCTGGGCATCGTAGGCGCGCCGCAGTCGCGGATCGGTGATGCCCGCCTTCGTCAGTGCGGTGGACCAACTGCTCACAACTCTCCCCAGCTCAAGGACCCGGAGACAGCCTAGCCAGCCCTAGCCGAACAGCCGGTCCAGGAAGGCGTTCCCGAACACCCCGTGCGGGTCCAGCCGGTCGAAGGTCCCCGCCGCCTGTCCCCACACCGACTCCCCGAACGAGCCCGGGATCGCCGTGCCCAGCGCCTCCTCGTCACTCCACGCTGCCTCCTCCGTATAGGCCCAGCCCTTCGACCACTCGACCCGGGTCAGGGCATCGGTGCCGTCGTAGGAGCGGTACAGGAACTGCTCCAACTCCCGCAGGAATTCCTCCGCGTACGGCGTGCCGGGCAGGGTCAGGACGTCCAGCCAGACCGCCGTGTCCCACTCCGGGTGCTCGGTGCTCGGGCGCAGCGCGGACAGCAACGGGGCGCGGGCGCCCGCGAGTTCGGTGTCGGCGGGGTGGTCGAGGCCGGTGACCCGGATCTCGACGGTGCCGTTGACGGGGAAGCGGCCGAGTGCCGCGTAGGCGGTGAGCCGTTCCTGGTAGAAGTCCGTGAACTCGTGGACCACGCGCTGCACTTGGGCCCGCGAGGTGAGCACCGCGTAGCCGTTGGCGGTCTCACGCAGGGTCGTCGGCTTGATGTAGAGCAGCGTGTTCTTCGAAGGACCCCAGATGTCCGCCGACAGTGTTGTCGTCAACCCCAGTGCGGCGACGTCGAGTTGGGCGTTGCCCAGCACCGGCGCCAGATACCAGGCAGCATCCGACAGGATCCGCCCGACGAGATCCGCGACCAGTGTCGGCACGTTGTCGGAGAACGGGTAGTTGTACGGCGATGCGACGTGCCGCGAGGTCAGCGGCCGGGTCGGTGCGACGCTCCACACCTTCAGCCAGGGGAATTCGGTGAACGCGAACCAGATCGCCTCGGCCCGCCCCGCCTCGTCCAGGAAGCTCGCGAAGGTCCGCCCGCCCGAGCCGGGGGCCCCGAACAGCTCGGTCGCCGGAATGTCCGTACGGCTGACGCAGCGCAGGTTGGCGTTGGCCCCGACCCGCAGTACGACCTCGGTGACCAGTGCCCGCCCCAGATGCGTGAGCAGCGCCGCGCAGTCCGCCTCGTCGCGGGTATAGGTCCGCAGCACGTACGCGCCGGTCTCCGTGTCCCACACCACCGCCGTCAGCGACAGCACCAGATTGCTGAGCGACCCGAAGGTGTGCCCGGCGGTCCGCTCCTCGCCGTGCGCCGGTACGGCCGTGCCGTGCGCGTCGATGGCCAGGGCGCCGCCGAGCGTCAGATCGCCGGGTGCGGGGGAGGCGGTGAGACCGAGGCCGTGGCCCTCCAGGAAGGTGAGCAGGGCCTCCAGGGTGATCCCGGTGCCGGCCCGCACGGCCGAGGCGGAGTCCAGGGTCAGGCCGGTGAGGTGCGGGGCGGTGTCGACCAGCAGCACCGGCGCGTCGGACGTCGTACCGGACTCGATCGTCAGCGGTGACCAGCCGTGTGAGGAGCCGCGGGGGCGGACCCGCCAGCCGTGCTGCCAGGCCCAGTTGACGACGGACACCACCTGGTCGGCGTCGGTCGGCGCGCACGCCCACAGGCCGTCGGCGGTGATCTCGCCGACCCAGTTCCGGTACGCCGAGCGGTAGAGGTCGACGTCGGCCGGGAAGTCGGGCAGCTCGGCCGACGCGACGGCGGGATCGGCCGTCAGGAGTACGGGTACGGCGGCCAGGGCCGCTGCCGAGAGGAGGAAGCCGCGACGGGTCCAGGGAGCGGAACTGCCGCTCCCCGATTGGAGGTTGTTCGCCACATGATCGGTCACGCGCACACGCTAAGTGCGCGTTGACACGAGTAGGCATCCTGTCGAACCGGTTCACTCGTGTGAGTGAAAGATTCACAGGTCGCGGCCCGGAGGAGCCCGATCCGCGCATGTCAGTGGCGGATGACAGACTGAGGGCATGGACGAACGTGTAATCGGCAGGTCGAATCAGCAGCTGTCCGTCGTCGGTCTCGGCACCTGGCAGCTGGGCGCCGACTGGGGAGACGTCGACGACAAGGAAGCCCTCGCG
>Ga0307507_10005888_pt1 | contig 19528 bp, 18 predicted proteins | sample 7_EM_MG_FD_207223 | JGI IMG/M metagenome (GOLD analysis project Ga0307507, IMG submission 207223) | Populus trichocarpa ectomycorrhiza microbial communities from riparian zone in the Pacific Northwest, United States - 7_EM | ecosystem: Host-associated > Plants > Roots > Unclassified | place...
GGTAGTAGAAGACATAGTGGTGGTGTAGTAGAGGAGTATTTTGATGTTTTGATTTTGATTTTCCTAGGAGGCCCGTGCACTGTCTCGGGTGGGTGGCTGTCTCGTCTGGGTGGCTAAGACGTTAATCTATAGCTTCTTACCTAGATTTTATCACTATAATGGGTTGCAAATATACAGGAATACTTTAATTGAATTAAAGGACCGTAGAGTTAAGTATAGATCAATTTTGAACTTTATTATCACGAGTTGGTGTCGCGATTAATTAATTAAGTCTTCGGCTTTGTTTTGCTAAGACTACGTTAAATCTAGACGATTTGGTTGGTTCGCTTACTACTGGACCTTTCTTGACGGCGCATGGGATATTGAATGGACACGCTCATCAGATTTTCCAGGAGATATCCACAAGACTTTGGTTGCAAATGGTAACTTTTTGATTCGTTACCATTCAAAATATGCTTTTCATCTATTGCTATAATCATAAGATGAATATTAGTTATCCAAATACCCCTCCACGCAACATCCATTAAGGAAACCAGCTGCCCTGTATAAATTAGGTCTTTCTGTACATGCCTCTGCATGCAGTGCACCTAGTCCCTTTGTGTGGCAACCGTTTCTTGCACTTTTCGTATATGAACGCCTCATAAGCCTATCTAGAGGCTCTATACCGTATATAGTTTGGAGTTGAAGCCTCTGGTCAGTGCGGTTACTCGGCGGCAGGGGTGCTGCCGCCTCATTGAAGTCTCTGACGCTTAAATATTGCAGTAAACAGCAGCGACGTAGCTAGTAAACGATTATGGGTAACCCAAGTAAAAGCGCCAAAAGCGCCCAATACGAAAAGTGACTTCTGCCGCACGAAGGGATAGCATCCACCCTAGCCAGGATCCGAAGAGTAACATTGGCAGTAACCCTACTGTTCGAATCTTCCGCCAAGTTTCATTCTGCCGGTGCAAAATTAGTGGCTTAGAGCTTATTTCTTAGAGTCGTAGCCTAAATTAGCACGGTCTACCCCTAGAGGCACCTCTGCGCCTCTATACCTCTGCGCCTCTACGCCTTTATATATCTCTGCGTCTATGTCTCTACACCTCTCTACTTAACCCCCTATAAGACGTGCAAAGAGACGTATAAGGAGACGCAAGTAGACACGGGCAGAGCCACGGGTAAAGCCACGAGTAAAGCCACGAGCAGAGCCACTTAGAGGCGTAAGGCGTAGAGGTATAAAGGGGTATCTAGAAGGGAATATTAAAGCTAAGCCTTAATTTACCCCTGTAGATCAACTGAGCACTGTTCATCTAGACTCACCCTCCCGACCCACCTTCCTATCTAGGCTGCCCCATTTACTTCTCCCTTTGCTTCTCTCTTTGCTTCTCTCTTTGCTCCCTCTGCTTGTGCCTCTGCTCGTGGCTCTGCTCGTGGCTCTGCTCGCGTCTCTGCCCGTGCCCTGCCCGCGTCTCTCTTACAAAGAGAGACGCGTAGGGAGAGACGCGCGTAGGGGGAGACACGTAAGCGTTTGGGCCACCTCGTGCACGGTGACACCTCATGCATACCAAAATCCAAAAATCGCGAATATTTAAAATATCATAACTCTACAACCATGGGCTCAATTGAGGCCGCTCTTGCTGCTTTAGACTTGCAATCAAAGCCTAATTACACCCAAACCGCAAAGCACACCAGCACGGTATTAGGTAACCGCAACGGTCTAAGAATGAGGTCGAGAAGACTTTTTGCAGATGGTGTGCGAATTCTCGCTGATGACGTCGGCAACGTATTCAACTTAGGCCCCTCAACTCTCTGCAAGCTGACGGGCATGCCGTGCGACTGTGTATCTGCTCATCTTCGCAGCGAGTGAAAACTTGGTGAATTCCACTAGCCACGCCGTGAACGTTGCCTTCTTCGAGAGTGTATTCACACCGTACCAAAAATATAGCCTGCTCCTCGTGGCTACCGGGCTGTGAAAGCGACCCTTCAATGGTTGGCGTAGAGTGTCGTAAAAGAGTTGAGTCTTTCCCCACCGGAGCAGGCTGCTTAGCAGTCGATAATGACTAGGACTCCTCCTTTTCAGTGCCTGGCGTACGACGATACTTCGGTCTAGGACGCCAATGCGGCCGAGGTAAGCAAGGAACTAGTGGACCTGTACATTCAATAGTGGTGGGGCTTGTACCTGAGCAATCACTGAGATGCGGAGAGTCGGCAAAGATGTTACAGCGGATGGGGAATACATGCTCCATGAGGAGTCGCTAGCATGCTGCTGCGCCGGTATAAGTCTCTAGAAGGCCTTCATCAACCTTTACTTTTTGATTTTCGAGGGACAATTAAACTAGAATTGACTCGGCAGCTAACGCAGTGGGCTACATTATTTTATGGAATTTTGGCTTACGTTGCCAAGGCGGGAAGGCGCATGGATGGGAATCCAAAGTTTCCCACGCTGGATGCTCTGTTTAGATTCATAGAGATAGGAGTTGAGGTAAAGGCTCTGATCCTCTTCATGCAATATTAACTGTGCAGGAATAGCCACCTGAAGGATATAGAAATTGGGAACAGCCTCTCGCAAGTCAACAAAGAAAAGGATGAGGACTATTGTTACGCAAGTCCACAGGATTCCTTTGGATCACAACTGTCTCAGAATATCTATTATCCAAGAATGTGACTGGTCGCAGAATAGTCTAATTTATTTCCGAGTGTTTCGATGCCGCGGTTTGTACCGTATGATTCCACAGCCACGAATTGGCGTTGTGATGGGTCCATTGTGGAGAGTCGGAAGATAATGGAACAACCCGGAGAGAGTGCCGGCGTTAGTTGTAGGGAATGAGATCAGGCGAAGGGATAATGGATTCTAGGTGTTGCTCCCCCTAACGATAGTTAACTCCCTGGTGCGCCACGGGTCTTCATAATTGTAGTATTCTGCTTCCGAAGCGTGATGAATCCGTGGCGTTAGTGGGGGCATTGTAGCAGACACTAGGTTTATGCCCCCGGCTTACAGAAAGCATAACTTCTCCTGGCTTTTATCGGCTCTGGAACATAGTACATCTAAAAAGGGTATCGGTGGTGTGTGCAAGCCGAAAATTCTACTCCCTGAATATACCCACTTCGATTGAACAGCGAACCGAGAAACGTTACCATTCCATGGGAGTTCAAAATAAAGGAATAATACATTTGAAAGATTCTACATACAAGCTCCAAAAACATGCACCCTACCAATCAGTGCCATGAAACCGGACGTTGGTGTAGAGAAGGACACAGGAAAAGCCAATTTTGAACAAAAGAAAAATGCCGGGGCAGGCAAGTAGAAAGACATATCCACTCGGAGTTATGATACAATGGACCGGACCTGCCTTGCTGATACTAAAACAATACGAGGGCAATGGTGGATATGCCATGTGAGTGAAATAGAAAGTTTCATCTGGTAGAAAGTTGCGCGTTGGTCCCAACTGCTGGAATTAATTTTGCAAGCCAGTTGGTAATTAGTTGGCCTAGGAAACTTTTTAGGTTAGAGCAAGCACTATGTAACTTTCCAGTTAGCTATAAGTATTTGAAGCCAACCGAGGGGTTCTACCTTTCAAGCCATTTATTTTTTGTTCTTGTTGATTTCGACAACGACGACAGCAACAACAACCACCACAATGATGATGAGCACTATGATAAGGTCAGTAAACTGATAACACTGTTTGTAGCCTCAGAGGTCTCGGGCTCGTGAGACAACATAGCAATCTTAAACACTTACAAACTATAAGGAGGCACCACCACTTCTTGCGGTTACGGCTCCGAGCCTTGTCAATGGCACCACCAATTTCAACGTTTGCTTTAACAACATTTTCGTTGACCTCTTCTCCCTTGCGCTCAATATCTGTGACTAATGGCTCTTGCTGCACGACAATAGCATCTAGATCGGTAAACAACTGTGCTAACTCAACCATTTGGCGCTCGATCTTCTGAATCGCATCGTGTCGTTCCTTGACATTTCTAAGACTCGACTGTGCTTGGCCCCGCCGATCGGAACTGAGAAGCTGATGGGAGATGCGTGTTAGAACACACTCGCGCGCAGGCACTTAAATGGAGGTCTTACAGCTTGTTGGAAGATTGGGGTGTCAGGATCTGCGCATGCTTCTCGAACCTCCTGTTCTGTAGCATCGGGCCTTACGATACGGTACTGCCGCTCGGCTGCTGCTTGAGAATCTTTTCGGAATTCTGCCTCGAGGTTTTGGTATCGTTGGATGAGCGACTTCAGTCGCCTATCTACTCGTCCAACCTGCGGGGCATTTCGTGGGTTACCTGATTCAGGCTGCGATTTGATATTCTTGACGCGATTGACCAGTGCACGGTATTCGGTCATAACTTGAGAGCTTAGAGCAGTTATCTCGCTGGAAGGCAGGTCTGGGCGACTAATGGATTGTTTGAAAGCCCTTTCAAGGTTATCGAGTTGCGAGTTGATCTGGTCAAGGGCGCGGTCGACCTCTCGGCAATCGTTGAGGATGGCGTTTGGGTCAGCGCCGCCTGATTGACCGTACGGCTGCATCTCCACATCGGGTTCTGTTGGAGAACGTTGATTAGAACGTCGAGTTGTGTACATTTTTTTTTTTTCAGTGGAAACTTACGGTCATTGTATCTCCCGCCGTAGTTGCTGTATCCAGTGTCGTGTGTATCACTCTGGTCGTATGGATTGTTCTGGCCGTAGCCAACCTGGCTGTAACCACCGTACTGTGGGGCCATTGCAGAGCGTTAGCAGGTGTAAATTCTTAACTTAGCTGTGAAGGATTTGGGAATGTGTTCTAGAGGCGAGGGATAAAGAGAAGTGCTCACACTCATGCTGACACCGGTCCCGTGTGGTGTGGAATTTCGGACTCCTGAGACAATGCAGCTGAGATTTGAAGCTGACGCGGAAAAATTCCCGTGACTAGAAGACGATGGCTGGTGGCACGTCTACGTCCGAGCTGCGGGGATGGTAGATGGTAGATGTAGTTAGAAGAACCTGTGGTTGTGGGTGAGATATAGTTAAATGCGCACTGAATGGGGCTGTGAGAGCTGAACAAGTTCGCCGCCAAGCGCGTTCCTAAACAGACTACACTAAACCGCTCGCGAGACAAGCGCCTACCGACCTCCCAGCACCTGTGCCTAGTGAAGGATTGCTCCAATGGCAGGCCTTGCGATTCTATTTTGGTGCCTCGCCCTATTATTCATTGCGGACTGGGGATGCATTGGGCCTCATCATTTACCTGCAAAGGTATATATCAACTGACGCATTATTGCTGCCGCATTTCATGATTGCGAACATCGCAAAAGGGCACTGCCGCGCCGCGTCCACTTAGATCGTCCGATTGCCCCCTCTAGTCGTAAGATTCACAGCCACGTTACGCATGCATTTCCAATTCTCCGCTTACTCATGCTATCTAGAACTCATGTATTTCCAATTAGAAGCCATCTATTGGACCTTCATTGCTTGGCGGGAAACAAGAAGCCTCACTGTCACGATCAAGCATCCCAAGTCGCAGCCTTAGGTGCTTGTTCATCAGCCTTGCCCCACCGTGTTCTTTCGTCACCTCCGGCCCAGTCTTTCTCCTCATAGCCCAACCGCTGTTTAACTTCTGCAACAGTCGCTTTATCTCCTGTATTCTTACCAATGTTGTCGCTAATCTTGACTGCCGGTCTTCCCACCGCAGAAGCTATTTTGATTACTATGTTCAGCGGTATGGACTTCTTACCACTCGAGTCCTTTATAAAGTCATCTACCTCGGCATTAGCAAATACGTAAGCACATCAGCGGCTCTCTTACTTGTCAAGAAAGTCCCTACACCAAAGGTCGGCTGAAACCCTTGTGCCTCGGCCGCTGCCTTATACTTTAAACATAGCTCGATATTTAGAGAGTCAGAGAATACAATGGTCTTCTTGTCCTTGATGCCCTGCTCATCATAGAAATCTCGCATCAGCTTGATGAAGTTTAGTGGGTCTCCAGAATCCTGACGAACACCAGTGAAGACCTGCGCATAAGTCTTCTCTCCTGTAGTTTCGCCCTCAGGATGCGCATGCATTGGCGGCCTAGTTTTGCTCAAATTACTCGTGGTTGGCATAGTGGATCCAGCGGTGGCGGATGCTAGGGTAGCGGCCGGCCCTGGTGCTGTACTTGTGAAAGCTGGAATGGTTTTCTCGAATGCCTTCAAAAATGTTGGTGTGCCATAGGTATCAGTGAGAGCGATACCAAGAACCTAGCCGATCAGGATAAATTAGAACAAGTTAGAGAAGTTTTCTACACAACACCGACTCACCCCTTCGCCGAAGGTAGCGACCCAATAGCGCAGTGCAATTTCATTTGCATTCTCATAGTCGTTGGTGATTGAGGCAACGCCCATAAACCACTCATGTGCTACCGTACCAATAGGTAACAACCCATGCTTCATTGCAAAATGCACATTGCTTGTGCCAGACAACTTTCCCTTCCAGCCATTGTGTGCCGCATCATCCTGCGCTTGCCGTAAGCCCTGCAGGACTAGATCTTGCGTATGATAGTCGCGTCTCCTCCTGCTGCCAAATTCGGAAAATATACATCCATTTTCCAGAAGTTGTGCGCCTTTGCGACGGGCCTTTTCCACCTGTCCGGCGTAGGTCCAATCGCGATCACAGAACTTGAAGTAGGCTTCGCTAATTAAAGCGAGTAGAGGTATTTCATAGAGAATTGTGTCTACCCACAAGCCCTGCGTATGAACCACCACGTCCCCCAAATCATTATCCTGTCCCGTATCTTGATTTGGGTTGAAAGTTATTTTGATCTGCTTTGACGGCTGTAGTCGGAAGTTGGATAAGAATTGTAGGTATTGTTCGTTGAGGTAGGTACATGCAGTGCTTAAGAATCGAAGTTCCTCCTCTGAAAGAGATACATTTGCGAGCTCTGTGATATTTTTTATTTTAGCCATGTATTCCATTAACAGGGATTTGGTAGATTCACTGTCTACCTGTGCCTGCAGCCAGTAAAACGCAGCGCGACTGAATTTCATATCAGGCGTTCGGTTGGTAAAACTGTATGTGACAGCTGCAAAATCTTAGTCTTCGAGCTGGTGATGAAACCTCATCCTCACTCACAAACATCCGGAAAGTATTTGAGAACACAACCTATAGTAGATCTGATTAGTGATTCTTAGTGAGGTCGCAAGACCTTGAGGGTCACTTGCATTGCATAGTCAGCTTGTATAGATCTCTGTGGTCATCTTGTTAGAATTGAGAGATAGGCCAATGCTCTAGAATATTGGGACTTACGTGTCGAGAAGAGAGAAAATGCCCTCAGGTAAAGTTGACGAGACTTCTGGAGCCATGAGAACGAATAGGAAAAGGGTTTGCTATCTGCAAAGAGTTCACGAGTAGGGGGAAAGATGGTTAGAATGGATATGGAGGGGCAGAAGAACGTGTTTATATGCTCCTGTTGCCTTGTTTTACATTGACCAATGGATGATGGTAAAACTGTGCGTGTGAGGTTGCTTTACTTTTTTCTGTGGCCTACTCAGGCCCTGCCAACCGCAATGAGAGACATGCTAGCGAAAGGCGTTGACCGGAGAGCAAAAAAGTGAGTCTTTCGTGACTGGACAAACGTCATTGCGGCTGTCCCAAGAAGGGACGGAGCGAAAGCTTCCAATCTGGGTCCGCGCCTTATCGAACCCTGCATTTTCCCGCATAGGTACCGCATTTGACCACGTCGACTTTTGCAAGATATGCTCATCGGTGTCTCGGCCCTTGTTATCTCAATATCCATACTCTTTTATCGTCATCCGCCAACATCATGGGCGTTTTGGCCTTCCGCGGTAACCCTACCGCTGGGTCTGTTGTCGGATAGGAAGTCCTTAGAACCTGTCCACGACGGCCAGCCAGATAAGACTGTAACGGCAGACGCAACGCAAGATTTAATAGTAGAATCGAAAGTAGATGACGCATCGCTACCACAAAGGCCGATAATACTAGGAGATCCGACTCTAGACGCTGAGATCGTTCCATCTTCGCAAACAACCCCGAAGGCAAACTCAGTCCAGACGGACTCTCCGCAATCCATGCCGTCCTTCTCTCTCCAAGCCCATAGTAATTCGGCTGAGGATGAGGATGAGGATGAGGATGATGGACCAGCTCCTTCATTCCCGGCTATCAACTCTGCGCAAAGGGCCGCTGCCATATCGTCCGCTATGGGACCTCCGGCTTTGAATCCCACTGTAAATCGTGGCCGACCCTCAAGCTCCCAGCTCATGGCACCCCCTCGACTATTAGCTACAAATATTCGTGCTTTACCCGCCTCGACGAACTCGTTGCGAATCCCATCAACAGGTCCACTCCCGAGTCGAGGCCCAGCGCTCGGCAGCAGTCTGGTCCCTCCGCCTGCTGCTCCGATCAAGACCCCGAATCCACGTCAAAAAGTCCTCCTAACGCCGGGGCATTCGCCACTTGACTGGGCAAACCTACTGAAATCTGGCACCAACTTATCTGGCGTGTCATCCCTTATCCGAGTCACACCCTCGCATCTCAAATACAACAATGGCAGGAAGGGGCGGCCGGCTTGGTCATCGTACCAGGGCAAGGTGTACAATATTACGCCGTATCTCCCATACCACCCCGGCGGAGAAGGGGAACTACGGCGCGCAGCCGGCAAAGACGGTGGGAAGTTGTTTATGGAGGTACACCCCTGGGTTAATTGGGAAAACATGCTGGGTCAGTGTCTAGTAGGGATTACCATTGGAGAGAAAGAAAGGCCAACATATATGGGGTCTCTCGAAGACATGGATTGATAGAAATTTGGATTTGGAGTATAGTTTGATATCCTTATAGACGGCCAGGGCATTTCCATGTGTTCAAATGGATTTTACATTCATAGTTGAAGCAGATATTTAGCATCTAGAAGCAAGGATAGTGCAAGAAGATCAAATGTTAGTTCAATGTTAAGAAATGTATGATTACAGGTTTTTTTGGTAGCAAAGCTATATTTTGGCCTATCATAGTATCACAAGTTTTGCTGCCTACATTCTGGAGATATTAAGGCTTTTGTTAGCTTTCCTTTACGGTTGTACAAAGAGTACTACGTAGTATTTAATTTGCTTTTAGGGAGCATTAAATCACATGACAACGTGCGAGGAATTTAGGCACAGGAAAGCACCACGCGTTCGTAAGCGAGGTTCTTATCTTGCCTATATTGCGCATCACCCAACTAGTATTGCCCTCTAAGACACCTCTTGATACCCAAACCTTGGAAAAGACTAACTGGATGTGATGACTATGTTAGAAACTACCCACTAAATATCCTGCGGCTTCCTCCCTACCACTGCTTCTCCCACTACAACACTACAACATTCTACATGCGACATGTGGATATTAGAGCACGATGGGGATCTGTTTGGAGGAAAGAGAGTGTGGTTGAAGCCTGGAACACAGCAGATCTTTGGTAGAACAAAACCGTCTAAGAAGAGCAATGCAGATGGGCATATCTACTACATCAACGACAAGAAAGTTTCACGACAACATATCACCATATCCGTTTCCGCTGTTAAGCCGGGAGATGGGGTATGTTACATTTGAAGAGTGGCTAAGAGGTTATAGAGATTGATTATGTCATAGTTGAAGCTCTACTCGAGGTCGCAGCTACGGATTATTGAAACCTCCAAATTTGGCACGAGCATTGATGGTGAAGAGAGATTCAAACAGGGAACCCGGGCTTTAACGAAGGATGAACACACCATTCAACTTGGAAGCTGGGATCAGCTTCTTAGGTTGGTCTGCCCCTGCACAGAACTCTATCGTATCTATCGCAGTATAATCAACTACATATCATTCTCAGTGCCTGTCTCATACTGTTGAATATATTGTCTCATCCTGACTAACGATAACGACAGGGTCAAATGGCAACCTGTCATATTCGCATTCTCTTTCACAAATAAGGAGTATAAGAGCAATGATAATCCTCTGGCATCCGTCCAAGCTCGTCTCGCACCACTAGACATAAAGACCACAACCGATTACGTCATTGGTCAAACTACGCACGTTGTAGTAGCGAAACGGAACACTCCAAAGGGACTCCAGGCCTTGATCGATGGCAAATATGTTGTCACGACCGCTTTTGTTGATGCAGTAGTTCAAGCTGCTTCTGCACAAAACTCCGACGCAGATAATTACATCCCATCATTATTCGAACTGGACTTTGACACTCATTGGCCGAATGAATTAGAATATCTCCCCCCAGCAGGACAGGAACCTGTTCCCAGATCCAAGGATTTCTTTAAACCGAAGGTAGAGCGACGTGAAATCTTCTCAGGCCATACATTTATCTTCTGTGACGAGGGACAGATCGAGAATTTGCGCGGCCCAATAACTACTGGAGGAGGGAAAGCACTACTCTACAATTTGATCTGGGGACAAACAACGGTGGAAGAATTTGTCCAATATGTAAAGAGCATTGCCGGCAAGAAAGGAATTGGTCCATTTGAAGACCAAGATGACAGCAAAGGTGTTGTTGTTGTCCGATTCACACAACCGGAAACAGATGAATGGGCTAGGGATTTCGTCCAAAATGTTGATTTAGCTCTAAACCAACGATCCGTTAACCAGAATGAGTTCTTAGACGCCATTCTTATTAATGACGCTCGGTCTCTTCGAAAAGAACTGGAAGAGGATATTGAAGCATCTTCGAGTATACCCGCACCTTCAAGAATTGGTACGGTGGAAATTCCTCGTACTTAAGCACAATTCCTTCTAACTTTGAAACCTTTCCTATTCTAATCTCAACAATTTCTGCAGGACTCGTCGCTAAAGCTAAACAAGCCGGCCCAAATAATATCACACACTCTCCATCGGAACTTCCAGAACCAAGTGCGCCACTTACGACCAGGCGTCGAGCGCGTCGTGCCATCGCCACCAACCGCTTCAAGGGATTTGACCAATTCGATGACTTTGATCCCTCCGAGCCGCCAAAGGCCCAGTCATCCTTAGATGACATGCCAATAGAAGATATTGCAGAATCACAGTCCCTGAAAAATCTGCATGAAGATTTTCGCTCCCATTCGGCCGCTGAAACTCAGCTGCAACCGGATACCACATCCCGTAAGCGTCGCTCACCTCCCTCTGATAAGTCTACGAAAGACTCTGACCATATGGACAACCTTTTTCCTGCCGCCGCTGCGATGAAAAAGCGCCGCATTGAATCCGCGCGACTTGCTACAACCGGCGCTTCACCCAGTCCCGATATCGACACACAAAAGCCGAAAGGTAAAGCGGCGACGGTTTTGGACCAACTCCGCAAAGCTGAGAAGAAGGAGAAACATGTTGATGTGCTCGAACTCGCCCGCTCCCGGCGTGAAGCAGAAGAAGAAGCCGCTCGCCTAGATGCCGAGTCACTACGCAACGCAATGGAGGGCATGGACGTCTCAGCTATGCGGAATCTTGCCCATGTAGAAGAAATAAATGTGCGTCCGCGCACTGACATATCCACAACGCAAGTGGAAGGACCCGATAGGCGGTGGGATGATCGATGGAATGGGAGAAAGAACTTTAAACGCTTTAAAAGACGCGGGGGTGCGGAAACACCGATTCAAGGCCATAAAGTCATTGTGCAGCTTGAGGAGGTTCGGAAGAAGGATTTCGGAATTGGGGAGGAGTACTGGCTTGAGAGCGGAGAGAGAGGTAGCGATAGTATCCACGAAACGCAGAGATCTATTAAGGGAAAGGGGAGGAGGGAGGAGGATGACGATAGCGAAGAGCATTCTTTTACTAGGAGGAGAGGCGCAGCAAGGAGGACACTAATAAAAGAAAGCGATGATGAAGGGGAGCGAGTTGAGCCGGAGGTTGTCGAGCCACCAAGGAATCGGAGACTTGCAGATAAGGTTAGGGAAGCGCAAGACAGGCTGCTTAGAACGCAAATTCCGACGCAGACGGCACAAATAGAGAGCGAGGTGCATACCACTAAGTCCAGAGGCAAGCGAGCAGCCGTATCTGCAGCTGAAAATCCTCCGCCTGTAAAGAGGACGAGGGGGGCCCCTCCGAAGAACGATATGGATGATAGTGGGGATGATGAAAAGCAGTTCAGGTTCCGGAGGCGGAGAATATAATACCTGTTCATCGCGAGTGGTAGACGTTAATGGAGAAGCCCTTGTTAAACACATTCCCGGTTATTGAATGGAAGGGGTTCATGAATCTCTTTTGTCTCTTACCTTACTCAAAAATTTTAACCTTAATCTCACATTTGCACTCCACCTGTTGAGATCAGGATCTCTCCATATTGAACACTAATATGTAAAGGGTAATGTTTTCATTCATCTGGGTTCAATCAAAGTACCATTCTCGGAAGACTTGGAACCGCGCTCTTAACCTCGCATCAATCCACAATGTAGTAGACAGTACGAAGGAATACATGTTTGTTCCTCACATATACGATTTGGCCATCTGCAGTGAGAAAACAGGACATGCACCTTGGATTGATCAAACCCAAATAGTGGTGGTATTGGTTTGACAAGAGTGCAAACAGAAGCGAATTACGAGTTTTACCTCTGACCTTTGAAAAAACTCAATCCCAACGAATGAGTGCAACTGCTGTGCACAACATTTCAAGTCATGTTGGTACAAAGAAACAGTGTTTTATTAGATTTAAGCTAGGTGAACAGAAACTCGTCAATTTCGGAGTTTTGATCTGAAAACGTTATGACAAGATGTAAAACAGGAACTTGTGGACAGCGAGCTAAGAGACAAAATGGATCAATTTAGTATACCGCTTATGTCCTTACATAACGCCAAAACAGTGGACAAGAGGAATCCGGAGTGTGTAGGGGTGATCTGCAGGCGTAGAACAAGGATGATGCTGTAAAGCGCATCAAATCCGCTTTCCAGTGCCGATGCCGTCCCCATACGAATCTCCACAATCAGACTGTAAGAAATCAATGGCATGAGAACCAGACTCAGGGATTGGATTGGCACCGCAGAGTTAACCTTTTCATTGAAGGTGAAATGACCAACGATCTCAAGATTGCGGGCGCCAGTGACGGACATTTCAAGACCGATAGAGAACTGTTCGCTTGAAACCAGACCAGATAGTGGAAGAATTCAAGCCCGTTACAGTACAGCGCAATCCATAGGAAGATGTCCTTGAATTTGTTGCTGCCGATACTCGACTCGCCTTGGTCGGCCAAGCTGAATTCCCTGAAGAAGTATGTGCCTGAAGATTGACACGCCTCAGATATTTTACGTTGGTTCCCATAGCCTTCTTCTGCCTCCACGGATGGCGCCGGTTTTCGGAGGCGGTCGAGCGTAAGAGTTCGGATCAATGGGTTGGTTTGGGTCACTGGGTGGATTACTCCGGCTTGATCCTGGTGTAACAAATGCTCCCCGACCACCCCTAGTCCCTCCTCTGCCTCCACGACCACGGCGAGGGTAGCTCTGTTGCGGCGCCCTGCCAAATTCATTTGGATCCCAGACACGTTGGTTGGATGCTTGCGGCCCACGCGGGGCACGTTTGAGCAGGACAACATCTTCATCATCGGAATTTGGTTCGACGCTAGGGTTTATGCTGTTGGTTTGTTCACTACGATTCTTGTCGGCGAGGGCCTTCTCGGCTCCAATGGGTGTACCCTCCGTCTCCTTTTTGAAGAGAGCAAGACGGTTCTTGTAATCACGCTCTTCACGACCGACGGCATCCCTAAGCTGTTCTAGGCGCTTTGCTCGAATTCCAAACCTCTGTGCAATAGACTGCTTTGCGTGATCGTTTGTAAGAAGGATGAATGATTCGAGAGCAGCATCTGAATTCTGCTCTTGATGAATACGCCAGAGTATATGGTTAAAGAAAGGTTGAAGGTGTTGAGGGACCGTCGTCTTTGTTGTTTTCTCTTTGCGAGGGATTTCAGCGCTATTTCGCGCAGTCCGGTTTGGTGAATCCATGGAGCATACCGAACCCATCCCTTTGTGAGGGCTGGAATTATGAAGGCATGGACTCGTCGAAGAGTATGTAGACCGCGGAGAAGAGGGTGTTTTGGTTGGATACTCAGCACTATGGGTGGAGCTCATTGAAGCTTCGTCTGATTCGTCGTGAAGATTGAGCGAGCTTTCCAGGTCTTCGGAGATGCAGTCCTCTTCTGGCTCCGAATCCTCCATCGATAGGAGTGTTTCTGGTAGGAGAAACTTCTCAACTTCTTCCCAAGTATTATATATCTCGTCTGCTCCTTCAAGTTGTACGCGCCCGCTAGTCTGAACATTGGGTATCGATGTGATGTCATCCAGCCATTTGATAGCCTCTCGAGAGTCTGCGTGAACCCGTTCATTGCCCTTCTTGAGACGATCAAGCTGTGTCAGAGCTATAAGCGAGTTAGTACCAAACGCCCAGGTGAAGTAAATTGAAAGAGCCAGCCTGACTATGTAGCGGCACAAACAGTCGTATGGCGCCGCTGCTTATCCACTTTCGAATGCCATCCCTCGTACTTCTTTTCACTCCGACTATCAAAGCGGTGTCATCAACGATACAGTTAAAGACCTTGCGGGTGGGTGGTTCGGCATTACGCATGCGGTTCTCGTCCGCCTTGGACCGCATGGGGATGGCGTTGTATCGCATCCTCATCGGGACACGTCTCTGAGCCTGTGTGTAAGGTGTTAGAATCGGTAAGTTGGAAGAGGCTTGAGAGCGAAGTTGTTTTAGGTTTTGCAGAATAGGTGTAACTTTGTACCAGTGATGTTTGTTCGTTGGTTGGGCGATCCATTCATCTGCATCACTACTGGTGTTCAAGGTGTGGACATGAAGGCTACGCGATGCTCGACAGATGAGGAGTCATTTTGTAGTGGTCGGCGGTCTGAGGTGGCCGTTACGACTCTTCGAAAGAGCATTTTGGTGGGTGTCAGTGGTTGAGTGAAATATGGGCGGAGTAGACTTTGGGTCGAATCATGCTTTGACGTGGGCAGCGCCAGCCTCTTCCAACACTGGCGACCAACCAACGGATCGTGGCTGCGCATCGCAAGGCGCTCACGAAGTGAGGTCTTGAGCTTCTATGTGATTTTACCGTGGCAATCAACACGACTTATCTATCTACCTAACTGTAGTTCCCCATCTCATTCCCCCAGATCTTGAGCTATGATCGGCGCCCAGGCGCCGTAAGGATTGTGCCTAGGACTATGCGTGAGACTGTTCGTTACATGCAACGATTTCTCGTGGCACCACAAATCAAAATGAATTTAATAGCTTTCAACCGCCTCTGGTGCTCGCTTCTCTTCCCTTAAATCCGGTATCCAGCCCTTGGGCCTTTCCTGACCGCGGATGATTAGACCATACAAAGCTGTCTCTACCTTTTCCACGCACTGGCGCATAACGCTCATTTTCCTGTCCACATCATCTGCGAATTTAGACCCTTGCGGTAGCTCTAATCTTTCCAGTTGTAGTCGCAGTTCTCGCAGGTCTGCGAGGACATTCCTGCAAGGCACCTTTTGCTCTTCCTGCGCACTCGTTGTCTCATCTGTATCCATATTCTCCACTCCGTCGTCACCATCACTTCTTGCTATGTCAGTTGATCGTACTTTCTGCCGTGCCTCCCCCCCAGGTATTATGCCATTTGTCGCCATGGCCGTGATTGCAAATCGCATGAGCTCCCCAACCATGTCAAATATACCCAGAATGTAATCCTCAGGCGCTAAGAACACCGGCCCACTGCCAGCTCTCATGTTAGAGACTCGCGATCGGGCCTCTTCATATGATATGAGAGACTGTGTCTCAAGGTAGTGCTGGAAACTCAAAGCTTCTATAAACTCTTGGTTGCCTCCAGTAATGTTACGGGCATATCTGTATGCGCTTAGACCTTGAAGGTCGCAGGAAATGGATTCGTATTGGGTTTGAATGCTCTTCCAGTATTGCGCGTTGGCCTTGTTAATGCCAGGTGGTATTGGTTGGTTTAGATTGCGGACCCTGTATGACGAATTAGCGTTGTAGACTGAATGAAGAAGGGTTGAGGGGCGTGTACCTCTGTAGAGAAAATATGCTAGATATTATGTATTGGTTAGTAGAAACGTATACAGCACCATCAATTTGCTCTCACATCTTCTTACTACCTGCAGTAATGTCTCGAGATGCTTTGATAACGCGCTCCCGCCTGTCGTGATGTTCATCTAGTTCGCTCCGAAAGCTTTCGAACATTGGAATAAAAGGCGAAGACGAGTGAGGCTTTGATGGGTCATCCATGATTTCCTCTAGGCGTCGTTTCTGCCCCATCAGTTGTCTGAGAACGGAGTTTGAGGAAACATTAGAAGGCACGAGACTAATGTCGAGAATGACGCACTTTCCCCACATCGCGTTGGTCGACACCGGCATTCCCGTTTCTGAGGGCGGTTAATTCCGTTCCGTCCGCATCATTTTGTTCCTTAGCGTGCTTCAATTTCAAATTGTTCCTAGCCCAACTAATCACCACTGATAATCATGGTTCAATTTTTTTCAAGTCCTCGTTTTGTTTTCTCTGCTGCCGCGATATTGCGGGCCGTACTTCTCGTGTACGGATCTCTCCAAGATGCCTTCTCTCCGATGAAGTATACGGATATTGATTACTTTGTTTTTACCGATGCGGCGCGCTTTATTTCCCAAAGCCAGTCCCCTTACACAAGGGATACTTACCGATACACGCCCTTGCTCGCTTGGTTCATTTATCCCACAACATGGCAAGGCAAATGGTTCTCATTCGGCAAGATACTTTTTGCTATTGGAGACATTGTCGCCGGCTGGCTAATTCTACTCATCCTGCGCTCGTCTGGTAAAATGCCTAAAGACGGAGCTCTGAAGTTCGCGAGCATATGGCTGCTTAACCCAATGGTTGCGCAAATCAGTACTAGAGGAAGCTCTGAGGGTCTCCTGGGTGTTGTTGTTTCTGCTTTGCTTTGGGCTGTTCTTTCAAGGAGAATTCAACTCGCTGGCCTTCTCCTCGGATTTGCTGTGCATTTCAAGATATACCCTTTTATTTATGCCACATCTATAATATGGTGGCTAGATGAGGAGCATGTGCGTGGTGCTCCCTCAATCCATTCGAAGACTCTATACAGTCGCGCCATTGGCTTCATCAATTCCGCTAGGATCACACTAGCGATGTACAGCTTATTTACCTTCACGACGTTAAATTCTCTCATGTACTACATGTGAGTGGCTTATTCAAAACTGTATTTTCGTTGTACTAATATTTCACGCAGGTATGGGTGGCCTTTTCTTCAACATAGTTACTTTCATCACTTGACTCGCATCGACCATCGCCATAACTTCTCACCGTACAACACTCTACTTTATTTAAACTCCTCTCCGACCGGAAACTCCACTGTCAAGCTCGAATCATTAGCCTTCCTTCCTCAGCTGTTTCTCAGTGCTGTAGCCATTCCTCTGGCCCTTGCGAAGAAAGACCTGCCATCAACAATGCTTGCGCAAACCTTCACTTTCGTTACCTTCAATAAGGTGTGCACAAGCCAGGTGAATATTTTCACTCTAAAATGAAGATCCCTTGTTGATTATTGTTATTAGTACTTCCTCTGGTACATTATGTTCTTACCTTTCTACCTCCCATCATCTACATTGCTGCGGAAACCATCCACTGGAATTGCTGCAGGGATCCTTTGGATTTTAGGCCAGGTACGTCAAAACGATGAATCGCCGACTAAATGCTTGAACCCTCACTGAAGCTGCACAGGTCATTTGGCTGCAACAGGGTTACCGGCTTGAGTTCTTGGGAACCTCATCGTTTGTTCCGGGGCTGTGGGCATCCAGCATTTTGTTCTTCATTGTCAACATCTGGATTCTTGGTATTGCTCTTGAAGATATTGCAACTGTAAACGATCCCGCAAACCATATTTTTGCAGCACCCAAAATCCAGTAATCGCCACAAGGAGCTATTTACAGAACCCGTATTGTTGAGACACGTTCTCCATAACAAACACTGGCCAAAATGAACCGCAAACAGCGCTCAAACCTATTTGAAGGCCTCAGCATGTTTCCTTAGGACCTATTTAAGGTGCACCTCTCAAGGCTAGACACTCAGTAAATTCCTGTCGCACACTAGATGACACGCCTCAACAGAGTAACGCAGCTCTTGTTACAGTGTCCCTTAACCCGCCGATGTTCTACCAGAAGCCGGTCCGTGCTTGAACACCAGAGTGAAAACAACGTGTGATCTGATTGGCCAGTTCTCATCGATAACGGTAAGACGAATTCCGGCGGGTTAAGGGATAGCGGTGTACATATTCTCTTCAGCCACAACGACCCTCTTATTCAACCCACGGCGCTCATACCTAAAGTGCAAAGTTAACGGGCCATGCGTATTATGCCCGGTTGTTGCAAGTTATGATTCTTCTGCATGAGTGACGGCAATGTCGATAGAGCGATTTCTTGACGTCGGATACCCCATAATCATTGATGTTAGCCCCATAACCGTCCCCACCCTTACCTAGTACCTAAACTAAACTTTCTCTTACTTTTAAATGGGATTCCTAGCAAGGTGATTCCGTTACTCACCCTTCTTTCAAAACGCATCTGCCGAGAATTGTAGTAGTATGATCTTTGATTAACGTCTGATACGGATCCCATATACGGCCTATGCAGACTACTCCGTATACAGGGGAAACTTATATTGACAGGAAAACCCCTGGTGTATTGGGGGGAGGAAAAACCCCATGAGCCACCCTAGTAGGATAAAAAGCCCCGATTTACTATTTCTGCACGTAGCTACGATCCATGTAGCCCTTATAGCTACGTCCCAACCTCTATTAGATGTTAGATCTCCTTAGTAACTACTACTTCCTTCCCGCAGCTTATCTATAGCTAGGGTTCTCTATGTCCTAGCTAGGCCTTGCTATTAACTGCTACTCACCTGTAGTTTCCCGTATCTTATATACGTCCCCTGTATGCTATCTCCTATAGACTATTACTATATACGCCCTACTTCCCCCCTAGGGCCTATCGAAGGCGTAAGGGGGATTTATCTAATCTAACTACCGTAATGCCGAAAAGTGAGCGGGATATGTATATATGCTCCAGGTATCCTTTGTGCCTAGGCCCTAGTTGCTAGGCCCTCTCAGGGTAACTAATCGTAGAGAGGAGATAAGGTTAACCGTAGGGGGTAATCCGGGCTACTAGGTAGTATTTAGTAGTTAATGGCGAGTGACCGCATGCTCCGCGGGCGATTGCCCTAAGGGTTAGGAGGGGGTATATTTATTCGTTCGTTTGTTCGCTCGTTCGTTGATATAAGGTCGTCAATGCTTTCTATTAGGGGTCAGGGGACGTTAGAATCTATGTCGTATCCACGAGGATTACACAGGGCTTGGAATAGGAGTACGTAGCAGTTATCTACTATAAAGGGGTAACCATTAGTAGTGGTTTTCGAGATCTCACCATCCCATATGAAAACTTTTACTACCGCCCACAACATCTTACATGTTGGAATTACAAGGTTATAAGGTCACAGCGGAGGTGTCTTGAGGGTCTATTTGATGATAGAGATGACGCAGACGATGAATATTGATTGATTCGTGATGCAGTAGATACGGTTGATGTCTATGTAGATTGCATGCAGAGCTTGACCTCGCAATGTGT
>Ga0307507_10005889_pt1 | contig 19524 bp, 21 predicted proteins | sample 7_EM_MG_FD_207223 | JGI IMG/M metagenome (GOLD analysis project Ga0307507, IMG submission 207223) | Populus trichocarpa ectomycorrhiza microbial communities from riparian zone in the Pacific Northwest, United States - 7_EM | ecosystem: Host-associated > Plants > Roots > Unclassified | place...
CGGGTCAAAAGGGTGTGTGCGAAACAACTGGCCCTGAAGGGTCACTTTATGAAAAATCCCGACTCGCACCTTACGGTCCTTACCCTAACCGCTCAGCGGTATGGCAAGCTGACAGGGGGGGGGGGGTTTCTTACGAGGTGATTCCATCAAAGCTTATCATTTAGGCATTTCGTCCATAGTGTCGTGCTCTACGAGCACTCCTCATACCGGTATCATGGACTGGTGAGACCTGCAGATTGGGGGCCTTCCTAATCCGGGTGTGGACCAGTGCTTTTGCCTGGCTAAAATCTTGAAATGCTAAGACTTTTCTCCGCAAAAAGGTTGCGTAGCTACAGCATAGAGCTACTATATTCGGAAGGTCCCCAATCTGCGTGTCTCACCAATCCATTGGATACGATGCAACTTTGTGGGTGGGACAATCGTAATATTTTTCCAGCACAGTGGACAAAGACACGATGCAGGTTAATCCTAAAGCACCGGGCGTGTGGATGGGAGGAATCGATTGGTACTCGAGTACGGTATTTGCTTGCCACGTGTAGGCGAAATACGGGGAAGACATGTCTATCAGGCCTCGCTCGTGGCTCTCCACCCTAAGACCATGAGATAGCATCCCGTACCCTCTGCCAATAAATTCCGCTGCACCAAGCTAACGGGCGACACTGTGCATTGCCGACCCATCCATCCCCCTCTGGCCGAATGCTGACGACTTGGGCGGGGCGGAACGGTGCGATCGGCACGGATTCTGTACGAGCCCGCTCGAGTGTTCGTCCTGCCCAGGAAGGCCCGGAAGCAGAGGGGTCGGTTTGCATAGGCGTTCAGGCACACATAGATGTTTCCCATATATTTGTTTAATCCCTGTTTCCGGGTAATTGAAACCTTATTTTCACTCTTTCTATCCTACTACTGTCGCACTTCGCTGTCCCGGATGGCCAAAAATCCAAATCCAAGGAATCTGTCCGGAATAGCGAATTATCTGGGGCAGCGGGTTAAGTTTTGGTGAAAAACAATTTACGATTCGGGGAATTCCATCCGGGGCAGCGGGGTTCGATTGCACTTCTTGCCGGGGCGAGTAGACCAATCTACAGATATGCCGGCATTCCGAGAGCTGCATACAGAATATCGTATCCGTATCTGGGAGGTGGGGTAGGGAAGCAGAGGGCGTATTGTGATGGAGTATTTGAGTCTGGTAGTACAAGGGCCGGTATTAGAAGGAGGTATTGCCCAGATATGCGTAGGATTGGTAACCGCATTGATTGTGCATCTACGAGTAGTGCCTTACAGGTGCTGGGCTTTGGCAAATTGCGAACTCGACAGGGCTTGGGTTTGCTGGATGAAACCTACTTCGGAAGGATCAGAGCATTTAGTGCGGTACTGTTTGATTTTGAAGCTTGTAATAAACTGTAATAGTGGGTCCATACAGTTGGGAAGTGTAAGTGGGGACATACAGCATGCTGGCTTTGGAGTAGGCATCAAACCGATCTCGAAAGCCTTCAGAAGACAAGTGACTTACAAGAGTAGGACTAAGAAGATGAAGCCTAATTATTCACTTCTAACTAGTTGCATAGGTCTGTGTTATAATGTGGAAGTGTGATGTGGGGGGTAGGCTACCGCTAATGTCGAAGCCTTTTTAAAAAGAACTACTATTGCACACTACCTAGACCCAAGAAAATGGGCTAAATTTTTATGGCATGCAATAGCAGTCCTTTTTAAAAACCCTTCGACATTAGAGTCAATTGGCACTTGTTTTTTTTTATTTGAAAGATCTCAAGGCTCGAGTCGTAGACCTATCTACCTCTATACAAATTATGCCCGTGCACGCCAGGGACGAGAAATTTCAACTCAAAATTAAGGATTTTTCGAACAAACAAAATGGATGCCAAATGACTATTACGAATGCAGTCTCAAACGAGGGCATGGTGAAGCTGGGCGGATGGCAAATAGGGGTATTGCCTGGGCAAAAAGTGAATTCGTCAATGTGCTGGTCTGGTAACAAAGAATTTCCTTGCCAATGATCCCTGTTTGCCATGCCCTCGGTGAAGGCTGTTCGTACCAGCACCCCACGCCCCACCGATCGCGGGATCCCGAAGGACTGTAATACCGTATGTGGGCAATCGCGGTTGAATGGGGCCATCCGGGATTACCGGGTGATTAATTGTGGTAGCCAGCACATTCAAGATGGCTTAAAACCAGTAACTCTGCGGCGTGCAGCAATCATTGCCGAGAAAGGCCTTATCCTGGCCAACCAGGAACTCCTGCGGCCGATAACCTATCGAGTGATCATTCAAGGCACAGGTCGTGCCTCCGTCTAGGGGTAGGACTACTTGCGAGTGACAGGTAAGAAGTGTCCCAACACAGGAATTAGGCTAATTATCTGTGCATATCTGGGCGCCCATACTAGGTTGGTACTCCAGTGTCCGGATACTACTTGCCTGTTACCTGTAGCGGACCCAATTACCCACTGTCCGCATGTAAGTAGGATAATGCATTTTTTTCTCTCCCTCCGGAGATGTTCGGGGCTCCTGTAGGCCTAATTTGGCACAGGTCCACTGTCCCGCCTGCCCGAAAAGTTCCGAGGAGTGGGTCATATAAAGGTTCGAGGGAGCCCAGGCTAGAAGGGTCCATCATATGTTTTCCGTTAGAGCAAAGCTCCACTACCTTGGGAACCCTCAGAAGGAAAGAAGGGATTGCTAGAAGGAGAAAAGGATTTTCTTACTGTATGTTGGTTCCTTGCAGTGAGGCCTGGCATACGCTAAACAGTTTAGGCTCCGCCGGGTAATAGTTTTTGAACAAAATGGCTTTGGACGCCGTAATGTCTTATATTCAGGAGCAAGTTCTCCCCCTTTCTAGGGGCACTATTGCCGCTATAGTGTTCGGAGTGTGGCTTTTGTATAGAGTTGCGCTTGTGCTTTATCGACTTTATCTGGACCCGCTGTCGAAGTTTCCTGGGCCAAAATTGGCCGCTGCTACCTCCCTGTATGAGATGTATTATGATGTGAGTTGTGTGAATGCATAACCCTGTCATCAGAAGCTGATATTGTTGCAGATAGTTGAGGATGGAACACTTGTGTGGAAAATGGATGAATTACATAGGAGATATGGTATTTACTATCGAGGCAGTGAGTATGATATCGTGCTAAAGCCGTAAAGGTCCCATTGTCCGCATCTCTCCGCATTCTCTCCGCCTTCGAAAGAGTTCCGCATACCATGAAGTAAGTTATTATTTTTTGGGTTGGGACTTTCCCATGCTCGATGCTAAACTTTTGAAGATTCACCGAATGGGTACCCCCTTTATCAAAGACATCAGGTTCTACCACCTCTTCGGCGTTCCAAGGTCTATGTTCGCAACCATAGATGTCAATCTCCACCGTCAACGGCGCTCGCTTCTAAACCCAATGTTCTCTAGAAAAGGAATTTTAGACTTGGAATTTCTTATCAAGGAGAAGATCGATATTCTCTGCCATCGCATGAGGGAGCATGAGGTGCAGGATAAATTTCTCAATTGTCATCGGGCATTCGCTGCATTGACCGCAGATATTGTCACTGAATTTGCCTATGCTAAGTGCTATAAGTATTTCACTCTTTCTGCAGAAGCTCAGTTTTTGCCCGCTGCTAATGGAAGTAGTGTTTTGAGCACTCCGGACTTCGCCTCCCGTGCGTTCGACTCATACGATACCCAACACGAAGTTTTCTTAGTCTTGAAGCACTTTCCGCTCATGGCAAAGGTGATGCAAGCGCTGCCTTTCTGGGTTCTCGTCCGTATAATGCCTGGTGGGGGTACAGTTCTACCCAAAGTCCTTTCCTTCATGGCTTAGCGCTAACGTTATGGCAGCCGGCTTTGCTGAGCTAGAAGTAGATGCAAAAGCCAACCTAAAGGCACTTTCCACCCGTATGCGTACCGGACAAATGGAAAAGAATCCCACTCACCGGACCGTCTTTGGGGAGATCCTCGCCCAGCATCCGGATCCGGAGAACGCTGATCCCACAGAAATGACTAATGAAGCGACGAGCATTGTTGCCGCCGGAATTCATACATCTCGATGGGCGCTGTGCGTAGGATTGCTAGAAGTTGCGAGAGATCCACTTATCCAGACGAAACTTTTTGAGGAACTTAAGACGGCCAGCCCAGATATTAATGCTCAGCTTTCGTATCTTGATTGTGAGAAGTTGCCGTATCTGGTTCGTAGCTGTTATTCTCCCACGAGCGTGAACAGCTATGCTAACGATGCCTAGAGGGGCGTGATACTTGAGATGCTTAGGTTGTCATATGGTGTTATTGGACCTCTACCCCGACGAGTACCCAAGACCGGTGCTGTTATTGGAGGTTACCATTTGCCCGGAGACGTGAGCACTGGCACCATACCTACTTTACTTGTTTCATAGCTAATTAAACAGTCAACAATCGAAATGGACAACTACTCCCTCCACCACGATGAGGATATCTTCCCAGACTCCCACCGCTTCTGGCCAGAACGCTGGCAAACCTCCGAATCAAAGCAGAACGAGAAATTCGTTAACGCTTTCGGAGCAGGACCCAGACAATGCCTTGGTATAAAGTAAGCACCCCCCCTTAGGAACCCCATATCATCACCACTTCTTAGAGCTAACATTATCAGTCTCGCATTTTGCGAGTTGTACCTGACTGTCGGCACTATCTTCCGTCGTTTTGAAATTGACATCAGTGCCCGGGGTACCGAGCGAATGAAGTCCAAAGAACACTGGATGAACATCCTCCGAGACGAACCACTAAAATGTAAGGTAATCTCAAGGAAGGTGTAAACGAATTTCTTGATTTTCCGTTTGAATATCATTCGGCTTTCTGAGTATTATTTGCACTATCTCTTTGTTTCTTTCTGATACCCTAGCGATAGCAATATAATACAATCTGGAAAAGAAAAAAAAAGTGAAATATGAAAAGGTATGCGAAGCGCCCAAGAAACTAGCAGACAATCTAAAATGAAAATGTAAAAAATAACAGTGTGGCTCTGCCATATTTCTTCTAAAGACTAAAAAAAGAACGGTCCTGGATATCCTCCAGGTAGAGCAGCAGGAGCAACAGGAGGCGGGTATGACGGCGCTTGGGGTTGGAGGGCATATCCTTGAACGACCGGAGGAGCTTGTTGTTGTTGCGCTATACCTTGAGCTTGGGGAGATAAGGGGGCCAAAGGAGGGTACTGTTGAGCATAGGGATCGACTCCAGCGCTGGCGGGGGGGTAGTTGAAGGGAGGGTATTGCTGTTGGCCGTAGGTGTCTGCAGCGAGTGCGGGGTACTGTTGAACACCTGGATTGGCAGCGGGGTTTGCTGGGGGGGTGTTAGTGAGGGGCTGGCTTGCGGTGGGATAGCCAGTCGGGGGCGGAAGATCTTGAGCTTGACCGGGTACCGTTTGGCCGGGCAGTGTCTGGCTGACACTTGCTGGATCTGTAGGATTCTGGGGAGTGACAGTTCCAGGAAGCGTTGATAGTGGTGCGGCTTCTGGTTGGGATGTGCCGGGCAATGCTGTAGGGGGAGGGAGTCCAGTATCGGGACCTACTTGTGGGGGGGCTACCGGGGCCGCCGGTATAACGGGTGCTTGGCCATTTTCGGTGGATGGCATTGTGGGTACCGCGGGGTTAGGCGCTATTATCGGAGAAGTAGTGCTATTCTTGTCGATAGCTCCAATTGTTGGGACAGCACCCCCCGTGGGTACTGGCGCCCCGATTTCCTGGGGTGTGGGGGGTGTTTGAGTACCAAATGTGGCTGGTGGGATTCCTTGTTGTTGGTTATTCCATTTGGCCAGGGCTTTGTCTTCCTCTGTTCGTTTATCAACGATAGGGTGGCATTGATCCTGGAAAGGGATTTTGATGTTCTGTATCATGATGTATCAGTACACACATCCCACTTTTGGAATGGGACGAGCATCTTACGAAAAGTGTGGTCTGAAGAGCTTTCGCATTTATCGCCTTGTCTTCCCCAACGAGGGCGATGAGGTCCAGATTGATTTCATTCTTTTCCAAAATCCCCGTTGTCGAGTTTGCTAGAGTTTCGTGCTTGCTCCCCGGGCATGCCTGGGTATTATCTTCTTTGGTGATGGTCGTGTATGTTCTCTTCAATCTCGGAAGCTTTAGCTTGAAGCCTGCTTCATATCCAAAGATTCCTGCGAGTTGGATTCCTATCGCTAGAACTAGGTTTGTGCTGGCTTGGAATTCTGCCTCTAGAGAGCCTGAAAGAAGCTCAAATGGAAGACCCTCCATCTTTGCGCCCTCCCATTTCGAGGATTCATGCTTGTTCTTGTCGAGGAGATCTTTCCTATATACAGCGCTATTAGGGGCCTACGAAATGTTAGGAAATAGATTCCATCGAGATTCATTTCTGTAGCAGGATACTAATTCTCACCTGGCCTTTGAACCCGAAAGTGAAGTCAACATCGCTTTTGACGAGAGAGTTAACCCCAACCTCAAATTCGAACTTAGGACCTAGCATAAAAATTCCAGGGATCATGACTAGCGGGAGGGTGGCCGTAAATATATCCACTTCAACCTTCAGTCCGGTGTCAACTTTGCCGTCCTGGTTCAGATCCTGGGACTTTCTGGTAAAAATTCTAAACTTCATCATAGTTGTGAGATCCACTGGCCGGGCCTCGAAGAATGCCGATTTAGGTAGAAAGTCTTCGAACTATAAGAATTATTAGAGAGTGCGGGTGAGAGAGTAGATAATATACCTGAACATGGCCAGAGATGACGATCTTCCCAGTGACATAACAGTCTACACAATCAATAATATCGTTGGGGTTATTCTTGCTGTAGGTCTGGTTTAGCAGGTGAGACTTTGGGCGGTTAGATAGAAAACTTACTTTAGTGGATCGGTGTACAGATTTTTCTTTACACCACTTCTTCCTGAGGCAAGGTTGAAATCAACATTGTCCTTCCCGAGGTTCCCATCACCGATCTCTGATATCTCCTTCGCTACAGCTTCGAACTTGTCCCCAAGCTTGTCCTTTGCTTTCTTGAAGACGGTAACGAAATCCTTTCCGAGAGCCTTGAGTTTCTTGGCGCCCTCCAGGAACTTTGCCTTTAGTTTATCATCAAGCTTATTGAGTTGGTCGGCGACATCCTTGGGAAGACTCTTGATCCAAGTACTAAAGTCCTTGAAGGCATCCACGACCTTATCTTTAGCATCAACGACGGTATTTCCAGCTTTGTCGGCCACATTTTTGATATCCTTTCCAGCCTCATCGAAGGATTTTTTTGTGTTCTTTCCAAAGTCTGTAAAGGCTTTCCCTATATCCAAGGGGTTGCGGGCGAACAGATCTCGGGTTTGCAAGCTGTCCCTAGATTCACCGCCATCTACCTGGAGGTTCCCAAAGTCGACGCTATACGAGCCAATGGACTTAGACCATTCCTTCTCTTCAGAATAGAAGTTGACTCTCAGCTCTTCGCCATCGAAGTCCACCTGATAGACTCTGGCAGTCCGAAAGGTAAGTAAAATTCTTGATCATGGATATATAGCTATTACCTGTAGACAGCCCGTTCGTTCTCTGGGCCGCACCCTTTGTGATTTGTTATCATTATGAACTCATTTTTGTCATTCTCGTTCAGCCATCCCCATATCTGATAAACATAGTTGTATATCCTCCTATCCTTCAGTGTTACCGAGAGCTTTCCATCGCCTGCGGTCGTGCAATCCACCTCCCTTGTGAAGCCGTTAAACTTCTCCATTAATAAAAGCTTTTTTCCATGTGGCGCGTTGACCGTCATGTTCGCAACGAACAAACCACCCTCGTGCGCTGCCACCCAGTTAGCTGGCTATTCCAGCCTACGAGCACGATGCTGAATCCATACCAAAAGGTGCCCCATACATCAACAACTCCCTCACACTTGGGTCTAATCGCGAATAATCGTCCAATTTCGGCACATCCGACCGCCGATTTAATGAGTGGTGTAGATAGTCTATGTCGATCGGCCTCAGCAATACCTCCTCTTTCGCCCTGGTCTCCAAATTCCTCTTAACAATAGCTGCATTGTGCCTGTGAACATCTTTCTGGCGGATGGCAGCTGCCCCCGCCGGATCGACTAGGCGACTAATCACATTCACGGCCAGAAGGAGTGGTAAAAAAACAAACATTTAAATTGGTCACAGACCATAGAAATGAGTGGTGAGTCCAAAGGAAGGGAAAGAAGCCTGATTTTCGATCCACGATATAATAGCGTTGGCGAGGGGGTGGTTAAAGGAGGTAAATGTCCACTAGAGGACAAAGCGGGTTCAACAAAATCTGGCATATATTAGGGCTAGAAGAATTCACACCGGGCTCGGTGGGTGAGGGCTACAAGCCAGAGCATGTATCCTGCTCAGGAATGAGCAGTCGCCGGGAAGGGCACTATACAAAAGGACTGGCCAGAATGGAGCCTAGGTGGCAGTGTTGAAGGGTACCTAATACTAGGCTCAAGTAACTGTATTTCGAAGGATATGGGTTTTCCAAAGATTGGAGGTCGGCACAGTTACGGTGTTTGTTACGGTGGTGGTTGATATTAACAGCTCATTCACCGGAAACTCTCCGGAGGTGCTGGATTTTCACCTATGAGAGTAACAAAATTATGACGCCCGACATCGTGATGGGATAAAACAAGTACCATTCGATTTAAAAGGAAGCGAAAGAACATTGAGCTATCCAAGTAGGATATGATGGGGTTGTATGAAATTGAAGTAGGCGGGAGCAAAGTCTCCAGGAAGAATTGGAATTCGTGACTATGGTCACGTGACGTTCACAAGGATAGAGTGACAAGCTGAAGGCTTAGAGCCTGTTCGGTTGGAACGGTTTCCGTTCCCCCATGCAAAGTGACCATTTCTGACCGTTTCAAAACGGAAGGACAACCATTTTTATATGCGAAACTGTTGCGAAACGGAACAGTTGACCCGCCTTCTGTTCCCGCCGAACAGGCCCTTAAACTTCCACAGAAAGGAGAGTGGGCCAAGCTTGGTCGAGATTCCGCACTAAGGTGGTGCCCTTCAGGGACTAGCTAGGTAGGGGAGAGCCCTGATTTTTCGATACTAGGGTGATCTCGGAATCTACTTGTAGTCCTACCGGGCTTATGCAATGCCCGGAGCCCACGGTAAGGGCCTTAGCGCTTAATAAAGATCCTATTTGTATACCCTGTTTGGATGCAAGTGAATTGTTGATAAGAGTCTCAGACCGGTCTGCTTAGGATGATTGAGCGGGGCTTTTAGGGTGAGCCACGGCAAAATGTTTGTACCGAGTGATGTACGATGAACCCGGGCGGGAAACCTTTCCCTACACGATGACAACCAGGTCTTCAACTCCATGCTAGAATCCTCAGGAGGATGAGGGCGGGGGCGAGATCGTGGTAGAAACTGTAGGGGCATACCTATAATGGCCTCTCTGTGAAGGCTATACTATGATACCTCTTAAGACTTGTGGACTAATAATTGTGAATGGTTTAAGAGTCAGAAAGTTGGTTAGTTTGCGCATACATTCAACCCTGACAGAGAGGCAAAGCTTTGCATTTATGGATTTCGAAATGACGCAGACCCGTTTCCTAAGTTGGTTGAAGTCAGGTGCTTACAAGTACAAGGTCCGGAAAGAAGTTGTTTGTTCCGGTTAATTGTTCCCTATCTTGGTGGTACCCCTGGAAAGTTAATGAACAGTTAATTTAGGTTGACAGCGAAATAGCCCTTATCTTGTGCGAAGGCATTCCATGTGGGAACCCATTCGCCGGAACAGACAGTGATATTTTTTGCTGGTTAACCTTAAATAACTGTTCCATAATTTCTTGCCTGGCCATACTCGAGATAGGGTACCTGAGCTGTACCGGTATGCTTTCCTACTTTTAGCGCGACCCAATGTGCGCCCGATCATGAGTAATCACGCTTTGAGTCCCCGCAGCCCTGGGAGAAGCAGAGTCACGGCCTACAGGCATCATGACCGAAAAGCACAAAAACGGCTGAAGCCGTTAAAAAAAAACAAAAGGCAACCCAGTTGTCAAAAATGATTTCCGAAAACCGCAAAAGTGATGCCGGTAGTGGGGCATAGGATAAGAAAATAAGAATGACTTTGAGCACACTGTTCATCTAGAAACTAGTATCATAGTCTACGGATGTCGAGGAAAGTCACCAGGAGGATGGAGGGCGTCAAATGAATTGTAGGTTTCGGTGGGAACCACGTTCCCGTGTGGGAGAGAGGCTTAGGATGGTTTGGGGCACGGTAAGTGGTATCCTCATTCTTACTGAGCCTTCAGCCTCATTATTAGTTTGGCTAGGTTGTTTGTGCTAGGCATCTTTGCCAATAATGCCTCCGGGAACCAATGTTTTGCCGGCGCCCTCACCAATTACAGTGTTCGACTTACGGAATGATTCCTCCTAGAGATGCGTGAGTATCATAGGGCGAGCTTCAGCGATATCAGACCAGACTCGACGGGAAAGTAGGAATGTTACCGCAAATTTTTCAAATTGATGCAATCCGTTGTGGTGTAACGGCTAGCATCCGTCGCTTTCACCGACGAGATCGGGGTTCGATTCCCCGCAACGGAGGTTCTACTTTTTCTACTATAGATAACTCCCTCTCTACCCGCGATCTCATCATCCGTCTCGGAAAATATTTCTCGAACGTTCGAGATATCATATATATGAATATTTTTTTATGTTTTGGATCCTCAAGCCTTAGATGGGGCTCGGATGGATCTTAGAACTTATACAGGACTCAGATAGAACCAAGACGGGTTCATGGTGAGTTTGTTTCCCTAATAACCAATAGCAGGGCGATCCATCAAAATCATTTAATAACGTAAAAGAGGACTTTTAGGTACTATATATACCAGTGTTTGTTATGGTCGGGAAATCTGGATATTAGAGGTATTCAGCCCCGGGCCGATAAACGCTCGCATAAGCTTTTCGAGTCGAAACTTTTTGTATACGAAACTGGTAGATCTGCTGGAAACGTGGCACTCGAAAAACACTTTTTCCACCCGGGGGTTGAATTCCTCTACTAACAAGATCTAGCTTGGGTTACCATTCCCACCCACGCCCTAACCTATCTCTAAGGACTACAGAACCCCGCTGCGCGCCGATTCCGATCCATCATATATTTATACCGGCTGTACAGTACCTGTCTGGTCGTCTGCCGATTCCGAAGGCATCCTGAGGCCTGGGTGTCGGGCCTCTAGAAGTCATAGGACCCGAATCTGCTGGTCTTGGCAGTGCTTTTGGAATCGCCAAGTAGACCGTTAGAATTTATTGTGGAGCCACGTCTATCCCATAGATCCGTATCGCCTATAGTCTTATTTGTAGGCCATGTCTAGCAAGGGTGTTCAAGAAAGGAATATACCGGTACCGATGCGATGGTGTTGGCCCGCCAGTTATCTGCTTATGGTACTTTATCTGATAGAATACGGTACCATAGCATCGGTATTGGTGCCTGTGTAGAGCGCACGCGTGGTCGAAAGGCGTTCTTCCCTGTGGGGAATGCTGCGTTTGGGAAACAGGTGATAACCGGGCAGGTTGCATCCGACCAAGACAACCACAACCTCATCGCAAACTCTTTATTAATATTTCAGCTCTACCTTCCGACAGACGTGGTTTTAGAGAGCGTTTTCATCTGTTTAGGACGATACCAAAATTCGCAAGCATCAAGATGCGCCGAACTAAGAGAGCGATCATTCGGAAATCAAAAGTCAGGCCTCTAGGTCCCCCTTTGCCCTTCCTCCCAGCCGAAATTCTTCTCCAGATATTTGAATATCTAGCACCCAACAATACTCTCCCGCAATCCCCCGTTCACGCTTGCCACGGAGTGAGCCTGGAGAGATCCCCCCCCAACGACTACACATGTACAACATGTCAGACTGGCTACCTTCTCTCCGTAAGTCTTGTATCTCGTCACTGGTACAAGACCGCCCGCCCACTTCTATACCGCGTGGTTCGAATAGGGTACAGCATGTTTATACCAGGTGATGAGGACATCTACTTTAATTGTATAAACAAAGCGTACCACCGCAGAGACAGATTCTTCTTCAACGTTTTCGACCGCGAAAGACCTGATTCCAGAAAGATTGGTGGATGCAATGCCGGCCTTATAAAGATGCACGAAAAGACGAAATTAGAAACATTGGATGCACGACTGAAAACCCTTCGGTTATTCTACCGAACGATGGCTCGGAGCCCGGATATTAGAAGGATGGTGGTCTGCTGGGAGTTGGGCGCGCTCTTTCCAATGCCGACCCCGGGTTGGCGCGGACAAGCTGCATGGTTGAAAGACCTGGCATATCGCTACCCATTGACCGAGGCGCTGGAAAAGATTGGGGGACTAGTGCAGGAGACTATACCTTATCTGACTTCGCTACGGTGGATTGACTTCCATCTCGACCCAGAAGTAGTCGGAGCGTCCGCGGAAGCCCTGGGCTATATTGTAAAGAAGTCGATTACAAGAATGACGTGGAAGCCACGACTTGAAGGTTGTAAATGCAATCACGTACGGATTCAACTCCCGATCGACAGAACAGAATATAGCCACATTCCTACACGGAGCTATGGGCTGTCAGAAAAGGCTCCTAGCCTCGAGATATACAGCGACTTTGACTTGCCACGTTACACCCCTGCAATATTTAAAGCGCTCGCGATAGAAACCTGTGAAATTGAAATCAATCGTCCGACCCGGCCTTCGTTTGGAACAGAATCACCATCCTCGGGGGGCATCGACTTTCCCGTGACAACAGCTATGCGCTTGATTGGCGCGGGGGCACCGACAATATCGCAGGTTGCCACAGGGAGAAAGCTGACTGCAATTATGGTGGGAGATAAAGATATCCGATTCGCGGATCTCAGGAACTTGCTTGCTCGTTCTGAGAGCCTGAAACATCTACGCTTAGAAAATGTACACGTTTCGGCTCCTACGAGAGAGGATATAGATAACCCATCGGAGGCCATAGTGTTGAAGTCGGCCACATTGAAGTCAGTTTTTTGGGACATTGTCCTCAAAGATACGGAGGATGTACGCGCGGAGACTGTTACTTACTACCTTATCAAGTCGACTTCTGAGGACTACTTGCCGGTTCTCGAGAGCCTTTCGGGGCCTGCGGAAAAGGTTTATACAGAGTGGTGGTTGAGCGAGCTCAAGCGTATACACCCTCAGAAGGATATTCAGATGAGATCCTTGGAAAACGAAGTGGAGGTGGTGTTACGGCCTTCCACAAAAGCCGCAGATGAGGTGAGTCAGGATACAAGACGGAGGAGATTCATAGTGCATGTGTTGACTTCCTTCTAGCAATTCGTACTCACCAAGCGCACCTCAAGGCCCCAAACAAATAACCAACCGTTTAGAGATGCTGTGTTAGAGTATATATCATGAAGGGAGAGACTCGAGAATTTACAAAGTGTAGCCGCACCCGTTTCCGTGGCACAAAGTGACATTGCAGTATCTAAAAGCAAATACTTCCATGAGAACATCACTCAATGACTATCCCGACAACCTTCACTATTTTGAAGTTTGAGACCACAACCCCAGGGAAGATAGAAGGATGCATAAGTAGCGTATCGATGGGACGAGTAATAGTCCTACTAATATTAGCCCAATTTCAGGCATAACCCCGTTACTAGCCATAGGTTTGGATCCCATTTTAAGTTTTGGTATGGCTCTATGCGCATGTGTAGTTTGGCAATGCCCGCGAGCACGGGGAAACTGTGATGAACTGAAAGGAAGATCTGGGGATCCAAAGGCCCATTTTTTTGTTATAGTACCCCTATCAATAAACATCCAAGATCTGGCAGAGAGGAACACCGGCGCTCCGCCGGCATCCAAGCGCAGAGGCCCACTTACCCTACTCCTGCTTTCATCTCGCTTCTCGGGGATTGCCGGCTTCAATGTACAGTAGGTCTTATGTCCGCCAGTCTCAACAGTGCTCGTGCCAAGGTTGTGGCTAGGCGCCACAACCCTCGAATGCTTGCAGGCTCACAACCGGAGAGGGGCCAATCCAAATTTGAGGCTCAACGTAACTTTGTGGCTTAGCATAGCAACTTTGCGGCTCAACATAACTGTGGCTCAACATAACATGAGGAGTTTATGATACTATAGCATTCTACTTTGCATCTATTTCTACAACCTTGCTTATTGCTTAATATGATACCTATAATTATTAGTTTGGATATTTTCTCTTCATAGGCTTGGACAGCACATCTTTCTTTTCCTTGTGCCTTTGCCGTACCTCTAGCTAGATGTATCCGCTTCGCTCCTTTGAGCCTTTGATCCTCTGATAGGCTGGAGAAGTGGGATGAAAGGTCAATCACTCTCGCTAAATCCGTCGGTGGTTATGCTATTCTCGCGAAACTCAAACAATACGTAAATCACAAAGGCTCCCTGTTACCGCTAGGGAGAGAGGGGCCGGCTCTGGGAGGTTACCAATGGCTGCCCAGAGAAGGCACTTGTAGTGTTCGTTCTTCTAGTCAGAGGAAGCGGCGGATGCTTTGTTGGATTTGTCTTCTTGGCAACCGTCGAGTGACGTTTTGTGCTGTGTTGACATCTGCACTGGTTTACTGTCTTCTTAGGTTGTTGTTGTGCTGTGACAATGTACTCTGCCTGTACCGTATCTCCTCCGTCGACTCCACTTGTGCTGCCGGCGCCGTTTGAAACATCGACCAATTGTGCGATCGCGGGTTATCTGGCCAGTATTTCCACTCCCGGCACCGGCACTGTTAAGGCCTTCGAAGTTAAGGCCCGGGCCTTAATAGCCACAGTGAATACGAGGTGACTCAGCTATTGGCTCAGGCCTGTACAATAAAAAGCAAAAATGTCAACCACCCTAAAAATTTAATAATATCATATAAAACATAAATCACCCGTGCTATATTTTTTTCAACGAAAAATCTACGAAATCCGAAAGCATAGAGAGTTGGGGCTTCCACCACTTACCTCCAATCTCCAATTTCGAACTCCGACAGAACTACAATGAGTGAAGCCCCAACTGGACAGGCCGATAAAGATGTGCCTCCAACTCACACACCATATCCACATACCCTAACATTCGACACGTTCGTGAAGCGCTACGTCCCAGTTCTAAAGGCAGCCGCCGAGCAGGGACAACGGCTTCCTTTCCCCTCTAAGGCAAGGTTCATGGGAACCCTAAAGTTGCACGGTTATAATGCAACAATCGTATTATTCCCCTCCTCCCTCCCACACTCCATCCATTGCCTGCATCTTTTTCCACGGACCCATCGAGGGCGGTAGGGAAGAATGAAAAATTGAAATTAACTCGGTGAAATAAACTTGTAGATGTTCCGTAACGATGATCGGCACAATCCCGTCTTCCAATCACGCAACAGGGTAGTCACATCCCAGGACAAAGGACCAATCCCTTCACTTCTGAACGGAAAACCTCTGCACCTGCTCGTCGATAAGGTAATGGAAATCTACAACAGGGGGAAAGGGCAGCCTGACGCCACCCCATTCTCCGAAATCATGATAGCCGGCGAGGTCGCTGGGCGCGACATCTACCGGAATGTGGCCATCAATCGACTTCCTAGATTCTTCTGCATTTTCAACATCAGGGTGGACGGGACATGGGTCGACATGCGGGAGTACAAGGATGTCTCAATGGAATCTGAGCGCATTTTTAATATCATGAACTGGCCGATGTGGGAGGTGACAATTGACTTTATTATGGAGGATACGGTAGAGATTTCAAATTGGTTGTATGAGATCACGAAGAAGGTGGAAGACGAGTGCCCGTTTGCAGCATCGTTTCTAGACTCCAGGGGGAGGAAAATATCCGGAACTGGAGAGGGTCTAGTCTGGACTATGATACCGTTTGAAGGCGAACCCTGGCCGAGCGATTGTACCATGCTCTGGAACTTCAAGACCAAGGGGGAGAAGTTCGAGGTCGTCAGCCGGACCAAGCCTGCCCCACCAAGAGATCCCGACGCCATCGGTCTTGCTACCGCGTTTGTGGACTATGCGATTACAGAAGCGCGATTCGAGCAAGGGATCGAGTACCTCAGGGAGATGGGAATACTGGAACACGGTCGGAACGGCAGGAGGAGCACCGCCCAATTCACCAAATGGGTAGAAAACGACGTGATAGAGGAGGAATGGGAGAGAATGGTGGAGTTGGGTGTCGAGGAAGCAAAATTGAGGAGGGTGATTGCTGAGCGGGCGAGGAATTGGTTCTTCCGCTATCTTGAGGAAGTACAGTCGGAGGGTGTAGATGCCACTGCGGACATGCAATAGGAGTGAGATGGTAATTGCTGCCCGCGCCCAACCCACATAGTCCTTGTGTTTACGCACCTAGAATAGATCGCAGCGCCTTCAGCTTGTTGTCACCATTCGGTAAATAAAGTTAATCGCTGTACTCTAGCTTGGGTATCGATATCTAGATTTTTCGCAACTCTTACTCCATAGTTCGCAGTAAATACTAGGGCAGATCAACATAGGGCTCACCTAATTGACGATAATATTATGAGAGAGAGAAAAGAAAAATAGACCCTGGTTCATGTGAAAATTCAAGGAATGGATTCATTATAAACACCCTAATACATTAACAAAACCGTACCTGTAGAGGACTGATGCTCTTACACAAAGGCGAGAATATGGTAGCCCAAGATCGTGACGATTACAATACCGATCCGTTAGGAAAGGGAAATAATTAGTTGAATTAGGAAGCTAATAACTAAGTAGGAACATAGAATTTCCGTGATGAATTCTACATCAAGATCCCCAAGCCATGCTGTACTTTCCAAAATCTCATCTCCCCGAGGTTGAAGTCCGAATGCGGGCCGAACCTTAATGCCAGAGCCACCATCACACATATACTGCCATAGCATCTACGGTATTTTGAATGCATTTCGGCCACTACAGAGCCAGGATTTCACATAAACTGCCTGGGTTAAGATGGAATATATTAAGTGATGCTTTGATCGAGAATAGTTATACTAATCGGATAAGGAAAAATGAATCATATGAAACCGACTTTCAGTCTAGTCGGGTGGTAGCTGCGGAACACGTTAATATCCCTAGGTCGAGGTAAAGCAAAAAAAAAAAAAAGGGTCGTATTCTAAGGCTCTAGATCAACGGATATCGGCGCACATTCCTTCCAATCCCCACCCCGGGGTAGCCGAAGAGAGGATATGTATTACCGGTACCGGTATAATTTTACTATTAAACAATACTCTGGAATACCCGCATTAGAAGCTGATTCCCGATTAACGCTAAGACAATCACCTTGTTCAGTAATCCGAACAGAGCGAAACCCGGAGCGATCCGGCAGGAAAAACCCCAATATCTCGTAAAGCCTCATGGCAGTCCCCGATGCAGTGGTTGCAGGAGCTTGAGGAAACTCATTTCTCCAAGGGCCGAAAAGCACCGGAATGAGTCAAATCTCAAGAGGTGCTGACACGATAGACACAGACAAATATAAAGGTGTGCTCCTAGAGTATATGAAAACAGTCCAATCGTCTTACCACTGTGTTCGGGTTTATGCCTGAGTCTTGAATCGTTTCTTCAGTCTTCCAGGGACTGGCGCTGCTATCCTAGTAGCTGAAATAGCACTTAGAACTGGAGATGACTCATTTTAGATACTCATTACCCTGGCTCAATGTGGGTGCGCATACGAGATCTCGCGGCCATAGCTTTGTGAGAAGGATCTACTCTTGGAAGTATGATAGCAAGGTTAGAAAGTTCAAGAGTCATGACACTCACCTGCGGTCACCCGTTTTCATCCCCGGAAAACTCCAACCGATACTATAGTCACCACCTCCCTCATCGTGACCTCCTACTTGAGAGTCGGATGCAATACCCTCAACGAGCCTGTCATAAGTCATGAATATTGGATCATAGCACTCGGTGTTATGCACTTGCAAAATAGTAGGATGGGAACTAGAAAACCTCCAGTCGAAAATTTATAATCTGCAGCCCTCCTCCGAATCCTGTCATGCTCACCCAAATATCTGCTTTTTCTTCCTCTTTTATGACTGATTTCTGACTGAATATTCCTCTGGGCATGAAGGGATGTTTTGGGGGGTGATCAGTATTCCTCTGAGGACGTCTCTTGTCCTACAACGCACTTAATCTTGACACCAATAATACTAGTGTTATCTTTATACTCAATCCCAGATGAAAAAATAATCCTAACTGTCAACAGGATAAGTATTCGTCCTTAAGGTGAGATTATGAGAAGTGTCTATCTAGCAGAGTGGTTAAGATGCCAATGGCCAATCCGCTTTTGTGCAACCTACAGGATCCCTGGGGATCAATTCCCATCACAATGAGTCACTACCGACTGATCTATCACGTGGGCAAGGGAGAGCAACAAACCCTACTCTATTGGAACTGAGAGATTGAACCCCTTAGGTTTCCACAATAGGGCTATGAGGAAGAGTCAGTTCTGTTATCATACCAGGTGGCAGCATTCCGCTGTGCCATACCCCTAAGGGTGAGGTCCTCGATCGGCTAGGGGGCAGAAGAAAATATCAGAAAAATAAGGTAAGACAGGGAGAATTGTTTTGCTTCTTTGATATAGGAAAATAACCTGAAACATAAGCCTTCTAGTACGAAAATGAGTGGATTGGTCTGCCAGGATGGCTATTTACCGCTAAGCTATCATACCTTTTCACCTTCGATTCTGTTGATGAACCCATTGATTTCCTCAAAGAGGGGAGTCGGGTATGAATACTCTCTTTTCTTGCTATCAAAAATAGTGTCTGTTCAATACTGGAATGGTTCCAACGGATCCAAAACTTCTACCTGAAGTTCTCTAAGGATTTTACCATTCCAAGAAACCATAGGGTTGGCTAGAGGTGATGCTTGGAGGAGCAATTAGGGCGCGGCTCCTTTCCAATTGCAATTTGTCGAACACTGTTTATGGGGGATTGGGAAAATTTTAGAAAAGTGGTACGTGGCATTGGCAAGAATCAATCAGAGCCTAGACACTCTGTCGCAGGCGGTTACTATGTTCTCACAAGATATCACTCGTGTCATTACCCTCGGTCCACAGCTAACTTGTTATGTTGGTGTGATACTCCACTCGTGGGTATGGCTTTTGAGGAGCGACAACAAAGGACAAATACTTCGATAGCTGCTTGCATTAGGCTTCTACAGCAAACCCACTAGTGTGTGGATGTGTATGTATTAGTGGCCTTGGACCTCAGCTCCAGCACATGACTCTCGAGATCCTTACCAGCACAGAGCCAAAACAAACAGAAAGCTAAATAAACAAACCTTGACCATTCCTCGTTACTGACATTGCGGTTATAACCAGCTCTCTCACACGAAAGGGTCTTGCCATTGGCAAGCAAGGACAATATTCATAAAGTTGTTTCCCCGAAAATATATCTGCTCTTGATTCATCATAGTGACCCCCAGTGGGTGGGCCCTCATTCGTACAGGAATAACTGGCTCTTGCCTTATACTAACCATTATCTACATATCCGCTAAATCTTCTACAGTCCGTTCCACCGATACACCAGTTCTTCAAGCTCTCTTCCCGTTCCTTTACCTCTTGTGATTATATCCCTGTCACCATACGCCCCCCCCCCCCCCCCCACACAAAGGAAAAGGG
>Ga0307507_10005890_pt1 | contig 19515 bp, 12 predicted proteins | sample 7_EM_MG_FD_207223 | JGI IMG/M metagenome (GOLD analysis project Ga0307507, IMG submission 207223) | Populus trichocarpa ectomycorrhiza microbial communities from riparian zone in the Pacific Northwest, United States - 7_EM | ecosystem: Host-associated > Plants > Roots > Unclassified | place...
ATTATTTTAGTATTTATTTTAAACTTTCTTTTTAAAATCATGATAGGTTTTTATTTAAAAAGGCATTGTTTACAATTAAAAAAAATGCTTTTGTGAAAAAATAAAGAGATGAAGAAAATAGAATTGAGATTAAAGAAATACATTTTTCCTTGATAATTTCATTCATTCTCTTTCTTGAAAATCTCTCTTTTTATAATTGTTCAATTAAATAAAAACTAGATTCCAAAATCAAGGTTATTTAAACCAATGAAGGTCATGATTTAGATCACGAGTTTGGTAGACTAACCTGGTTTAATCCAAGTCTATCCAAAACATTGTTGTTCCAATATTTTTTTAATAAAAAACCATTAAATTGAATATCATTTTGAAATTTTGTTATTTATAAAAGAAAACTCAAGTTATTTTTGTTCAACCAAGTCGGTAGTGCACCTGTTAGGTTGGTTGGGTCATACTAGGTCAACTCCTACTTGATTAACTTTGAAACTCGGCTCGGTCAAGAGGCTGGTTTTATAGGTCACCGTGTTGACCTTGTAGGCTGAGCAATGTTTAATAACATTGTCGATGAGTAAACGACAATGTCTTGAAAAACCGAGTCAATCCAAACTTCATCATCTTGATATTTTAAAAATGAAAATGATGACATCTTTATTTGCTTTTAGTCAAACCGAGTTTTGACTGGCTCAAAAACTCCCACACAATTTAGGTCACATTAGGTCAACTTCCCATGGCAATGCATGGACGATGTATTATTCTTATATTTTTTTATTATATTCATGTCAAAATTATTGGAATATTAATTTTTTATTTAAATTTTGATTTTATGATTATGATAAGATGTTTGAAAAACAAATATTCTAGCAAAAAATTGTAAAAAAATTTAAGTGTGTTAATAAGATAAATGGGTTTTATTAGATAAATACCTTTATTATCCTTATTTCAAATCATCCAATTTTTTTTTGGATGTTTGTTCTAATTGCTTTTGATTTTTTATTAAATAAATGATATAAAAGAAATAACTTTTTTAGACATAACAAATATTAATAAGAAAAATAAGGACTTATTCTAGCAAGTTATATTGTTTCAATGAAATTTAGATTATTAATCTTCTTTTACACACATACTTGTTGTATAAATAAATAAAATTTGATGACCCGTAAAATAAAATCATATTTTTTAATCTACATCTATTTTTTATATTTATTGATACAAACAAATCTCAGTTAAATTTGATAAAATTAGAATTTTTCTTGCTGTTAAAGACTACATTGACAACATCCACGCATTAATCATAAAATCTATATCCTAAAACTGCAATTGTCTATAGCATAAAGAAGTTGGCTCGTAAATGCTGCTTAGTTATACTTCCTAAACTAAATTCAAATTTTGGTCGTTCAAGTGGAGATTTTCTTAGCCTTTCTTGAATCTATAACACGGAACGCAATGCATTATGCATTCATTTTTTTTTTTTTTTACCAAAATAATAATCTTTCAAATAGTTCTATAATTAAGGGTGCAAAGTTCATAGATCCAAAGAAAAGAGGAAAAAAACAATTGAATATAAAAACCAGTTGAATTCCTTGTTGAAGTTCAGGGGAAAAGAATAAACACAATAAAACACAACATGCTTTTGATAATTGGCCAACCCAGTACACGGTATTGTCACACCTCTGGGCACTACCATATTTGGCATAATAATTTTCGACTGCTGGTATAATAGATTTAATCCTGGCAACGTGATAGCTAACAGTATTCTCTGGTCACTCTAGGCCTGTTTGAGATTATGATAGCAGTTGTGGTTTTAAGTGTTTTTTATTTAGAAATGTATCAAAATAATATGTATTTATTTTTTAAAAATCATTTTTAAAATCAGCACATCAAAACGATATGAAAACATAAAAAAAAATTGAAATTTAAAAGAACTCGGTTTCAATCGCATTCTCAGACAGATTTTAAATAAGAACATGACACTAATGGTTTTACAAAGAGTAAAATACGACAAAGATTTACTGGAGCCAAGAGAGCAAATTAAACACTCAGCATTGATCACAAGTAAATCTAAAAGGAGTGAGAAAAACACCGGTCCACAGTGTTTTTCATATTTTCTCCCTCTCAAAACCACTCAATTAAATAACTTTAGGGGTATTTTTGTTATTTTATAAGGGTTCATTTGTTATTATTATATTTATGGAGCATAAGTTAGTCTTTTTGTGTATGTTATGCACAGTAAAATGATTTTATTACCTTTAAAATCAAAATTTTTAAAGCTAGTGTCAATAAGCATTTTTGTCTTTTCAATTTCATTTACATAATAAAATATCTAAATTATCATTAAAGTTAAGTAATGGCCATAGATGTTTTGGTATTTTTATAATGATTGTTTTGTAATTTCAGGTTGAAGGGTCTCTATTCAAATTTCAATTTTTAATGCATAATAAAATTACTTAACTACCATCGAGATAAAAAAAAAATTAAAGCTTCCTTGCAAAGGTTTTTCATCTTTTAATCTTGGTTTTTTTTTTTTAGCTCCCTGGTGGGTTAGGGGGGACTTTAATATTTTAGTAAATATAAAATATTAATAAAAAAAGTTAGGGCGTGCATGGCACGCGCTAGCGAGTGGACGCCGCTCGCGCCATTCAGTTAGGGCATGCGGCAACGTCCAACGCTTAAATACCGCCTTCAAATATGGCGTTAGAAGCACACCGATGTCCTCTACACCATGGACTTTTTTCATCTCCTCTCTCTTTTCTCTCTTTTCTCCTTGTCAAAGTATGAGTGTGTCTCATCATTTTTTTTATATCCAATTTAGTACTTATTCTTTTGATTACTATATGTTTTTTTTAATATATATATCTTATTTTGATTGATTTTTTTCTTCAATTTCATCCCTATGATTTAGTTTAATTTGATTTTCATGTCAATTTTCTTTCCTTCAACATTTAATTTTTTTTAATTGTTCTTTGTTTTTTTTGTTTTCTTAATGTGGGGTTATCTTAATTCCAGATTGACTTGAGTTTTTTTTTCATTGCTTTATTTCTTTCTTTTTTTTTGGTTTCATCGCTAAGCATTTTATTTATTGAGAATTCTGCTTCAATTGTTTTTTAGAAATTGATCTTTGTGCTTTTTTTTCTCTCTCTTTCCTCTATATGGATCTATCATAATCTTATGCCAATGTTCGCGGGGTTAAAGGGTTAACCTAGGAGGAGCCATATCTTTTTTTTTTGTTTTTTTTTCAATTATTTTTTTTTAGTTTTGTCATTCAATATTGGGTTGTTTGTTAGTTGAGACTCATAGTTTTATTCAGTTTGCTTTTGTTGATGACTTTTTTTACCTTTTATTGGCATAGATAATCATTTGATTGAACAAAATAATTATCATAAGAAACAAAGTTACAAGACACAATAGAGTGTATTGACCATGTTACAAGATCATATATCTTAATCTTAGTTATCTCTTAATAAAATATCTATTGATTTAATTAGAAGCTTGTATAAACATTTCGGTTTGTGATTGAGAATTTTTTTATCCAAAAACACGTTGGAAAAGCCTGTATATAATATTTCTTTATCAAAACAATTATTTGACCCGTGATGAAGCGTGGGTCATATAGCTAGTAAAACACTAAAAGAGCTAGTTATTTTGATGTTGATTTCAATATACACACATAATTGTACTGTGGATTCACACAATGCATTTTTTTTTTGTTTTTCTAGTCATGTGTTTTTTTTTTAATTTCATCATTATATATTGATTTTATTCAAGATTTGCCTTGATATATTATTTTGATATCTTGGTGTGGGGTTCTTGTAGAGTTAAAGAAGTAACCCATTATTAGGTTGGGCCTTAATTTTGTGGAAAAAAATGTTTGATTTTTTTGTTTTTTAAATGATTGAAACTAAAAAGACTATGGTCGAAGATTATGAAAAAAAGAAGATGCATCCTTTTAAAATAATTTTAAAAGAGAAGAAATTATTAGGTATCTAGAAACACATAAATACAGTAGAAACAATAATTTTAAAATTTATTTTGGAAGTCCAAAGGATCTTATTTAACAATCTAGAATTGGTTAGAGTTTGAACAATGATTATATGAAGACAATTCTTCTTTTTTTTATTTTTTATTTTTGAGGTTTGATAAACTCTTTAAGAGAGTGTTTGTATTTGAGGTAGTGTATGTGTTTTCTGTAATCGCAATGTATCAAGTGTTTGGTTACAGGTGTCAAAAGCGTATAAAAATGATGGGCCCCACCACTTGCCTGAGGTTGGACCTCGGTTATGGAAAAGCTATTTTTTCCTACTTGTTGCATGTTGGACCACAAGTTCATTTTCTAGATCTACTAAAAACATTCACAAATTACCTTTGCATCCTCTTATTCATTCCGCATTCATTTCACTCTATATGCAACAATTCTAAGCAGGACAATCACGATTACTACTACACATCCCACAAGAATGACCATTGTAACATCTCTTTCTTCTCATTTATTTGTCATTGATTTCTCCATAACTATAGAAAAAGAAGAATAAGAACAATCCCCATTACTACAACTAACAACCCTAAAACAGAAATCCAAATCTATTTAGTTGGTGGACATTAAATCTTGCTTCATTCAGACATTAAGGCTACAATTTCCAACTAGTTAGTTTGATTAATTGATCAGTCCACTCGTATAGTTTCTGTTAAGTTATTTTTCATTCCTTGCTTGCAAACCTAGATTTGTTTATTCATTTTTATAAATTATTGGTTTTTTTCCCTTGTCTGAAATTATTGCTTATTATTTTCAAATCTCTATCTTATGTCTGCATGTAGCTTGAGTTATTAATGTATTGACTAATGGGATGCTGAAACCAATTGAGGCCGAAGGAATAGTAGTCGTTGCACTGTCAATGAATAACAGATTTCTTGCCACCAAAAACCATGTCTTATAGTTTTTTGAACAAAAGTAGATTAAACAAATAATTTGCTCCACTAATTATAAAATCCCCTGATAATTGATGAAACATAACTAAATACAATTAGTATGGATGATACTTGATATGTAGGATTTTGAGACTTCAGATTATTAGGTTAACTTGAAATTTATATTACTTTAAAATGACATTCTATTTGATAATGATGGACGTTAGTGTACACTCCCATAAATGACAGTTTACTTATCTCTATTCTGGGTTTTATGTGGAGGAAACACTTTCTAGGTTTGAGTTGTTTATGTGTAGTTTTAGATATTGTTGATAATCAGTGCCCTTTCATATAATTTATATAGAATACAATACAATCACCCATATTGTTTGTTGTTTTCCTTGTAAAGAAATACTAGAGCAATCATACCATACTTATTTGACAAATGTAATTGCCTATTATTTTTGTAATGTAATACACCAGCTTCAACTGCAACATCTCAGAGAAAATAATAAATTGTTCTCTCATAGACCTTTTACTTTTTAGTTTCTTATTTCATTCTTTGTCAGCATTCAAACTGTTATTTATATAGTTAGTTGTTTCTTTCATTTTTATTACATTGTCAACCATTGAGCAATGGATGGGTCTGACACACATGATAAAGCTTCTTGGACCAAGAGAATGTGCACATGTTTTGTGACTTTGCATTAAAGCTATTGAGGCATGAGACCAAACACCCATTTCGATGAAGTTGATTGGAAATTTGTCATCCAGTCATTCAAAGAGCAAACAAGCCTTTCATTAACAAAAGCACGACTTAAAAACAAATGGGATGGGATTAAAAAGGACTAGAGGGTATGGAAAAAATTAATATCTAAGTTGGTTGGAGTACTAAACTTGGGACCATCTTTACAACTGATGAATGGTGGAAAGAAAAAATTCAGGTTAGTTGTCATTATCGATAGCTTTGCAAAATTATTTGTCTTGTTGCATTATTTATTAATTTGTTAGCATTGTTAACTACATCCAACTTTCATTACACAAGAAATGAGATGAGCAAAGAAGTTTAGGCATGTCAGCATAGAGTCCACATTGTATGCCAAGTACGACATCATGTTTAGTAACATAATGGCCACGAGACAATATGTTTGGACTCCCTCATAAGGACTGTTATCATATAAAGATAATAGGGCTACTGGAATGAGAAATACAACCAATGATAAAACTAATATAGAAAAAGGAAGTGGTGACTCTAAAGAGGATGCAATACCTAATTTTGTACATGATGTTAGCAATATGGTTGGTGGAAGCAATGTCGTGAATAATAGTAGCAACCATAGTAGTGTAAAGAGAAAGAGAGAGGGTGCACAACATACTACACCTCAATGTCAAAAAAAAAAAAGGGGAACTGGAATAGGAGCACAATTATTCACACGTCTGAACCGACTTGTTGAATGTGTCTCCATGACCAGAGAGAGCACACCAACTTCTAGAGATAAAAAATGATGTAGCATTAAAGATGTAATAGAAGAATTGCATTCTATAGATAGAGTTAACTTTGGTAGTGCATTGCATACCTTTGCCACTGAATTCTTTTGTATGAGAAGCAAGAGGGAGATGTAAGCTGCAATGGGTTCTATTGATAGAAAAATATTGTGGCTGAAAATAATGTTTGACCAACGAAGAAAACCATAGATGAACAAGGTTAGGTGTTAACTTATTAACCTATGCATGTCATTTGTTTTATGTTTAATACTATAATCCAGCAATATTTTCACTTGTCTGGACTCTTTTCCATGGTCTTTTTCAGACTTCTTATACTGTAATTATTGCTGGAAATATGTGAAGTTGCCTATGTATTTCTGTTACCAAGTAGTTGAATCACCATTACTATATATGTTTTCACCTTATGTATCATTGAATATTGTTGGGTTGGAATTTCAGTCGGCAATGGACTTTAAATGATTAGTTACTTGATTGAAAATGTTAGGTTTCATACATGAAAACTGAAATTTCAGTTAGTATTGCACTTTGAATGTTTGGATACTTAACTTTGAATGTTAGGTTCAGGATATTTAAATCAAAATTTTCAGTTGGTGTTTCACTTTGAATGTTTGGTTACTTGATTTTGAATGTTGGGTTTCATACATGGAAACTGAAATTTCAAATGGCAATAGACTTTGAATGTTAGTTGTCATTCTTATTATTGTTATATAAATAACAATATGGAGTATGTTTAGCTTATCACTTTCATATTGTATCCTTATAAAGAATAAACCGAAAGTTAGTTGTGAAAAACAAGTGTGTTGGTTTCTCATTGCTTTTATTTATAACAAGTAAGTTTATTTTAATTTCATATAAACCAGATGTTTTATGAAAAGAGAGTGCTTGTATTTTCTATTTATGTGTCTATCTACTACTTTAAATTAGAGCTTTATGCTATTTTAGTTGAGTTTGACAAATTTGGATTAGAATTCACGTAGGTCTAGACAGATGATTGTAGCATATTAATTTCAATATGATGAACTTTATTCTAAAAAAAATGTATTCTTAGCTTCATATGTTGTGAAAATGTGATGCTTCCATTAAGTACTTATTCCCCTATATATGATGGTTTGGCTTTTATATATTCATTGATTCGATTAACTATTAGTGAATCTAAACTACCTAAACATCTTTTCATTTTAATAACTGTGAGCACAATGTTTTCTATTTGTAAGGAACAAGTTAATAACAAATTTGAGAGTCTGAACTTTTGTCAGACTTAACTTGTCAAGTTAATAACAAGTTTGTTAAACCAAATTTCATATTAGTACATGAAAGTTGATTGAATTTGACTAGCTTTAAGATAATACAAATGCACATTTCATACAACATCAATTTATGTAACAATTACTTTGAATTTATATTCCCATTAAACACAATAAATTATATATCATAATAGATATGGATTCACAATGGTTTGAAGTGCTTTTCAAAGGGGATTCTGGTAATGTAATGAATAACGTAGCCGATTATGTTAATTATAGTCATTTTGCTGGTATTGATGGAGATTCCAGTGATAATCACAGCTTTGATAACGACGATGATGATTCAGACGATGAAGGTGAGTTGTTTTGGAAAAGGGGAGTTTGATTGTCATAAATTGGTTCTATGCATGACCGGTGCCCTCTCATTGTATTATAATGCTTATATATATAAGGAACCCTGTATGTATTCTTACAACACTGGAATGCGATAGTTGAATGAAATATTACTTGGACATTGGACACGATGTGTAAACATGTTTAAGATGGATACGATGACATTTCAAAGTCTATGCTTTGAGCTTGAAAACCTATATGAGTTAAAAGCATCCAGAAGAATGTGTGTTTTTGAAAAAGTTATAATGTTTCTTTATACAATAGCATTGGGTGCTTCCAATAGGAAAGTTCAAGAGAGATTTCAACATTCTTGAGAAACTATTATCAGGTATTTTACTGAAGTGTTTTAAATTTGTTTGTTTGTTCACTATATATTTAATAAAACCTGAAGATCCTGAGTTTGTAAACACACCGCGTGAAATTGTAAACAATCCAAGGTGTATACCTCCTTTCAAGGTAATGATATCATTCGTATTTACTGATGATGCTTTGAATTAAATAAATTTATAAAAAAAAAATTTAACCAACTAACATTGACGTTTGTTGCTGGTTTCTGTAGGAGTTATCGATGGTACACACGTGTGTGCGTGTGTTTCTTTAGAAAATCAAATTCCATTTATTGGTAGAAAAGGTGTGCTGACCCAAAATGTTATGGTTGCATGTAACTTTGACATGCAATTCATATTTGTTTGGGCGGGTTGGGAAGGTAGTACACACGATACACAAATTTTTCTCGAGGCAATTGACAATTCACATATAAAATTCCCTAAGCCACCAGAAGATAGTAACGCGCATGCGCGTGTGTGTTAATGTTTCTTTTTCGCAAATTTCATTTCTATCTCATTATATATTTTTACAGGAAAATACTACTTGGTTGGTTCAAGATATCCTAATGAATATGGATTTTTAGGTCCATATAGAGGTTAGATATATCATTTGCAAGAATTTTACAAGTGAGGACAACCACAAACTCGTGAAGAAATTTTCAACCGTGTCCACTCTTCATTATGTTGTGTGATAGAACGTACATTTGAAGTTTGGAAAAAAAGATTGTCATTGTTTAATTACAAAGCACAAGTTCAAATTGTTGTCGCATCCATAGCAATTCTTAATTACATTAAAAGAACTTCACTGCATGATGTGGTATTTATAGAGTTTGATCGTTATCCCGATTTTGTTCCTGAGGATTTTTTAACTGATGTGGCTCCATATTCATACGTCGAAAAAAAGCTACAAGCCTTCGTGTATGGATTACGTACGTGATGAGATTTCAGCAAGTTTAATGACACAATAAAAGTATTGTTCTAATATGTTTAGGTCTCTTTACAATATTTTATTAATTGTGAAATTAATTTTTATGTAATTGAAAATTAAGATTATGAATCATGTCCTTTTAGGTAATTATATTACCAATATCAAATTGAACCATGATTTTTAACCAAACACTTTTGACATGCTTTTTCATGAACATGAAGTTGAACCACTTTTGAAACCAAACATATATTTCAACCACACCAACCACAATAAAAGATGTTTTTTCAGAAATTGATTTTATTACACTTCAACCAGAAAAGCTACCTAAATAACAAACCTAGGATGTCACAAACCATAAGTCACTCAATTATGTTTTCTCTAACAGTAATCACATAAATCACCAAATCATAAATCTTCTAAAATCCTTTTAGGAGTGAAGGATTGTTATACCTTAAGTGCTAAATCTTTCTTTTTTTATTTTTAGGTGTTTATTTACTATACAAATAATATGAGGCATAAAATTATATTTATATGAAAAACCTGATAACCTAAAAAATGAGAAAAAAAATATCACTTTTACCCCAAAAATATCACATATATTATTTAATGATAGTTTTAGAAATTTATTCAATTAAGTCCCTACTTGATTTTCTAGGTCTAGAATTGTAATCTCATGTACAAATTATATACTTGATAAATCATCCCAATTTAATTTCTTATCATTGGTTCTTTATGTGTTTGACCCGTTAGGTTTCTTAATATGTTGGCCCAAATATAAATCACAATCATATTAAAAATATGATTAAATAAGTTAAACAATTTAACTTATTATGAGTTCAATAAATTGATTGATTTATATTTGAATGTATCATGATTTCTTAAATATTAGGAAAGTGATAAGTTGTTTGACTTAACCTTTAAGTGACTAGTTTCTTAGTGTAATTATTATCCTTTTATAAAAAACAATATTATGGTTTAGACATTGGAGCATGAGTGTGTTGCTTTACCAAATCATGTTTATTTCCAACATTATAGCCATTGATTTTTTAGATAAGATTTCAAACTCTATTCAAATCTCATTTCACCTTTTGTAAGGATTTCACAATTTTAAATCTCATTTCATATTGCGTAAAGATTTTACAATCAATCGAGAACAAGTGAAACAATTTTTCTAATTCACTTAGGTGATTAATCCTCTCTTGATCACCTAAATATCTTCATATAGTTCTTGTAATATCTAATATTTGCCTATTTGTTACCTTTTTTTAAGACAATGTGTAAACCTATGGGTAAATCCATAAAAGGTATATTTGGTATATTAGAAAATAAATGTTGTGGAATAAAGTTTAATAAATTTTGGTATCACTCGGGTTAAATTTGGTATAAACAAGCATTGAGATCTGGAAAATATTACCCGAGAAACATAAAAGGTATGATAATAGGGATATAGTGGGAATTAAACAAATTGTTAGGTATATATATGTTTAAGGTGGCCAGCTAATTTTAAAGAAAAAAAAAAGAAATAACATTATGAGAAAATAAGAGTAAATTGTGAGGAAGAGAGAGAAATCTTGTGAGATCATGCCAATTCCTACATCATCTTTTAGGAAAACCAGATTTCACTATTGATTAAGTGAGGTTAAGAAAAAGAAAGTAAGGTGATAAAGATAGGGAAAGTGAAGAAGTGGAAGAAAGAAGAGGAAAACGTAGGAAAGTTGTATTGGATTAGCTTTTGGAGAGCATACTCTTGTTTGGTAAAATGATGTAAGCTCATTTGAACAAGTTATTAGGAAGTTTAATTGATTTTGATGAAATTACTTATTATATGAATTAGGATTTCTGATTGATTATTTTTTTGGGGGGGTTTGTAAATTAGTGTTAGAAATGTTAAAACATGTGGAAATGGAGTGTTATAGATGTGAAATTGGTGTTAGGAAGAAGAAAACATGGGAGGATTGAGTGGAGGTGGTCAGCCAAATACAGGATGAAAAGAGGGGACAAAACTAGAAACACTCTATCCATTTCGAGAAACGGTTAGATTGTTTTGACTACTACCTAGTTTTGACCCAATTTTATGTTTTGGGTTTTGTCTTAGTTTTCTTTTGTTCTTCTGGGTTGTGGAAGGGTGATGACAATTGTTTGATTGAATTTAGCACAATATATATATGTTGAATATAGGAATTAGACAGTGAGATTATGGCAATGTTAAATGTATGAATTAGATAACGAAATTTATTATTATATAAGTAGAAATGGATGTATTGAAGATGATAAACATATTAATTAATGGTACCTTCTCTGGATTCAAGAGAAATACTAGGAGTTGCATCTTCTGCAATGGAAGGAGCATGCTCAGCTAGAGATAAAGGTAGGTGCTTATGCACCTTCTTTTTTATTCAATTTTATTCTGAAATTTCATCATATTTTATATTTTTTATTGAGACCAAATCATGTATGGTGAAGTGGAATAAAGGAAACAAAATGAAATGAGGTAGAAATAATAAAGGTTGTGTTGGAAATTGGTTATGTGAAGGAAATCAAAGATTATGTTGCCATCATTGCTAAATGGTAACCAATGATTTATTGCTTCCATTGTTAAATGGAAGCCACTTTTTATTGTTTCCATCATTAAATGGAAACCACTGTCATGTTGCTACCATTGCTCAACAGTAGCCAATAATTTATAGCTTTTATCATTGAATGGAAGCCATAATTTGTTTCCATTGTTGAATAGAAACCACTGTTATGTTGCTACTATTTTGAATGGTAGCCAATGATTTGTTACTTTTATCATTGAATGGAAGTCACTGTTTGTTATTTTTATCGTTGAATGGAAACCACTTTTATGTTGCTACCTATAATGAATGGTAGCCAATGATTTGTTGCTTCCATTAGTGGATGAAAGCTATTGTTTGTTGTGTCCATTGTTGAACAGAAACCACTGTTATATTGCTACCAATAATGAACAACAACCAATGATTTGTTGCTTTCATTGTTGGATGGAAGCCACTATTTGTTTTTTCCTTTGTTGAATGGAAACCCCTGTTATATTGCTTTCATTGTGAAATAAAAATCAATGTTTGTAGCTTCTATCATTGATGGAAATTTGCATGAATGAGTAATGGTGAATATGGAATTTAAAGTTGGAAAATAGTATGGTAATTGTTAATTATAGAAACCTTGAACAATTGTAATATAAAAATTAATGGTATTTTGAGTCGTTCGAAATGTTTTATGTATGTTGGAGTGAATTTATAAATTATACTATTAAATTATTTATTCATTAATGTATATCTATGCAGTACCACCATACACATAAAAGTAAGAGTGATATAGCCATTAGGATTAGACTTTTATATTAAGTATAATGTCATACTTGTATGCTTTTTATGTATAATTAATGGGATCTTTTACCTTTTCTGTAATTAATCTTTTGTAAACTTATGGATGTTAGCATTTTACATCAAATGAACTTACTATACGTCTTATAACTTTTTTTTTGCAGTTATTATATGTATTTATTTCTTTTTTTACTTCTTGTCTTCCAACTTTGAAGAAATACTTTTGATTCATAGTGTGTATATATACATTGGGAAATTGAATTTGTGTGATAATGTTGAGGATTATTGATATTGATATGGGATAAGGTCTAGGATGGTTAGACTAATGTTACGGGGAGTCGGTTAGGTTATGTATGAAGTGGTAGATAACTTGGTATGGTCCAAATACGGAAGAAATCCTGCCGAAATTTTAGTAGAATAAATAACATGAAACAAATTTGACCCTAATTTCATTATATATGTATCATATATATGGGTAAAATTACACTGAAAGTTGGGATGTTATATTTTGATAAAAGAGCTTTTGGTTATGATTTAAGGGGATTATTGTAAGAAAGAATGCATTTATATGACTAAGAACTGAATTACATGTTAAAATGGTGAATACCCGCTGATGGACGAGGATTACCCCATCTCTTATACTAAGTCAGGATAACTCTGCAAATAGAGTGAGAGATCAGAGGGATGATCTTTTAAGAGATATTATATCGCATTCACCTGAGAATAGTCTCAGCCTACCTAAAAGGGTCCCTTTATATGTAGAGGTGTTTCCTTATTAGCTGCAGCAGAGATGTCAGAACCAGAAGCATTACAGAGGCCAAAATAGTCTAGTGGACTTCCTTTCATAGCACCCCCAAGAGCACCTTCCATATTGGTCCTATTTACTTGCGATAGATAGTCAAAGTTATTGTATCTAAGATGCCAGGGACTATTAGTGCATCTAGTAAAGAGGGTATTCATACCATAGTCCATTGGGTTAAGTGTATGAGAGATATTGGATGTGTATCTTTTATAAGAGATGAGGATGCATATGTTTTAGAACAATGGATTTAGAAGGTAAAAGAGTCACTTATATAGATTCCAACGTCTAAGGAGATTAGGATATATTGTGTGGCAAAGTTACTCTCAGAAGGTGCCCAGACTTGATGGGTTATTATTATAACTTGAAGGGCAGGGGAGGAGCTGGGTTGGGTTGATTTCTGGAAGGATAGTGTAAAAGAATTCACTAAGCTATTAAAGCAATCAGAGCGAGCCTGGAAACTGGCAAAAGAAGAATTGGAGACAATTAACATTGTTAGAGGGAAAGATGAAAGAGAATTAAAAATAGGGACTCTAATCACTGCTAGTGAAAGGGAAAACTAGATCTCACTGCTATGCAAGTATGTCAATGTGTTTGCTCTTACATAGATATGTCTGATTTAGATACTAACATTGTAGTACATAAGGTACATTAAATGAAGAAAATATACATGTGAAGTAGAAACTACAAAGAACTCGTTCGAATATGATGTTTAAGGTGAAAGATGAGATAGAAAAGCAATGAGATGCTGATTTTTTGGAGGTGGTTAGGTACCCCTACTAGGTATCTAATATTGTGGTGGTTCCTAAGAAAGGCAGAAAAATAAGGGTATGTGTAGACTATAGGGATTTAAATAAAACAAGTATGAAAGATGATTTCCCTTTGCCACACATCGATGTCCTAGTCAACAATGCAACATGAAGCTCAACATAGTCTTTCATGGATGGTTTCTTTGGGTACAACCAGATTAAATGGCAAATAAAGATAAAAAAACAACTTTCGTTACTCTGTGAGGAACCTTTTGTTACAAGGTGATGCTATTTGAACTAAAAAACATTGTGGCCACTTATCAAAAGGAAATGGTAGCTCTGTTTGACAATATGATGCATAAAGCAATTGAGATGTATGTGGACAACATGATTGCTAAATCTAAAGAGGGAGAAGACCATTGTTAGAATCTAAGAAAACTGTTTGGAAGGTTAAGAACGTATCATTTGAAGTTGAACACCATAAAATGCTCATTCGAGGTAAAATCTAGAAAGCTGTTAGGATTTGTGCTAAGTAGCCAAGGTATTAAAGTCAACCCTAATAAAGTAAAAGCAATTCTGGCCATGTCGGTGCCTAAGATAATAATAAAAAAAAGTGAGAGAGTTTTTAGGTCGTTTGAATTACATTGCTTGGTTTATATCTCAAATGGCAACAACTTGTAACCTAATCTTTTGACTCCTTTGAAAGAAAAATCCTCGGGTATGGAACACAGAATGCCAAGAAACTTTCGGTAAAATCAATTAGTATTTAAAAAATCCCTCTTTGTTGGTGCCTCTCATTCTTAGTAGACCATTGATTCTATTTCTAACAACCAAAATAACAATGTGTTATATACTCGGGCAACTTGATGAGTCTGAAAGAAATGAGAGAGCGATCTATTATTTGAGTAAAAATTTCATAGATTATGAGTCCAAATACACAATGGTGGAGAAGTTTTGTAGTGCACTTGTATAGGTTACAAAATGACTTCAATAGTGCATGTTGTAACATGACTGATTTCAAAACTGGATCCTCTTTAGATATATCTTTGAAAAGCTTTATTTATCAAGCAGAATAGCAAGATGGTAAGTGTTGTTAGCTGAGTATTACATAATGTACATGATAAGAAACTTTTGTGAAAGTAAGTGTTATCACTGATCATTTGACATACAATGTAATTGAAGATTATGAGCGTTTGAATTTTGATTTCCCAGATGAAGGTGTGCTAGAAGTAGAAAAATAAGAAGAACTGGACTGGCAGAAAATGTATTTTGATGGATCAATAAATATACATGGCAATGGGGTAGGAGAAGTGATAATTTCCCCTAACAAAAAGTAATACCCTGTTTCGATCAAGCTGCACTTTAAATTCACAAATAATACGGCTGAGTATGAAACTTGCATCCTTGGATTAGAAACTGCATTGGAGTTGAAGATAAAGAAACTTGATGTCTACGGAGACTCAATGTTGATAATCTGCCAAGTGATTGGAGAATGACAGAAAAAAGATAAGAAGTCGGGGCCATATCAAGAATATATGTCCAAATGGAAAAACGAATTTAAAGAGATAAAATTCACTACATGAGAAGAAATAAAAAAACCAATTTGCTGATGCTCTAGCCACTTTAGCTTTCATGGACAAAATTGATTTTGAGAATAGAGTGCAACCCATAAGTATTGAAGTTATGGATTCTCTGGCCCACTACTGCTCAGTCGAAAGACAAATGGATGGGAATATGTGGTATTATGATATCAAATAGTTTATCCAGCACCGGAAGTATCCCCTCGGGGCATCCAATATAGATATGAAAACCCTACGAAGGCTAAACATGGTATATTATCTCTATGCAAAAATGTTATATAAGAGGTCATCAGATGGAACATTGTTGAGATGTTTGGATTGGACAGAAACAAAAAACATGCTCCAAGAAGCTCACGAAAGGATTTGTGCAAGTCATGCTAGTGGATATATGATGGCTAGATAAATATAGAGGGTGGGATATTGCTGGACGAGCATGGAAAAGGATTGCATAAAATATATCAAAAAATGCCATAAATGTCAGGTGCATAGTGATAAGATAAATGCACCTTCAACTCCTTTATTCAATATGACATCTCCATGGCCATTTGCAATGTGGGGAATCGATGTAATTGGGCATGTCAATCTAAAAGCCAACAATGAGCATCGGTTTATCCTGGTGGCCATTGACTACTTCATAAAATAGGTGTAAGCCAGTTCATATGCTCATGTAACCCAAAAGATAGTGAAGAGATTCATTGAACAAGATTTAATTTGTCGATATAGAGCATCTGAAATGATAATGATTGATAATGCTCAGAACTTTAATAAAAAATGATAGTAGAACTTTGCTCAAAATGGAAAATTAAGCACTTAAATTCATCTCCATACAGGCCAAAGATTAATAGTGTTGTAGAAGCTGCCAACAAGAATATTAAAAAGATTATGCAAAAAATAGTAGTCACATACAAGGATTGGCATGAAATTCCCCCTTTTGCTCTACATACCTATCACATTGGAATAAAGAAGTCTATACGAGCTATACCTTATTCCTTAGCTTACGGGATAAAAACAGTAATTCCTCTAGAAGCAGAAATCTCATCTCTAAAGGTATTGATGAAATCAGAACTTAAAGAAACTTATTGGGTCAAAATGAAATACGAACAATTAAATATGATCAGTGAAAAGAGGTTAGTTACAATCTGTCATCACCAGTTGTATAAAAAAGGGGTAAAGCATATGATAAGAAGGTCAGACCCAGGTTATTTCGGGAAGGAGATTTAGTGCTAAGAAAGATATTACCTCTACCCGATAAAGATTAGAGTAAGCAGGCACCCAACTATGAAGACCCATATGTAGTGAAGAAAGCATTTTCTAGGGGAGGTTTGTTATTGACAGAAATGGATGGAGACAACTTGCCTAGCCTTTAAACTCTAATTTTATAAAGAAGTATTATGCATAGTGTACTCATCTTCTTTAAATCAATAAAGTTTGGTTATTCATTCTCTTTATATCTTGTGTATTTCGCAAATGATCTCAAAAGCTCAACATAAATCCTTTTCAAAAATCATTTTCTTTTAAACAAAGGTTTTCAAAATTTAACTTTGGCTAACGATTTCAAGAAAAATCAATCATATGTCAAGAGTAATGATTCACCGAACAACTCTTTAGAAGATGGCTACGTACCCATAAACCCTAATAGATGACTCAACCATTAAAGTTTGTCGTACAAAAGCTACATGAAACAAAGAGGATAAAGATTTCATGAATTATAAACTCGTAAAATGATTTCATACAAATTGCTACGATGATGAGGTCAAAATTTATCAGTACTAACCAATCTTGCTTGAAATGAGGAAAGACCATTTTTTGATACCCTCTAGAAATGAATATATCCTGGATAATTACGGACATATTTAAACTAATTCTCTTGAGCCATCAAAGGGAATTAGGTGGTTAAAACCTAGGTAGTTGCTGTAAATTTTTAAAAGTCCTTTGCGAGCACCATGGTTGTATCATTCACTACCATTCTTTCTTCTTCTAGGATTGCTAAATAATTTTCCTATCTAAATTCTTACATTTCTAAATTATATAATATTTATATAATTAATTAAGAAACCTCGAGTTACAGTTGAGGGTAATTAGATGAGAAAAGAATTTTGCAACCTTAGAAGAAAAATAGAGAAAAGGCAAGACATGTAGGTTCTATTTAATATTACAATCATCCAACCATAAAAACACAATCACATTGGTCTTTAGTGTCCATAATCATTCATCATGCATAAGAACATATTAATATGCTTAATAAAAATATTACATACTTCAATTCTAATTATTGACTTTATGTGAAAATTTTAAAATAATATTTCTAACACTTAGATATATTAAATCAAATCCAATTTGATAATTTTCCAAGCATAATAAATTTTATTTAGTATAAATTTTCATTGAAAAACTATTTTTCAAAATTTAAGAAAATCATTTATATTCAAATTCTTATTAATATCATAAACTAATTTAAGATCAATGAAATAAAATTTTCCGACTTAGAAACTCTCTTTATTTTAGAAAAAAACTATTTCTCTAAATATTATTTAATTAAACATTTTAATTCAATCCTAATCCTATTAAGAAAAATTAATTCTATAATTAATTTATTTTAGGGTTTTTATTTTTAATATAAAATTATTATTTTATATATGGAGGGATAAAATCATAATTCCAAACCCAAATATACCTAGATATAAGTTGCAAGGGTAGAATTGTAAAAGTGGATTTTTTTAAAATGAATTATATATTTTAAAAAAATCGAGAAACTACGACGCCACTGAAGCACTGCAAGGTTTAATATCTAGTTTATATATATATATATATATTTGATCGCTCACGGAAGCTCACATGACTTAAAGTGTTTTACTAAACTTTTGGATATACTCGTCTCTCCTTCTTGGGTAAAGTATCGTTGATGTTACTTTACTTGCATCGCGAGGAACGGAAGCATCTTGGTTCACAGTTTACTCGGCATCGCATCTCTTGGCAACTTGCTTGAAGAAATGATCGCATGCAATCCTCTCTTTGATTAATAAGTAACAACGCATATTTAAATCACCAAAAACAGTATAAAAAAAAAAAAAGACTTGTGTCATGTGAAGTTCGGCCTTGGAGTCCAACGTGCGAGTATCAAATTAGTACCAAAAAAAAAAAAAAAAAGGGATAATTGTTTCTTTTTTAATTTTATTTTTCAATAATAGATTGGTGATGAAAGAGTAGTATAAAATCACAATGAATGTAATCAATCATTCGAAGAGTTTGCAAGTTTAATCAAGAACTTTGTATGAAAGTCACTCAACCACACAAAAGATAGCAAGAATGATGATATCTTTATTAAAAATAGTTTTTTTCTCAAAAAGTCTCTACAAAAAAATATTTATACTAGAAATAATCCTAAGTCTAATAGAATATCCATAATGAATATGAATAAATCTAATAAATAATAATAACCCAATGAACCCAAATTTAAATAAAGGTCAAAATTGCTCTAAAAGACCTCCTAATAATTAAAAGATAAATAAAACAATAGCTTAACTAATTTAAATAAGACTAAAGTCATTTTTGTAATCTACTAGCATAATCGAAGTTCAACTTCAAACATATGGTTCTCTCTCATCTTAATAAATTAGAAGGTGTAACATATATCATTGAAAAACTATGGATGTATACTTTTCAATGCAACTAAAATCATATTAATGAAAGGTCAAAACTAGCATATTTGAATCTTCTTGTTCCAATATCTGAATGCCTATCTACAAACCCTTT
>Ga0307507_10005891_pt1 | contig 19514 bp, 8 predicted proteins | sample 7_EM_MG_FD_207223 | JGI IMG/M metagenome (GOLD analysis project Ga0307507, IMG submission 207223) | Populus trichocarpa ectomycorrhiza microbial communities from riparian zone in the Pacific Northwest, United States - 7_EM | ecosystem: Host-associated > Plants > Roots > Unclassified | place...
GTGTGTGTATATTGAATGTTATCTACTCACTGAGTTGTTGAACTCACCATCTCATTATTTATCATTTTCAGGCTTATAGCTTGATAGCAGGTCATTTTGTTGGACCTTCAGAACCTGCTCTTTGGTTGTACTTTGTACATTTTCCTTTATGTTTAGTTAGTGCTCCAAAACTCTGAACTTATATAAACTCTTGTATTAAGACAATTCAATTATATTATGAAGTTGATTTTGTTATTAATGCTGCGTTGAACTCTGATTGAGTTAGGATAAGTTTGTGTGTTAGGTTGGGTTCGCATAGGTATGGAACCTTGGAGGGGAACCTTGCCTATGTGCCGGTCATGGATCCGGGATTCGGGTCGTGACATGTACTTTATCGAAAGCTTTTCAAAATCTCGAGGCTCCAATTGCTCTCGTGAAATGGACATATGCATAACCTAAATTTTCTCACCTTACTAAGCTCATGGGCAAGTTGAAGGAAGTCCTCCTCAGATTTAGAGCAATCAAATTATTGCCTATACTTTCCTAGGTAATGAAGACTTGTTGATGCACCGACGAAGCAAGTGTGCCAGTAGTTGTAGGAAAGTTCGGGACACGTCTCGTTTCAATAGTTCTTTGATGATCTACCTTTGGTGGTGATTAGGGATGTCAATACTTGGCTCTTGAAAGAAAAATTAATGATTTTTTTATCACTTTCTCACAGACGACGTCACCGATGAGGTTCGAAATTAGCCAATAGGCTTGAGGGCTAAGATGATATCTTGGATAATAGGTTAATCTTGTGGTTTTAATGATCTAAATCATTCCCTCTAGTCAAGGTGGCTGATGGATAATACCTGATACCTGTAAAAGGTCTTCTCTTGTGAATTTGAGAACTCTCTGATGCTTAAATGAATATTGTTTTAGAGAAAATGCAATCATCTTTAGAGAAGAATGCTACGAATAGATATATAATAAGAAGTGGAGAAAAAAAAGAACATGCCTTTGAGAGATATCGTGGACTCTTTTTATAGTCCATTTGACTTACCTCTTTTTTAAAAGAGAAGGGGTGAAAGTGTAAACAACATATCTCTAAATTATCAGAATAAAATATTTCTGACTCGTCAAGGAATAAAATATCTTTGTTTTATCAAAGTAAAATATTTCTAACTTGTTAGAGTAATCATAGAGCCTGATATTTTTCAGAGTTAAAAAAGATCACAGGCTCAACACTTGATTATGTTTGAAGATGGTGTGTCTGACATTTTGTCAGATTCATATATGTTTGGGCTCAGTACTTTGCCGAGCCCAGGGACGGTGGGTCTGATAGCTTGCCAGACCCATGTATATTTAGGCTTAGCACTTGACCGAATCCAAAGATACTAAGTTATTACCCTATTTTTGATATTTTTTTAGAAAAGAGGATCAAGGTAAAAAAACAAAAATATTGATCCATCACCGTATATGTTTTTTTCCCTTCAGTTTGTTTCCCAAACTTTTCTTCTATCCTATTCAGACTTTATTCCATTGTTTGATAACTAAAATCCTGAAGGCAACAGCCATACAAACTGCCAGTTGTAGATGCAAGTTTTTCCGGTTAATTCTGGTTGTTGCCCTAGCTTAATGTAATGGCCAAAACTTAAGCAAGTCCAATTTTGCTTGTCTCATCCTCGACTCGAGTAGTTACGGATTGGGGACAGCTAAAGTGAGAAAACAGTCTCTAAATATAATCAAGAAAAAATATAATAAATCAGAGTTACGAGGAGGAGAGGAGTAAGCGAGGGAAAGACACTTGGAACCAGCGAATCCAGCAGTTTTTAACTGTAATAACTGGCTGTCTGGCTCCAACATGAAAATCGCCGAACAGAGGCATTCTGTCCATAGGAAAAGGTCATGCACAGGTTTGCCAAACAAATTTGTCCCAAATATGGACAAATGAATCAACTATATATTATGCACCCCCATCGTAATCAAAGTTGATCCCTCAACCTCAAATCACCGTCTTGGGAATCGATAGCCATTTGTGTTTGTGATCTTAATCACTCTGCCGCCTCAGAATCCCGCATCCATTCCACCGGTGAAAAACATCATGGGAGGCTGTGCGGGTAAATTCAAGGGCTCTGATGATTTGGCTCCAGAGCCCCTCCCAAGTGACGCTCCTGTCAACCCTGACCAGGCTGAGGGCGAGACCGTTGCTAAGGTATGTTAATTACCTTAACTTTATCTTCTTCATTCTTTTGGTGTTGATGATCTTTTATTGTGAATGCATGAATGAGTCTTATAATCCACATTATGTGAATCAATGCAGGAGAAGGAGGTAGGTGAGATCAAGACTGAAGCACCTTTGGTAGATGTCTCCGAGCAAAAACACGAGGGTGAGAAACCCGCCGAGCCAGAGACTCCTGCTGCCGAGCCCGAGAAGAAAGATGAAACCCCTGTTGCCGAGCCCGAGAAGAAAGATGAAACCCCTGCTGCCAAATCAGAGGACAAGGTTGAGGCCTCCGCTGCACCTGAGAAGAAAGAGGAAACCCCTCCTGCAAAAGAGACTGAGAAGAAGGAATCAGATGTTGCTCCTACCAAAGAAGCAAACAAAGAGACTCCTCCGGTTACCGTCTGATCCGAAATGAAATAAATTGTGTTGACAGACAAGTATAAACCAGATAATTAGATGTGCCAGAAAGTGCAATTGTTAATGTAAGATTATTGGTTTTTTACATCTTTTGTTGTCCAAACTTGCGTGGCAGGATCGTCAACCCTTCGATTAATTTCCCCTTTAAGTAAATTACTTCATTTTAGCGCCTGTAAGAAACATTTGCCACAGTGATGAACCGAATTCATCATTCTAATGAAATAGGGAAAATAAATTTACATCATCAACCCTTCCAATAGAACAGTTCCTTTCCTTTTCTTCTTCTTTCTTCTGGGTTTGTAGATGTATTCTGCTTTTGATTTGCCGCTATGTATATTTGACAGCTTATGATGGAAAATCACACCTCATTAGTTCAAAATCAAGAACCATCAATTGCTTGAATTAATCTCTAAGATAACTTTCAACCTGATGTTACAAACTGACAAAATAACCATTCTTGCTCTGCTAAGCCTGAATTTGCTGCTGTGTTTGGTTCTGAATTACCAGTTCTTGCCAACCTGAAATGAAAAGGAAATACAGTTTGCTTAACTAGTGTCGTATTTCATATCTATGCTATCCTTCTCCATCGTGGCTAGAGTCTTCTCCTGTTGGAAATCAGAACCAACATCAATCAAATCTTGATTTGTGGATCAAATTTCAGCAAATAAATGAGATTGTAATTACTGTAACTAGGTCCTAAACTTTAGATATTTATTTTTACAGTTTACCTTTTCAGACTAGATGTTATTCCTTTATAAACAGAGAAAGACAAGAAAGAAAATATAAGCTTTTCCTATTCTTTTCTCCAATATCAATTTTATTATGGTATCAAAGCACCATCCTTGTGCCTGATATTGCTCACTTTTGCTTCCGCCAATATTGTTAACCACCATGACAGAAACTTCATCAGAAAAGAAGTTGACAGAGGTTATAGATTTCAACGATCCCTATTATATTCACCTCTCAAATCACACTGGGCACGCTATCGTCACTCAACTCTTGGAAGGTGACAACTATGCAATTTGGAGTCGTGCTATGATGATGTCTCTGGAAGCCAAGAACAAGCTTGGCTTTGTTAACGGGACAATCATAGAACCATTGGAGAAGGATCCTAAGTATGGAGCTTGGAGAAGATGCAATCAAATCGTGAAGTCTTGAATCCTCAATTCAATCAATCCAACCCTGATCAATACTGTGATTTTCTCCAACACAACTGCTGAAGTATGGGCAGATCTTAATGAACGATTCTTACAAGGAAATCTTTCTCGTATTCTTGAACTCAAACGAGGGATCGTGGAGCACTGTTAACAACAACAGTCCATAGCAGCCTACCATACAAAACTCAAGTCTTTTTGGGACGAGCTAGGATCGTACAACGATCCACCTACATGTAATTGTGCAGGTTTGAAGCAGATTGCTGAAAGGGAAGAGTAAGAACGAATCCTCTAGTCCCTCGTGGGGTTGGATGAATGACATATACTCAGCCATTCATGGACAAATCCTTTAGATGCAACCACTTCCTAGTATCAAAAAAATCTACCCATTACTACTCTAAGAAGAAAAACAATGACAGCTTGCTGATACTCGTGACAGCACTATTCACGTCATGCACGTGAAGAGAAGCATAAAGAACACAGAGAATAGACAACCTACAAATAGCGAAGGGAAATCCCTGTATTGCACACACTGTGAGGGAGATACACATATATAGTTGACCACTACTATTACATCATTGGCTTTCCATCAGGGCATAAATTTCATGGCAAAGCAGTTAAGCCACCAAACAGGAAGAAACATTTCACAGCTAATAATGCTCACGGTATGATCAAACCCACCAAGGCAGAGAACACAAACCAGAACTTTCTTCAATTCACAGAAGAGGAATACAATCAAATAAGGGTTTTACTTGTAAGAACCAGTTTTGTGGCAATGTGACAGGTAACCTCAACCCCAAATGTTATACGGCTTTGGATCATTGATAGTGGTGCAAGAGACCATATATCCTTCTCCTCTAATCTTTTGCATCATACACCTTACCATAACATTGTTTGTTTGCCTAATGGCTCGCACATAGACACACTATCTGTTGGCATAGTACAAGTTAATGCAAACTTATTCCTAAAAAAAAGTCCTTCATGTACCTTTCTTTCGGGTTAATTTACTCTCCGTTAGTAAACTTACTCGTGATTTACATTGTAACATCATCTAACATCCAGCCCAACCCCACTACTCCATGTTCACATGATCACCCCATGCCAGCACCGACCTCTTTGCAGTCACCACCTCCTAATTAAATCCATGCCCCGTACACTCAACACGCCCATATCAGAAACCATTTCACCTATTGTTCTTCGACATAATCAATGTAAACACCACCTACCATTATGCTTTCCTCTGGGTCATCGTCTTATTGTCCAGGTACTTATCATCCTTCACCTCACTTTGTTTCTTACGATCAATTATCTCCCTCTCACCGTTGTCTAATTATCACTAGTCTCTCCCTTCCTATAGTGAACCTAAATCCTTTGCGCAAGATGATTTTGATCCAAGATGGAGGGAGGCTATGCAGGTTGAATTGACAGCTCTTGAACAGAACAAAACATGGATTTTATGCCCCTTACCACCGGGAAAACAAGCCATTGGAAGCAAACGGGTGTAAAAGATTAAATACCACTTTGATGGCACAATCGAAAGATACAAAGCGCACTTTGTTACCAAAAGATATACACAAATGAAAGGTCTTAACTATACTAAAACCTTTTCACCCGTAGCCAAATTGGTCACCCTCAAATGCTTCCTTATTGTTTTAGCTATCAAATCTCAACAAATAAATGAGAATATTGTAATTACTGTAATTAGATCCTAAGTTTGAAAATTTACCTTTTTACACTATATGTTATTCCTTTTTATAAAAAGAGAAAGTGATCAGTTGTAAAAAGACAAGGAAAAAAAACAAAAGCTTTTCCTATTCTTTTCTCCATTATCAATTTTTTTTTTAGTTTAACGTGGGTGTCCGGGCCAGCTTGCGCGCACCTCGACTAATCTTACGGGTCCTGAAGTTAACGACCATGTAAACCTCCAGTGGCCATCATATGAGCAACCACAGGGCTCGAATCTGAGACCACAGAGGGAGCAAACCTCTTGGTCCCAAACTCTTACCACTGGGCCACCACCTAGATGGTTCCATTATCAATTTTATTATCTCTGGAAGGATATAGCTTACTGCCTCTTCAGCATATATAATGCATTAATTAGATTAGATTTTGCCCTAGATATTGTTACAAATGTTAGAGAGGAATTTCTGTGTTTTATAAACTTTAAGGATTTCTTTCCGACTTCAATATAATTTCCTAAATCAGAAAGAGATTTATTACCTGCAGCATTCAACCAGAAGTCGCATGCCACCTTTTTTTATCTTCAATCTAAAAGGTTATTTATAGGTAGTTCATTTTGTTAGAGTTTCTCAGAAATTCGAGAAGTTAGTACAAATCTGACGAGTGCCACGAGTCTTGGCAATAAGCAGAGTATCCTTTTGGCAGCCAATGATGGATACAATATGGATCTTAGAGTTGCTTATTTCAAAGGACTGATACTTTTCATGCTTACGAGACCTCATATTTATCTTATTTTTACCTTCAACCTCGATCCTGAGATGTTAGTCAAGCTAATAATCCAGATCTCTAAAATATGAATTGTTAGGATACATGAAAACATACTGGATATTTGACAGGCACTTGGAACCAAATGATAATATATATATATATATATATATATATAATTAAAAGGATTTTTAGTGTTTGAGATAGTAGTTTATCAATTATTCAAGTGCTTAGATTTTTTTTTTTAATGTAAAGAACTTCAAACTAAAAATAGAAGCTTGAATATCTGCAAAAACAATCCAAATCTAGGAACTTAAAAGACTTTCCAATGATAAAATCAATATATTTATAGGAAATGTATAAAATGATTTAAGGTAATAGATGATTTAAAAGAGTCTTAAATTCAAGGAATAAAGATGTTTGTTCTTGAGTTTTAAATTGATTAATACTTTAAAATCTATATATTTTTATCTTAAGAGATGAAAAGTTATGAATCTTTTACTTGGATGGTGTAGTAGGTATTTATACCTCCTAAACTTGTCGTTTTCAGAGAATAAAAAGACTGGAAAGTTCTTTGTTTTCGGCAATATTAATAAGAGACAAATATATCTTATATATCATTAATAAGATAGTAAGTACGGTAGATCACTTAAGAGACCTTGTATACACTTATAAGTATACATAAATTATTATTTTAATATGAACGATTATTCTAAATAGAGAGGTATGATGCCGATGATTTATCATGTTTTAAATATTTATTTTATAGAGGATCGTTCAGGATTAGACATATAGTCTTAAAACTTGATAATGTCCATGTTTTTTAGGTCTGACATGTTCATCAGACACACGTTTCCTTGAACTTAGCTTACTACTACGTCCAAGTTTTTTTAGGTGTGGTATGTTTGCCAGATCCATGTTATCTTGAGTTTGGTTAACTATTAAACCCAAATATTTTGGATACATATTTGCTAAACCCATTTTATTTAAGAAGATTTTTATTTATAAAAATCTTAACTAAAAATCAAATCATCGCATTCCCGTATATATATTTGCTTGTCCCTCTGTTTCAAATAATATGTTTTAGTTATGGAAACTTGGTAGCAGGAGATATAGTTTGTATAGTTCAAGAATTGGTTTAGTTCCTGTTAGGGGAATGCTTTAATATGTCCTAGAGTTTGTAAGTGCTACAGAAACCCAGCAGGAATATTCTCTATAAATTGTATTACGGTCACAATTATGGTTGCAAACAGTATAAAATGAGGATTATAAGCAAGGATTCTGATCATGAAGCCTCTAATCTGTAATTAGGATGCCAGTAACGCTACTGATGCAAGTTATACCGGGCTAACGAGGCAGTTTTTTTTTTCTTTTGGTCCCAGTAAAAGAAAGTTCTGCAAGTTGGGAATGTTCTCTTTCATTTTTCCCTCCTGGAATGGACATCTGCTACATAAGTAATTTAAAATGTGGTGTTAATGTTGAAAGCATTCTAATGGCTTGCATTTTTTCTGTTTCAAGATAAAACTGGAAGGAGATTATGGACATGGAAAGTAAATCCAGATTTAGATCTTTGATCCTTAGAAATGCATGTAACTGCGTAATTTTCAGAGTGTGGGTGGGTGTTAAAAATCATTTTCCAATGATTCTTAAAGTGTTTACAGGTATTTCTTTGATGAAAAATTACAATTTTCTAATGCATGTATTCTTCATGGTTTGTCATCTGAATCTGTAGAAATTCCTTGGTTTGATTCTGTTTTTGCTGATACTGATGTTGAAATTAAGGTCCATGACACATAGCATGTGAATTCGTTTTTGACTTTACATTCCCCCTGGTAGCATTTTTGTGATGATAAAAAATAACTGGATATAACTAACTAGGTCACTAACTACGTAGCTGAAAACTTGGAAGCATCCTTATTTTGATTCTCTCCTCCGGCGAGCACAAGCTTATCATCATATTTTGAACACCCAGTGCATGTGAGCCGTGTCATCAAGTGCTAATCCTGTTAGACACCTCTTTTTTCCCTTCTATCTGAGCTTTACTTATGAGAACTTTCGATTACATTAGAGACAGAACTTAAAGGCTCAGAATGGGGACTATGTTGCTAGCAATTATGTTTAAATTCAGAGTTGATTGCTTACTTCACATTATATATTGTTATTTCAGTTTGGACCTTTTTCTCCATCCACCTAATTTGGTGATAATACATGTTTCTTATTGACAGAAATTTGGTGCCGTTGTTTTATTTTAATTTTATTGGTTCAGGGTTGTGAGTCTACTCATTTACTTTGGTTGTCCAGCCATTCATGGTTTAGTTCATTCACTTCTCTCCTAATTTAGTAATTTCTCCCTTTCAGGGTTTAGAATGTTCCTAGTACATGTAAACTAGTCTTTCCCGTGCCCAAAGTCCTTCTCAGTGATGAAATTTGTTGTTAGATTTCGTGCATGTTTCATATAACATATGCCAAGTACCATATTCTTTATGCTGATTTGCTTTATCCCGGCAAAATTATCTTTGCAAGCTAGGTAAAGGATCATGGTGGGATTTAAGAATAGGTACATGGTAATGGAAGTTTTCTTGGATCCAAATCGAGATCTTGGAGTAAATGATCCTAATAATAACACAATATAATGTTTCAAAAGCAATTAAAGACAGTATTCTTGTAAACTTTGGGGAGTGTGGTTTGGCTTCATCCCTTGGATCGTTCCAAGGTACGTAATTTGTTGCCAGTTCAAGTTTTCTGCTGCTTGCAAACTTCCCATTACCTCACTGTAAGTTTTCTGCTGCTTGCAAACTTCCCATTACCTCACTGTAAAATATGCGCAGTCAAGTATGTGAATCCGATTACCAAGCTATGTATCATCAGAACCTCACGAGAGTAGCAAAAGGTCTGGTCTGCAATTACCATGGTTAGGCGCGTTGGTAACTGCCCAGTTCTATTCAACCTGCTAGATCTAAGTGATCAGTTTCTTCCTTTTCTTTTCCCCTCTCTCCTTTTTGAACCGACCTAAGTGGTAAGCTGAAAACTGTTCATTAGCAAATTGATAATGAAGACAACTAGAACAAGGAAAAAAAATAGCTAAACCCGCAAACTTCCTGCCATCTGTTATCAATTTTATGTCCATGCGGGTTCAGGTGTTTTTGCAACAATATAACCTTTCAGTTGATCCCAAAATTAAACTATTTCCAATTGATCACAATGGTCTAATATGTTTTATTCTGGTTTTACTTCCTTTGCGGGCATTGGATCTTTTACTCAGCTTTTCTCTTTAATTTTGCTTGTCCTTGTTGTTCTAAGTATCAAGGCCTGTAAAGTTGCTGCCTTGAAGTGTGATGAAATGAAATTTGAGCACTACAAACTTGCAGCTGGAGCACCTCTCTCTGCTGATGTTAATCAGCACATGCAAAACTGTCTTGAAAAGATCAAGATTTTGGAGCACTGAGCCATGTGTTGGTCGTAACCTACTGGCCTGCCAAATTTTGGAGCACTGCTTTGTTTTGCACAACTCATGAACAGTTTCAAACTGGCGATTTCTGATCCATCCCTTTCAGCTTTTCTTTGTCTTTGGGGTTGTTGAATCTGAGATGTTTGAAAGCATACTAGCTGACCCATTTTGTTTCGGAGCATCATTTCAAGAACTTGTCCAGGTGAGAGTGCCTGTGAAGAACCTATGAGATCCTCTGTACCTGGATCTTGTGCATCCTTTATCAAAGCAGTTGCTTTGTGCCTTGTTTTCGTTCTGAACTTGTGTGCTTCTGCCATATCGTTTTACATTTTGAAGGTGAATTTTTATCTGGCAATCATTAGCAAAAGCTGATACACGTTTGCTACTGAAATGTTATTGACCACAATGTATCAAATCACATAACAATTTATTCCAAGAGATTGATCTTTCTTTGATATACATTCTCTATTCCTAATTTCTGTAAAATAGGAAAAAATGAGTGGACAAGGAATGAAAATCTCTTCCACTAGTTAATTTGGAGAACTTAGTTAGCAGTAAAGATCAGTCTCATAGATTGCAACTGCATTAGTACTGTCGCTGATGTTATGAAGATGGCTTAATGACCATCACTAAACTGCTGTCGAGCATGCTTTACAAGTGATGGTAAGTTTTCTCTGCGGAAAATGTTTGGAGAGTTTATCCTAAAAGTAAAGCAATGGTGCCATGTAGATGCGTAATCAAATGTTTGATGTTGGTCGTAAAAGGCAACCTTAATTAGAACGCAACGATCAGCTAACAAGAACAAATAGCCAAGGATGGTCGAGTTGCTGCTCTAAGGATCTAGATCCAGGAATACCTTTCTTGCCAAATATATATATATATATATATATCTATATATATATATATATATATATAAAGAAATTCAAACAACAAATCTCATCAATTTATAAATCCTGAGGCAGCTATAAATCATACATAGGTGGACAGATGTGTTTGCATCCGCGTAAGAATCCTACTACTTGCACTATTATTATTATATTATATATTATTATTAATTATAACTAAAAGGGATCGATCAGTGTTTTTAGACTAGTTATTGTGGATCGTAAGTGCTTTTATTGTAGACCATAAATGCTTTTACTGTGCACTGCACTGTTTCGAATCACTGTAAACTGTGAGTGCTTTCACTGTAAATTACATTGTTTGGGTTTATTCTCTGCTGGGTTCCTTCCAAACACGTGAGAATGGACACAAATACATTGCACTGTGAGTGACACTATAGCCATAGATTATTTGCAATGTGGACAACGCTATAGTGCCCTGTAGGGCATTCCTCTACTGTGTTTTTGGTCAAGAATTGCGGCTGGGGACGTTGCCTCCTTTACTAAAAGCTGTGAGTTTGGCTTGGCAGCTGGACCCAACATTGTTGAGTCTAGTTGCCAAGTCAAGCCCAAAACACTTTCAAAAAGAGCCACTAGTGTTGGGTCCTGCTGCCCAACAAGATCTAATAGTGTTGGATTTGGTTGTAACAGACCCCAAACATTTCAAAAAGGGGGTTGAGTCCGGCCGCCCAGCCAGACCCATCGATTATGGGTCTGGTTAGGCAGCTCGACCCAATATCCTTGGGTCTGGCTGCGCAGTCATACCTAAGAATATTATTATTTGTATTATAAATATTTTAAATTTATTATTATTTGTATTATAAATATTTTTTTTATAATTAAAAGTATTAATATAAAAAATAGAATTATTTGTGTTATAAATATTATTATTTTTACTATAATTAAAAGTATTGATATAAAAATTATTATTATTTGTGTTACAAATAATATTATTTTTATTATAATTAAAAGTATTAATATAAAAATTAGTATTATTCGGGTTATAAGTATTATTATTTTTATTATAATTAATAATATTAATATTAAAAATAGTATTATTTGTGTTATAAATATTATAAGAACTTGAGTCAGGCGAGTTTAATATTATTATATTCATTAATATTATTAAATTTGTAATAAATATTATTTGTATAAAAAAATATAGAATTGATTTGAAGGGTAAAATCACTTCCTATTATTATTATTATTATTATTATTATTATTATTATTATTATTAACTTGGGTCAAACATCTCCTTCTAGACCCAAGAAACTTGAAGCTGGAAAGTGGCGCCTCACCAAAGGAGCTTGAGTGTGGCTAGAGCACAGACTCAAATTGTAATGACCCCAAATTTTAATATCTTATTTCTGAATGCGTTGGGAAATTTGGTGTGAATTTTTTTATATATATTCTACTAAAATTTCAGCAGAGTCTCATTTGTATATAGCCTATACCAAGTTATCGACTACACTATCATAATATCATTCTGTCATCAATACATCTCAATATGTCATCGAATCAATATACTTCTTGATAAGTTTTACTATGAGCAAGCATGTTACTTATTCAATTTATACTTAACATAAATTATGTTAATAGAATTTAAATAAATTGAAGGATTTTCAATTAGCATAGTAATATATGAAATTTACAACTTACTACATTTACATAGATTAAGATTCAATACATTACAATTTACACAAAAGGGGCATGTCTTATGTTCATGCTACTAATACTATATTTTGTTACGTTACATACCCTTAATAAAAGTACTACCCTAAAAGATTACTAAGAATCTTGAGTGTATGAAGGTCCTGTTACAACATCAAATTCATAAACATGTGTTAAAATACGAGGGAGTATTAATGAAATCCTAGTACAATGCATATAGTTATGTCAGATGTCTGATATACTTTTACAATTTCTTTATCGTTTCAATATGACCTCATTAATCTTAACCTTCAATAATCTCCTCAAGTATTCATAAGTTTCCCAATTTGGATATTACTAGTGTCAATTAACTCATTACTCAATTCTGATCGTTCTATTTACGAACAACACCATGACATTTTCATTGCTTTCCTTTAAAAACTCTTGGCCATCCCAATTTGGATGTCATTAGCCGAAGCTTATCTTGTCAATGTTCTTGGCCATCCGACTTGGATGCCATTAGCTGCAGTTAATCTGAGCAAATGTTCTCGACCATCTCAACTTAGATGTCATTAGCTGCAGCTAATCTAAGCAAATGTTTCATGTTTGCAATTTGCTTCCTTAATCATTGATATTTTGATGATGAAGTATAAGCTTCACCAATTCCATAGTCATTAATCTTTCGGTGACTAAGTATTATCACATTAACCTTAGTTTCCTTCCTTCAGAAACTAAACATCCAACCATATCATTTCCTTAGTTACTCATTATAGTAAGTAAATATCAAAACCGCGATCACACTTCAACTTCCTTACTGTGGTTGCCAGGTCTTATTTGTAATTTTTGGTACGACACTAAGTATCTTCATAACAGAGCTTTAGCCATCAACACTATGGTAATAATTCTTATTATTATTATTATTATTATTTACTTCTCTTCCCAATTTCAATTTAACAATTCTTTACCATCAACCAACGGCTTGTAACTAATCATGCATTCCACATAATCCATCTAAATTTCTTTTTTGTGTACAGTGTGTGTGTGTGTATCCATATTCAAATATAGAACTTGTTGTAACTAGCAATTTATAAGAATTATGTAGCCTAGCATTAATTGGATGTGAATTGAAAAGAAGTGTGATACGCCTACCTGCTCTTCCTGTGTCATGGCCTTCTCCAACCGAAGATCCAATCCCCGTCATTTCTCCTGAATCATAGAGAAGTTTTAGGTTATGTTTCCATCAAGTCATTATGTACAATAGATCTGCATTTATTTATTGTATACATGGTATCTTTCATGCATGTCTATTTGCCCCATCATAACATGCATACATATGCTAGGCACATTTCTAAGGTTAGCGTATTAGCGTTCAAGTATCCACACGATTCAGTTTCTAATTGACGATTTTCAATGTCTATGTTTCATATAAGCCCTATATATAAGGTCTTTTTAGAATGTTAACATATATATCTTTCATGTTTTATAAGAGCTAACTCATATAAATCATTAACATGTCCAAAGTCACTCATTTCACACATACAAATTTGTCCATCGCTTTGCAACATGGCCTATCTGCGGTTTCTAGTCCCTAACTGAAGTTCTCAAGCTTTAATTCAAGAGGGGTCAATTACTAGTGAAAGTTAGCACCTTCAAGCATAACTTTCAGGAATATGGCTGCTAAAAATTATTTCATTCATTAACCTTAAATTCATTTAGAAGTTAATCGACAATTCTGTCCTATGGCCTATCGCCTAACCCTTTTTTAGCATTTCTTCTATATTTGATGTTCCATAAATCCAAATAGAGGGAAACTTATTTCAATTTAAAGCTAACACAGCTACATATAATTCCCATAAGGAACATGTATCAAAAGTTACCAATATCAAATCTCAAACCCAGTTGGAAATCAGACAACAATTCTGTCTAATAGTTTCCAACATGACCTTACCTTAGTATTTTGTTTATATTTGTAGTTCTATAACTCCAAATATAACAAACTTTGTTTCTTTTGTAAGGTAACATGTTTATACACAATATCCATGAGGAATATGCATCAAAATACATCAATAGCAACTCTCAAACATAATTGAAAGTCAGACAACAATTTTGTCCAGTAGTTTCCAGCATGACCTTACCTTAGTATTTTGTTCATAATTGGAGTTCCATAACTCCAAATAAAGCAAACTTTATTTCTATTGTAAGGTAACATGTTTATACACAATATCCATAAGGAATATGCATAAAAATACATCAATAACAGCTCTCAAACATAATTGAAAGTCAGATAGCAATTCTGTCCAGACTTGAATTCCTAAGCTTTACAATTAAAGAAGAATTTTCCATGCATTCTTTTAATAGCTAAATCAACTTTTTCATCTAATATATCTTTTCTTTGTTTCATTAGGTTCCCAAAATCAGTATATTTCAAAACCCTAGAGCTATACATTTGGGGGTTTCATTCCTTCTAACAATATCCATTCAAACAGGGGTGGAGACAAGGAAAATTTTCTTACCTCACAAATTTAAACAAGCCTAGTGTGTTCTTGCTGATTTTTCTCTTCCTTTTCTTCTCCCTAACTTAGCCCCCTTCAAGTTTCTTCTTCCTTGATCGAACTTTTCTCTCTCTATATACCTCTAAATGATGGTTTTCATCCTCCCACTCACTCATTATTCATCCAAGTATGATTTTCTAAGGACATGCAAGAGTTTTGGTGAAGAAATTTCAAGAAGGAGGAGGGTATTTTTGCTGATTATGGTCGGCCCTAGAGGGAAGAGGAAGGGTCCTTCTCCTTTTTTACTCAAAGCATTTATACCCCCTTAATTAACCATAAGTCATGTGTGGTTGCATGCCAACTTATATCCCATTATTTTTTTGTACTGTTGAAGGACCGAATTTATAATTCCTCACCCAAACATTTGGTACAAATATTAATCATCATTAGTTTCCAAACTAGTAAGTTTATAATGTGGAGTTCTCGGTGGCCAATTTTATTGGTGCCTCTAGGTTTCTAGTCATTTCCATTTATTTCTCAGTGTTTTTGTACTGTTTTGTGACTGAAGATTTAACATTTCCAAGCTAACTTCAGGTGCAAATATTTTATCATTTATTTTTCTTCATTCAATAACCATAAATATTTTTACTTTAATATGTATAATGAAATCTCTATGCATCAAAATTTTCATCATGTTTCTTGGTTATCCTCATTATAATAGTTATAATAGGCCATGGTTTTACACAAATCCCTTGGGATTTGCAGCCCCGCTTGATTCAAGACTATGAGTCTTGCGTTAGGATCCAATTCTCCTGGGTCCGACGCCGGTATTCAAGGCTAATGGGTCCTGTGTTAGGACTCAAGGCTAATGTGTCCTATTTTAGGCCATGGCTGGAGGCATTGCCTCCTCTGCCAAAAGCTGTTAGGCCTGACTTGGCAGCTGAACCCAACGCTATTGGGTCTGGCTACCAAGTCAGGCCCAAAATAATTCCACAAGGAGCCAACATTGTTAGGTCATATTGCACAGTAGGACTCAATAGTCAATAGTATTGGGTCTGGCTCAGCCAAATCCAAAACACTTCAAAAAGGAGCTGAGTCTGACCGCGCAGCCATACCTAAGGATAATATCATTTGTATTATAAATATTATTAATATTAAAATTATTATTATTTGTATTAAAAATATTATTTTTTATTATAATTAAAAGTATTAATATAAAAAATAGTATTATTGGTGTTATAAATATTATTATTTTTATTATAATTGAAAGTATTAATATTAAAAATAGTATTATTTGTGTTATAAATATTATTAAAAAATAATTAATAAATTTGAAAAAAAAATATTATCAATATTGAAAAACAACCATAGATTTGATTTGAAGTTTAAATTTATTATTATTATTGTTGTTGTTGTTGTTGTTGTTGTTGTTGTTGTTGTTGTTGTTGTTATCATCATCATCATTATTGATAAATTTTAAAAAGCTATTATTACTATCGAAGAAAAACCATAATTTGTTTTGAAAGATTAAAAAAAATAAAAATTTTGACAGATAAGTTAAATATTATTATTAATATTATAAATATTATTGTTGGGTTTGGCGTTGCAGCCATATCCAATTCTTTTGGGTTTTAGATTTTTATGATATTTTTTTATTAAAATAAAAGGTGAGCCCGCGACGTAGCGCGACCACCTAACTAGTACAATATATTAAAAGGAAGTAGTACCCCTGTTACTGTTTACCTAGACACGAAGGACTATGGATTGGAGCAGTGTAATGATAGAGCTGCCCTTGTCATAGAGAGTTGGAAAGACTGGAGGGGGAGGGGGAGGATGGGGTTGTCTTTTTATAGGTATGCATTTGACATTGAAGAGATGGTTGGGGAGAAAATGGTCAGTTTCAATTTTGGTGGGGCATGGTGGGGTTGCAAGTCCCGGCCGGGCTGCAGATACCTGGCGCTAGGGCTGCCATGCCATGGATGCTAGGGCTGGACAGGCATGCCTGACTACAGACTCAGGCGAGCGATTCTGCAGCCCGCGCACCTGGAGGAGTTGCCTTCTCTTTCAAAAGCTGCCTGATCTGGCTTGACAGCTGGACCCAGCGTTGTTGGGTGTGATTGCCAAACCAGATCCAAAACACTTCAAAAAGGTGTTGGGTGTGACTGCCCAGCCAGACCCATCGATCTTGGGTGTTGCTGCATAGCCACACCCAAGGATATTGGGTCGGGCTCCGCAGCCAGACCAAAGGATATTAGGTCTAAGATTTTTTGCTCTTTTCTGTAATTTAAATTTATTATTCATACAATAAAGAGGAAATAAATTAATGAGACTTTTTTTATATTCTACAAAAATTAGGTGATGATAAGGTTTTTTTTGTTTCAGGTTGTGTTGAATTTTCTTATTAAAGCATGTTTGTTTTTGTTTTTCAAAAATGCTTTGAAAAAAATTTGATAATTTTTTTATTTTTTTCCTTAATTCATATTAAGATGTTTTTGTATTATTTTGATGTGATTATATAAAAAATATATTTTTAAAAAATAAAAATTATTATCTCAATATATTTTTTTAAACATATTTTAAGATATTTCCAATTTTATTTTTTTTCCTCTTGATTTTTTTTCTTTTCTCTTATTGATTTTTTTTTATACTGTAAAGAGGAAATAAATTAATGTGACTTTTTTTTTATATTATACAAAAAGTTGGGTGATGATAATTGTTTTTTCATTTCAGGCTGGGTTTAATTTTCTTACTAAAGCATGTTTGTTTTTGTGTTTTGAAAATGCTTTGAAATTTTTTTTTAATTTTTTTATTGTTTTCTTTACTTCAAATTAATATTTTTGATGTTTTTGTATTTTTTTAAATATATTGAGATTGGGTCTGGCTGCACAGCCAGATCCAAGAAGAATATACTAAGTTGGGTCCTGCCTAGTTGGATCTAAAATAGCTTTGGGTCCTGCCTAGTTTAGACCCATCACCTTTGGCTCCTGCTGCGAGCAAGACCTATCAGCGTGGGTCCTGTCCCTAGCAGAACCTATTAGCATTGGGTCCTGCCCCTAGCAAGACCCAATGCTTTCAATTTTTTTCTTTTTTCTCATGTCATTTTTTTTTCCATACAATAAAGAGAAAATAAATTGATGAGAGTTTTTTTTTATATTGTTTAAAAGTTGGGTGATCGTAATTTTCTTTTCATTCGAGGTTTTGTTGAATTTTCTTATTAAAGCATGCTTATTTTTGCGTTTCAAAAATTCTTTGAAAAAAATTTGAAAATTTTTAATTTCTTTCTCTAATATTATCATATTAAAGTTGATGGAGCTCTCAATAATTTTTAGATTCACATCATATACTTTAAATATTTGTATTATATAAGAGAATTTTTGAACAATAAAATCCATTAAAAAATAATTTATAAATATTATAATATAATATTATTTTGGGTAATAGAAGATCTTTTAATTTTATAACATTAGTGTATGAGATTCAAAGTTTTTATTGTCTTTAGATTTTTTATTCAATAGTTTTGAATTATATGTATTATTAAATACATAAATAAATTATGTGTTGAGTCCTGCCTGCAGTAGGACTCATTAGAGTTGGGTCCTGTTGGGGGCAGGACCCAAAATAGCTTTGGGTCCGACTGTTTAACATAACTAAATAAGTTTGGGGACCCAAAAGCACTAGGTCCGGACCCAATTCTCTTGCGTCTTGCGTCAGTACCCCAGATTATCGTGTCCTGCATCAGGACCCAAGGCTACTGAGTACTGCGTCAGGACTCAAAGGTAATAGATCATGCCTCAAGACCCAAGGTTAATGGGTCCTGCGTCACGACCCATTTCATTTTGGTCCTGCCTCCAGACCCAATTCTCTTGGGTACGGCATCAGGATCCAATTTTCTTGAGTTGAGCATCAGGACCAAGGGTGATGGATCATGTATCAGGACCCAAGGTTAATGAGTCTTGTGTGAGGATCCATTTCTCTTGGGTTCTGTCTCTCCGGACCCAATTCTCTTGGGTCCAGCGTCAAGACCCAATGTTCTAGGGTTTTAGGTTTCTAAATATTATTATTTATGTTATAAATATTGTTATTTTTTTATAATTAAAAATATTAATATAAAAAATATTATTATTTATGTTATAAATATTATTATTATAATTAATATTATTTATAAAATAATTAATAAATTTGAAAAACAATTATTATCAATATTGAAAAACATCATTAGATTTGATTTGAAAGGTAAAATTAAAAATTATTATTATTATTATTATTATTAATAAAGTTTTTAAAAAATACTATTATTACTATTGAAGAAAAACCAATTTTTTTTAAAGATTAAAAAATATAAGAATTTGATCAGACAAGTTAAATATTATAATTTATATTATAAATATTATCATTGAGTCTGGTGTTACCGCTAGACTTAATACTTTTAATCTTATATTTGTTTGATTTTTTTTAGAAAATAACAAGATATAATGCGAACAACCTAACTAGTCAATTACTATTTAAAATTAGTCTCACAGGTGTCACTCATCCATCCATAAATATCCCATGAAATCTCTGCCCCGGCCCAGTCTATCTCTCTTAGCTGAGTCCACATACAAGCTCCCGTGTTACGTACACTTCGATTCTTTTTACCCCCCCTCCTCTCTATTCTGCAGCCCGCATCAACAAAATCAGGGGACATTAAGGATCGAATGGGGAGAGCAATTCTTGATTACACACTGGTTCCTTTGGGACTTGTTACGATGGTGGCATACCACATATGGCTTCTTTATCGAATCATGAAGCACCCCACCAAGACTGTCATTGGCATCAATGCTATCAATCGCCGCTTCTGGG